>Ga0163163_10000507_pt1 | contig 34974 bp, 27 predicted proteins | sample S65metaG_FD_119766 | JGI IMG/M metagenome (GOLD analysis project Ga0163163, IMG submission 119766) | Switchgrass rhizosphere microbial communities from Kellogg Biological Station, Michigan, USA - S6-5 metaG | ecosystem: Host-associated > Plants > Roots > Rhizosphere > Soil | place: USA... | reverse complement strand
GGCGAATGCAAGGATGAAGCTACAAAGACCCTCGCCGAGACTACGGTTAAGGGTGTGGATCATGTCAAATCAGTTGTCAACAATTGCACGGTTGCTCCTCCTCCACCGGCTCCTGCCCCGGTTGTCATTGCGCAGGACGATCCATTGACTAAAAGTGTGAATGATGCCATTAAAGATTATCCTACGGTGAAGGCCGAGGTAAAAGATGGTGTTGTTACGCTTACGGGCGAATTGAGTCGCAGCTCAAATAAAAAATTGATACAGGCGATTCAACAGCTGCATCCGAAGAAAGTTGAAAACAAATTAACCTTAAAATAATCGGGAGGATAAACTATGGCACTGCAAGACAAATACAAGGAACTTGTTGATACAGCCAGGGCTTCCGGCGTATCTGATCTCCAGGTGAGAGAACAAGATAGCGTACTTTATATTGACGGCGTTGCACCCTCGGGAAGCGTGAAGGACAAATTGTGGGACGTATACGGAAGAATTGATCCGGATTTTCGCTCAGCCGATGTAGTGATGAATATTAATGTATCAACCATGGCTCCGGGCGGAAAAGCAAAAGTGGTCACGGAAAAATCAAATTTGAATATTCGTAAGGGTCCAGGTACCGATCAGCCGATTGTAGGCAAAGCCGCTCATGAAGAACTGGTGACGCTGGTGAGCAAAATGAATGACCAGTGGTGGCTAATCAGGACTGACAGTGGAGCGGAAGGATATGCTTTTGCGCAGTATCTGGCGCCGGAGAATTAAATATAGGATGGCGGTTGGTAGTTGGCGGTTGGCGGTAAGTTAGAGAGAAGATCATTTACCGTCAACCACCAACCGCCAACCGCCAACTTTACTCCTTATTCTCCTTCACAAAATCAGTAACAAAGTAACTGATCAGTTTTCCCATTGTATCTGATTTGAATCCATCGATCTCGGATGCACCTTCGCAAATGTGCAGATAGGCGCATTTGGCATCGGTTGCAACGAATGAAAGATATTGTCTCGCCTGTTGCACAGAAATGCCGCAGGGCGTGATGGCGCTGCTCAGCGCATCCTGCACACAATCCAGGTCTAACTCAATCCCGGTGAAGCCGTCTTCCGTAAATCCAAGGGCTTGTGCAACCGCCTGGGTAAAATTCAACCTTTGGCGTATGAAGATGTCTTCGTATGTAGAATAGTGATTGTTGGTATTGCTGTAAAGATCATCCATCATGCTCTGGCTATTGTAATTCTCGTGTAGCCCGATCACCGCGTAGTGGCGCAAATAGCCTTCGTCATTGGCATACCTGAATGGATTCCCACTATGCCTGCCTTCCATGATCCGGTAATCAGCGTGCGCATCCAGGTTAATCACATTAATAGAGGTGGTTTTTATCTTCCCCGCTTTCTGCAATCCCTTGGATACTCCTTTGATGAGCGGGTAGGCGTTATTATGGCCACCGCCGATGACAAGCGGTATTTTGCCGGCACCTGAAATCTGCTTGGCCAATTCCTCCACCTGTGCATCGATCACGTTTGCAACCGCATGCCTGCATGCGTCAATCAATTCCTCCTGGTTGCGTGCATTGGCAGTAAGTACTTTTTTCAACTCGCCGAAATTGAATTCCCCAAGTATGAGCAACTCTTCACCGGTCAGGCTGTCGGTGCCCTGCACATTCAGTATTGATTTTAGAAATGATGGCCAGGCAGTATCCGCACCTGGCCTCCCACCATTGGCGATGATGCCGATGTCTTCCGGTATACCGAAGAGAATATATTTTGATGGAGTTGATGCTAATGACTCAGATAAATGGCGTTGGTCAGAAATCACCCGGATCTTTTCTCCCAACTTCGTTTCATATCTCCTAATCCTTGTCAGGGCGAGCACATCCTGCTTATTGAAAAATCTGAAATGATTCATATTAATGTCTAGTTGAGCTGAAAAAGATACCGGGCCTACATGAATTCACCATTGATCATCACTTTGTCAATATGATTCGAGCCAAAGGCATAAGCCAGGTAAGATAAGGAAGGAATTGGTTTCGTGAAAATGAGGTTGGCTCTTTTCCCGGGGGTAATGGAACCGACTTCATCAGCAAGTTGCATCGCATGGGCGCCATTCATGGTGGCGGCATTGATGGCTTCTTCAGGCAATAAGCGCATCTGTATACAACTCATGGCAACAACCAGGTTCATATTGCCACTGGGGGAGCTGCCCGGATTGTAATCTGATGCCAGCGCAACGGCACAACCCGCATCAATCAACCTCCGCGCAGGCTGAAAAGGCATCCTGAGGAAGAAGGCTGCAGTGGGCAACAATGTCCCAATTGTATTTGAAGATGCGAGTGCTTCGATTGACTCCTGGTCCATCTGTTCAAGGTGATCCACAGACAAGGCGCCGATTTTTACGCCGGTTTGCACACCGCCGGAAAGGCCCAACTGGTTTGCATGTATCTTTGGTTTCAATCCATATCCCATACCTGCAAGGCAAATTCTTTCTGTTTCTTCTGGATTGAAAAAACCGTCTTCACAAAAAACATCGATGAAGTCCGCGAGTCTATCGGCTGCTACGCGCGGCAACATGTCATCAATAATGAGCCTGATATATCCCTCGTGATTGTTTTTATACGCCTCCGGGTAGGTATGAGCTGCCAGGAAACTTGCCCTGACGGGAATGGGAGATTTGTCCTTCAGTCTTTTGATCACACGCAACATTTTCATTTCATTCTCTACCGTCAATCCATACCCGCTTTTTATCTCGACGGCTCCCGTGCCCAGGCTAATGATTTCCTGCAGGCGAAGCCAGGCCAGCCGGAATAATTCGTCCTCAGGCATATCGTTCAGCTTCCTTGCCGAATTCAATATTCCGCCACCCCTGGCCGCTATCTCAGCATAGCTGCGGCCTTTGATCTTGTCAATAAACTCGTCTTCCCTGCTGGCCGCAAATACAAGATGGGTATGACTATCGCACCAACCTGGCAGGATGGTTTGGCCATAAACATCGATGGAATTTGAAGGCAGGGCAGCCTTTTGCACATCCAACTCCCTCATCGATCCAAACCGTGCAATATTCTGCCCTTCAACAATGAGGTAAGCATTCTCAATGGAAGGCAAAGACGCCATTTCGGCATTGCGCATTGCACTGTTTGTGTGCTGCGTGCCAACCAGGTTTGCAATATTCTTGATGAGCAATGTACCCATGACACCAAGTTAACTAATTCCGAATTCAGAAGCCATTGGCAGGTGCTATAAATAAAAATTGCCCGCGAAGGGCAATTTAAATCGAAATCAGTTCGTCAGATTTCGTCCATACACAACCTATGCTGAAATCACAATTATTTTAGGGATGGCCACTATTGGAAGCGTACTGCCGGCTCACCATCATACTGTCAGAAACGCGGTTGCTGAAAATGGTCGCACCATTATTATTCAGGTGAATGATGTCCGCAAACAATTCAGGATGGGATTGAAAGAATGGATCCATACTGAAATCAAAAAACGGCACACGATATTTCGCCGCGATCTCCTTCCCTACCTGTATTGAATAGTCTGTAGTATCATAGGTGACGAAGTAAGGTGAACTTACGATATACAATTCAACTTTTCGTTCCCGGCAATCCCGGATAAAATCTTCAAATATCCTGATCTTAGTCGTATCAAGCTGATACCTCCCTTCATTCAGAATTTTCTTTTCAGGATTCACACACACATCATTTGAAATAATATAGCCCTTCGTATCTGCCGTCCTGGACTTATTGAATTCTGCATTTCCCACTGCAATGCTCAGCAACGAAGAATTAAAGGGATAGATCTTTGAAAGCAGCTTGACATTTTCATACGGACCTTTTAATTCTATGATGGGCCTGATTTCAGGATGCGTCTTATAATAAGGCAAAAGGGCAGACAGTCGGTCGTAGTTGCTTTGATCAACTTTAAACTCTCCACCCATAAAATCCAGGATGACTTTTTTGGGAGTATACCTTTTTAATACACCCTGCAAGATTGCATAGTGATAGAAAAGAAAGTTACCATCTCTGCCAGCGTTATAGAACGATTCATTGAACCTGTTCTCAAACACGGCTGGAGAATAGTGGTGATTTGCGCGGGAAGATCCAAAAACCAATATGTCCGCGTCGGTCGTTTCGAGCGCATAGGTAGTCCGGTACATCAATCCTGAGTCCTGCGTGAAATAATATTTTCGCAACAATCCGCCGATCGCCCAATCCAGCAGGAACACGATACCGATAAACAGCATCGTGTTGAGCAATATGTAACCGATGAGATTTTTTTTCTTCATGTGAGGCCCGGGTCTTTAAAACTGAAAGTAGATAAACTGGCCGCCGTCAAATACACCTATTAACAAAATCAGGATGATCAACATGGCACAAGCCAGGTTTCTCACGGCCCAATGCGGGTTATTTAATAACGAAACACCGTGCGGGTAAAATTCCTGCCTCCATTCCACAGCCAGTAGAAACAGGATACCAAACAGTGAATAAATAATCATAGATGGTTCCTGAAAGTAAATGGGGCCGCGCGAGGTAAAGATTTTTTCAACGATGTAAAATGCGTCATGAACGTTATTTGCCCTGAAAAATATCCATGCAAAACTTGCAAGGATAAAGGTGGTGCTGATTTCCAGGAAACGATTGATGCCGGAACCCGGCCTAAGGCCAACTGCCTTATCCAATCCATTTCTGAATTTTTGCGTGATAAGCGCAAACACAAGATAAAGACCATTCAAGCCTCCCCAGATCAGGAATGTCCAGTTAGCGCCATGCCAGAGGCCGCTGACCAGGAAAACAAAAAGCAAGTTGAAGTACCAGCGCGGAATGGAAACCCGGTTACCACCAAGCGAGATATACAGGTAGTCTTTAAACCAGGTGGAAAGGGAAATATGCCAGCGTTTCCAGAATTCAGCAATATTCATGGAGAAATAGGGCCGGTTGAAGTTGGTCATCAACTTAAATCCCATCACCCTTGCCGCGCCGATCGCGATATCGGAGTAACCGGAGAAATCGCAATAGATTTGAAAGGCAAAGAAGATCGTGGCAACAATCATGGTATTGCCGTTGTGATGTTCCGTGTTATTGTAAACCGTGTTGACGTAAATAGCCAGGCGGTCAGCAATCACAATCTTCTTGAACAAGCCCCACAACATTTGCCGCATACCGCTTACAATCCGGTCATAGTCGAAACTGTGCTTTTCGTAAAACTGGTGCAGCAGGTTTTGTGGCCTTTCGATGGGCCCGGCAACAAGCTGCGGGTAAAACATCACATAGAGTGAATAGATGCCAAAATGCCTCTCTGCTTTCTGATGACCACGATACACTTCAATCGTGTAGCTCATGGCCTGGAAGGTGTGAAAAGAGAGTCCGATGGGCAATAGTATGGAAAGATTGGGAATTGAATTGTGATAACCCAGGCTATTGAGAAAGATCGAAAGATTCTCGTTGAGGAAATTGTAGTACTTGAAAAAAGCAAGCACACCAATATTTGCAACAAGACTGGCCACTAAAAACCATTTCTTCTTTTTCCCGCTTGTCTGTTCAAGAAAGATTCCGGCAAAATAGTCTATCACAATCGTGAAGGCAAGGATCAGAATATAAATTGGCACGAAGGCCATATAAAAATAGCAGCTTGAGGCCAGCAGCCACAACCACCTGAAGCGATGCGGCAGCAGGAAATAAAGCAGCGTGACAACAACAAAAAAGATCGCGAAATGAATCGAGTTAAATAACATCCGTGGCTTTTTTGACCAGCTTTTTAGAAAGCATTTTTATCCCCTTTCAGGGTCACATAAACGGTGAGCAGGACGATCCTGATATCCAGCCAGAGACTCCAGTTTTCAAGGTACCAGATATCATGTTCTATTCTCTTTCTCAATAATTTGTTTTCCCGGATTTCACCCCTGAAGCCGTGAACCTGCGCCCAGCCTGTAAGCCCTGGCTTTACAAAATGTCTCACCATATATTGCTTGTACAGGTGTGAAAAGTCTTCTGTGTGCTTCAACATGTGCGGTCTTGGGCCCACAATTGACATATCATTCATGAATACATTAAAAAACTGCGGCAATTCATCGAGGTTACTCTTTCTCAGGAATTTTCCAAGCTTCGTCATCCGGCTGTCATCCTTTGTCACCTGTTTGGAATGCGCTTCGTCATTCACCTTCAGGCTGCGAAACTTGATACACTTGAAAGGCATATTGTTCTTACCGGAACGCATTTGGGTGAAGAATACAGGCCCTTTGGAATTCAGCTTGATAAGGATTGCAATGATGGGCACCAGCCAGGATAAGATAAATACAATCACCAGGGTGCTGAATGCGATATCAAAAAGTCTCTTCTTAATCCTGTTTCCCGTGTCATCAAGCGGTTCATTGCGGAGCGAGAGGACAGGTATGTCGTCAACGAAGTCCACATAGATATTTCGGTTGACGAAGAAGTGATAGTCGGGAACAAATTTGAAATGTATAAAATTCTTTTCGGCGTCCTTTGCAAGCTCATACAAGTAGGGATGCGACTCTGGCGCGAGCGTGGAATAAATTTCGGTAACATGATTGTCGATCGAAAATGGGATGCATTCCCTCAGATTGTCCTTAATAGGAAACGATGACAATTCCTTGATCTTTTCGTCGTCTTCGAAACAGGCGATTACATTCACCAGTTTTGTCTCGTGCTGCAAATAATGAATCAGCTTCCTTGAAATCTGGTTATAACCCAATACCACCACATTTCTCTTGAACGCAGCCTGGCTACGCAGGTATTGAACGAGCATGAAAAAGAAAACGCGGTTCACGACCAGCATGATCCCAAATCCCGTGAAAGTGGAAATAATAAAGACGCGCGAATAAGAATAGTGGTATAAAAAGATCGCCAGCAGGGTAAACATTAAGGTCAGCACATAGCACTTCAGGGTCCGCTTTGAAAAGCTTTCGAAATTGAGCCAGTCCTTGCTTAGATAGAGTGCATTAACATACACAATCGCCATCCATGAAAGGTTGATGGTGGCAAAATAGAACATGTACTCGCTTTCGTTGAAAGCGTTCGCCCTTGATATGGTAAGCGCTGCAATATACAAGATCAGGTTCAGGGAGACCAGGTCCCAGATCCACAAAACTGTCCTGTAAAAATTAAACCTCCGTTTGTTCATGAGTACCTTGAGATATCAGCACTAAAATTAATTCAAATTGTTCCGCATTAACCCGGTCAGATATCATTAACACCGTTCTCACCCCCATAAATCTGCACGAGTTTCGCGACGATTCGTTCTGACGTTTTACCATCCCAGAGATCGGGAATGTTTCCCTTCTTCCACTTTCCTTCTGCCAGCTTTGCAAGGTAGGGAATCAGGTTTTCAGGCTCGGTTCCCACGAGCTCGTTTGTTCCGACCGTCACTGTCTCCTTTCGCTCTGTTGAATTGCGCAAGGTCATGCAGGGGATATTAAGAACGGTCGCTTCTTCTGTAATGCCACCCGAATCTGTGATGACCGCTTTTGCGTGTTGAATGAGATATACAAATTCGAGATAGCCCAAAGGATCAATGAGCAGAAGCCGGTCGTCCCTGTATTGAATCGTCTCCAATACCTTCTTCGTACGAGGATGCACCGGGAATACCACTGAATTTTCACCCGTACCCTGCATAATAACGCGAAGCAATTTCTCCAGGTTTTTTGGATCGTCCACATTCGCTGGCCGGTGAAGTGTTAGCAGGAAATAAGATTTATCGCGAAGCCTGAACCTTAACCAACATTCGGGTTGTTGAAGGCGGTCGAGATTTTGGTATAAAGTATCGATCATCGTATTCCCCACGAAATGAATTTTGTTTTCGGGAATACCGAAGCTTCTCAGGTTAGAATTGGCTGTCTCGCTTGTAGTGAAAAAGTGATCGCAGATGGAATCCGTCACAATCCTGTTGATCTCCTCCGGCATCGTGATATCACCAGAACGAATGCCAGCTTCTACGTGCACTGTATCAACGCATAACTTTTTTGCAGCGATGGTACAGGCCATGGTAGAAGTTACATCACCAACTACCAGTACTACATCAGGCCGATTTTCCTGTAGGTCCTTTTCAAAGCGAACCATGATCGCAGCAGTCTGTTCAGCTTGTGTGCCCCCTCCTGCTTCCAGGTTGACATGCGGTTCGGGAATGCCCAACTGCTCAAAGAAGTCATGACTCATCATCTTGTCATAATGCTGGCCGGTATGTACTAGTCGGAAATCAACATCATTATTCGCCTTCTGGGCAAGCCTGATGGCCTTGATTATCGGGGAAATCTTCATGAAATTCGGTCTGGCCCCGGCTACAATGGTAATTTTCATCGGTTTAAGGTCGTGTTGAGTGATACAAGATGATAACGGTGGGTAAACTTTAATATTTTGGTCCTATAAGGCAAGTTTTTTCCTCGGACTAAGTGTTTGCCTGGCCTTTTCTTTTAAAACCAGCCATATAAAAGCAGAATTTCCAAAGAGATAGCGCTTCCACATTCTTCCCGGCTCCTGCATTACACGATAAAACCACTCCAGGCCCGCCTTTTGCATCCATACTGGCGCACGTTTCACCAGTCCCGAAACAACGTCAAAACTTCCCCCTACGCCCATGATGAAAGGCGCGTTAATCTGTTTTTTATAGGTGTTTAAAAAGATTTCTTTTTTGGGTGAGCTCATCGCTACAAAAAGAATCTGTGGCTGAGATGTGGCAATCATATTTGCGACGCTCTCCTCTTCTTCTTTTTTGAAGTAACCATTTCTATACCCGGCAATAATCGCGGGTCCGAATTGTTTCGAATATTTTTCAACCACACCCTTCACGACCTCCTCTTTCGCACCCAGGAAAAAAATCCTGTAGTGCTTTTCAGCGGCAAGTTTCACTAAAGATTCCATCAGGTCGATTCCTGCCACACGTTCAGGCAGCGGGCGATTCAAGAGCTTCGCCGCCCAAACAATAGCCTGGCCATCGGCATTGATGATATCACAATTCACAATGGATTCGCGCAGGTCAGCGTCCTTTTGCGCATTTACCACTTTTGCGGCATTGATCACAACATGGTGAATCGGTTTGTTCTCAACTATGGCTTTGTTGATGATGTTGATGGTTTCCTCCATCGTGAGTGCATCAACAGGAATATTGCAAATGCTAACTCTGTTCATCTTTTTCGAGTTTTAGGTAAGTGGATAAGGCATAAAACATCCAGGACTGTGCCCAGCGTATATAAGGTATGCGGCTTGAAAAATATTTGTTGACCTGGTAATAGAAATATCCCCTGGGTGATTGCATATGTGTGATGGTCCAGTGCATTACTTTGTCAGCAACGACTTTGTGTTCCCTGAACTTTCCCAGCCGCTCAAGCGTGATAATCATTTGCGCCGATGCGTGAATGTCGATTGGATAAGTTGAATTGTTGTAATATTTGGGAATGCCTTCGCTTGTAAAAAAAGTTTTGATATAGTAGTTAAACCCCTTGTCTACATTGGGTTTGAAGCGATCGTCCTGTGCATACTTCATGTATTCTGAAATACATTCCAGGTTATAGCCGGTGTGGAAATTATCGATCCATTGGTGAAATGGCAATGTGCCATAACCCCAGGAACCGTCTCCTTTTTGATGATCGCAACAAAAGGCAACTGATTTTTCAGCTTCTTCAAACAACATTTTCTCGCCAGTGTGGTATCCAACTCTTGCCAATAATCGGCTCCCAAGCAAGGTAGCATTATAGACTACGCTTTTGTCTTCGGGAGAATAAGAGAAAGCAAAATTCCCTTTTTCATCGTAAGTTCTGTTCAGATCCTTAAGAATGAATTGGCAGGTGCCCCTGGCGGTCTTCAGGAGATTATCATCTTTGGTGATCTCGTAGGCATCCAGCAATGCATTTGCTACAAAGGTTGATGCCACCACCGTGGGCGTGAACTTTGGCTGAAAAAAAGCGCGCGCCTGCCAGTCGAAATTATAACCCCAGCAGGGACCACTCCAACCTTGCGTGCGCGCGTCTAAGATTTCATTAATGAAAAATTCAATTTTGGCGAGATGCTCTTTTGAAGGCTCAGTCCTATACATATTGCAATAGCCAGCCAGGAACAAACCCAGGGCCTTAGGGTTGTATTCCTTCCTAACACCAGTGATCCTCCTGAGGTTGAATGGTGAACGCTTGAAGAATTGAATCCAGGCCAGCCGGGCATACCTGCTTTTTGAAATCAGGGGTATGGCTCGAAATAGTGTGCTGTTCAATCCATCGTACGGATCGTATCCCTTGTAATTCACCTGCTCACAATATTTCAGCAGGCGATCAAAGGAGGCTTGAATCTCTTTATGCATCAAGGGTTATTTCCTGGGGTAGGCCGGTATTAAGACTGTCCAGGATTTTGAACGTGGTTAAAGTGGTAAGGCAGATTGACCGGAAAGATATGGGGCTATCTTTTCCCGTCCGTAGTGCATCCAGGAAGGCCTGCACCTCTTCTTTGTGTCCTTTGCCGGAGGATTTAATTTTGGTAGTTCCTCCATTCTTATATAGAATACCGTCCCTGAAATCATTGATGACACCGGTTTTGCCAGCTGCAAAAACTTCGATGTGTTCCTTTGGCAATCCCTTATCCCCATTGGCGAGATAAACCAGGTTGCCTACAGATCCGTCGTCGAAACGAATCACTATAGCGATGTTGTCATCGGCCTTGATCTTTTCATTCGCTGTATGAATACAGGATGCATACACGGAAACCGGTTCAGCGTCTGTAAAATATTGCATCAGATCAATGAAGTGACAGATTTCACCTACAATTCTGCCTCCGCCAATTGCCGACTGTTGAATCCAGTGTTCTTTCGGAATGGCTCCTGCGTTTACCCTGATATTGATCACCATGGGTTCACCTGAGCCGGCAAGCGATTTCTTTAAGGTCTCGCTTACAGGCGCAAATCGTCTGTTGAATCCAACCATCAAAGGATGTTGGTGATTTCGTTTTACTTTAATCACCGCAGCAAGCTGCTCTTCATCCATCGCCAACGGCTTTTCCACAAAAACACTTTTGCCTGCTTTCAGTGCATCAATGGTCAACTCGGCGTGCGAGGAATGTGGCGTGGCGATAAAAACCGTGTTAATAGCCTCTTTCCCGAAAACATCATTCGGATCTGTGGACGAAAAATTGAAATGAAATTTATCCGCAACGTTTTTGGAAGTGATACCGCGCGACGTAACCACACCGTCCAGTGAGCCACCTGCTGTCTTCGCATTTGGGATCAGGTAACTTTGAGCAAAGCTGCCGGCACCAACAAATCCGATGTTTACCGCAGCCAATACCGAGTGGCGCGTTTGCACCAGCGTTTTTCTTTTGTTTTCGTTATCGGGATATTTCAACAAGATGCCGATATGCGGCTCGGGCGTCTTCCCGAGAATAATATCATAAGCGCGTTCTGCATCGTCGATGTCAAAACTATGTGTGATCAGCGGTGAAAGTTGAATGGCTTTGCGGGCTACGAGGTCAAGGAAGGCTTCCATATTTCTTTGCTCGGTCCACCGAACATATGCATATGGATAGTCCACTCCATTGTCTTCATAGGTCACATCATAACGGCCAGGGCCATACGAACAGGACATTCTCAATTCAAGCTCTTTGCGATAGAAATAAGGATCCCTGGGGATATCCATCTTCACAGCACCAACCACAATTACCCTACCCTTCTTCCGACAAATCTCAGCGCTTAGCTCGATTGGGTCGTTTGAAGGCGCCGCGGCTGTGATGATAATTGCATCGAAACCATGCCCACGCGTAAAATTTTCGCAGGCTGAAATTAGGTTTCCGTCGTGACGGTGCATTGCCATATCGGCTGAACGCTGGTTAGCGAGATTGATAAGTCCCTGGTTCAGATCAATGCCAAATACACGGCAACCATTCGCCTTTAGCAACTGGCAGGTGATTTGTCCAAGTAATCCCAACCCGATGACTGCGACCGATTCACCCAACTTTGGATCCGCCTGGCGAACCCCTTGAAGCGCGATAGCGCCCAATGTCGTGAACGCGGCCTCTTCATCTGTTACACTTTCCGGAATCTTAACAACCAGGTTTTGCGGCACGGCCACGATTTCCGCGTGTGATGCATAGTCCTGGCCAGCGCATGCAACGCGGTCGCCAGGTCTGAACAAACCTCGATTATCCATTGACGATAGTACCACGCCACTCGTGCTGTAGCCCAGCGCTTTCAATGAATCAAGCTTGGTACGCACCTTGGTTATGGTGGCAGCAAGACCCTCCTTCTTAATATTTTTCAGTACCTGGGCAACGAGGTCGGGGCGTTGCTTTGCCTTATTGAACAGATTGGCCTTTGCAACTTTAACGGTACCTCTCTCTGTTCCCGCACTAATCAACGAGAATTTGTTTTCAACCAGCACCATCCCTTCAGAAATGGAAGGCATGGGCACTTCATCAACCTTTAGTTCGCCTGTCTTAAAATTCTGGATGAGTTGTTTCAATGTTTAGCTTATTAAGTGTACGAAATTAATTGTCAAGATATTCCCTGCACCATAACTCTAACGTGAGCAGCTGGTAAATCTGGTAAGCATTGTCTTCGATTCCTTTGCGGTCATTGTCAATCAACTTCTTCACAAAATCGTAGTTGAGCATACCACGTTTGTTTACATTTTCAGCTGAAAGCAGGTCGTCTACCATCGGCGCAAGGTCATTTGAAATCCAGGATCGGATGGGTGCCCCAAAGGATGCCTTGGGCCTGTAAATAATCTCCTTCGGGATAAATTTCTCCGCTGCCTTTTTCAGAATATATTTTGACTCACCATTCCTGATTTTCATCCTCCCTGGCACTTCCATGGCTTTTGAAATGACAAGTTTGTCAATGAAGGGCACGCGCACCTCTACTGAAGCCGCCATTGATGCACGGTCTGTATACGTCAGATTTAAACCGAGCATAAACATATGTATGTCGGTATTGCATATCCGGTTGATGGTATCGTCTTTGAATTTTGAATCAAAAATCTGCTTGTGCTCATCCATCAGGGAATCAATTGCTCCTTTGTAATCTCCCTTCAACAATTCTTTCAATTGTTCTGGGCTGTAATAAGAATAGCTGCGCATGTAGGCCTGTTCCAGGGGAAGCGTGGCAAATCCAAAGAAACGTTTGGCCCATCTTCCCAGCTTAAACCCTTTTCCCATCAATCTTACAGGCAACAAACCAATCAACTTCCCCGCAGGGTATTTTAAGAACCCTGGTAGCTTATTAAACTTCTGAGCCATCAAGGTGGCCTTCTGCCTGCGATAGCCGAAGTAAATTTCATCGGCGCCCATGCCCGAGAGCAATACTTTCACACCCTTGTCACGTGCTGCTCTACAAATTAAGTAAGTGTTGATCGCGGCAGGGTCCCCGATTGGCTCATCCAGCGTCTTCACAATCTTCGGCAGGTCTTTAACGATATCCGGACTAATCCTGATAATATTATGATCCAGGTGATAGATGTCGGCCACTTTGTTAGCATAGATTTCATCATCCGGCATGCTTTCAACCTTCTTATCTTTCTCGTGCGTGGAGATGGTATAAGTAGAGAGCCTCGGATTAGATCTTGTTGCCAGTACAGAGATGAGTGATGAATCCAGACCACCGCTCAGGAAACTACTTACAGGAACGTCGGCAACCATATGACGCGTAACCGAAGCTTCAATATTTTCTGCAACTTCTTCTGCCCATTTGGTTTCATCCAGGCCTACACCGTTCAACCTGTGGTCTTCGAGGTCCCAGTATTTCACTATGGTCAGTTTACCATCTGGACTGTATTTCAAAAAATGTGCAGGTGGCAACTTATAGCAATTCCTGAACATGCTTTCATTCCCCGACACCCAAAGGTAGTTCAGACTACTTACCAATGCCTTTGGATTGATCGCTTTGTTAAACCCGGGAATGCCAACCAGCGCCTTAAGTTCAGAGCTGAATGCAAAGCCATTTCCGATTTGTGTATAGAAAAGTGGCTTGATCCCAAAGTGATCCCTGACAATAAATAAATCCCTGGTGTTTTTATTGTATACAGCAAACACAAACATGCCGATGAAATAATCAAGGCATTTCTCCCCAAAATGGCGGTACATTTCGATGGCAACCTCCGTATCGGAAGTGGTTATGAATTCAACGCCATTTTCCTTCTTCAGTTTTTCCTGCAGCTCCTTGTAATTATATATTTCTCCGTTGAATACGGCAACAAGCTCTCCCTTGTGAAAAGGCTGATTACTTCTCGCACTCAGATCGATAATAGATAAACGCTGGTGCGCAAACGCCATGTAGTCGTCGTGCCATTCAGACTGGTTATCCGGACCACGGTGGGCCTGGATCTTGTTTGCGCAACGCGCCAGTTCCACATTGTTTTCAAATCCTACAAACCCTGCTAATCCACACATTTGTTTAAGGTTTTACCAAACGGTTTATCAGACCGCCTGCTTGATCAGGTTCTTGTAAAAATTTTCGTACTCCCTGATATCTTCTTTGGGATGCTGAGCCCTGAAACTCTCAAGAGAGGAAAGCAATTGCTCCAGTTTTTGGATCATGTCCTGCACATCCCTTGTTTTAAATATTATTGTCCCAGGAGGCCTCGCAACCACATCGGAAGCCAGTATCGGCTTCCCGAGAAACAGCGCCTCTCGAATCGTCAATGAGTCGCCATCGGTATTCGTGGGCCTGAGCACGATATCAGATTGCTCCATCAGTCTGACAAATGACAATCGCTCATTGATCAGCAAAAATTCATTGGAAATATTTGATGCTTTGATCTGCGCCTGGTAGGCGGCATACTGATCTGCATATTTCTCTATAGTGGAAACGTTGAACACGAAACTTACAGCATAGCCTTTCTCCTTCAACTGTTTTACTGCATCGATGCACATATCCAACCCATATACATCCTGGTTGTTGAAGACATCCAATTGCCAGGCATTCGCGCAAAGAAGTGCGCGATTCTCCTGTTTCGATTTTTTGATCCAACTGGAAAGGCCTTCCGGTAACTGGGGCTCGCCATCCATTACGGGTGGCAGAAATGCATTCTTAACCAGGCATTTTGAAGCAGGTAATGAAATCCGATCATAGAAGTTTTTATTGACCAGGATGATCTTGTCTGCAAAACGACAGAAAAACTCGTCCCATTTGCGATAAAGCCATTTCTTCCTTGCCGGGTAAGCATGAAACACCAGGATATTTTTCTTTCCCAGCAGTTTGCCTATCACCAGGTGCCCAATTCTCAACGCGGACTTGCCGCTATGGATGTAAACCAGGTCTGACTTTGATATCTTTTTCAGGTAGCCAAAGAGGTTAAGTGAATAAAGATTGAAAAATTCAGCCTTGCGCTTCTTTGACTCGTCCACAAAATCAATCTCAAACTCGTCCTTTAGCAATTCGTTTAATCGCTTGATATGAACGCTCACACCACCTGCGGGCGGCGGCATCGGGCCAATCAATAAAACCTTCTTCCGCATCATTCCGTTGCTTTGGCAGATTTCGGTTTGAATTCCTGGGCAGTCTCTGGCGAACTTTCACTCGCCCGAATCCTTTCGGCAATCATGGTTGAAAAAATATTTACAGCTGAATCATTAATATGCTGAAAATCGTCAAAGAAGTATTTCTTGCCGGTAAATTTTTCGTCGTGCGTATAATCCCAGAAGGGAATATTGTTTTCCTCTGCGATCTTCCTGGCAATCTCTACCGAAGGGTCAACATTGATCCGCGTGTCGTAATAAGGTGAGCAAATGATATAGAGCGGAATCTTGTTTTCCTTGCAAAGGCTCACGATGGCGCTATATGCTTTCAATTTCACCGAATCAATGGTATATGGAATGCCGTCATCCACAGTCTTGCAGGAGTCAGTCATTGACCTGTATAACGGCACATAACCCTGGATATCTGACCGGCGCTTCTTGTTGAATTCCAAATTGCCAATGACTATGGTGGGAAGTAAGGAATTGAAAGGATAAATGCGGGACACCAACTTTAGTCGTTCATATTTACTTTTCTGATAAAGAATGGGCCTGATTTCCGGATGGCTGGAATAAAATGGCTCAAGGGAAGAGATATAGTCAAGACCGCCTGCAAACTTCTGGAAATCCTTGTTTACAAAGTCAAGGATAACAATCTTAGGCTTGTGGCGGCTAACCATGCTGGTTAGTATTGCTTCGCTATACAACAGAAAGTTCCCTTCGCGACCAGCATTATATGCCGTTACGCCCAGCGCTTTTTCAAAATTCAATGGATTGTATCCATGACTGGCACGGGATGAACCAAGTATGATCAGGTCTTCGTTGGCACGTTCCATTGAGTACAGCGTCCGGTACTCAAGTCCCGACTGCTGCCTGAAATAATAATGTTCGAGCAACCTACCCACGCCAAAATCAAGCGCTACCAACAGCACAATGAAGATGGTAAGGCGGGTGAAGAATAAGGTGAATGATTTTTGTTTTCTTTCCTTCATAATCAGAATTGAAAATAAATAAACTGGCCACCGTCAAAAACACCAATCAGGAGGATCAGCAGAACAAGGGCCAGGTAGGTTGAATACCTGACTACGGGGTTGGGATTATTAAACAAGGAGAACTTGCCGGGTATATATTCATGTTTGAATTCCACTGCAAACAAAATAAGCAGTCCGAATAACGAAAAAGTCATGCTGGGCATACTGTTGTTGAACAGGGGCCCGTCCAGCTTTACCACTCGTTTTGCAATAAGCATAGCGTCAGAAAGGGAATTTGCCCTGAAAAAGATCCAGGAGAAACAAACCAATACAAATGTGACACCGATGTTGACTAGTTTGGAAACACCAGCAGGAAGGATCTGGGTTTTCAGGTTGAAGCGTTTTAAGAGCCTGTCACGAACCAATGCCACGATCAAATAGGCGCCGTTCAAGGCACCCCAGATTAGAAATGTCCAGTTCGCACCATGCCAAAGCCCACTCACGAGGAAGACAAAGAATAAATTGAAATACCAGCGGGGAATTGAAACGCGGTTACCACCCAATGATATATAGAGGTAGTCTTTAAACCAGGTGGAAAGTGATATATGCCAGCGTGTCCAGAATTCACTGATGTTGGCTGAAAAATAGGGCCTGTTGAAATTCTTCATCAACTTGAAACCCATCACGCGGGCAGAGCCGATAGCGATATCCGAATAACCTGAGAAATCGCAATAGATCTGAAAAGCGAAGAATACGGTGGCAAGCGCAAAAGTCAGACCGTTATGGTGCTCAGGATGATTATACACCGAGTTTACGTAGAGAGCCAGCCGGTCTGCAATGACCAGCTTCTTGAAAAATCCCCAGAGCATTAGCTTCAGACCGCTCACCACGCGTTCATAATCGAATTCGTGTTTTTCATAAAACTGGTGCAATAGGTTCTGTGGCCTTTCAATGGGACCTGCAACCAGCTGCGGATAAAACATTACATATAGCGCATAGATGCCGAAATTTCTTTCTGCCTTCTGGTGGCCCCGGTACACTTCAATGGTGTAGCTCATGGCCTGGAAAGTGTGAAAGGATAGTCCGATGGGCAGCAAAATGGATAAGAATGGAATTGGGTTCTTTTTGCCAATGCCATCAAGAATGAGGGTGATATTCTCGTTGATAAAATTGAAGTACTTGAAAACGCAGAGCACGCCAATATTGGCAATCAGGCTGGCGACGAGAAATAACTTTCTCGTTTTTCCATGCGTGTCTTCCAGGTAAATCCCCGCGAAATAGTCAATCACTATCGTGAAACCGAGGATTAAAATGTAGACGGGCACGAAGGCCATATAGAAATAGCAGCTCGCGGCCAGCAGCAGGAACCATCGCACACGTTGAGGCAATACGAAGTAAAGCGTCGTGACGATGATAAAAAAGAAAACAAAACTGATAGAGTTGAAAAGCATATTTCGATCTCTTTGGGTAGGAAAATATTCAGGCGTCTGCCTCGGTCAGGTTATTCTTTGGGGATAAGGCCGAACGTGATAGCAACCTTTCTCATCAGCAAAAATGACTTTGAGAAATAATTTTTGCAAACCACTTTTTGGCCGCCGAAATTCAATTTGAATTCATTGATGCCCAGCAAGGCGGGGTTAGTCGTGTTTTCAGTGTATCCTCCAAAATCGTAAACCTTGAAGCCCTGGTTCTTGAAATACATCATTTCTTTATAATGCAAAAATTTGTTGGCTCTCCCAATGAGGTTTCGGTCGAAATTCTCATCCAGCCTGCGGCCTGCGGAATGATGGGCGCGAACAATTCCAAACTCCTTATCCACAATATGGCTATGTGCGACCAGGACATTGCCGTTTATTTTGGCATAGCTCAACAGAATCAGGTCACCCATTTCTTCAATACGTTGACGACTTGTGGGCTCCACTTTGATCGTCTTGGCCATCTCATTGAAGAAACTTACAAAGCCGTCGATATCGTTATGAAATTCCCAGGTAATTCCTTCCGCCTCTGCCTTTTTGATCTGCTGCCGGTATGACTTCTGCAAGTTTCCGAATATCTCATCTTCAGAAAGGGTCAGATCATTTTCAATGGTGTAAGAATCAATCTCAACGCCCGGGATTTTTTTTCCGTTTGCGTTCTTAACATGCATCGAAGCTGAGGGCACGAGAAAGTTTGAAAAATTGGGGTCATAGCCAAACCAGTTTTCTCTCACACGTACCAGGGAAAATTTTTTGTAATAACCAACCATAACGAAATTTGAAATTTAATGGGTACGCAATTCCATTTCAATGACCGCTGTTATTGGGCAAAGAAATGATGCGCAGCAGAATGATTAATAATTCGTGTTGTGGGTGAAACTGTCTTTGAGTAAGAAATAGCCGACACCGGTTTACCTGAATCTCCAGCGTCCTTGTATCTTGGCCAGGTTCTCATAAAAACCACCCTCGTCGTTCATCGCGATTCGGGGCAGCAGGTAAGGGTTGACCTGGTCAACGTTAATTTCGCTGTCTTGCGTAGTAAAGCAGAGCTTATATCCGCAATGCCTTGCGATCTGAACGGTTGTCTGGTTAAAATCGCCATTCGGATATGAAAGATATTCCACTTCCTTATCGAGCCACTGCCGTAGTGTTTGCCTGGAGTAAGAAAGCTCCCGCTCCTGTTCTTCTACAGTGCATTGATTCAATATGGGATGTGTAACGGTATGCGAACCGATGGTAATGAGCCTGTGGCGGCTGAGCGACTTGAGTTCATCAAGCGTAATGCAACTCCGACTCAGATTGTATTTTGATTTAAGCAATTCGATTTTTCCCACGAAGCTGTCACTGGGCAATACCTTGAAGGCTTCCACGTTTGGCAGCGACGTAATTTGGCTTTGACCGGGCATCATCGCATATTCCCACCAGTAGTTCCCGTGAAGCACCGGTTCGGTGGGAACAAAAATCGTCACGGGAATATTATACTTCTCGATCGTTTCAATTAATTCCAGGTTCTTATTCCATCCGTCATCAAAGGAGATGATGACAAGCTTCTCATATTTCTGTTTGGAATTCAGAATGGCTTCAAATTCTTCGACTGAAATGACTTTGTAACCCTTCCTGATCAGCCAGAGATATATTCTTTCGAACAGCTTCTTCGAAGGCTTGTGAAAATAGATGGGTAGCACGCTGTCGTTCCTGCGTTTGTTGAAATAGAAAACGACCAGGAGGAGGATAGCAAGTACTTCCCTGCACAGACGGATCACACTGTCCTTGATTTTTTTCACTTTAATTAAATTCTGATTTGGCAAATGGAATGCAATCGCCTTCTGTTTCAAACGAAAAAGTATTACGAAAATTTTCTGCAGGCTTCAGTTAGGCTATCTTTTTGTAAAAATCCAGGGTCTTTTGAGCGATAGAGCGACAATGGTATTTTTCAGTTGCCGTTTGCCTGGCCTGGTTAGCGACCAGGCTCATTTGTTCGTCGTTGTTATAGGCAACGTCGAGAATTTGAACCAGTTCCTTTTTGTTATCAACATTAAATAAAAATCCGTCTATCCCGGTGCTGATCATCTCAGGTATGCCTCCAACTTTTGTAGAGACAACCACTTTTCCCGCTGCCATCGCTTCCGCGATCGACATGGGGAGTGTTTCCTGTTTTGAAGGAAGCACCAGTATATCTGCATCTTTCAGCAGGCCGCTCAATTCCTCTTGAGATTTCCAGCCATGGAAGGTGAGATCGGATCCCAGGTTATTCTCGTCAATGAATTTCTTGATGTCTTCGCGGTAGGTATCGCCTTCCTCAAAATCGCCAATAATATCCAATTTGTAAGCCTTTCTGGCAGTTCTCAGTTCCTGCATCGCTTCCAGCAATAGTAACAAATTTTTCCGGGTATTAATCACCCCCACGTACAATAATTTATTATTGGTTTTTTGCTTGACTGGAAGGTCGAAAAAATGGGGAGAAACGGCATTGTAAATGACCGCCTGCTGGCTATTCCCGTTCAAATTGACAATCTTTTTGGAGTATTCGGAAATGTGAATAACCCTACGCGGCAGCAGGAGAAATCCAATTATGCTGTTGTAATACAGGGCGATCTTTTTCTTCATCCGCTTTTCCACCTTGGCTTCAGCCGATGCGAGACCGTGTATGGTTATGAGGTGTTTCCTATGCTTGAGACCTCGAAGCTTGGAAAATAGCAGGGTTCCTCCGATCTGATAGTGAATAATATCAGGATTGAACTCCGTGATATGTTTCCTGAGGACCGTGGAACTGTGCAACAGATAGTTAACGGAAGAATATTTATAGGGACCAATCGGACAGAACGCAATCTCGATATTTTGATTGTAGGGAACCAGCACTTCCTTGTCAATTTCCTGGTTCAGGGAGACTACCCGAACCTGGATGTTCATGTCCTGAAATCCATTTAACAGGTGAACGACTGCAGCATGCACTCCTCCTTTGATGTTGCTCAAATTCATGGGTAGGTAAGGAACCATGATTAGAACGCGCATAGTTTCAGATTTAAGTTAATTAGGGAAAATAAAATTTGACAATTTCTTTCCCAGTACGATGTGGTCAAAGTTTTCCTTTCCAGTTTGGTAGGATCTGTTTCCCAACTGTTCAGCAAGCATAGGATTGTCTATGACCTCCTGCATCTTGGCTGAAAATTCGTCTTCATAATAATGGGGTGCAAGCAATGCGTTTTCACCGTCGGTGAAATAGTTCTTAACCTCTCCCAGGTTAGTGGATAATATAACCCGACCGGCAGCACAGTATTCGCCTATTTTATGAGGGAACCTGGCCAGGTCCTGGGCTGTATTTCTCAGGGGGATCATCAATGCGCGGCTGTTCCTGTATAATTGCACTAATACACTGAATTCGAGCCGGCTGAAGAGCTTAATGGTAGAATTCTTGGGACTGGCTTCCAGGCGATTTTGCAATTTCACCATATCAGTCACTGGCCCACTGCAAACAAGATATAATGAAAACTCTTCATTATCAAGTTTTTCGAAGGAATTAACAACGAAGTCAATGACTTCGAAATAAACCGCGCTGCCACAAAACAGGAAATAAGGTGTTCTGTCGGAATTCGCTTCGCCTTCAAACTTTGAAAAATCTACAATGGTTGGGATCTTGATCACGGGTTTGCCAGGGCTGCCTTTTTTTACGATATCTGCAAGGAAGTCGCTGATACAGATAACACGGTCGCAAATCTTATACCCAAAGTGATCATAAAGCCAATCCTCCACACCACTTATGCCTCCCTTTCTTGAAGGAATGGAAGTCCAATGCTCAACATTATCAATGATCATTGGTGTTCCGGAGAAAATTGAAATGAATTTATAAATAACGAGATTGTGAAAACTATTGGTCGTAACGAGAATTGCGCCGAGCTCGCTATTTCTCCTTTTGCGGAAAATAATACGCATTTCAGAAATGAGCCCGCGAATTTTAAACAGCGTGCGTCTCAAAAAAGAACTCTCCCTGATTGCGCTTCCGGAAGCGTACAGGAATGGCACGCCTTCAAATTCCGTTTTACCTGCAAATCCTGCAGCCGTTTCGACGTCATGAACACCATAACGGCTGATCACAACTACATCACATCCGGCAGCAATCAAACCTTTGGCTATTAGCCTTTGTCTTTCCACCTGTGCCATTCCCACCGGGAAGCCATTATGGCCAACATATACGATATGCCTGCTTTCTCTCATTGAATGTGCCCCGGATGACTACCGCTGAGGGCTAGCCGATACAGGGAATTTCGTAAGGTCGGGTTGTGGTCGGGACAGAACCTGTCCCCGCTCTGTTCTTCGTTTTTCATCGAGATAGGTGTCATAAGTAAATCCGAAGAGTGCCATCGCCCAGATGAAAGGATAACGATAATAAGGTTCACTAAATGAAATCACCCAAATAATAGCAAGCAGGAAATATGACATACCTGCCGGGTAATCCAATACCCGGCAAAACGCAGCCCATGATTTCCTGAAATGATAAAAGAAGAAAATAAAAAATGGAATTCCCCAAAGCGCAAGCTGGTCAGTGAGACCATTGTTTCGAAGAACATTCTTGTCGGCTGTCGAAACCCTGAATTCAGGATGGCCTCCCCTGCCGAACAGAAAATAAAAATTCGTTTCGGTTACCTCCACCAGGTCAAGGTAGGCGCTGGCCATACGACTGTTGCCACCCTGATACACCACGTCAAAGCTTACCTCATTGAATTCTTCATTGATCTTGTCGCCCAGAAAATCAACCGTTGAATAGATGTAAAAAAAACCAATGAGGCATCCCAGCATCAGGCCCACGCGAAGAATTATACTTTTGATCTTGAAAGTGTAGAAGAAGGTGATGAACAATAGCAAGGCGAGGTATGTCGTGGTAGAAAAGGTGGTCAGAATGGTTGCCATCACAACAAAGCCATGCTTTGAGAAAATGGTTCTCTTTTCTAAGGCAGCAATTGCGAAGGAAATCAGGAGCGACCCGCCAAACACAGCAGGCTCCCAGAATGGTCCCGCATTCCTCACTTTGTAAATAAAGTCTGAAGGGTAATTGATAAAAAGAAAGTTATGTACGACTTCCTCATTTCCGTAAATCTCATTCACGATAGTAACGTGAATGGGAAATTTCGAAAGCATAATATCGCTGAAGCCAGGATAGACTAAAAGCGGCAAAAACAGCACAAGGCTGATGATGCAAATCCAGTACATCAGCTTTTGAAAGATCGGAATAAAATTTATACTAACCACTGCAAAACAAAGTACAGCAGCGAGAACAGACAAAAACTGCATCACAGCCGTCATCACATAAATACTTCCGAATTTCAGAAGTTGCGCCAACAGAATCAATGCGTAAAATGCGAGGAACCCGAGGTATTTCTTGATATTCGGTTTATAAATGACGACACCCACCATCAGTATGGCGAAATAACCCAGGAATTGATTCTTGCCCATGAAAAGTGGGAATGCAGAAATGGCCATTAGTCCCAGCACCAGGAAATAAAAATAGAAGCGCTGAAACTTGCCCAGGGAGGCGTAACTGTTATTTATGGCTTCGGTCATTCAGTGTTGACTTTTGTGTCGATCACTTCGACGAATCTGTCTACTTCAAAAAAATGTTTTTCAACCAGGTCAAGTACGGGAGCATCACCATCCCACCACTTGCTTTCCAAAAGCTTTGCAATGGTTTCTTCGGAAAATCGATAACGGATGATCCTGATGGGTATTCCAACTGCAATTGCATAGGGGGGGATATCTTTTGAAACGACTGCGCCAGCGCCAATTACTGCACCGTCACCGATGGTTACACCATCGAGAACTGTTACATTCGCACCGATAAAAACGTCGTTCCCGATATTCACCCGTTTCCTCTCTTCAATTTTGTTGGATTTGCTGAGTGTAAATGCAGCCTGTCCCAACATGGAATAGAACACAGGAGAAGAGGTTATTGTATCTACAGGATGAATTCCAAGTCCTGTGCTGAAATTCGGGCCAATTGAACAGAATTTGCCAATATCGGCGTGTGAAATCCAGGCATTCCGTGCGATATATGTTCCCCTTCCAACTTTCGACATTTCGAAATATCCGCGCCCGTTGATGCGGGCTTCAGGATCAATCTCACAAGTTGGACTGATTGTTTTTGCCAGGGCGCCCCAATCCACAAATTCCCTGGACGACATCATCCTTGTCAGAAGCCAGGCATTTTTGAAAAAGTTTGAAATAAGTTTCAGTGGGCTCACTTGTTCCAGATTTTAGTAGCAGTATGGTTCAGGATTTTCTTGCATTGAATGGAAAAAACAATTCCCATCAGAAGGAAAAGAAAAGCATTTGCAATTGTAATACCTGCAAGGCTGAAATATTTTCCAAGGAAAATGGCAAGCGGGATGTTCACGCAGCTACTGATGACAACGAGATACAACTGCAGTCTGACCTTACCGATACCATTCAAAATAAAAACATGAATCGTTTGCCAGGTATAGACCATCACATAAATCGACATCGCAACAGATAGCATAAAGGGGACTTTGACTGCGTCTCCCAGCCAAAATTTAAATATATAGGGCGAAGCAAAAAGCAGGAATAGTGTTCCCACGCATATGCCGAGCCAGAGTTTTTCCATATTCGCCATAATGTTCTTGATCCAACCAATGTCGTCTTTTGCATAAGCATCGGTGAATGCAGCCCAAAACGGCGTCATGATAATGGTGAAGCCCATGATAATCGTGGAAAAAAGTCGATAGGCCACATTGAATGTGGTTACCTGCTTAGGGCCATACAATTGGGTAGTCACGATATTATCCGTTTGGAAAAGCATTAGCACTCCCAATTGGATGACGAAAAACGTGGCGCCAAGACTGAGAAGTCCGCGTGCATATTTGAATTCAACCAATTTCAGGGAAGGTGCAAACATCTTGTAGCCATTCCTGTATAACCACCACCCGGCCAGGAACATCACGATTGGCGGCACACCCGCCAAAACCAACACCAGGTAAAGTAAAGAGCCTTCTGTGGTGCGTGTGAGAAAGTAAATAATCACAATGCTCACCAGCTGACCAATCAGCGTGATCAGTGAAGCGCGGGCTGGCGCATGGTTTGCCGTAAGTACAGTATTAATTGTTTGAACCACGAATTGTAACGAAAAAAATGAAACCATCAACAACACCAATTGCCTTAATTCAACAATTCCCGAATCGGTGGTGTTTAATATTTTCTGCCAGTTCAGAAAAGGATTGATCAGTATAAAAATGGCGAGGATCGCAGCAGAAATAATGATGAGCATCGCGTAGGACGTGCTCACATATTTCCTCCCGTCTTCAATATTTCCAAGTGCATTGGCCTCAGCAAGTTTGTTTTTTAAGCCGTTGCCGAGTCCCACGTCAAAAAAGCTAAACCAACCGATCAGTGAACTTAGGGTGAGCCAGATCCCGTACTGCGTTGCATTTACATAATGTATAGTGAGGGGTACCAACGCCAGTCCAACCAGGATACTTCCCCCTTTGACCAGTAGGGAAGCAATAATATTCTTCTTGGCAAGTACAGTTCGTTCGTGTCCCTTGCTAAAAAAATTCTTGACGGAGAGAACGAGGACCTTTATCATTTCAGGTTGGGTACTATTTACAATGCAAACGGGTGCTCAAATTGGATATTCCGGCAATTGCCAGACCATCCGATCCGTTTACACCCATTGCGACTAATTAATTGTATGGATCGCTTATCTTTTTTTTCCCATCCGGTAAAGACTACTATTTCCTGCCAGTTGTTTATGCGCCTGATTAGAAATTCCAGGCAATTTGGTGATGTGGATCTGGTGAGATCGAATTCAAGGAACAGGTCGGGATCAGGATAGTGTTTTACAAGATAGGTGTGAGCGCTTGGGTCTCGGATGACGCGAAAGTTAGCTGTTCGCGTGCTTCAAATTGGAATGCATCCATTCAACGTTCACCGCTTTTGCGGTACCATACAAAGTATAGCCAAGGCTTGGTAGCCTTGCTTCAGCAACATTATCCTGGATCAAAATGTCGTCATCTTCGTCCATCAATTGCGGACCAACCATAACACGTATGGGGGTATAATCAATGACTTCAGATTTTTTCACGCTAACGTTTTGATAAGCATTCACGAACTGGTGAATCATCGTCAACTCTTCTTCGGGAACAATGGCAGGTTGATCCATCCAATACATAAATCCAACAACGCCTTTCTTCTCCTTAAACTCTTCGAGTTGTTCGTTAGAGATTTTTACAAAAACCCAGCTCGGGAATAAGGCTTTTGAATAAATCTTCTTAAACTCCCCTCTCTCAACTTCAATGTCTACAAAGGGGGAATAATTCGCATACTGACAACGAGAAAGCAACTCAGCCACTTTTTTTTCGCAGCCCGGCTTTGTCTTCACCACATGCCATCTCAAATTTGGGGTGTCCATATCTTCAAGGGTTTTAAGAAAATAATACAAAGGGATACTGCGATTTTAGGGAAAGCTTCGCCTCCTCAGTCACATGTGCTGTTTCCAAGGGGGCGATAATGAAACCATACCGAAGAGCTGACCCAGGCTCTCCTATGAAAATTCACACGGGGTCCTCTGCGCCACTAGTGCTTAATGTTATAACCATAACCGAATCCAAAACCAAAATGACCGGTTCCCAGAATTCCGCGGCCCTTCACACCGTTAAATACGAAGGCGGGGTTTTCCAGATCCGATAATTTATTGTTTTGAGCCAGCATGTTCAAACTTGACTTTGGCGTTACCGCATGCCTGATCACAAAAATTGTTTTATCGCAAGCATGTGATATCGCCTGGGTGTTCGCGTCGCCTGTCAGCGATCCAGCGCATACAACAATGTATTCAAATTCTGTTTCCAGTTTTTTCACAAGGTCCCTTAATTTTCCACCCACTACAAGTTCGGTACCTGCATCACTCATTTTGCCCACCGGAATCACATATAAAAGGTCACTGTACGTCGTTTTGTAAACGATGGATGAAGGCGCCATGGAAGTGGCCAGGAAATCTGACATCCCTGTTTGATCTTCCAAATGAAATACGCGGCTCAGGTTACCATTGTCAAAATCAAGGTCAACCAACAGGGTCTTCTTTCCCGTAAGTGTCAGACTCATTGCCAGGTTGTTGGCGATAAAGGCCTTTCCTTCGCCCTTTACGGCTGAAGTGACGAGGATCTTCTTCACTTCTGCTCCGTCTTCTCCATAAACCAGTGCATTCCGCAAGGATCTGAATTGTTCCGCTATCACCGTCTTCTTGCCATCGCCAATCACGAAATATGATTTGGAAGAATCCTGGATCAATTCACCGATAACCGGAACCGAACTGTGGTTGGTGATCTCGTCACGGAAGAGTATTTTCTTATTCAGATTTTCTTTTGCAACAATGAACAGCAATGCGAGCGCAAATCCCGCTACCGCACCTGCCAGGTAAACAATCATCATGTTCGGGCTAACCGGTATTACTGAAGCATATGCACGGTCGATCACACGCGTATCGCCCACACCAGCAGAAACAGAAGAAAGGGCAGCCTCCTCGCGCTTTTGAAGCAGGAAGGAGTAGATCTGGTTCTTAATTGTCTGTTGACGGCTGATTTCAACAAGCTGACGTTCCTTTTGCGGGATTGTGCTCAGCATGGATGAAAAGCGATTACTATTTACCGTTAGGTTATTGCGGCTTGCTTCAAGACTGTTGCGCTGGGTGCGAATATTTTCCATGATGCTTGGCTTCAGCTTTTCGATCTGATCGTGAAGCGAAATCATGGTCGGACTATTCTCAGCAGTATTCTTCCTCAGCCTTTCGTATTCCAGCTGACTTTGGTTGAGTTTGTCAAGCAACTGGTTCAACACGGGGTCACTTACACCAAGGGAAGAAGGAACGATGCCGGTGATGGCATTTTTGGAGGACACAAAACTTTCGAGCTGATCCAACACGTCAAGCTGCACAGCAATTTCCTGAGCTTTCTTGTCATATTGGCCCACGTTGTCCAGGTACATCTTGCCCTGCTCGCTGATATTGATGACACCCGCGCTTGTACGGTAACGCTGGATGGCATTTTCAACCGAATCAAGTTGATTCACCACGTACCGAAGGCGTTCCTCCACAAAAGCTGTCGTGTTGGATGCCAGAATATTTCTATCGCTGATTTCTGCGTCGAGATAAACTTTAATCAATTCGTTGAGCACCTTCACGCCACGCTCCGGAACCACGTCTTTGATCTTTAAATCGACCACGGTCGACAACTTGCTGGTTGCGGTCACTTTCAAATCACTCAACAAGGCAGCCTCTGCTGCATTCACGTCCACCAGTGAGAAAAAATATGGCACATTCAGGATCTTTGAATCCTGAGAACGCGAATTGGTTTGGAAAATGATTTCACCCCAGGGCGAGTTCACCCACTGGTTAGTTGGGTATGCCTTGTTATTGATGATTACTTCGTGTGTAGACGCTTTGTAATCAAATGGAACCTTCTTTACACTTATAATAGAGTCAGGCGACTTTACGCGAATCGAAACCGGAGAATAGTTAAATGCAGATACGCTTCTGGACTTGCGTTGCTCAAACACTGGCGCATATAACCCGAGGTTCATCACCACCTGGCGCATGAGCATGTGCGATTGAAGCACTTCAATTTCATTCTCTACGATTTTCTTTCCCTTGAAGATGTTGAGCTCTTCCAACATCTTGGATTCATCAGCACCCTTTTTTTCATCTTTGATAAGCAATGATGCATATGCCTCGTAAGTAGGCGTTGCCCATTTTGAATAAGCATAGGCACCCCCAAGTGCCAGCACGATGAAGATCATAAAAACCGGCCAGTACGGAAGATACTTATACAAAATCTGGTTGACGATATCTTCGTCACCTCTCCTGATCGTATTTTTTTGTTGCTCCTGCATATCGTCTTCAATAAAGGATAGAAAAAACCTATTTAAAATGAATAAGCTGAACTGCCACTGCCAGGAAGGCCAGCGCACTCAGAATCACCGGTGCCAGTGCGGTGAACCTGCTTGAACTTTGCACCTTGGCTTTATTCGTCTCTATATAAACCACATCATTGGTCTTCAAATAGAAATATTGGGATTTGAAGATTTCATCAGAGTTGAGGTTTAGCCTCCTGATAATTTTCTTGCCCTCGTCTTCACGAATAAGCAGCACATTATCTCTTCTTGCTGAAATGGTCATATCGCCGGCCATGCCGATAGCTTCGAGTATGGAAATTTTTTCATTGGGAACGGGAACCACACCAGGCTTACCAACTTCGCCCAAAACAGTTACACGAAAGTTGAGCGACCTGATGATTACGATTGGATCAAGCAGAAGTTTTCTTCTGACAAGCTGATTAGTAATCGTATCAGTTAGTTGCTTCTTTGTAATCCCTGCGGCTCTAAGATTACCCAATACAGGAAATGTTATGTACCCGGTTGGATCCACTAAATAGCCATAAGCGGATGGACCGTTTGCAGGGGGAACCTGCCCTCCCGTATAGGGATTGTTGGGCGCATTAAAGATCTTGGAGTCTTCAGCGTTTAAGCTGCTCACCGTAATACTTAGAATGTCTGACTTCTGAATAATGGGGTCATAATCTGCATTTACCTGTTCAATTTGTGTGTCCATGATATTGTTGAAATACCTGGATTTTTCTACGCTCGCACAAGATGCCATAAGAATCAGAACCAGAATCGAAAAGGCCGCAAGAAGCCCTGTGGATTTCCCAAGTACGAATGAGGTTGGTTTCATGGTAAAACTGTTATATGAGGTATTGCCATTTAATTTTTTTCGGCAATGACACTAGCTTTTCAAGTGATGCACATTCCTATTCACTGTAGGATATTGGAGGGACTGAAATTTATCTGTCAATGAACGCTAAACGCTGGTCCGAAGTTGTTTTCAAATATTAGAAAATTCTGGCTGCATTCCAATATCAACGGGCAACTTATCAGAATTCTTCCACAACCCGGGTATCCGCACTTTTCTTGTACCGCTCCTATTCCGGCGGTAAAAAATGTTAGCATTCAAAATTGCAAAAAACTAGGTTGGTTATCCAGGAAAATTGAAACCGGGGCTTTTCAAAATTGAGGGAGGAGATTGAGATCTTAGTGGTTAAAACGAGGCCGTAAAAATACTAAACAGATTCTGAAATATCAAGCGATTGTGGAAAAATTACAAATCACTAAAATATTAAGAATAAATTAAATAGATATTAACACGCTCGATAATTTATCATTAATTATTGTTTGTAATAATTTGCATACCAGCACCTTAATCGCATATAAAGAAATATATTTTATGGCTACGTAAAAATACGATATTTACCCAGTCACCCCCGCCCTCACTATTTTGCATAAACGATTTAGGAAGGATTGTTTCCCCGGGCAAGTCTTTCGTCCAGGCTCAAGTCATAATCAAACGCCGTCTTTTGAGCAAGTTCATAACCTGCATCAGCGTGCCTGATCACACCCATTCCGGGATCGTTCCTGAGTACCCGGCCAAGTCTTTTTTCCGCCTCAGCGCTTCCATCAGCTACGATGACCATACCGGCATGAATGCTATAGCCCATGCCTACGCCTCCGCCATGATGCAGACTCACCCAACTTGCGCCACCGGCTGTATTCACCAACGCATTGAGCAAGGGCCAGTCGGCCACAGCATCTGACCCGTCCAGCATTGATTCTGTTTCGCGGTTGGGAGAAGCCACTGATCCGGTGTCCAAATGATCCCTGCCAATCACGATGGGCGCTTTTACCTTTCCTAACCTTACCAACTCATTAAAGGCCTTTCCCGCTTTTTCTCTTTCTCCCTGGCCAAGCCAGCATATCCTTGCAGGAAGACCCTGGAATGCGATCCTTTCTTTCGCGAGTTTCAACCAGCGTTGAAGCGACTTGTTTGCCGGAAACATAGCAGATATAACCTCATCAGTTACTGCAATGTCTGCAGGATCGCCACTCAATGCTGCCCACCTGAATGGTCCCTTCCCTTCACAAAATAACGGCCTGATATAGGCTGGCACGAAACCAGGAAAATCAAATGCATTTTCCAATCCCCTTTCTTTTGCTCTTGCACGAAGATTATTGCCATAATCAAATGTAACAGCACCTTTCTCTTGTAGTTCCAACATTAGCTGCACGTGCCTGTACATGGACCGGTAAGCATAGTCGATATATTGTTGCGGATTTTCAGTACGTAATACCCTCGCCTGTTCCTCAGACAATTCATGCGGCCAATAACCGATCAATGGGTCATGTGCCGAAGTCTGGTCCGTTAGCGTATCGGGAATAATATTCTTTTGCAACATGCGCTCCAGCAGGTGAACGGCATTACATCTAACGCCAATGGATAGTGGCTTTCTTTGTTGCCGGGCCTCCAGGGCGCGATCAATGGCTTCATCAATATCTTCCAGCATCAGGTCCAGGTATCGCGTCTCCAGTCTTTTTTCAATCCGCCATTTTTCCACTTCCGCTGCCAGGCACACACCCTCGTTCATGGTAATCGCGAGCGGCTGGGCGCCACCCATGCCACCCAGGCCTGCAGTGACGTTCAGCGTTCCTTTTAAGCTTCCGCCAAAATGCTTGTCGGCGATGGCTGCATAGGTTTCGTAAGTGCCCTGCACAATGCCCTGTGATCCGATATAGATCCATGAGCCGGCCGTCATTTGACCGTACATCATCAGTCCCTTTTTCTCCAGTTCGTCGAAATGCTCCCAGGTAGCCCATTTAGGAACCAACTGTGAATTGGAAAGCAATACGCGTGGTGCGTCAGGATGTGTTTTTAAAATACCAACCGGCTTGCCACTTTGAATAAGTAAGGTCTCGTCATTCTCCAGTATTTTTAGCGACTTGATGATCTTATCCAGCGCTTCAAAATTCCGCGCAGCCTTCCCCCTGCCACCATAAACAATTAATTCTTCAGGTTTCTCAGCAACATCTGGATTCAAATTGTTCAGCAGCATTCTGAGTGCAGCTTCCTGAATCCAACCTTTACAGGTTATTTTGGAGCCGGTGGGTGTCTTGTATTTTACCGGATCATATTTGGAAAATGTGGTAGTTCCCATAACGACTAATTTGAAAAAGTGATCAGCATGATTTTTTCTACTCAGTTCGCAGTGCCTGGTGGATCCTTTCTGATGAATTCAATCGCACGCAACATATCGTCGTGCAATACCCTGTCTTTGTCATTGAAAGCAACCCGTTGCCTGAAATCCTGAATAATGGATTCCAGTATGGGCGCTGTTTTCAGCGGTCTTCTGAATTCGAGCGCCTGTGCCGCCGATAATAATTCGATGGCCAAAACGCTCTCTACATTTTGAATCACGCGCCAACATTTCGTAGCTGCATTTGCGCCCATGCTCACATGATCTTCCTGGTTATTGGACGATGAGATGGAATCTACGGAGGCCGGTGTGCTCAATTGCTTATTCTCGCTCACAATTCCCGCAGCGGTGTATTGTGGGATCATGAATCCGGAATTGAGTCCCGGTTCCTTCACCAGGAAAAGCGGTAGCTCGCGTTGGCCACTGATTAGCTGATATGTCCTTCGCTCGGAAATATTTGCCATCTCGCTCATGGCAATGGCCAGGAAATCCAGGTTGAGCGCGAGTGGTTGTCCATGAAAATTTCCGCCGCCCAGGATCAGATCCTCTTCGGGAAAAATATTTGGGTTATCTGTAACAGCGTTGATTTCTGTCAGAAAAACACTGAGGATATAATTAAAACTATCCTTGCTGGCGCCGTGCACCTGCGGAATGCAACGGAATGAATAAGGATCCTGTAACTGGCTCTTAGTTCTTCCAATAAGTTCACTCCCTTCCAGTAGTTCCCGAATGGTTTTGGCTGTTTCTGCCTGGCCACGATGAGGTCGGATGCGTTGAATGGCTTCATGAAAAGGCTGAAGTGTTCCGTCAAATGCATCGAGTGAAATAGCAGCAATATGATCAGCCCAATTGAGCAGTCTATGTGATTGGATGAGGCAATGCATGCCATAGGCACTCATGAACTGGGTACCGTTGATTAATGCCAGTCCTTCCTTGCTGCGTAAGTGGATGGGTTCCCATCCCATTTTTTGCCAGAGTTCCACCGACTTCCATCTCCTTCCTTTGTAATTCACTTCTCCCAAGCCAATCAACGGCAGACAGAGATGACTCAGAGGCGCAAGATCACCGGAAGCACCTAATGAGCCCTGCGTATAGATTACAGGGAGCACTTCTTCATTGAACATATCAGTGAGCCGCTTAACCGTATCGATTTGCACACCGGAGTGTCCATAACTCAGTGATTTAATCTTAAGCATCAACATCAACTTCACAATCGGCGCCGGCACCTCCTCCCCCAATCCACACGCATGGGATTGAAGCAGGTTTGATTGCAAAGCTTCAATTTGACCATTATCGATTCTCACATTTTGCAGAAATCCAAAGCCGGTATTGATGCCGTAATAGAGATGGTTGTTGTCCTGCATTTTTTCATCCAGGAAGGCACGGCAACGCGTGATGCTTTCGTGTGCATCAAAAGTGATCGACAATTTTTGATCGTAGCGTAGCAGGTTAGCGACCTGGTCGAAGGAAAGCCAATTTCTATCGAGAGGAAGATAATTATATGACATAGCAAGTTGGGGCAATTTAGGAATAAGTTCAGAGTTCAAAGTTCAGGGTTCAGAGTTATTTCTGAATTAACAATCTTCGGTTCCCAAATTCGTTTATATTCCAGCCGAAATGCTAATCAATTATGAGCTACAAAACAACCCTGGTCCTGCTTCTGATCACGCTGGCGGGAAGTGTAAAATCACAGCATATTCAATTCCTCACTGAGGGTAACAACCTGTCCATCCGCGGACTTAGCGTTGTCAATGACAAGGTGGTTTGGGTGAGCGGATCTAATGGCACAGTAGGTATTTCCACAGATGGAGGAAAGAAATGGAATTGGACGCAGGTAGCTGGATTTGAAAAATCTGATTTCAGAGACATTGAGGCATTTGACGAAAAGAACGCAATCATCCTGGGTATCACCAATCCCGCCTGCCTGCTTAAAACCAGTGATGGCGGCAAACACTGGAAAACAGTTTTCATCGACACGGCGAAGGCAATGTTTCTCGACGCGATGGATTTCAACAGTCCGAAGTACGGTGTAGTCATCGGTGACCCGGTGGACGGACGCTTTTTTATGGCGCTTTCGCACGATGGCGGAGAACACTGGCTCCAGATAGATACCTTACCCAAAGAACGACCCTATCGCTGGAAAGCCCAGAAGGGCGAGGCTTTTTTCGCTTCCAGCGGAACGAATATCAGGTACCTGGCCAATCGCAAATGGGCCATGGTGAGCGGCGGTGAAAACATCGGCTACTATGATTTCAAAGACAGATATACGATACCGTTAGTTAAGGGTAAGGAAACAAAAGGGCCCAACAGCATCGCGGTTGCGGCCGATGGCAGGATGATCATTGTAGGAGGTGATTTTTCAAACGATACTGCCACGCTGAACAATTGCGCTGTTAGTCCGAAGGGGCTCCCTTACGCCTGGTCCAATCCTGAAATTCCCCCACACGGTTATAGAAGCTGTGTAGAAAGTCTTGACAACAATCGGTTCATTACTTGCGGAACCTCCGGTGTTGATGTCACTTCAGATGGCGGGATGAAATGGCAACTCATTTCACGCGACGGATTTCATGTATGCCGGAAAGCGAAAACCGGGAATGCAGTATTTCTGGCGGGAGCGAATGGAAGAATTGCGAAGTTTAACTGGTAAAGTTTTGGGGGTTGAGTTTTGAGTTAGGGTATTAAGTCTTAAAAGCAAAATATACTGCTCCCATCAGGCATACAAAGCTGAAAAGATATTTTAGCTGGAAGGGCTCCCCTAAATACCAGATCGCAAATGCGCTGAAGACAACAAGCGTTATCACTTCCTGGATCATCTTCAATTGAAATGCGCTGAATCCGCCTAGATAACCATACCTGTTGGCTGGAACCATGAGACAATATTCAAAAAACGCAATTCCCCAACTGACCAGTATGGCTTTCCACAAGGGCACATTTCGATGTTGAAGATGGCCATACCAGGCAATGGTCATGAAGACGTTTGAACAAAGCAGAAGAAAGACAGTTCGCATGAAGGTTAACCAGGTTGATT
>Ga0163163_10000506_pt1 | contig 35071 bp, 27 predicted proteins | sample S65metaG_FD_119766 | JGI IMG/M metagenome (GOLD analysis project Ga0163163, IMG submission 119766) | Switchgrass rhizosphere microbial communities from Kellogg Biological Station, Michigan, USA - S6-5 metaG | ecosystem: Host-associated > Plants > Roots > Rhizosphere > Soil | place: USA... | reverse complement strand
GCGGTAGAGATCCGCTCCATCGCGCCGGTCATGCACATCCATGTCGAGATGAGTCCTACCTTTGCCGATTGCGAAACCGTTCATGCCGTCATAAGCTTCAGCCCACCATCCATCGAGTATCGATAGATTGAGGCCACCGTTGAGCACTACCTTCTGCCCACTCGTGCCTGAGGCTTCGAGTGGGCGGCGTGGGTTGTTCAGCCAGATGTCTACCCCTTGCACGAGATGACGGCCCACGTTGATGTCGTAGTCCTCAATGAAAACAAAACGATCAGCGAGGGTTGGATGGTCGCGCATGAGACGGGCAATTTCCTGAAGCACGCGCTTCCCCGGCTCATCGTGCGGGTGCGCCTTGCCCGAAAAGAGGAACTGAACCGGACGCTTGGGATCATTCACCATTTGCGCCAGTTCCTCGATATCGGCAAGAATCAGATTTGCTCGTTTGTACGTGGCGAATCTCCGAGCAAAGCCGATGGTGAGAGCATCCAGCGAAAGCAGCTTTTGCAGCCGCGCAATGCTCCCGTTCGACTCGTCGCGTCGCGCAGCCTGAGTCGTGAGACGATGCCGTGCAAATTCGATTAGCTGGGCTTTGAGAGTTAGATGCGTTTCCCAAAGCTCGCCGTCATCTACCTTTTCGATTTCAGCCCAGGTGTGCTTGTCACCACTTCGATCCTGCCAGCCAACGCCAAGATGCCGGTCGTAAAGGCGCTTCATTTGTGGCGCAAGCCAGGATGGAACATGAACGCCATTGGTGATATGCCCGATCGGAACCGCATCCTCCGGCTTGTTCGGGTAAAGGCTCCACCACATGGAGCGGGAAATCTCACCGTGCAGGGCAGACACTGCATTTGCACGACGAGATAGTTTCAGCCCGAGAACGGTCATGCAAAACTGTTCGTTGTAGTCCCCGGGATGGACGCGGCCAAAACCCAGCAGATCCTCTTGAGAGATGCGCAACTCATCACGAAGCGGTCCAAGGTGCTCTTCAATTAACTCAGCATCGAAGCGATCATGTCCGGCAGGCACGGGGGTATGCGTGGTGAAGATAACTTCTCGCGAGACCTGGCTTGCTGCTGCTCGGAAATCGACACCCTCTTCCTGCATGCGGTCGCGAATCGCCTCCAAGACCGCAAATCCACTGTGTCCCTCGTTCAGGTGAAGAACGCCCGGGGTCACACCCATTGCACGCAACACCCGGTATCCACCAACTCCAAGCAAGAACTCTTGCCTTATCCGGGTCCGATTGTCTCCCCCGTAAAGCCGGGACGTTAGATCGCGGTCCTGCGGTTCGTTGCCCTCGACATCTGAATCGAGTAACAGCAGATCGCATCGTCCAACCCGCATCCTCCACACCTTCGCAGAGATGGAGCCGGTGCGGGTCTGGAGTCGCAACCTAACGGGCTCGCCGTTCGCGCCAATGGCGACCTGCATCGGAAGTTTGGTTACGTCCGTATGGACATACTTTTCGTGTTGCCACCCTTCTGAGTTGAGCCTCTGAAGGAAATAACCTTGCCCGTAGAAGAGTCCTACACCGATGAGTGGAATATCAAGATCAGAAGCGCTCTTGATGTGGTCGCCGGCGAGCACACCGAGTCCTCCCGAATAAATGGGAATCGATTCGTGTAGGCCGAATTCGGCCGAAAAATACGCAACAGGCCGGGGACGCAGTACGCCCGCGTTAATTGTTCCCCAAGTATTGTCAGCGCTGAGATACTCTCTCTGCCTCCGGTAGCAGTAGTTGATCCTGCTGTGCAGCCCTAATTGGGATGCGCGCCGCTCCAGTTCGCTAAGGGGGATCTCTGAGAGCAGCGCAATAGGATTCTGGTTCAGTTCACGCCAACGCGTTGGGTTCAGATCGCGGAAAAGCGCAATGCACTCCGGATCCCAACTCCAGGCAATATTTCGGGCGAGCGCCCACAGACGCTCCTGAGCGGGTGCCAGGAACCGATCCAGTGTGCGCGCCTCGCACACCACAGGAGCTATCTCAGCCCCTGCCTCTAGAAGCATCTGGATCTCCTCCGGTCGGAATTCGCGAACGGCTTTGGTCTGAACAACCAGCACACCTTGCAGAATTCCCCGGTCTATGAGCGGAATGCCCAGAAATGAGTGATATTCGCTTTCGCCGGACTCCTTGAAGAACTTGAAGCGCGGATGATTCGCAGCCTCGGAAACTGAGACCGGCTGCACAAGCTCCGCAACCAGACCAGTAAGGCCCTCGTGCAATGGCATCCGTAGAGTACCGACGCACTCGGGGAGGAGCCCAACAGAAGCGGCGAGGACGAGATTCGACCGGTCAGGTTCAAGGAGGTAAATCGAACAAACATCAGTACTGAACCGCGCTGCAATGAGCCCGACGACATTGATGAGAGTGTTGGCGGGCTTGCCTTCTTCAATGAGGGCGGATATCTCATCGGCACTAAGCGCCTGAATCGATTCGCCTTCCTTGCATGCTTGTGTCATTCAGAGGACTCTCCAGGCGGGACTTCAGAGATTTCTGCTCCATGCTAGATCGTGGTGAGTCAGGATCACATAAAGTCGGGTGCATTCTATCCAAGCCGCGAAGATTGAGGAATGCGAGACCTCTCCTTGGAATAGGAGGCCTCTCCACATTTTCGTCCTAGAGCCATGGAAATGAGGATTCTGGGATCGTCGAAATAGGCCAGGCGGGCAGGTTAAACCTCGGTAGAACTGCCGAGTAGCCAGTCACTCAAGTGCAGGACCACTCACATCGGCTTCCGTAAACGGGCAGGTAGTCAGGAAACCCTGAGTTGATACACGCTTGTGCCACGGCTTGAAGGAGGCCATGGTGATGGCGAGATCTCCGAAAAACAAAAAGAAACGGCGGCCAAAGACAGTTCTAAAGCTCCCAGATCTTGAACAGTCGAAATCGACTGTTCTCAACAGCCTGACCTCCCAGAGCTCTCAGCGTTCCTACGATCACGCGATTTGTGCGTTCATCGACTGGTATTGCTCGGAGCCACGTCTTGCCTTCAACAAGACGGTCGTGACCAGGAACCGAATCTCACTGGAGCAGCGGCACTGCGCTCCATCGACTATCAACCTCAGACTTGCGGGCATACGAAGCTTCCGATAGCGGGCTGGATGCGTAAGGTACTCGTTACATGTCAGGTCACCGTATCAATGCTGCGCTTGACGAGCGCTGGTTTGTTATTGCGTGGTCTAATCAAAGCCCAGTCCGCGGACCCGGGCTTCGATACCCATCATCTGTTCTTGGTGCGTGCAAGTTTCGGAGATGATCGCGCCAAGGCTGTTTCGAGGAGCAGGCTGCTAGACGACGCGCTTAAGGCGGTGCCAGAGATCGATAGCGTCGCCTCCGGTATGTGCCCGATGCTGAACACCTGGACGCCTCCGATCATTGTCAAAGATGCCGGTGCTCTCCAAGGGGAGTTGCATGATCGAACGCTGGCGAGCTACGCCTCAGATACCTACTTCGCCACTCTCGGAATCACGCTCATCAGCGGGCGTGGTTTCACTCCGCTCGAGGCAGCAATTGGTGCACATGTCTCGATCATCAGCCAGTCGACCGCCCGCCACTTCTGGCCTGGAGAGGATCCGCTTGGCAAACATTTCCAGCTCGATGAGAAATTCGACGGGAAGCTCTCCGACTATGAGGTCATCGGTGTTACCGGGGATGTGCGTTTCAGTAATCTGACACGCATCGATCCGATGCATATTTACCTTGCCACAAACGCTGCGGATTTAAATCCAACATTAAATCAGTGTCAAAGTTGACCCGCGGAATGCTCTTTCGTCCATCTTCCACGAGGTGAAAAAGGTCGACAGGAATTTGCTGCCAAGCCTGTCTTTGTGGAACGTTGAGATCTCGCTCGTCGCTCCCCGCAGATCCATGGCGCGGGTTCTCGCAGCATTCGCGTCAATTCTTGGTTTGCTCGCTCTCTCCCTTGCGGCCATTGGAATCTATGGAGTCATGGCATACATGGTGAGCCAGCGAACACAGGAAATCGGAGTGCGTATGGCTCTCGGTGCCACGCCAGGACGCGTGCTGCGAGGGGTCGCATTGCCGTGGTTTCGTCCAGTTGCCTTGAGCCTATGCATTGGAACAGTCGCGGGGGCGGGAATATCGTTGTTCCTACATAGCACTCTCGCCTCTCCAGAAAGCAACGATTTTCTTTATGGAGTTTCCATGGACTCTTGGAGCTTTATTGTGCTTCCTGACGCTGATTTCATAGCTTGCGAGCCTGGTTCCAGCCGTTCGCGCTCTCAAGGTCGACCCTGCAGTCGCTCTGCGCTACGAATAGTTCGAGTATGGACTCCCACAGCAGAGGCGACATTTCGGTGCCGATTTCTCGCCAAAACGCCTGTGGAGCGTTACCCCATGTACGTCGCAAGATCGAGCGCGAATGCAAGCCCTTGCCAAGCAGGATCACCGACTTCGAACTTTCGCCGGTTCTCTCTAGCGATCTTTCGAAATAGGTAAAAGGCCTCGCGGTCGCTCATACCTGAAGTATCCCGATCGAGATGTTCGCGCAAGAGCTCGCAACGGAAAGACCGAACCGTGCTGGGCTCTGAGAACGCAACGTTCATCTCGCTATTTCCAAAAAGTGAGAAGCGATGCAGATTACACGAGCCGACTGTCGCCCATTTATCGTCGACGAGCATGAGCTTCGCGTGGACGTAGACCGGACGACGTCGGCCATCTACGCCTAGGCCTGCAATGCCGGCCAACATGAAGTGCTCGAAACGCCCAAGATCTGAGCGAGTGTCGAGGAAGGCGCGCCGCTCTGGTGAAATCGGCAAACTGATCTCAGGCTTGGCAGGCATGAGCAAAATAACATGCACGCCGCGTTGCAGCGCCATAAGGAGGCAATAGACGATCTCAGGCACCTCGAGATACTGGTTTTCCATGTAGATCGAGAAACGTGCAGCCTGGATGGCCGCACAGTACTGATCGAAGTTCGATCTCTCACCGGAGGCGATATCGAACGACCTTCCTTCTGGCGTTGATTGTCCGTCGAGATACCGTCCAGAATGAATGGTTCTTTGTATTTGCACAGCGGCATTACCGCGCTCGATGGGTACGCGGACAGGATGTTGCAGATCGGCATCGCTACCCATTCCCCAACGGCCATTCTCTGCCAATCGCTCACTGGCTTCGTTCCATCTCTGCACGAAATTGTGCTGAACGTCGACAACTGAGGGGCCTGCTAATTCTACGGAAACGTCATGATTGTGCCCTTCACCGCTATGGCCGGGCGCGACCATCGAATGAGGATTGAGATTGATCCCCCCGACGAACGCAATCTCCATCTCAGCACCGGCATCAATCAGCCAGGTCTTCTGATGTTGACAGAAGCCTGGATGAGCACGATCCCAGCGGATTTTTACACTAGATCGACGACTTTCGAGTAGACCAATGTGGTCCGCAGACCCCCAGAATGCATTGCGTAGAAGCCACTCGGTCTCTGAATCAGGCCGCCAGAAAATGAGCCGGACGTCCACGCCACGGCGAGCCGCACGATCGATAACATCAAAGGTATTACCTTGGCCGTCCGGCATCTCAAAGGCAGCCCATAGAAAGGTTACTGTGGCCCACACGCTCTGTTGAGCCGCCTCAATCGCCTCGCAGATGCGCCGGAAAGCTGGTTCGCCATCAATCAAGGGCCGTACCGAATTACCCTCGCGCGTCGGATAGGAACCAGATGCAACAAACGGAATATCGGTGTTCGGCATCGAAGCAGAATCCACAGATCGGCCACAAGACGAGGGCGGAGAACGACGATTGGCCTCGCGTCTATAAGAAATCTACCATTATGCTTGTCTTCAAAGATCCATATCGTGGCGGGCGCTTCCTGCGGCCTTTGTTGCCGAATCGCTGGATACTCTGACTTCTCCGGACTCACTGATCTGCCAACGCCGCCCGTCTATACAATTGCTGTGCGAATGAAGATTGGTAGCGACATGTGCAGTGGTTCAGTATGTCAATTCCCGTAAGTTGTCGCGTTATCGGCGCGCTCACAATGCGTATAGGCTAGAGGATCGACGCCAGGATCCGGATTCCTTCTCGAATCTCCCGCTCACCGAGGCATGCGTAGCCGAGGATGAAGGCAGGACGCGCTGGCCGGCCAAGCCAACAGTGCGCCATTCCGTAGATTCCGACACCCCTTAGTGCCGCCGCTTCGACGACTTCTTGCTCCACCACTTTTTTGCGCGGCCACAGCACCACTTGCGCCCCTGCACCATCGCCCGTTACCTCCACGCGATCCCCCAGATAGTTCGCGACAGATTCCAGCAGCGCTGATCGGCGCGCTGTGTTCTTCTTCCTCAATCGCCGTAGATGACGCTCATACATGCCGCCCGCGATAAAGTTCGCTAGGGTTTGTTGCTCGAGCGATGCCGAGTGCAGGTCGCTCACCCATTTTGCCGCGGTGAGTGCCGGAACCAGCGACTTTGGCGCGATGACATAGCCGATGCGCATCGACGGGAAGACCGTTCGCGAGAACGTTCCGATGTACACGATGCGCCCTTCGCGGTCGAGGCCTTGCAGCGATTCCACAGGACGGCCTGCATAGTGGAACTCGCCATCGTAGTCGTCTTCGACGATCACGGCGTTTTCGCGCCGTGCCCAGTCGAGCAGCGCCAGCCTTCTCTCCAGCGAAAGGATCGCGCCGGTTGGAAACTGGTGCGAGGGCGTGACTAAGACCAAGCGGGCATCGTCGGGCAGCCGCGCCGGATCGAGACCTTCGCGGTCTATAGGAACACCGCGCAGCCGCGCTCCCGCTCCGCGCAATGCCCCACGGATGCCGTCGTAGTGGGGGTCTTCGAGCGCAACCGCGTCGCCGGGATCGACCAGAACGCGGATCACCAGATCGAGTGCCTGCTGCGATCCGTTGACGATGATCACCTCTTCCGGCTCGCACACCACCGCACGCGAACGGCGCAGGTGCGCGCAGATGGCCGCACGCAGTTCTGCATTGCCTAAGGCGGATCCGTAGTCGAACTGCTTTGTCGATCCTTCGCGCGCCTGCCGCGCAAGCAGCCGACGCCAGACGGCGAAGGGAAACGTGGTCAGGTCACTGCGGCCATAGATGAAGTTGTAGCGCGGAGCTTTGGGACGAGGAAGCGGGGTGTTCACCATCGCAATCGATTCGCTCACAACTTTTCCGAAGCGTGATAACTGCATGCGCGCGAGGCCGCGGGTGCCCGGAGCCACGTTGCGTGACATCTCGGCTGAGACGAAAGTGCCTGCACCCGCCTGTCCGGTAACGAATCCCTCCGCGAGTAGGTGGTCGTAGGCGAGCAGCACCACTGTTCGCGAGAGGCCGAGCTGCTCGGCGAGATCTCTGGTCGATGGAAGACGCTCGCCGGGGCGGAGCGCTCCGCTTAGGATCGCCTGACGTACACCGCTGTATACCTGCCGAAACAGCGGATCACCTTTGCGCGAGATTGGTATCGCAAGCTGCATAAAAAGTGGCTCTTTCAGATTACCAGTCGAAGGCTCACTATTACCTACAGCGCGCCTGAGCCTGCGACGCGCGACTTAATTTGTTCTTGAGGAATACGATGCGATTCGCTCTCCCGCTTTCGATTCTCCTGTCCGCGTGCGGCGGCGCTCAGGCCCAGCAAGCCACGACGCTCATCGCAGTTCCAGCTCCACCCGTAGCGCACGACGGCGCGCATGACTTCGATTCTGTCCTGGGGAATTCTACGTTTCGACTTCATTTCATGCGTCATCCGCTCACGGGTACGCCAGATTGGACAGACATGACTGGCACCGGCGCTTGCTATAAAGTGTGGGGCGGCCGTGCGCAACTCGACACGGTAGAACTCGACAGCGCGGACGGAAGTCATATCGAGGGCCTTACTCTTCGTCTCTACGACCGGGAGGCGCGTCAGTGGCGGCTTTACTGGGCCAACAGCCGCATCGGTCGACTCGACCCTCCTCAGATCGGAGAGTTCCGGGACGGTCATGGCGATTTCTACACCACGGATACGATTAGCGGGAAGACGACCCTTATTCGCTTTCACTGGTCGCGCATGAAATCCGGCACGCCGCACTTCGAGCAGGCTTTCTCGCCCGATGGAGGCAAGAGCTGGGAGGTCAACTGGATTACCGACCAGACCCGAACGGGCGATGCGAAATGGGGCCAGCCGCAGCCTGGACGTCCCAGCACACAGCCCGCCGGAGCGGACGCGCCCACGAAATCCCCCGCCAGAGACGGCCAGCATGATTTCGATTTCGACTTTGGCACTTGGAAGATGGAGATTCGGCGACTCGTGCATCCGCTATCCGGTTCTTCGGAATGGACAGAGATGAAAGGGACCACGGTCAACAATAAAGTTTGGAACGGTCGCGCCAACCTCGCCACCGTCGAGGCGGATGGTCCTTCCGGGCACCTCGAACTTCTCGCGCTACGTCTCTACGATCCGCGTGCGCAACAGTGGAATATGAGCTTCGCAACCAGTGACTCGGCTGTGCTCAGCGTTCCTGCTGTTGGTGGATTCAACGACGGACGCGGGGAATTCTACGACAGCGAACTCTTTCACGGGCGCAATATTCTCGTCCGCTTCATGATCTGGCCGGTCTCCGCGACGGAAGTCCACTCGGAGCAGGCGTTCTCCGCCGACGGCGGCAATACCTGGGAGACGAACTGGATTAACACATATACCCGAGTAAGCGACTAGGCATTCATGTGAAGATTGCGACCGCTAGTGAACCTTCCCGAAGCTGAATCATAGATCCTATAGACCTGCTGGCCTTCGACACGGGTGCAGACTCATCGATTCTCAAGTGTCGGATTGTCCAGGTAAATGGACATGTATCTCGGCAAATCGCACAAGCGGATTCGTTCAGGAAAACTGACGCGATGCCGACTCATTACTGACTCAGGAAGTATGATTGGACCGGCAGATCCTCTTTATGTTCTTGAGAATAGAGCTGAATGTCGGCCGCTCAAATGAGACATCAATTCCTTCGATTGGGCGTCTTGCCTCGTCGACTATCTTTCTTGCACGTGGTCCGTTTGGATTCTCGCTTTCGTCATCGCGACTCCGATTATCCGCCTGATCTGCCACTTGCAACCTCTCCCAGAGACCCAAACCATCTAACAAAATCATTTCTGCAGAGATCTCGGTACGGCAGACCTCTAAACTTTCGAAGACATCCAGAGACGAGAAGATATACGAACAGATGTTCGGTCAACTTTCCGAGGCCGAGAAGGCGGAGAACGATATGTCGCTTCTGGCATTGGGGCCGATCGTCTCGGGCTTGATGCTTGAGAGTCACTTCGAACCCGAGACCTTCTCAGAAGAAGGGCTTCAGAACATTTTGGGACGGATATTTGACGCAATCGTCTCTGGGAGTGCTTCAACTACCCGGGCGCCGGGATAATGCGCCAGCGGCCCATCCCATCGTACACATCTTCGCTCCCAGGCTTCGCCGGCCGTTTAGAACTCCCGCATCTTCATTGCCATGTCCAGTTGCAGGCGTGGCAGTAGAAGCTTCTTGAATTGTTGCAGAGCGCGCCAAAACCAATAAGCTGAACTATTAGATTACGGGGAGAGGCTCGCCGCCACGGGCACTTGAGCGATAAACCGCCTCAACGGCGGCCATCGTTTGGATTGCATCCTCGACGCTGATGGAGAGCATCGAATCGGTTCCCTCTGCGTAACGCATCAGGCTAGCCATGCTTCCGATGAAGGCATGGGGGAACCAGGTTCCCTGCAGTGTCACCTCCTGCCAGGTAGGCCCGCTTGATGCGCCGAGCAGGGCAAACTCGAAGGTGTCCGGAACGCCGACTGGATAATCCATGAGCAGGCCCATGCGCGCTTTGACCACACCACTAGTTCCCTCCAGCTTGATGAAGCTCTCCTGATGCCGAGCCCCGAAAACATGGTCGTGGTTGACGCTGACAACGGCGCGCAAGACGTCGCCATAATCGAGGATGATGGTCGAGCGAGTGGACGAGAGGTCCTTAGCGGGGTGCCGGAAAGTCCGGGCCATCACAGATGCCGGGTTGCCAAAAAAGCTGCGAAGCAGGTCAATGTAGTGAATGCTGTGGTAAAGGACTTCAAGGCGGGGATGATTCTTGAGAAATGGGAAGAGATGCCAAGGAGTATCAACCGTCACGCGAACTTCCGCGTCGTAGAGCTGGCCAAGATGCCCCTGTTCCACGAGCCAGCGAGCGGCGATCACGATCGGAGCAAAGCGGAGCTGGAAGTTGACCCCCGCGAGAAGGCCCTTGCGACGGCAGCAAGCGAGAATGCGCTGGGCCATGGCGAAATCTTCGCCCATGGGCTTTTGCATGAGCACGGGCGCGCCAGGGGGGAGCAGATCAAGAACCTCAAGAAGAGTCGCGGCGGTGACAGCAACATCGTAAACCGCATCGGCAGGGGCATCAGTAATCATCTGCGCAGCGCTCTCGTAAACCCTGGCGACTCCGAATTTGGACGCAAGCTTTTCCGCGCGGCTGCGATCGAGATCGCAGATGCCGGCGACCGGGAAGCCCGCCAACTTGTAGGCGGGCAGGTGGGCGTCGTTGACGATTCCGCCAGCGCCGATGATGCAGATAGGGCGAGGGCGGAGCGGAAGCGCGGGCTTGCAGGGTACGTCCATCGTCATTGAGATAGTTGGACTCCATAGAGGTGGAGAGCATTCTTCTGAAAGAGCTTCGCCTGCTCTTCCTCCGAGGCCGACTGGACAATCTGACGAGAGATTTCGACCCAGTCGGTGAGAGATGAGCGGATGTTACACACGGGCCAATCGCTTCCCCAGACGAGCCGATCCCAGCCAAAGCACGCGATGCAGTGCTCTACCCAGGGGCGGACCGCCTGCTCAGTTGCATTTCCGGGACCGCAATAGGCGAGAACGCCGGATATCTTGCAGGCAACATTTGGCAGGGCGGCGACGTCGCGAATGGCAGAGCGCCAACTATCCATTATGCCGCCGGCAATATCCGGCACACCGCAGTGGTCGAGAACAAACTGCGTGCCAGGGCACTTGCGGGCGAGTTCTAGTGCGATACCGAGTTGGCGAGCCAAGAAGCAAAGATCGAAGGTCAGACCGAGAGTGCCCACGTGACGGACATTCTGAGCGAAGCGAGGTTGACGGGAGAGATCATCGTGTTCGGTATGGCAAATGCGGCGCAGCCCGACCAACTTCTCGGTGCGAATAGATTCGAGGTATTGTTCGAAGCCTTCTTCCTCCGGTCGGCAGTTGGCTACGATGCCCACCATGCCTGACTCGGGCTGAGAAGCCAACTGCGCGATGTGGGCGAACTCCGCGCGCCAGTCGTCCGGAGACGTTTCCATAAAGATCGAGCCAACAATCCCAGCCGGCTGGGCAAGTCGGCGGTACTCTTCGATGTGGAAGGGCTTTCCGTCTAGCGCATCGAGTCCATGAGTCCAAGAGTATAGCCCGGTGTATGGATAGATCAGGTGCTGATGTGTGTCGATGATTGGACTGTTCATAGCAAAAACTCTGTGCGGATGGAGTGAGTGTGCTCGCCGAGAGAGGGTGAGCCGCATGTGGCGCGCGGCCGTTCGCCATTGATGCGAATCGGGCAAGCCGTGGTGCGGTACTCGAATCCGCTTCCGCGACGAACGGTCTGTTCCATCTCAAGCACCTTGTACCCTTCATGCGCGAAAAGGCTCTGCCAATCGAGCACCTCTGCACACCAGATATCAGCGGGCTCGAGGATGTTCATCCACTCGGCGGTGGTTCGAGTCTTGAGATGCCGCGCAAGGATGGACTTGATCTCTTCACGGCAGTCGAACCATGAAGCGGGATCCTTGAATTCAAGAAGTGGGGCGCAGTCGATAAGAACGGCAAGCTTCAGGACGCTTCCCATGGCCATGGCGAGATAACTGTTGGCGGTTGCGTAAATGCCATATGGCGCGCCCAGATAAGCATGCGCGTTGTTGTAGCGAGTGCGGTGCGGTTCCTCGTTTCCATCCTGGAAATAGCAGGTGAGGACCTCGAACTGGAAGGCAAGGATAGCCTCAAGCATGCTGACCTCGACGAGTCCTCCTTGACCGGTGAGGCTGCGTCGGATGAGGCAGGCCTGAATACCCTGGGCGAGTTGCTGGCCGGTCAGAATGTCGGCAACAGCAAGCCCCATGGGGACCGGACCGTCTCCGGAATTTCCGCTGAGCCACGTAAGTCCGCTAAGGGCCTGCACAAGGAGATCCTGCCCTGGCTTGTCGCGCCAAGGCCCATCCGGGCCGTAGCCGGACACAACTCCGTAGACAACACTTGGATTGAATTTCCGCACTTCTTCGTAGTCGAAGCCGAGGCGTTCCATCACGCCAGGACGAAAGTTGTGGAGGACGACATCGGCCTGAGCCAGAAGCCCCCGTAGGAGTTCGCGGTCTGCAGGCTGCTTGAGATCAGCCGCGAGGCTCTCCTTATTCCGGTTGATGGCGTGAAAGACCGTCGAATCGCCATCGAGTACTACGTTGGATACATATAACTCGCGGCAAATGTCACCACATCCTGGGCGCTCAACTTTAATGACGCGTGCACCGAGATCCGCAAGGCGCAGAGACGCTGAGGGTGCCGAGAGGAATTGACTGAAGTCGACGATGAGGTATCCCTCAAGAGGCTTCACGCGCCCCCCAAATCACAATTGCAATGGTTTTCAAGCGATTGTTGAAAAATCGTATGTCGGTCATTCCGCTGCCATATCCGCCGCTCACAATCCACCGTCCAACAGTTCATTTGCATTCCCAAGTTCAGGAGCTGCGATAGTGGAGTAAATCCTCTGGCCATCGATGCGTATGGGGCAACGCAGCGTTCGGATGCTCATTCCGTTGCGGCGATGCACAAGCTGGTCCATGCCGAGCGCCTTGTATGCATCGTGGTTCATAAGCTGGGCATAGCGCAATACATCTGAGCACCAATACCCGCGGGGCTCAAGGCATTGGAGCCAATGTGCGGTGTCCTGGGTCAAGAGGTGTTCCTGCAAGATTCCCTTGATTTCGTCTCGGTGCGTAAAGGTTTCTTCGTTGTCCGATGCGTATGGCAGAAGAGTGGGACACCCCGTCCATTCGGCCAGGGAAGCAATCTTGCCCATTGCAAGTGCGATCCACCCATCTCGGGTTGCATAAATGCCGTAGGGAGCAGCGAGGTAAGCATGCGCATTGCGACAGTCTGCGCGCCGCGGAGGTTGCCCGCCATCATTAAAGTAGGTGGTCAGTACTTCGAATTGGAAGTCGAGAATGGATTCAAGCAGGCTGACTTCAACCGTGGCGCCCTGGCCGGTTTTACCGCGCTGCAGCAAAGCGGCGAGGATGCCCTGCACGAGATGCTCGCCGGCAAGAATATCCGCAATCGCGAGACCGAAGGGAACCGGGGGTTGGCCCGCATCACCACTTAGCCATGCAAGCCCAGAAAGCGATTGAGCGAGAAGGTCCTGGCCGGGCCGGCCGCTCCACGGCCCCTTCTTTCCGTAGCCAGTTACCGTGGCGTAGATGATACCAGGGTTGAGTTCCCGCACGGCTCCGTAGTCAAGGCCGATGGTTTCCATGACACCGGGTCGGAAGCTGTGGGTCATCACATCCGCCTTGGCGATGAGGCGCCGAATGCGCTCGAGATCGGCAGGGTCCTTAAGGTTTGCCGTGACTGACTGCTTGTTGCGGTTGATGGCGTGGAAAGTGAGACTGTCGCCGTCAGTGAAAAGACCTTTGATGGCCAACTGACGGCAACCATCGCCGAGACCGGGACGCTCGATCTTGACGACGCGGGCGCCGAGGTCGGCGAGGCGAAGGCCAGCATACGGACCGGCAAGATACTGGCAAAATTCGAGAACAAACAGGCCGTTGAGTGGAAGGATCATCTGGCAATAGACTCTCGATAGAGCGCGTTCAATTGGTCCAGGACCGCCCCGCTGCTACTGCCGCCATTGCACAGAAAGCGGTGGATGGGTAAACCTGCCCGATCCTGGAAGTGGATATAGCCCGCATAGCGGGGACGAACGAATGCGGCGTCGAGCGATGGCAGCGTAGCGCTGAAATAGCCTGAAGCCGCGCGATTCACATCCGGGTCAAGCCAAGCCGATCGGTGGCCGGGCTGTCCTCCGGACTGGAAGTAGATTCCGCGCTGCGTGGTGGGATCGGCAACAAACTTAAGATACTCGATGGCTGTTTGCCGGTTTTCCGACTGGGCGGAGATGGCAAGCCCAGTGCCTCCAAGCATAGTTGACGGCGCGATGCTGGGCCGGACGGCCACCGTAGCGCCAAAGGCAAGAATTTTGCGCGCGTAGCCGGGTCGCGCATAGTTACTGTACCCATAAATGAACGGACAGTAGGCGAAATCATCGGTCGCTGTCATCACCTCGCAAGCGCGAATGGGATTGATAGCGAAGAAGATGGCCGGAACGACGGCAGCGAGTTCTCGGAGTCTCTCCAGCGCCTCGATGCCGGCGGAACGATCGACGATCTGTGTTTCATCCGGGAAAAGCACGGCACCTGCCGAAGCACACAGGTTAAGAAAGTTGCAGTAGCCGTCCAGCGGAATACTGGGGCAGCAGACTAGTCCCTTGCGCCCAAGTTCGATCAGATCTTCCCAGTTTTCCGGAGTGGACAGCTCATGCTTTTCGAGCAAGTCCGGCCGAAAGCAAGAGACCGGCGCGGCGGCATCGATGGGAATGGCCCACAGTCCGCGACCAAATTCGTAACTTGGATATGACTTGCCTACGGAGTGAGCCGCGGCATCGTTGAGAAATGTAGCCGGAAGGTTGCTGGCAAGATCGACAAGCACACCACCCGCACACGCGGAGCCAACCCAGGGGTGGTCAATGACTAGCAGGTCAAACTTCCGGACAAGATCATCCATGGGCCTGTCGGCGAACTCCTGCAGGGAGCGTTTCGTCCAGGCTATATCGATGTGAGGAAAGAGCTCATGAAATCGCTGGCTGGTGGCGACCATGGGAAGCAGGCCGCGGGTATGGTCCCAGGTAACGCCGCGCAACCGGATTTTCCGCGGCTTGGCCAGCAAGCTTGACATGTATCTATGAAATAAATTTTCATATATGAAATGTCAAGAGTGGAGAAAATCCCCCCTGAACGAGCCGAACGACGCTACCGTGCACCTGCTCTCGATAAGGGGCTTGAAATCCTGGAGTACCTTTCCGGCCAGCGCATGCCCCTGACGCAGCTTGAGATTGCCGAGGGCCTCAGGCGCAGTTCAGGCGAGATTTACCGGATGCTGCTGTGTCTGGAGGAACGGCGCTATCTGGCACGGGAGGCTGAGTCGGGAAAATTCCGCCTGACGCTGCGGCTCTATGAGCTTGGACACAGCCACAGCCCCACCATGCTTCTGCGCAGAGCAGCTCGCATGCCGATGGAGGCACTGGCAGAGAAGATCGGACAGGCGTGTCACCTAAGCGTGCCTTATGGAGCATCGCTGCTCGTGCTGATGGAGTGCATGCCGAGCCGTTGCATCTGCTTGGCGGTGGGTGAAGGCACAGTGCTACCCATGACCCTGACAACTTCAGGCAAACTGATGTTGAGCCGCATGGACGACGAAAGCGCGAGGGCACTGCTGGACACCGACGCGGAGTATAGAGCGATGAGCGAGGTGAAACGACGCGCCTTCCTCAGACAGTTGGAGACGGTCCGCGGGACCGACCTGCTGAAGGCCGAGAGTGGGTTGCGTAACGGCATCACAGACATCGCAGTTCCCGTCGGGGTTGAGGGCACCGACGCCTTCGCCGTTCTCGCGATTTCCTGTCTTCCGAATACAGATGAGAAGCCAGCGCGCGCCGCCTTGCAGAGATGCGCGAGCCAAATCAATGGAAACCTAGGGATTGAAACGTGACCGAGATCTACTTTGAGGACTACGTCCTGGACGCAACCCGCGAGACGATGGGACGCACGATAACCGAGGCGGACATCGTGCTTCACGCCGGGCAGACGGGCGACTTCTTCCCGCACCACATGGATGCGGAATGGTGCAAGACGCAAGATTTCAAGCAGAGAATGGCCCACGGAACATTGACATTCAGCGTCGCCGTAGGCGCTACAGCTACCCTCGTGAACCCGTGCGCTGTCTCCTATGGATACGACCGGTTACGCTTCCTGAAACCTGTTTTCATTGGTGACACCATCCGGGTAAAGGTCACGATAGGGGAAAAACGGGATCATAAGCTGTCCGGCCATGGGATCGTCTGCGAGCAACTCGAGGTCTTCAACCAGCGGCAAGAAACAGTGCTGGTATGCACCCACCTTCTATTGGTCAAAAGACGACGAGCTTGACTGACGTGGGCCCGGGGAAAGCACGATTCGAGTCGCAGCTTGCCGGTGGCGACGGCATACACGACGACACGTTCACGGAGAGACACGATGAATCCAAATCCCGATCCCGCAAAGCATAAGGAACTACCTCAATTCAACACGGAAACATGGCTGTACGAAGATTTCCAGCCTGGAGAACGCATCCGGTCGATACGTCGGACGATTTCCGAGGGCGAGTGCATGTTCTTCAACTCACTTGTTCTCGACTGCCATCCCTATGTGGCGGACGAGATCTTCGCGCAGGAAGAAGGCGTGTTTAGCCGACGGCTGGTGGCGGGCGCCATGGTATTCAGTTACGGTCTCGGGTTGATGGCACATAACAACATCCATACGTTCAGCTACGGATATGACAAGCTGCGCTTCATCAAGCCGGTCTTTATTGGCGACACCATCTACACCATTCGGACAAACCTGGAGAAGAGGCCGAAGTACAACGAGATGGGATTGGTGCGCGTATCGTACGAAGTTTTCAAGAACAAGGGCGAGCTGGCGCTCTACTGCGAACACCTGCAAACAGTGAAATATCGCTACCCAGAGGCCATTGCGCAATTCGTTGAAAAGCGATGACCGTTCCCTTCTAAGGGGAAGAGCAGACCACGGACTCGCAAACGGATCGCCGGCCCCATCGTCTATGCCGGCTGAAAGGACTCGATGAACAGGCGCCGCTTCCTCAGTCTCCTTGCTGCAGCAGCCAGCAGCGGAATCGCCACAACGCCTAGCGCTTCCGCCGCTCCAGCCCAACGCAAGGTCTACATCGTTCCCAACTTTCATCCCGCCAGCTGCGGATGGCTCACCACCTTCTCGCGCGAGCGCGTTTACTGCGCCAATAGCTACCTCACGCATCTTGACCGCGTCGGCCAAGACCCTCACTACGCCTTCGTAATGTCAGAGATCAACAACCTTGTCGCTATCATGAACTTTCGTCCCGAACGGATTCCGGAGCTCAAGCAGCGCATCCGAGAACGGCGCGTCGAACTCGTCAACGCCATGTTCCTTGAGCCCACCATTAACCTCTCCGGCGGCGAAGCCCTCGTCCGCATGGGAGTCCTGGGCCTCCGCTGGTACCGGCAGATCTTCGACCTCGAGCCGCGTTACGCCTGGACCATCGATGTCTGCGGCACCCACGAGCAGATGGCACAGATTGTCTCCGGCCTCGGTCTCGACGCGATGATCTACACGCGCAAGAACCCAACCGATAAGACTATGTACTGGTCAGTATCTCCAAATGGATCAAAAATCCTCACCCTCAGCCCCGGCCACTACAGCGAAGCGGAGCCGATCTTCTCCAGCAGAACGCCGCTTTCATCCGATGAGTTAACGAAGCTGGAGAAATTCTTCGAGACCAAGGACGCCATCACCCCCGAGGGAGCGCCTACTCTCGTCCTCGGCGGCGGAGATGACTACTCCGTCGCCCCGCTTGTCGCCGCGTATCCATCCAGCCTCCTCGATCAGTGGTCCACGCTCATCCCCCAAACCAGCATTCAGTTCTCCACGCTCAGCAAATATGTGGACGCTGTCCTGCCCGGCATTCACTCAGGCGAGGTCTCCATACCCACCACCCATTCCGGCACAGCCTACGACTTTGATGCCTTTTGGATCGAGAACCCCGAAGTCAAAACTCGCTACCGCCGGAACGAACATGCTCTCCAATCCGCCGAGATGCTCTCCACCATTGCCAGCCTGCGCGGCACATACACTTATCCCGTGGTGCCTGCCTATGAAGCATGGATCCTCATGCTCCTGTGCATGGATCGCAACACCCTATGGGGATCGGCAGGCGGCACGGTCTTCGTCAGCGACACTTCGTGGGACGTGCGCGATCGCTTCGATTGGATCGGCCAAACCACAACGCGCCTGCTCGGCGAAGCGGGTCGCTCACTACTGCCTCGTGGCAGCGGCATCGCTCTCTTCAACCCGCTTAACTGGAAACGCACTGATCCTGTCTGCCTCGCTCTACCAAAAGGAAAGAGCCTTGAAGGCATCGAATGCGAAGCGCTCTCCGATGGCTCAGTCCTGTGCAGTCCCAGTCTGCAGTCCTTCAGTATCGAAGGCTTGAGACTGTTGAGCAAACTTCCCGTTGTTCCCAAGCCCGTCCCCGCTTCTGCCTCCATCGAAAATGATCACTACATCGCCCGTCTCGACGACAAGACAGGCGCACTTGCAAGTCTCAAGCTCAAACCATCCGGCCGCGAGCTGCTTGCCGCACCCGCCAACGTCGTCGTCGCCGAACGCCCCCTCAAAAAGGAAGAAAACCCTGGCGACTACATGCCGCCGCGCCCAGGAAGAGCACGGCTCGCCACGTCCAGCGATCAACGCTCCACCCTCCGCGTCGTTCGCGGCCCTGTCGCCACCACCGCTGAAGTTCGCGGCTCCTTTTTCGGTGGCGGCGCTCTCATCCGCCGCATTACCTTCTACCACGATCATCCCCGCATCGACTTCGAAACTGAGATCAACGACATTCCGGACTACACCGTCGTTGTGGCTGAGTTTCCGCTCGCAGAAGATGTAACCGAAATCCGCCGCGGCATCCCCTACGGCTTCTCTCACAGCGGCTGGGCCCACCCAAACTCCAATCTGCATGGATGGAACAAGGGCATCGTTCCGGCAATTCGCTGGATAGACTTCGAACTCTCCGGCGGCGGTGGCGTTGCCCTGCTCGACCGTGGCCTCACCGGCCGCGAAATCGTAGGCAACACGCCCATCGTCTACCTATTCAACGCTGAAGATCAGTACCACAAGTTCGACAACCCCTGGACCACTGGCAAGGGCCGCCACGTCCTTTGCTATTCCATGCTTCCCCATCACGCACCTTGGGAACGGGCTGCTGTCCCTCGTGCTGCCTGGGAGTACAACCAGCCGCCCATCCTCATCCCCGACTCAGCGCCTCAGCCCTTTCAGTCCTTCCTTCAGACTCCCGACAATATCATCGTCGAGGCCGTGCGCCGGGAAGATGATCACATCGAGCTGCGCTTCGCGGAATCACTCGGCCTCGCGGGAATCGCCACCATCAAGTTTTCCCTGCCTCACGTCTCTGCCTTCAGCACCGATCTCGGCGGCAAACACAAGTCAGCGCTTTCCGGCTCTGGCGTCTATACCATTACCGTTCAGCCCCAGCAAATTGTCACGTTGCATTTCGAAACAGAAAAGTCGTTGCCCATTCCGGAGCCCATCACCTCCTGGGACGCTTTCGTACCAAAGGAGAAATTAGCATCCCTTCACGCTTACGACCCCACCGTGAAAGGCCATCCACCGTTCGGCGGTGGCAGCCAAACTTTCTAATAGGTAGCCTCTTGTCCTGGTATAGAGCGATGGCCAAAGCACGCGATATACCAGTGGATGTAGTCCCCTCCTATGTCAATTGAACTGCCGCCTTTGAGCAGATTGGAAATAGGTCTCGGGAGTATCACCGCCCATCAGGAAGTAACCTCAAAAACCGTATTGGAAGGTTCAGCTGAGTGCTTCTGTCTCGAGGAGAATTTCTGCGGTCGCCCGCCGCACATCCCGCGCGGTACAATCCGTTGGTCCAGCGCCCTACCGAGAATCCGCTCACCGGCCCGGGACGCATCAGAGGAGACGCCAATGAAATATGGGATAATCCATCACTTTCCAGGTGGCACAAAAGACCAGTACAACAAGACCCTTGCGGCCGTGCACACTGGCAGCGGTCCTCTTCCCGAAGGTCAACTTTTTCACGCGGCCGGTCCTTCCGCTAATGGTTGGACCGTCATCGCGGTCCACGATTCCAAAGAGAGTTGGGAACGCTTCCGCGACAGCATCCTGTTGCCCCGGCTGAAGCAAGGCATCAACGGAGGCTTTACTACTCCTCCCGAGGAATCAGCGTTCGAAGTTGCAAACCTGCTTCCCTGACCCGTACGCCGAATACCATCCCTCACTGCGTTCCGCCCATGTATAGAGAACTTGAGGCGATAGCTGCCTCGTGATCAATTTTGCGGGCGTTCAACTTAGCCGGACTAGCGGCATCTCAAATGAACATGCTTTCGAGGGCTAGACCTCTCTTCCGAGCAATTGCTCACACTGGCGTTACCCAAAACAAGTTGCTTCCGGTTGGTCCACTACTCGACAGGAACTGAGATTTTCGGCGCGAGACACGGTGCAAACGGGGATGCTTCTCTCGTAGGATTCCTGTGACGGGGCTGTCGAGGAGAACGAGTGCTAGACGGACTCAAGGGAAACGTCAGATCACGGAAGCTGCTGGTAACTGGCACGGTTGCCCTGGCATTTCTTTCAAGTGTCATCGGCATTCAATTCCATAGATATGCCTACGCCATCGCCTGGCATTGCATTCATAGAAATCCCACGCCAGTTGGTGAACACCGAATTGGACTTCCGATCTTGTGTGGGAAGAAAGCGGATCAAGTTGGAACGATGAACCCCTTGTGGAACGGGGCGTTCTCTCGCTCGTCCGGGCCAACCCTGCCGCCTCTTATCAGCCCCGCATCATCGCCCGTCCGGCAAGCCCTTGAAAAGTTAACGCGACGGATCAAGAAGTGCGTAAATCAATCGAAGCAGCCATCGTTATGTTGAATCACGGTTCCGAAGACGGCGGTCACCTTCTCTTGTGATGCTCTCTTCACGACAAATCACCATGTACTGTATGCGGGATAGCTTAGGTGGAGTCGGTTCCGACCGGCTAGTCAGCCTAAATTGCTCTGCAGCAAAGATGCGCTATTCATTCGGCTACAGCGGTCCGGAGAGGCATGAGAAAGAGGCTGAAATGATCCTTTCAACCTTCGAGTGACGTTGCAGCGGGGAATTCTGGGAGTGTCACCGTCCACCGAGACGTTACACATTTTGGTGCAAAAACGGGTTGGGGAAAAATCGCCGACTAGACTCTCAGTCCTATAAGACGAGGGTTGCAGTTCAGTTCTGCCCGTAGTCGTCCAGAAACCGCCGAAGACCGATGCCATGTGCCGCAGACGGGTGATGTGGTTGCATCTTTGCAGCGCATCTCGAGCAGAACTTTATGCCAAGCAGGGCGCGATTTGGGCATCCTGCCCAAATACAAGATTCGGTGCTGACACCAGTTCTTTGCTCGACATCGTGAAATTGCTCTTCGAGAAGCTGCTCCGTCAATAGATTGGTTTGCTGACGAGCAAGACCCAGCCTCTTGAAATAGTCCAATGAGAGATTGTGCCGACACCACGTCTCCCCGTAACCAAACTCAACAGCATCATCCGGACTCCGCAAATGTGCAGCTGGCCTGACGCCGCTCGTAATGTGATCCACAAATCGAGAAGGCAGGTTGACGTCGTGGGATTCCACATAATGTGCGAGACCCTCCGGCCAAACCCAGGTTCCGTCTGTCAGGTCCCGTGAGCCCATCTCGCGTGCCGAGATTCCGCACTGGAATCGGCACCACGAGCAGCCTCGATACTGCTCGTATGTTTGACCCGAGCTCAAATACGTCGCGACGTCTGCACCTAAGCTCCTCTTCACAAATTCCTGCGGCGGAAACAATGAGTCGTCGTTCAAGGATGTGATCCAGTAGCCGATGACCGTCAACGATTTGCCCATAGCTACGTACCGGCAACACCAACGAGGTATTTGCGCAATGGACCGCGCCTCGTTCTACCGATAATCCCAGATCAAGCGGCAGCTTTCAAACCATCAGACAAAATGATTCATGACTGCGGTGGAATAGATGATCGATGGCAGGAGAATCGCCGACCGAAGTAGAATCGGTGTCTGATGGCAATCAAAGAAATTATCAAGCAGATCGACGCATACCTGGCAGTCTTGCATCAAGCTCGGGAAATTCTCTCAAGTGGCGGAAAAAGAGATTCCGTAGCAAGGGTAAGACGATCAAGGAGAGGAACCCTTGCCAATTCTAGGAAGTTGACGATTCCGCGTGGCCGGCCGACTGTCAAGGCCGATTCCCAAGCCCACCTACCCGTTGCGGGTGGCGTGTCATTTGGGAAGCGTGTCGTTAGAAGCGTCCAACCCCAAGCTCCCTTGCCCAAGACGCGAGAGCCGGAACCAAAAGGCGCAATGAACCCGGACGACACAGGCTCAGCAATTGCGGTCGTGAAGAGAATACCTGCTCAGGGTCGACTAAATCCTAACCGGCTTGCATCACATCGACGTGTCAAACCAGGCAAGCAGGATTCAGTCAAGCCGTCGACGGCGCTCTCCAATGCTCTAAGCTCCAAAATCGTCGTAATCTCAGCCGAGCAGGCGCGAATTGAGCGTGAACGATTAGCAAAGCCTGTGGCCGTGCGGCATCGCCCTCCTGGATCGGGAGCGAGTGGTCGCTTGGCGTTCGAAGCCCTCTTCAGCCGCTAGGTCAACGATGACATCGATCGTTCAGATTAAGCTAGGCGAGTTCGTTGAGTAGGCAAGGAACCGTCACCTACTTCAAAATCAGGCCTTGGGATTGAAGTTTTCCGCTTTCGGGGTTAAGGAAGGGTTGGCCAAAATCCACCAGCATCCCTTTGCTGGCTCCAAACAAACAGCACCGATTCATAGGATGGATGAGTTCTCGCCAGTCGCGAATCGAACTGCTCAAGATGGATAAAATGCTTGTAACTTGGTACCAACATTCAAACGCGCTGGAAACACCTCGCTTATGTACCGCCGAATACGTGCGGCCGCCAATCGGCTGTCTCCCGTCCCGGAGAAGTTGTATTTTGGGCCCTTCCGAATCCGTGGTGGAAGCCTGACAGCTCCAGCCGGCTTCAATTCTTTCCAGACCGCGAATCGTAAATCGCAAACCAACGAAGGGCAAGTTCGTTGACTCTCGCGGAATTCCGAGTTACAGCGAAGGTACAAGGGACTTCACCGTCGGTGCCGACCTTTTAGCCGCCGAGTACCGCGCCATCCGGTCCTACTCTGAGATTGCTTCGAGTGAACAAGACAAAGTACTGTCGACGCACTTGCAGGGCGATGCTGATCAACTCCAGGGCACTTTGGAACGAATCTTTTGGAATCCAGGGGAGCGCCATTTTTACGGCAGGATTCGAAGTGATCGAAGCGGCGCTGGCTCGGGAGACGTGCTAGCGCTCTACTTTGGAGCGGTGAAAGACCCAGATTACATCCGTGGTGCCCTTGATTATGTGGCCAATCCAACTTACTGGCAACGGACCAACATCGAAGACGAGAGCTACATCCCCATTGTCCTTTTCCGTTACGGAAGATCCGCAGACGCATACAAGGTGATCTTCGACTTGACCCGTGCCGACAAGCAGCGACGCGAATATCCCGAGGTCTCCTACGCTGCCATTGCTGCTATTGTTTCAGGGACGATGGGGATTGAACCTTCCCACGCGGGAGATGGTTTCGACATACAGACACTAGCACAGCCACTGGGGAGCAAGGACGATCTCGCAATCACTTCACTACACATCAGGAAAAACATCCTCGACGTGAAACAAACTGGCACTAGGACCAGTAGATTGACGAACCGCCAAGGGCCAGCGCTCCGCTGGAAAGCGGAGTTTGCAGGAGCGTGCGGCAGAATGCGTGTGAATGGCAAACTCCTTCATGGCAAACAAGGTTCATTGCCCGGTAGAGCGTCGCTGTGCTCTACGGTCCTGCTGGTTCCTCCTGGTAGTACAGCAACTGTCAGGATTGAGGTGAGGCAAAGCGATCAGCTGCACTAAATACTACTTCGTCGAAAGCACGAGAACAGTTGCGACGGGATCGGTTGCCTTAGCCGGCAGAGTGATGTCGATACCAGTGCCCGAACTGGTGACCTTGAGAGGCGTGCGGTGTTTGTCCGCCATCAAGTATGCACCGGTGACTTCACGAGGCACGTTGTCCAGGTGGAAGCTTCCCTCAGGCCAAGAGAAAATCTCGACGTAGACTTTGTCTGCACCGGTCGTCGAGCGCCAGTTCCAGGCCGGGATGAATTTGGGCTTGCCTTCTTTGTCCTTTTCGGTCTGGCTGAAACTTCCGGCTTCTGCGCCGAAGAGGGTGGGCTTGGTGCCATAGATCGCTTCGCCGTTCACATCGAGCCATTTGCCCACAGCGCGTAGTCTGTCGATCTCAGCCTGCGGCACGTTGCCCTTTGGGTCGGGCCCGATGTTGAGCAGGTAATTGCCGCCCTTGCTGGCAATGTCAATGAGATTGCGAACCAGGGTCTCAGTGGACTTGAAGTTATTGTCGTAAGACTTGAAACCCCATGTGTCGTTCATCGTCATGCAGGCTTCCCAATCCCGTCCGGGATATCCCTTCGCGGGTATGTATTGTTCGGGAGTTTCCGTGTCGCCGTTGTAGCCGCCGCCGAGGCGATTGTTCCAGATCAGATTTGGATGCTGGTTGAGCAATTCGACAATTTCACCGGCAAGCTCAGGTGTCATATCGTCGGTTGGAGTGTCGAACCAGATGACTGCCGGAAATTCTCCGTAGTTGCTCAGCAGTTCTTTCAGCTGCGGAATAGCCTTCTTGTGCAGGTACTCGGCAAAGTTGCCGTCCTGCGCGGAATCCCAATGATGAGTGGGCCGATCGTGATTGCCGGTCTTGTAGGCAGCACCGCCAGGCGCGGTCCAGTCCTGATCCTGCGAGTAATAAAATCCGAGCTTGAGGCCTTGTTTGCGGCACTCTTCGGCCAGTTCCTTGATTGGATCCCGGTGGAACGGGGTGCCATCGACAATGTTGAACGGGTCGGCTTTCGACTCGAACATCGCGAATCCATCGTGGTGTTTTGACGTGATGACGATGTACTTCATCCCTGCCGCTTTGGCTAACGCCACAATGTCATGCGCATTGAAGCCCGTGGGATTGAACTTACCCGCCAGTGCCTTGTAGTCGGAAACGGGAATGGTGCCTCGATTCATGATCCATTCGCCGATCCCGGGAACTTGCTTTCCGTTCCATGTGCCTGCGGGGATTGAGTAAAGTCCCCAGTGAATGAACATGCCAAACCGTGCCTCGCGCCACCAGGCGAGCCGCGCGTCGTGCTGCGCCGGAGTTTCCGTGTCCTGGACGGCCTTCACGCGATGCTGATCGGCAATGTTGTAGTGCTCACCTGCAACCTGGGCAGGCACCGCAACCGCGACAGCGAACGTGATCGACAGTAAAGTGGTGCAGAGTTTAACGGTCTTCAATGTGGGCTCCTTGGGGATGCACAGCGAAGCCTTCGCATCGCTGCGTATTTGCTTTTAGAAGAGGTTCAATGCAATCACGCTGACGTCTGGGTCAGGCGCCGTTTGCGGTATGTCGATCTCAATTTGATTTTCAGTTTGCCGGAATTTCAGGGGCATACCATTGGCAAGCAATCGCGCCGAAAGTACACGCGCATCAACTCCCTTGAGAGCGCAGACTGGCGGCTTCCAATCAAAGACATGAATGAAAAGCGACTTGCCGCTTGACGTGGTGCGCAGTCCGTCAACATTTTGGATGGGTCCGTAGGTTGTTCCGTAAATGGAGTCGCCATTCAGCGTGAGCCAGCCTCCGATCGCCCTGAGCCGCTCCTGGAACTCGGGCTGAATTAGACCATCCGGTTGCGGCCCGACGTTCAGCAGAAAATTACCGCCTCTGCTCGCGGCTTCAACGAGGCCGCGAATCAGTGTGCGCGCTGACTTGTACTCATGATCGTTTTTGTTATAGGCCCAGGTGTTGTTGATAGTCATGCAGGTTTCCCACAGACGAAAGTCTTCGGGGCGGGGAACTGCGGAACTCAACTTGTTTGAGACCGACGGATCGATGCCCGTAAGTTTGATTCCCCGGGTAGGAATGGCTGTGGGAATGAACTGCTCCGGCGTTTCATAGTCTCCATCAACGCCAATGCGGTCGTTGGTCAATGTCTCCGGTTGTATCTCGTGGATCATCTGCACCACCTGTTCGCCGTCGTACTTTTCCTGATTGTTCAAGCCATCGAACCAGATCAGTGCAACTGGACCATAGTGCGTCAGTAGCTCCCGCAATTGTTGCTGCATGTACGCGAGATAACTCTGCCACTCCGGCCGATCGGGCTGGCCGTGCCAGTTTTCACTTGCGGGTCTCGCCGTGTCGCGAAAACCCGGGTGGTGCATGTCGGGCGGCGAATAGTAAAAGCCGATGGGCATATCGTCTTCGTGGCATGCGTCCGCCAACTGCTTGACGATGTCTTTGCCATAAGGCGCATCGGTGATTTTGTAGTCGGTGTACGAAGAATTGAACATGCAGAAGCCGTCATGGTGCTTCGTGGTGAGGACCATGTATCTCTGACCGGCTTGTCGCGCCAGGTCGATCCATGCGCGCGGGTCAAAGTTAGTTGGATTGAATGTCCCGGACAGTGCACGGTATTCGGCCTCAGAAATGCCGCCCTGTTTGGGCACCATGATGGGCCATGACGCTTCGACACTTGCCTGCGAGTAGGGCCCCCAGTGGATGAACATACCGAATTTTGCCTGTCGATACCAGGTTGTCCGGTCAAATCCGATAGTCCTGGCCCAGGAGAATGCAGGCAAGGCGCTGCACAGGGGGCTCGCGGCCGCGCCTTTCAGAAATGTGCGTCGATTGACAGAATAAGCGCTCATCCGCATCGAAAGATAAGAAATGAAAATGAGCTTGTCAAGCAGATTAGGCTGAATTCGGCGCATCCCCGTTCTTCGAGGGCGCGCGAAATCGGAAATGCCGGCGATACTAGAGCGATTTGTTATCTCCTAATCCATGTGGAAGACTTCCATCATTTCGGCCCACCACTCCCCAGCCTTCCGATTTTCCACGGGCTCCTGCATCGGACCCATAATCGCCCACCACATCTGGGTTTTCGAGTCGGCAGACATCCGGTCCATGTCCGCCTTGAAATCACTCCCATGGTATTCGAAGTAGGAAAATAAGATACTGTCTTTCAGGAAGATAGAGTAGTTGGCGATGTTGCACTGCCTGATCATGTCGAGAACCTCAGGCCAGACCGCCGCATGATGTCGTCGATATTCCTCTTCGCAGCCAGCTTTGATTCGGATCGTCATTCCATACCTTGTCATCGAGCAACTCCTGGATCAATGTGTTCCTTGCCGCCTCGATTCAAGGATGCGCAGCCGAGGAATGGTGATGAGGCTATCGAGAAAAGAAGGCAAATGGCAAGAGCGCAAAAATTCTTGACCGTGAAGTCGAGGCTGGTTAAGATCGATTTCGCTCGATTTAAGCGCTCAAAATGTCTTCTCCAATCTCGCTCGCCACAGATGGTCTGGTCAAGAACGCGCTGGCAGAACATCTGCGTCAGGAGATTCTACTTGGCAATCTGAAACCAGGTGAACGGATTGTGGAGGCGAAGTGGGCGGCGCGATTCGGAGTAGCACAGGCGAGCATTCGTGAAGCGATCAACATCCTTTCGCAGGCTGGTTTTGTGACCAAAGCCTCTGGACGGAGCGCGCGGGTTATCCATCTAAGTGAGATTGATGTTTCGCGGATCTACGCTCTTCGCGGTGCCATCGAGGGATTAGCGGCACGAACCGCAGCGCAGGAAGAACAAAGCGTGAGCGCGTTGCAGGCGGCGATGGACAGTATGACAGCATCGGCCAGGACTGGCGATCTCGAAGGACTGATCGATGGCGATTTACTTTTTCATCTGGAGCTATGCAATCTTTCGGGAAATCACTTCTTGGTCGAACACGCGCGGCGGCTCCTGCTACCTCTCTTCGCGTTCGTGCGGATGCGAGTCTCCGCAAGCGGTCAATCGCCATCAGCGTGGGACAGAGATCTGGTAGCGCATCAGAAGATCATCGATCTCATCACCGAAGGCGAGGGTGACGTTGCCGAGCATTATGTCAGGAGAGCGATGGACCGGTTCGCCCAGACCGCCTATGACAACTGGGAGAAGCGAGAAGCAAATGGCAAATGAATTGAAGGACATCGTGATTGTGCTGACGGGAGGCGCCGATGGCATCGGACTCGAATGTGCCTCTGCATATGCGCGAGAAGGTGCTCTGGTGGCCATTGTGGATCGGGATGGCGAGAAGGCCGACAAAGCAGCCTCCAGTCTGGGGTCCGATTGCATGGCCGTGGAAGCGGACGTCGGAGATGGCTCCGCAGTGCAAAAAGCGATCGGTGCCGTGTTGGCGCGCTATGGCAAGATCGACGCCCTGCACAACAATGCGGGTATCGCGAGCCCTTCGAAACCGTTGGACCAGACGTCAGAGAACGAATGGGACGAACTGAATCGAATCAATGTGAAATCGGTCTATTGGACAACGCGATTTGCCATAGATGCACTGGTTGCGGCCAGGGGCTGCATACTCAACACCGCGAGCATGGTTGGATTGATCGGACAGGACAACCACGCCGCTTACGTGGCTACCAAGGGCGCTGTCATTGCGCTCACCAAGGCGATGGCCCTGGACTACGCGGCTCGAGGAATACGCGTAAATGCAATCTGCCCTGCCGCGGTATGGACGCCGATGCTCGAAAAGTGGTGTTCTGAGCAGCCCGAGCCGGATCGCATACGCAGATATCTCGACGATATCCATCCTCTCGGAGCGTGTCCTCAAGGGGATGTGATTGCGGATGCCGCGGTATTCCTTCTTTCACGGCGCGCCCGGTTCATCACTGGCTGCATTCTGCCTGTTAGTGGCGGCGCCGAACTTGGTTATCGACGATGATGGAGAGATCCCAATGTCCAATTGCGTAATTCGGTCGATCCATGCGATCGATGCGCGCTACCCATTGCCTCCTGGAGCCGGAAGTGACGCGGTTCATACCAACCCCGTTTATGCGATGGCGCTGACGCATCTGAAAACCGCTGGAGGGCCCACGGGCTCGGGCCTGGCGTTGACGTTGGGTGACGGCAACCGGCTCGTCTGCGATGCGATAGAAATGTTGGCCAAGCCGCTGGTGGGCAGATCAATCGACGAAGTCATGGCCCATTTTGGCGACGAGCAGCGTGGAATGGCGAATGATCCCATCCTGCGATGGCTTGGGCCGCACAAAGGGGTTGTGCATCTGGCGCTGGCCTCGATCACAAATGGGTGCTGGGATCTGTGGGCGAAGAGCCGCGGTGTGCCGTTATGGAAACTGCTTCTGGACCTCGACGATGCAGCCCTGCTCGCAACCCTGGATCTGAGCTATCTGGAAGACATGCTGACGCATGACGAAGCGATGGATCTACTGCGCGCCGAACGGCCTGCTCGGCAAGGCCGGCAAGCGATTCTGCGCTCCGGGTACCCCGGCTATGACACCTCTGTGGGCTGGATGGGATACGACGATGCAAAGGTTCGAGCATTGACGCAGCAAGCCATCGACCGAGGTTTCAAAGCATTCAAGCTAAAAGTGGGATCGATCGATGATGAACGCGATCTGCGCCGTGCCGCCATGTTGCGTCAGGTTGCCGGCGAAGCGGGAATTCTGATGTTCGACGCCAATCAGCGCTGGGACGCGCCTGATGCAATGCGAATGTGCAAAGCCCTGGTGGAATTCAAACCGCTTTGGATTGAGGAGCCGACGCATCCAGATGATATTCATGCGCATGTCGAACTGGCGCGCGCCATTGCTCCCGTTCGTATTGCAGCCGGAGAGCATATGCCAAATCGCGTGGTCTTTAAAAACATGATGCGATATGGCGCAATTCACTTTTTGCAGGCCGACTGCACGCGCCTGGCAGGTGTCAGCGAATTTCTGGCTGTAAGCCTGATGGCAAAGAAATTTGGGCTTCCGATTGTGCCGCATGTCGGAGACATGGGCCAAATTCATCAACACCTCGTGCTGTTCAACCATATAGCTCTTGGTCATGAAGTGCACTTTCTTGAGCACATCCCCCATCTCCAGAAGCACTTCATCTTCCCGGCGCAGGTGAAAGAAGGCTGCTACATGCCGCCGCAGGAACCGGGCGCGTCCACAGACATGCGAGTTGCGCGAAAGGGTTGATTAAGTGCCGCAATCATTCTGGATTGGCATCCTGCTCATCCTCGTCGCCGGCGTGATGGCCGGCGATTGCATGCTTCCGCTCAAGTGGTCGCGCAAGTGGCAATGGGAGAACACCTGGCTTGTTTTCAGCCTGGTCTCTCTGCTTGTGCTTCCGTGGATGCTGGCATTGAGCATTGTGCATCACCTGTTTCGGACCTATACACAATTGAGTCTTCTTCAGCTTGCGATTCCCATCCTGTTCGGCGCGGGATGGGGCGTCGCGCAAGTGCTCTTTGGGATTTCAATTCAGCGTCTGGGGCTGGCACTTGCATACTCAATCGTTGTGGGACTTGGGACACTGCTTGGCACCCTCGTTCCGCTGTTTGCACAAGACAGGGCGCAGCTCAACAGGGCACTGCTCATTGAAGTGTTCGCCGGCATCGCGTTGATGCTGGTCGGAATTACGCTTTCAGCCTGGGCGGGCCATATCCGGGAACAGGCACACGATACGGGCAGGATGTCTCCGTCCAGTCGCTATAGTGCCGCGGTGATTGTGGCGGTGCTGTGCGGACTTCTGGCGCCAATGCTCAACTATTCCTTTGCGTTTGGGCAGGACATTGCGCTTGCTGCTGTTCATCTTGGCAATTCCGGCGTGCGCGCGGCATACGCAGTTTGGCCAATCGGGCTTGCCGGCGGTCTGCTGCCCAATCTCGCATACAGTATTTTCCTGCTGCGTAAAAATCGCACGGGAAGGCATTTTCAGTCCCTGTATCCAGATGCGGGCTGGGCCACTTTGATGGCGGTTCTTTGGATGGGCGCGTTCGCGCTGTATGGCATGAGCGCAAGCTATCTCGGGAGATTCGGAACTTCGATCGGCTGGGGACTTTTTCAAATCTTCATGATCATGACGGCGACGCTCTCCGGCGTGATTACGGGCGAGTGGAAGCGCGCTCCGCTCTCCGCGCGAGCACTGCTGAGCCTGAGCATTCTTTGCCTGGGCAGTGCGACGGCGCTGCTGGCCCATGCCAATCATTAGTCAATGATTCGGCCAGGGAGAGAATCACGGCTTTCCTTGCGGGAAACCGATACACGATGCTAATCCTAAGCACTGTGAGTGAACACCATCAGGGGAATTGGACGGCCCATCTAAGAGCTTCGATGGCAATTCCGCTTTGCCTGGCTGCGATATTCCTGTGCTGCGCGGGCTTTTCAAACCAGCCGATCGCGAACCAGAACGCCGCGGCTCAGTTGCCGACTGCCGGCGCTCCTGGCCATTTTGTCGATATAACCCAGCACTCGGGGGTTCGATTTGTCCATCGCTCAGCGCATACACCTCTGAAGTATTTGATCGAAACGATGGGCTCGGGAGTAGCTCTGTTCGACTGCGACAACGACGGCCGGCTCGACATTTTCTTTGTGAACGGCGCTCCAATCTCGAATCCAGAGTCAAAAGGCGCCATTCCGCAGAAGACGGGCCCGGAGTATTGGAATCGGCTCTATCGTCAGAAGCCGGATGGAACGTTCGAGGACGTCACGGAGAAGGCGGGCCTGCAGGGCGTTGGATTCGGCATGGGCGTCGCGGTGGGCGACCACGATAACGACGGCTATGAAGATCTCTTTGTCACCGGCTACGGCGGTAATCATCTTTATCACAACAATGGCAACTGCACCTTTGCTGACGTAACCACGCAGGCTCGCGTGGGAGGAGACGGTTGGTCGACCTCAGCCGCTTGGGTGGACCTTGACAATGATGGTCGGCTTGACTTGGTCGTGGCGCGCTACATGAAGTGGGATTGGGACGACGAGTGGTGCGGAGAGCATCGCCCCGGCTACCGCGCCTATTGCCACCCAGACATCTTTCCAGCCATCTCGATTCTCGTCTATCACAACGATGGGGAGGGGAAGTTTACCGAAGTCTCGCATCGGTTTGGGCTCGACAAGCCCGCCCGGGCACTCGGCCTTGCGATAGCTGACTACGATCATGATGGGCGCATCGATCTATCCGTCGCCAACGATTCGATGCCCGAGTTTCTCTTTCACCAGAAGAACGACGGAATCTTCGAAGACGTGGCGATGGAGGCTACCGTCGCAGTCAATGGAGATGGGCAGACCTATGCGGGCATGGGAGTCGACTTCGCAGACTACGACAACGACGGCTGGCCCGATGTTTTCATCACGGATCTGGCGAATCAGAGGTACGCGCTCTATCGCAATCTTCACGACGGGAGTTTCGACTACGTCACCAATCCGAGTGGCGTTGGAAAAATTTCACTGCTGCACTCGGGATGGAGCACGCGCTTCATCGATTACGACAACGATGGATGGAAAGACTTGCTGATCGCACAGGGACACGACCTGGACAACATTGAGCTCGAGAATCCTCTGCTGCATTATCGGGAGCCGATGATGCTCCTGCGCAACACGAAAAGCGGCTTCGAGGACGTCACGTCCGCGTCTGGCGATGTGTTCAGGAATAGCTGGGCCGCGCGAGGAATGGCGGTCGGCGACATCGACAACGATGGACGCATAGATGCTGTCGTGACGATCAATGATGGCGAAGCGCATGTTTTGCGCAACGAAACGGACACCCGGAACCACTGGATCACGCTGAGATTGACCGGCCATAAGAGCAATCGAGATGGAATAGGTGCGGTAGTTAAGGTAACGGGAGCCGGAGGTCCACAATGGGCCACGGTGACCACGGCCAGTGGGTATCTTTCATCGAGCGATCCGCGCTTGCATTTCGGCCTCGGAACCAGCCCCGGAAATGTGTCGCTTGAGATTCGCTGGCCGAGCGGAATTGTGCAGACGCTCCACGACGTGAAGCCCGATCGACAGATCGCTGTCGACGAGCCCATCGAGTCGGTGTCGTCGGCTGGCGGCAAGCGCTGAGTCAGTCGCTCTTCTTGCCCTGTGAGAGCATCCGCAGGGCCTGGGCTACGTCTTTGTCGCCGGGCGTGAGCTTTTGTGCTTCGAGCAACTCAGAACGGCCCTCGTGCAGGGAGCCGGAGCGGCAATAGATCAGTCCCAGGTCTTTGTGCAGTTGTGCGAGCGCGCTGCATTGCCCGCAAACCTGAATTGCTTCCTTCAATTGAGAAACAGCCTGTGGCCAATCGTGGGCGTCCGCCGAGGCGAGCGCAAAATTGCCGAGAGTCTGGGCGCGATCACTGATGTGCTGGTCGGCCTGCACGCGTTCAAATTGGTGGCGCAGCTGCTCTGATCGTGCTGGATCGTTCTTTGCGAGGAGGCGCGAAAGATTGTAAAGAGCCTGACCATACTGCGGACGAAGCGAAATGGCCTTTTCCCAACTCTGTTGCGCTCCCTGAACATCTCCCTTGCGCTGTAATTCCTGGCCCAGTATGAAAAGAGCCTCGGGGTTGTCGGGGTTGATCGCGAGACACTGCTGAAAGGCATGAATCGCCACATCGGGCTGACTGGCCTGGCGCGCGATCAGGCCCTGCAGATACCATGCATCGGCGAGATGCGGATTCAAACGAGTGGCCTCTTTCAGTTCGGGCCCCGCCTCCTCGTTGCGTTGCAAGTCCAGCAGTACACGTCCGCGGTTATACCGAGCCTGCGCATCGTTCGGGCTGAGCTTGGCCGCCTGAGTAAACTCGGCGAGTGCCTCATTGAGGTTGTACTGGTCGGCAAGAGCGATGCCAAGATTTAAGTGCGTCTCCGACGAGTCAGGCGCAAGTTCAACAGCTTTGCGGAACAACGGCATCGCCTCCGCGCCTCGATTGAGCCTCACCAGTACCATGGCGTATGCGCTCAAGCTTCCCGTGTTCTGGGGCTCAAGTTGAGTTGCGGTTTGTAAAGCGTGGGCCGCTTCATCAAAGCGCGATTGACTGGCCAGAATGATTCCAAGATTGGCGAAAGCCTGCCCATACTTTGGGTTGTTCTCGGTGGCACGGCGAAATAGACCCTCCGCTTCGCTCGTGCGGCCCACCTGTCCGTAGAGCACGCCGAGATTGCTTTGCGCCTCAGCGTATTGCGGATCGAGAGCGATTGCGGACTTCAATTCTTTCTCAGCCTCGGCCAGCCTGCCGGCGTTCAGATCGAGAAGTCCCAACTGGTTGTGCACCAGAGAAAGATTGTTGTCGAGCGATTCAGCCTTCTCCAGCGACTGGCGCTCTGTTGTAATGTCGCCAACTTTGTCCTGAGCCAGGGCGAGATTGTAATATGTCCGCGCATTTGTTGGGTCCTTGGCAATCGCCTGCTGGTACAGCTCAATCGCCTGGTGCGCATCGCCGGTCTCCAGGTTCTGATTGCCCTGGCTGGCTTGCACAACAGCCGACATCTGTTCGCGCTCGTGCGCTTTCTCGCTTTCAAATTTGTCCAATGCCTGGCGGGCTTCCTGATGAAGACCCAATGCGCGCAGCACCGCCGCAAGCTGAAACTGCACTTTGGATGAATTGGGATCGATCTTGAGAGCCTTATCCAAAGGCGGACGGGCTTCAGCCGGTTTATCGAGATGCGCGAGCACGTAGCCGAGATTGTAGAGTGCCTCGAAGTCCATTGGCTTCATCGCAACGGCGGCCTTCAAGTCTGGGGCAGCTGCGGCGTAGTTGCCGAGACCGCGCTCAACGACCCCGGAGAGGTACAGAGACTGGAAATCATGTGGTCTTTTCTTTCGGTAGTCCTTGATGAGAGGCTCGGCCGCTCCGAACTGGGCGAGGATAACGAGGCATTGGACCAGCGAGAGTCGCGCACTATCGTCAGATGGATCGATACGAAGCGCATCCTGAAATTCCTGCGCCGCCTCGGTGTAGCGGTTCATCTGGGTATACACGATGCCCAGATTGAGGTGCGCCTGTGCGTAGTCGGGATGATCTTTGGCAATCGCAGTGAGTACCTCAACCGCCTTGTTGAGGTCGTTGTTTTTGGTATATGCGATGGCAAGATTCAACCGAAGCACCTCGTCATCGGGCGCGTCTCTGAGTGCGTCGATGGCTGCTTTGTAGCGCTTTTCAGCAATGAGCGCTTTGGTGAGCCCGTCGAGCGCGCGCGTAGAATG
>Ga0163163_10000505_pt1 | contig 35112 bp, 68 predicted proteins | sample S65metaG_FD_119766 | JGI IMG/M metagenome (GOLD analysis project Ga0163163, IMG submission 119766) | Switchgrass rhizosphere microbial communities from Kellogg Biological Station, Michigan, USA - S6-5 metaG | ecosystem: Host-associated > Plants > Roots > Rhizosphere > Soil | place: USA... | reverse complement strand
TACGGCGCCACCGGCATCATCCACGCTTTAGCTATCGCTGAGGCGTACTTCCGTGACTACAACTCGATGCAGATGGACAAGAACGGCGTTTGGCGTACGCCAATGCAGACCGCGATCTCGTTCGGTAACTACTCCGGCAACAAGGTGAACGGTTCCGCACCGGCCGCGAGCGCCACCAACATCTACATCACCCCGCAGATGTCGATCTCTCGGGATACCGACAGCAACGTCTTCTTCGCGCCATACGGCGAGGTCTTCAACAAGGCCGGGAACCAGTTCCTCGCCCTGATGGAGCGCAACTACATCATCGGCATGGACTTCGCTCCGGCCGCCACTGAAGCCACCTTGGCCCCGTAAGGATCTCCCATGACTGTGATCACGCCCGAACAGGATGTCAGCGCAACAGCGGGCCTGTTGCTGCACTTGGCAGATGAGATGGGCATCAACCCGCACGCGGTGCGCACCATCACCGACAACGGCCTTGAATTCGATGTCCCCGACGAGCTGGCTGAGGCGTATCTGAAGGCGCTCAGCGGGGTGGAAGAGGCATCTGCCGATTCCGAAGAGGAAGAGGCGGAGGAGGCCCCAGCGCCTAAGAAGCGTGGGCGTCCCCGGAAGACCACAGAGGAGTAAGGACTCTCCATGACTGCCATCTGCGCTACCCCGTTTAAGCTCCCGGCGTGTCGGGTGACGCTGCTGGACAGCTGTGGGGTGCCCCAGACCACTGCCACCTCGATGATTACCACCACGGGCATCATCCAGGTGCAGCAGACCAACAACTACGAAGACCGTGAAGAGTTCTTCGTCAAGAACGGTGACGGCCAGTTCTGCGTCACGGCCAGCAACGCTCCGATCCTCAAGTACATGGAGCTGGAGATCCAGCTCTGCTTGTACGACCCGGAGCAGATCAACATCATGACCGCTGAGCCGCTGGTGCTCGACGACACCACCACCACACCGAACAGCATCGGCTTCCGGTCCCAGGTGGGCACCGCGTCCTTGAACAACTTCGCGTTCGAGGGCTGGACCCGTCTGACCAACAAGACGAACTGTTCGACCGGCCCGCAGTACGGCTACGTGCTTTACCCGTACTGCATCGAAGGCACCGTGGACGACGTGACGTGGGGCAACTCCAACATCGTCATGACGATCAAGGCCCGCACCACCGGTAGCGCCGGTTGGGGCACTGGCCCGTACAACATCGACACGTCGAAGGCGTCCACACTGACCACCGGTCAGCCGCAGGGACTGCTGACGCCGATCCTGGCCAACCAGCATCGGCACTGGCAGCTGACTTCCCTCGCCCCGCCACAAGGTGCCTGCGGTGGCCAGCCGTCCACTTTGACCCTGCCGACCATCACCAAGGTGGCGTTGGTGGCGACACTGACATTCCCGTCCCCGAATGCCCACCTCCCAGCGATCATCAACTGGGGCGCCGGCACGGCGGACACCACCGTCACCACCGGCACCTCCACCACGCACACCTACGCCGGAAACGGCACCTACAACGTGACCTACAACCCGACCACTGAGGGCTCTGGCCCGCCCTGGAAGGGCACCGTCACACTCCCGTAATGGGCTAGGACGAACCCCCGGTCCGAGGGAGACGGGCCGGGGGTTCTCTATACCAGGCTTGTGCAGATTGGACGGTAAAATCCAACTATGACCAGTCCTGTGCCAGGCATGCCGTGTGATTGGACCCTGGACCCGACCACTTGCGATCCGAACTGGGCTGGCTATCCGCAGGCCACAAAGGATTTCGCTATCGCCTGCGCCAGCGCTGTGGTGTGGGCTTCTACTGGACGCCAGTTCGGTGAGTGCGAGGTAATCGTCCGCCCGTGCGGCAAGTGGGACGGCAACGCCTGGTGGGGCGGCTGGATGTGGGGCTTCTACGCCACCGGCTGGAGCTGGGGTGGCTACGTGTGGGAGGGCTCGCTCGCCAACATCTGCTCGTGCAGCTGGGCCGGGAATGGCTGGTGCAACTGCGCCCCGTCGAACCAGATCTGGCTCCCCGGCCCGGTCTCCGAGATCGTCTCGGTCAACCAGAACGGGTCCATTGTCGACCCGACGACCTACCGGGTAGATGACTGGCAATGGCTGGTCCGTACCTCCGTCTCCGGCGGTGTCGTCAACGAGTGGCCGTGGCAGCAGAACTACAACTTTGACAGCGGCGACGCGAACACACTGACCGTCACCTACAAGCGTGGCCGTCCGGTGCCCTCGCCGCTTCTGCACGCCGCCGGTCTGCTCGCCTCCCAGTATGCGAAGGCGTGTGCGGGCGGTGACTGCCAGCTTCCCGGCCGGGTCGCCTCGGTGGTGCGGCAGAACGTGTCGATCCATCTGGTGCCACTGGAAGATCTGATGCGCTACGGCTTGACCGGCTACGCGATCGTCGACCAGATGATCCGGGCGTTCAACCCGTACGGCTTGCAGTGGGCGACCACGATCATCTCTCCCGACCAGCCGACGACTCGGCAGACCACTTGGAGCAGCCCCTAATGCCGAACGTTGTCTCCACCTTCGCCACGGAGGCGTTCGCCTGTTTCCAGACGGCGGTGCAGACGGACGCCCCAGAGATCAACCACATCGTGCTGCGCCCCGGCATCCAGGTCGAGCCGGACATCGCCCAGTTCGAGAACCAGTGCTGCCCCGGCTACGCCTACATGCGGGTCATGAGCGTCCGCACCAGAGAAGAGCCGACCCGCCAGGCACCGCTGGGTACCCCGATCTCGCCGTGCGGCTTGGAGAGTGTGGGCGTGCAGGTCGAGTTCTCGATCATGCGCTGCGCCCCGGTAGGCGACGAGAACTACGGCCCCGACGATGACCAGTGGAACAACGCTTCGGCGCAGATGTTGGAGGACTACGGCACCCTCTGGAATGCGCTGTGCTGCGTCCGGCAAGAATTCGCGGACCGATTCGAAACGTGGTCTATTGTCTTCCTCGATTGGGAACCATGGGAAGTACAAGGCGCATGCCTTGGTTCCCGGCTGCAATTCGTAGCCGAGGTTGAATGCCCGGATGGAGATTGCAATGGATGACCGTACTGCCCGCGTGAACATGAGCTTCGAGTCGCACACCGCCGGTGATGTGGTGGTCGCGCCGGAGGAGTTGCTGGCGCCGTACGTCAACGGCGGCTACATGACCTGGATTGACGAGGAAGCGGACAATGGGGTAGAAGCTACGCCTTTTGAGCCCGCTGAGATCGCCGTAGAGGCGACAGAACCGAAGAAGGCTACCCGTGGCAAGGCTGGAGCTTAACGCCGCACAGATTCGTCTGGTGCCGTTCCGGTTCGCCAAGCAGAAGGTGGACCGGGTTAGCAAGGTCATGCGCGATACGGCTGTGGCTCGCATCCCTAAGAAGACGGGGGCCACAGCCCGCAAGGCTTACATCAAGTCTCGGGCGAGCGGCGTGAACCACTACACGGCGCAGATCGGTTTCCGGACGATCGTGGCGCTGTGGCTGGACCGGGGCACCGCACCGCACCAGGAACCGATGTCGGGCTACGGCCGGATGACGTTCTACTGGGAGAAGGTCGGCCACTGGGTGACCCTCTACCATGTGAATCACCCCGGCATTAAAGGCTCCCGATTCCTCACCGATACGCTTTATATCGCTAAAGCGGATGGCTTCGATATTTCTATTAATTTCGGTAATCTACCGACATGACAGATCTCCCCGTCGAAGGCGAAGTAGTCGACGCCGACGCTCCGAAAATCAAAGAAATCACCGTGTTCGGCCGCACCTTCGAGGTGATGGAGCCGTCCGCCATTCAGTTCGCTTTGATCGGCCGTTCCTACCGGCGACTCCAGCGCATTTCCGATGCGGTTCCAGAGGGTGTCGGCTACACCGAGGCACAGCTACGGACCGCCATCGACACCATTGGCCAATACCTTGATGTGGTCAACGGTCTGGTGGTCGACCCGGAGGTGCAGGACTGGCTGGAGCAGCAGATGCTGAACGGCAAGATCCGCAACTTCAACGACGTGCAGCCACTGTTCACTGCCTTCGTCGATGAAGAGCCGACCAAGCCTAACCGTGCGGCGCGTCGCGCCAAGCGGTGAGCGGGGAAGCCCCTGCACCGGCTCCCCTACGCGCCAAGCCTCTAGCCTCCCTGATCGACACACCGGCTACGGTGACCATCGGCTCGCTGGAGTTCGAGGTGCCGGTGCCCAAGGCAGACTTCTGGCTGAAGGCGCTGCTTGACGACCCCATCGACTGGGACATGATCCTGCCGGGCCTGCTCGCTGACGACGACCAGATCATTGTGGAAGACGCCATACTCGATGGGGACATCACCCCGGAGGATTTGAGCAGGGCCGTCATCGATCTTGTCACCGAGGTCAGCGGCATGAAGTGGTACACGTGCGTGGTGCTCTGCAACATCCAGCGGGATATGTGGGAGCGCACCGGTGCCCGCATGTTCCTGGCTGGATTGCGTCCCCACGAAATGCTATTCGGGGCGTGGATGGCGTGCGCTTTCACGGTGATTCTGGACCACATCGATTACAAAGAAGCCGCCAATTTCGTCTCCACTATCACCACCCCGCCGCCGGGCTATGAAGAGGAATTGGATAGCGAAGCCGAGGAAGACGCATTCATGCAAGCCATGAGCATGATGTGACCCGGTTAGCCATACAATGTCCTTATGGCCGAATTGGGACGTGCGTACATTGAGGTGCACGCCGACACGCGTCCATTCGGTCGTGAACTACAGCAGGATGTCGACAAATATCTGGTAGCCGCCCAAGCCCAAATGAATGAGGGCGGCAAAAAGATGGGTAAGAACTTCTCGGACGGGTTCGGCCCGGAGGCAAAGAAGGGCCTCGACGGCACCGTCAAAGAGTTCGAGAAGTTCGGCTCCAAGCTCGACACCACCACCAAGCGGGCTGGCAGCAGCATCCGCAAGAACATCAAGAAGGGCCTGGATGACGTAGATCGAGATACCCGAAACTGGGGTTCTCGGCTGCTGTCCTATCTGACCTCTTGGGCGGTCAACAGCGTCACCAACTTCCAGGGCTTCGGCTCTGGTGCCATGAAGGCGTTTGATGGCGCGGCCGGTTCGGCGGGCACGTTCGTCGCGATCATCGGCGCCATCATCGCGCTGATCCTGATCTTGATTCCGCTGATCGACGCGCTGATCGGCGTGCTGCTGCCCCTGACCGGCCTGGTCATCGGCGTGGGCATCGCGTTCTCGCCAGTGCTGCTGGTCTTCAAAGAGCTGTCCAACATCCTGCCGGTGCTGACCAGCAGCCAGAAGGACTTCAACGCCGAACTGAAGAAGCTCAACCCGGCGCTGAAGCCGCTGGCCGAGGTGCTTCGCACCATCGCACTGGCGGTTAAGGCTTTGCCGATTGGCAACTTCATCGCGGAGATCGTGCCGCCGCTCCAGATCATGGCGAAGTTCTTCCAGTCGAAGCAGTTCCGCACCGCCTTCGCCCAGCTGGCCGAGGACGCCGGACAGTTCCTCGGGTTCCTGCTACTGATCTTCGAAACCCCGGCAATGGGGCACGCCTTCTTCCTCTTCCTGAAGACCATCGGCACCGTGATGGCCTTCTTCGAGCAGGCTTTGCTGGTGGTCGGCAAGACCCTGAGCGACGTGTTCAACGACCCCGGCGTGCAGGCCGCGATCGTCAAGCTGGCGCAGATCCTGTCCGCCGTCGTCATCACCTTCGCGAACTGGCTGGACCGGGCTAGCAAGGACGGATCGCTGGACCGGTTCCTCAACGACGCGTTGATGATCCTCGACGATCTGTTCGGCATCCTGACCGAGGTTGCTGGCCTGATGAATGCTCTGGCGACGCCGGAGAACATGAAGAGCCTGCACGAGTTCTTGAAGTTCGTCGCCACCACGCTGCACGAGATCTCCGGCTACCTGGCCACCAAGAACGGCCAGCGGTTCATGCACGACCTCTATGTCGGCGCGGAGCTGGCGGTCGTGGCGCTGACCCTGATCGTCATCCTCCTGGCGGGCATCGACAATGCGTTCCACGACATCGGCAAGGTCGGAAAGGTCATCTGGACCGGCATCAAGGTGGCTGCGGTAGCCACCCTCAATACCGTCATCGGCTACGTCAACGCGCTGGTCTCCGCGATCAATGGGCTGATCTCGGCACTGAATGCGATCCCCGGCGTCAACATCCCGAAGATCCCGAAGATCCCGAAGGTGGGCGGCGGCGGCTCTAAGGGCGGCAGTTCCGGCGGCGCCCAGACCGGCCACCAGGACGCCCCGCCAGCGCCGCCGCTCATGCACGGCCTCGCCTCCGGTGGCATCGTGCGCGACCCAACCCTGACGTGGGTTGGTGAGCAGTCGCGGCCGGAAGTGGTGATCCCACTGACCCAGCCGAACCGGGCACGTCAGCTGGCGCAGGAGTCCGGCCTGACCGGCATGCTGCACCAGAGCAACCAGATCACCGTCCAGGTCGACCTGGATGGGGAGCCGTTCTACGAGTACACGGCTAAGGCAATCGACCAGGTTGGCCAAGATCTAATGACGGGACCACGCTCATGAACAAGCTTCTGGCTCTGCTGTCCCAGCTGAGCAACTACAAGAAGAGCATCGTCGCTGGTGTCGGCTTCCTCTGCGAACTGATCATCCAGCTCGGCATCGGTGGGGAGGCGCAGAAGTGGGCCACCCTGATCGTGGGCGCGCTGACGGCGCTCGGCGTGTACAGCCTGCGCAACGTTCCTTCCCCAGCCTCGAAGGTCTCACCACCTTCGCAGTGATCCTCTACCTCATCGCTGGGGTCTACGCGTTGCTGAACGCTCTGAACTGAAGGGCGTTCGAGGTCGAGTCGATCAGCAGCTGTGGCCCGTACTGGTTCGTCGGGAATACCCCAGTGATGTAGAAGCTCGTGGTTCCGGCCGGGACTGTGTACGTCCGTGACGTGATCGCCTGGCCGTCCACGGTGTTGGGCAGCTGGACCGAAAAGTTGTGCGGCAACGCCCCATCGGTTGTAGTGACATACAGAACGGTAAAGCCGTCATTAGCCACGGCGTTGCCATTAGTAGTGTCGCCTGCAATTGCGGGCACGGCGGTGCTAGCTGTTAGCTGTTGCCGATTCACGTACGTCGGAATGATCAGCGTCCGCGCCATCAGGTCTCCTCAGATTGCCACCATGCCGCCACCGCACCGGCAACATATCCGGCATACCGCCAGGATACTGGAGTTGGTGGGCAAAGTATTCAGTCAGAGTCCTGGCGTGCATTGAGACTTTGAACTGTGTGCGCCACTGCACGAACGCTCGTACTTGAATTACTCCAAAAGCTGACCCCGACACGTCGAAGTGCAAGACGTTCTTCGGATAGATCTTCTGCCAGTAACGCAATCGTTCCTTGACAGCACTCGCCACCACATCGGCTGTGCCAAACGCGGGGGACCATTCCCATGTCAGGAGTCTACGAGCCATTGCCTTATTCGGGGGCAGGCTCACGGCAATTTCGAGGTCGCTAATCATGGAAGATTCTTACGTGTGCAGTGGTATTTGACGACCACATTGTGCACCAGGGCGGCGAAGTTCTTTCCCGCTTGTGTGGTCGGCGGCGAGGTGACGTAGACCTGATCGAGCGCCACGAAAACAGGACAAATTGCCTGCTGGCTGGCAACAATGTTGGCGTTGTTGATGCGCACCGCATAGATAGCCGAGGCCAGCGTCAACGCCAACATGGACAGCACCGCGATGCCCACACCCAACAGCACCCGCTTCTGGAGCTTGACGAAGTAAGCAGGGACGACTGCCGGCTCTTCCGGTATTAAGTTCTCACCAGAATCCATGCCTCACTCCCTCGATCAAGGTGAGGATTGCTGCTGCTGTTGCGGCAACTCCGGAGGTGACGGAGATGATTCGACGAAGTTGGTGGAGATGGTTCGGAACACTTCGATCACTCGTGCGACGCCGGGGACGCCCAGCATTGCTGTGTACACCGTTAGAAGCGCCACGTTGACGTGGCCAGTCCATTCCTGGTGCAGAATCCCGAACGTCCCAATCCCAAGAAGCGTGATATCCCGGAGTACGCCGAACCACGCCAGCACCCTCTTCACGCACGTACTCCAGCCCCTCTATGCGAGTGGATAGTTCAGCCCACCCCCTTATTGGGTCGGAGCTTCGGTAACGTCCAGAGTTCCAGTCACATTGAAGTGACCTGTGGTGGTGGTGCCACCGCTGCCAGCCTGAAGCAGCGCCAGGATCTGGTCGATCTTCGCGCCCTGCGCGGTGACCTCGGCGGTCAGGGCGTCCAGGTCTTGCTGGGTGGACCGGCCGTGGAGGGTGTCCTCGTAGTTGTAGTTCATGATCGACGACACGGCGCCAGCTGGGCTGATCTTAGTGCCGGGGTTGCTGTAGTTCGGCGGGTTGGTGATGTTGGCGCGTGCCCATACCCGGTCAGCGATGTCGTTCAGGTTGTCATCGGTGAGGTCCATGTTCTGCCCTTCGGGGTTCCACCAGACGCACGGCGCGTCGGTGCGGATGTGGCCGATATCGGCGGTGCCGCCGAACATCTTCTTGCCGTTGTGCTCCTGGGTGCAGACCACATGGGACGGAGCATTGGAGGGTGTGTAGAGCACTGCCGGGACGTTCCAGGCGTAGGCGGCCGGGGTGAACGTGCCGCAGGAGATGCCTTGCGACTTCAGGTAGGAACCGGCGTCGGCCTCGACGTACGGGACCGGCGGAACAGTGTCGGCGCCCTTCCACAGCGAGAAGTATTGGGCCACCTCGTGGGTCCACTGGGCTTGGTTGATGTTGGTATCTACAGCCGGGGAGATCGACACACTGTCAGGGATGTTTCGCGCCCGAGCTGCCGCCCGAGCCGTTGCAGCGTGATTGTCACCAAGGCTTGGGCTGTCGATGGGCTCAGTCCCGTTGCCTTCGAACAGCGGAAAGAAGCCAGTGTCGGGTCCCTGGGCAAACCATGCCTGGATTCGCGCAGCCGACGACCACTTGGAAGATGAACCACCCGCGACATAGCCAGCCATTACCCGATAGCCAGCTTTGTACGCACTCGCCAGATCTGTCACCTGGTCGAATGAATCGTCCCAGTATGGGACCCATGAGGTCATGTGAGCAGCTTACCCCAAATGACCGTTTCGACTGATCAGGGAAGTGTGTTACGGATCTTGTTAACGATCAAGTTGGTGTAACCGGCAGCACCACCGGTGCCAGAACCAAACCAGCGCCCGGACAGCACCAGCGTGGAGTTTGCGGTCACGTATACGTCGCCAAAGATCCGGACCCGGTTGGCATTGGAAGCCAACCCGTCAGAGTTGATGGCGTCGTAGATGGTGGTGCCGTTCAACTTCAACCGCAGGCCCAAACCACCGGCCGTGCCCGAGTTTTGCATGGTGGCGGCAGCAAAGTAGACGCCAGGCGTCAAATTCACGATGGTGGGCGAGCCAATCGCCCAGGAGTTCAGTTCGTCCCAGTCTTCGCCCGTGAAGCTGATCGTGGTGTCAGTGTTCAGCGTCAGAGTTTGGCTGTTGGTGAATACGCTGACGCCCTTTAGCGTGCTCCCAGCCACGTTGCGAGCGTCGTAGGCCGCGAATGTGGTGTCCATGTCGGTGGCCAAGGTCTGCATTTGCGACTGGTTGATATTGACTGCCGAGTCCGGGTAGTGCCATCCGTAGATCGGCGTGACCAAAGTTGTCATGGCGTCAACACCAGGGGTCCGATGTAGCTCAAATCAATCCTTGAAGCAACGGAAACTGTGCCAGAACTAAAACTGGTCGAGTATCGAAAAGTTAGGGTGTCACCAGCATGGCACGGGAAGAACGCCTGAGTTTGAGCACCAGTCCCGATCTGTGGGTTCAGGTTTGAGGTGTAAGTACGATTGGCGATAGCCAGGTTCGTACCTGGGTAGATGCTTCTACGGTTCAGTTCGATGGAGGCGGCACGCTGCTGGTTGACGCCTGGGGCTACGGATTCGGTGAAGATGAGGCCGAGCGTGATGTAAACCCATCCGTCTGCTTCGAATTGGAGAGCAGACCCGCCGAAGTATGATGTATTGAAGAATGAAGTCCCATACTTTGTGACAGTCGCCCCAGCCAATGAGATGCTGAATGAAACGGCGGTGGTGTTAACGGCGTTTACGTTCACCGGGATGATGGTGGCCGAGGGAAAATTGGCAAAAGCCTGGGATTCTGTATCAATAGGCGCGAAAGCATTCTCGGCAGAAACAGCCTGAGCACCCATCTGCTCCGCGTAGGCGCGAGGGTCAGGATCGGTGGCGTACCAAATACCGCTCTTAGTCTTTTTCATGTGATATCACTCAGCCAGAATCCCCAGATTTCCGCGTAGTACACAGAAAAAGTCTGCGCTGGCGGCACTGAAGCCAAGGCGTTCAAAGAAATGGAAACTGATGGTGCCCCTGTCGTTGGGGTTACGTCATTGCAATAGACAATGCCCGCTACGGTGAGGTAGTTGGCGATGGTGCCACCACCGTCATATGTGTCACCAAAGTTCAGTGACGGTGCAGCCCGGAAAACGTTACCGGTGCCGACATTCGTGCCCATATCCAATTCAACTATGCCAAAAGTTGCCCCCAGGCTTCCGGTGGGGTTGGTGGAAGCCGAACATCCGACACGCCAAATCCCACGGGGAAGAAAAGCCCCATTGGCAGCCCTGTTCAGGTCGCAGATGGTGCCGACCGTATCCACTTCGATGGTGTCCATGGCCAGTGGGACAGCACTTTGGAAGGTATTAAAGATTGGCGCGTTCATGGACATCTTGAAGAAAGGGCGCCGACGAATGAAGTCCGGAGCGGCGTCAATCTTGTTCTGGACGGCAATAGCCAAGTCCCGTGACTGCTGCGGAAAGCCCGTGTCATCCGGTTGAACGGCGAATGGGTCCGTCGTCAGCGGATACGGGAAGTTTTCGTTAGGAGTAAAGCCGGGCAACTCACACCCCCTTTCGCTGTTTGATCCTAGCTGCCATCGAGAACAACGCCGTTGACCTGTGCCCGGTAAGTCAAAGACATTGAGCCTTTGACAATTGGCAGGGTGAAGCCAGCCAGCACCTGAACCGAATTGCGTCCCTTATTGTCAATCAATTCGTGGGCGTCGCCCAGTTCCATGCTGGCGTCCGGTGGGCACGACGCGGTCCGCGCCTCTTTGAACGAGCGCGAGATCAGCACCTGCTGGGTGGCCAGCCCCGTGGCCTGACCGGTGGTGGTAGCCGACTGGATCTGCACCGTCTTGGTGCGGTGCCCGAAGTCGCCATTGAAGTAGGTGGGCGAGGCGGCGTCCAGATCGGTGGCCACGGCATGGACTGGGGTGGTGCCATCGGAGCGCTCGCCAGTCACCACGACCCGGTTGAACACGTCGCCCCGGTCCGCATCCAGCCGGTAGTTGACCAGGATGCCGCCGTCCCCGTTGGTGAGCGTCAGCACCGGGTCGGAGATCACCGTCCACGGCACCGTTTGCAGCGTGAACGAACCATCGGCCAGCGCGTACCAGTAGGCGTTGACGGAGGTGGCGCAGTCGTCGCAGGCTTGGCCGCGATCTGTGTTCCAGGTCAGTTTCGGCATCAGACCGAAGAATGATCCGATGTTGGAGAAGGTCGCATCGGCCAAAGTCTCGGTGATCAGCGAAACGTACTGATCAACAATGGTGAAGTTGGGCTTCGAGTTACGTGGGGCGGAGAACTCGTCGTCCAGGATGTCCTGGCCGAGGTCGGCGCAGGTGATGCCCACGCTGGACGAGTCCGAGTCGTAGCTGACGGTCCTGATCCGGCCCCGGAAGACCGGGAACACGTAGGTGTCGTTGTAGACCGCGAACGCCCGGATCTCTTTGTTCAGCGGGGACAGCAGATACGTCGGGTCCTTGATGTCGTCCGGCGCGAACTGGGTCGGCAGCGACAGGGTGAGCTGGCGGGCGACCCGGTTTTGCAGCGTGGCGGAGATGGAGCCGTCCAGCTTCGGCAGTCCCGCCAGACCGAACGTGTCCACACGGGTGCCGCCCTGCCACACCTCTAGGCGCACGTAGTAGTGGAACGCGGTGGCCAGCAGCCCCCGGTATCCCCCTTCCCCGCCTGGGCTGATCATCAGAACGCCAGGGTGAGAAGGTTGCGGGTGGTGATGTTGGCGGCACCAACCTGAGCCCACGTCTGATACGGGAACGTCGAGGCCGACGTGTCCGACCACAGCTGGCGCGGGCCACCGCTACCGGTACCCACCGGCCGCTCGATCTGCTGGAACGCGATCGTGAACACCCGGAACTGGCGGCGGTGGTCGGACAGTGGGCGCTGCACCGGAACGTCGAGCGCGGCCAGCCACATATCCGGGATGCCGTACTGGGCCGGTGCCTGGAACATCAGCGGGTTACCCGAGGCGAGCAGTTGCAGCAGGGCATCACGGGACTTGAACGTCCGGGCCACCACCGTCAGCGTGGAGGCTTTGGCGGTCCGTGTGCGCACCCCCAGCACCGGGTAGGGCGAGTCGTCGATCTGCTGCAAGTTTCCCTGGTTGGTGTACGTCTCGTCGCCCATGTTGGCGAAGTAGAGCCCGTTGACCGGCAGGCAGTCCGATGAGGTGGGGGTGAAGTTGTAAAGGGGGAGATCCAGCGCCGGGTTCTGCGGGTCGCGGAGCCAGAATGCTTCACTGGTGGGCAGGTAGAGCAGGTTTGCCGGTCCCGCCGGGGTCACAATTTGTGGACGCAGCGCAGCCATCCAGCCGTCGATGTTGCTGGTTGTAGACCAGCCCCATGTCTGGGTGCCGGTTGCACCCGGTGGGGTGACAACCACGCCATCCGAGTAGGCGGCACCTTTTCCGGTTCCGGTCGAGGTGACCGGGGTAGTCCAGCCAGGCGGTTGGGTCCAGGTCAGACCAACGGCGGCGTTTCCGCAGACGCCGGAGATCAGGAACGCCTTATCTGTGACGGTCGTCTGACTTGGCAGGGTCAGTGTGGCCGAAGACGCCTGTGATGCGGTGGTGGGGGTGGCGTCGATAGGCGTCGTGGTGTCCACGTTGGTGTAGCGGGTGATAACACTGGTGGCACGACCAGCGGTCGCCAGAGTCGCAACGAAGCTGGTGCCACCTTCGGCTCCGGTGGCCACCTTCCAGTAGCCGTAGGAGGAGTCCGCTGCCGCCTGCTGGGAACCGGCGATCAGCGTCCAACCGGCCGGGGTGGTGGGGGTGCCACCACTGGAGCCGAGGTCCAGGATCAGGACCTCATTGAGGACTGTGGTGGGTGGATAGTTCACCGTGAACGAGGTTGTGCCGCCTGTGCCCTGCTCGGTCACCGTTCCGGCGGCGGAGCGAGCAATGGTGGCGGAGGTGCCGGTGGCTGGACTCGTTACCGCCGCATAGAACAGGTTGTTGATGGGGTCCCAGGCCACATAACTCAGCGGCGTGTCTTGGGGTGCTTCACTATCAACCCAGTACGCCCATCCGTTGGATGTTGCGGTGCCCCAGCCGTAGATCGGATCCACGATCGGCCCCTGCGGGCGCACCAGGCCCTGCGGGTAGGCGCCGGTGTTGGAGATCTGCCAGTTGGTGATGAACGTGCTCACCGACTCGCCTGGCTTCAGCCGAAACAGCGCCAGATAGTCGGAGCCGGGACCCAGCAGCGTGTTGTAGATGTAGTTCTTGCTGCCCGTGTTGACCACGGTGGAGATGGGGCCGTTCAGGACGATGTTGTTGGTGAACTCGATCCACGGAACGGAGCCGGTGGTGTCGTTGGGTACGGCGACCACATCGGTGCCGGTGCCGCCCAGGCCGATCTGCCACTGCGGGGTGGTGCCGGTCGCGGTTTCGCCCAGACCCCATTCGAGGACGATCCGGTCGAACTGGTTGACGGTTTGGGTGGTGACTGTGGCGCCGTTGACACCGTTGATGGTGCCGAGGACGGTGTTTAGCTCGGTGATGGTGATCGAGGTGAGGCCGGTCAGGTTGAACCGGAAGACACCGCTGGCGTCGACAACAAAGAGCCGGTAGACGAACTGGTTGATGTTGTCGGCAACGTCCAGCTCCCGGCCGTACATGTTGATGTTGTAGGTGCCGGAGATGGTTTGGGCTGCCAGCGGCGGGGAGATGGCTTGGCAGATCAGGGCATTGTTTGCGGCGGCACCGGTCAACGTTCCGGAGCGGAGTTCCTGTGGACCGAACTTGCCGATGGTCATGTAGCGGCGAGTCGCCTGAGCAGTGTCAGCGAATGCGCCGAAAGTAGGGGAGATATCAGTGCCGTCATTAGGAACGATGTAGAAGCGGGTTGCCACCGCACCCTCCCTAATTAGGACATGAAAGAACCCCCTGACCAATCATAGGTGATCAGGGGGTTCTGCCAATTCTGTGTAGCTATTGAATTGCTTGTGTCTTTAGCGGGTATTCCGATGAATTCAGTCGGTTGTTCCGCGATTCATACTCGCGGTTGTGGGGGACTCCGAGGTAGCTCAGCAGCTCTTTGAGGTGCGCCAACCGCTCCGCCTCGTCCGATGTAGTTTCAATGATGTAGTTCGCGGCGGACAGCTGGATGCGTCGAATCTGGTCGACGGTGTACTCATTGCAAAGACCGGGGTCTTTGGCCATGGGTGCGCCGTCGATCACTGGTGCTTCTCCGGATTCGCCATCCACTTGCGGCCCTTGTCGGTGATGGCCATCCGCCGACGCCCCATGGTGCCGGGCTCGCCCGCCTCGATATATCCAAGCCGCACCAGTGTGAGGCCGACCCTGGAGGCGGAGACGTAGTTGGAGCCGTCGAACTGGACGAAGCTGTCGTTCTTGACCCGGCTGTCCGGCCGGGGCACCTGGTAGACATCGCCCGCGATGGTGGCCTCCAGGAGGGCCAGCGCCCGCTGCTTGCGGATCGCGTCGTAGATCGGCCTAGCTGGCCGCTGGAATGCTGGTGAAAGTGCCATTGGTTACCCTTCCCTGTTGTCCTAGCCCTGCTCGCGCCAGTAGCTCAAGCGCATCGTCAAACCTCATAACAGTATACGTCTTTTCCCTTCCCCTGGCACGGTAGTTGATCACTGGAGCCAGCTGCAACCAAGCCTCGATGTCCAGGCTCTTCCACTTCTCGATCGGAGTCGGCGCCCAGATCGGGTAGCCCATCGTGTTGTTCCAGTAGCCCAGATCGTCATAGGTGTGGGTGTGCATGACGGTCCAGAACCGGCCGACCTGGCGGGCGGCGTAGCCCTTCGTCTTCATCACCAGGATTCCGTAGGAGGCGCCAGCGTTGATGACCTCGGCGTCCAGCTCATCCATCCACGCCGGGATGGACGGCTGGCGGCCGGTCGCCTTCACCTCGACCACCAGATCCGGGTGGGCGTTCAGATCGCCCTTGTCATGCGTACCGCTTAATGTGCGGCGCTCCGCCAGTGGCCAATACGTGGACCGCATATGCGCCACCACCCAGGTCTCCGCCTGCGTGCCCTTGATCTTCGGCTTGTTCACCGAGCCCCTTCCACAAAAAGGACCCCAGCCAACTCCGGGAAGGGAAAAATTGGCTGGGGTCCGGTCAATGTTACCGCCTAATCCGCGATTTATAGTGTTCGCATGAATTGCGATGTGCTGGATCTATTCGCTGGTGCAGGCGGCTGGGATTATGCGCTACAGAACCTCGGCTACGACCCTCTCGGAATTGAGATGGATGCCAGCGCAAATTACACCGCAAAAGCTAATGGCCTCGCACGTCGCGCCGGTGACTTGAACCTTCTCAGTCCATTTGATTGGAAAGCCAAGGGACTTGTCGCCTCCCCGCCATGTCAAGCATTCTCCGTGGCCGGAACTGGGCGAGGCCGAAACGAACTGGAGAACCTGGTCGTCGCGGCCAAGGCATACCACGCGGGCGTGCTCGACTGGAAAGAAACCGTTCACTATGTAGATGTCCGCTCCACCGACTGGCGTACCCTTCTGGCGCTGGTCCCGCTGTACTGGACGCTGAACGTCAAGGGTGTCGGGTGGACCTGCTGGGAGCAGGTGCCCCCGATCCTATGGCTTTGGGAGACCTGCGCCAAGGTGCTCCGGGACCGTGGCTGGAACGCCTGGACTGGGCTGCTGAATGCGGAGCAGTACGGGGTGCCCCAGTCCCGGAAGCGGGCCGTGCTGATCGCTAGCCGTAGCCACGAGGTGGACCGGCCGGAGCCGACCCATTCGCTCTACCACTTCCGCCACCCGGAGCGGTGCGACGAAGGCGTGAAGCCCTACGTTTCGATGGCCGAGGCGATCGGTGTGGACCGGGACGCCGCGCTGCGCTCCAACTACGGGGTCGGCGGTAACTCCTCCGACCGGGGTGTGCGCTTCGGCTGGCAGCCCGCCAACACCATCACCGGCAAGTCGTCCCGCAGCAAGTGGGAGACTGGCGAGGCACTGTCCCTGGAGCAGGCCGCCACCTTGCAGTCGTTCCCGGCCGGTCGCCAGTGGCGCGGGGAGAAGCGCAAGCAGTGGGAGCAGGTCGGCAACGCTATTCCGCCGGTGATGGCTGAGGCGATCGTACGGACTGCGTGCAATCTTCCATCCGATGCCAGCCCGGCTTGTATGACGGCTGATGCGCCCACTGGCAGTGCATAGGACCCAGTTCGCAGTCCTCGTCACACGATTGCGGGCAACCCTCATTCACGCCGACCAGGTATGGGGCCTTCACGGCTGCTCGCCTTCGGTGGCCTGCTCAATGAGGACATCAAGATAGTGGCGGGCCTTCATCAGATCCTCGACCCCATTCTTGTTCCTCCAGCGGCAGACGTATTTGATGACGCAACCTTCCGCATAGGGAAGGTTGTTGGCCAGGATGAACTCCAAGGGCTGAATCGCCATATCCTTGTAGTGGTGGCCGCCAACCTGCTGCTGGAGCGCTTCTAGGCCGGTCATACCGCATCCCAGAGCGCGGAGTGGCGGTGCTGGTTTGTGCTCGGTTCCCGGCCTGCCGCCAGATCGGCCCGCAGCTGAGCGCGGAAGTGGCGCTCGTGCTTGTAGGTGTACCACGCCAGACCCTTGGAGATGCTGACGTGCTTGCACGGGTACGGGCACCAGTGCGGGTCTGCGAACTTGTGCGGCTTGGTCTTATCCGTTTTGCTCATCTCTAGTCCTTCTTGGCCCACCGATACTTGCCATCGCTGAACTTGGTGCACACATAAGTATGGTCGTCGGCCGCCGCCCGGTGTTGATTTGGCGTGGGGCACAGTGCACCTTGTTTCGGCTGGGTTAGCGTGGCCTCGGGTTGCGGGTTGCGGTGATACACCGGCGACTTCTTGCCCGGCAGAAAGATGAACACCAGGATCACGGCCAGGACGACGATGCCGAGCAGCCAGATCCGAACTTCACCGGGGCTCAAAGCTTCTCCTCACTCTAAACATCCTCAACCTTGATCAGATACGAGTCGCAGTGGAAGTCCCTGCCGGGGGTCTTGATCAAAGTCTTGCGAGTGCCGCTAGGTCCGGGGTGCGCGGCGATCCGCTCAATCGAGTAGTCGTCGTCCTCGAACTCCCAGAACTCAACGTTCACGGCCGAGCCCACGTTGTAGGTGACGGTGATCTTCTTTGGCATGTACGCCGTCAGGGTTTCGAACCCCGGACCCGCTGATTAAGAGTCAGCTGCTCTACCACTGAGCTAACGGCGCCAAGACCTGTCACCAGGTCCCTTCAAACTTGGGGCACCAATCCCGTTCCGACCGTCCGGTCAGGATCAGCTTGCGCTGGCTCTTCCACCAGCCACGTTCCATGCGGCGCCTCTGCTTGCGTCCGTGTTGCCCAACACAGAGGCTGCACCCGCAGGTGTTGTACAGGGGCCACGGCTCGGTTCCTACGAACTGGATGCGGTGGCGGTTGTGGGGGTCCTCGACCTGAACCTTCCACGGCCGGTGGACATCGGTGCGTGACATGACGCCTTTCCCGGCAGCCCCGCCCTGGGGCTGTTACCGCTCTGTCATGTCGCACCTCCTAAAGGTGGGGGCGGAGGTATTAACTCCTCCGCCCCCTATTCTTTCCAGCCCGTCAGGTTGCTGGAGAGAACTACTAGCTGGAGCAGGCAACCACGCCGGTGATGTTGCCGTCTGCCGCGCTCTGGCCGTCGTCGCCAGGGTTGATCTGGTCAACCCAGGTCTCGCAGGTCTGAGTGTCGGCGTAGGTCCACGAGTACGCCTTCAGGGTCACGCCGTAAGTGTGGGCGGAGCCGGGAAGGGCGAGCGTGGCCCATGCGGTGGTAGTGGCAGGCTTGCTGCTGCCGTTGGCGGAGACCGGGATGGTGCCGGTCAGCTGATCCGAGTCGGCGTAGAACTGGCCCTTCGCCACACCCTGCATCGTGCCACTGGAGACGCCGCTGATGGTGCCGCCGGTGCCGTTCGGGGTCGGCTTACCGTCCACCGTGGTGAACGAGCCGTTGTCCGACAGGGTGAACGTGTAGAAGAAGCAGTCCGGGGCGCCGGAGCAGTGCGAGTTGTCGACCGCGCCGTGCTTGGTCACCACGACGGTGCGGACAAACGCATCGGTGGCCCAGCCGGACGACTCCGGCCAGTTGGTCACGTTGGTGGTGCCGGTGACCGTGGCGATGTCTGATGTCCCAGCTGGACCGGCGGGGCCAGTAGCACCAGTGTCACCCTTCGGACCAGCAGGACCAGCAGGACCAGCAGGACCAGCAGGACCAGCCGCGCCAGTGTCACCCTTCGGGCCGGGAGTTGCGCCCACATACCAGTGCATCTGGGTCTGGCCGGAGGGGCAGGAGTTGTCGGCGTTGCCCCGGTGCCAGGTGTACGGCGACTTCTTGTCCACGCAGACGTGAATCCAGTTGCCGTAGAGGCCGGTCGACGGCTTGTCCGCCGCGTAGACCGTTCCTGCTACACCGACGAGTGCCACAGCCGCAGCTGCGACGATGCCGATCTTCATTTTCTTACTAAGCATTCGGGGGGAACCCTTCGATAGGCATTGAGAATGTCCCGTTTCTGGAGGTGGACGGGACCACTCCACCACCCAGCGCGGTTCTCAGGCGCGCTCCGACACCCTGGCCGGATTCGAACCGGCGTACGCGGCTTTGCAGGCCGCTACCTAACCAACTCGGTCACAGGATGGATGTAGCTGTTAGACGCGTCCCGCGATCATCGCTTCCTTAAAGTCCGCCCAAGCCTCGGGGGTGAACTTCAGGATGTCCGACTCTCCGCCCAGCTTGGAATCGCGGACCTTGATCTCTTCGTCGCTCACGGCGACCTCGACACAGCCATCGGCATTGCAGGCCGAGGACTTCTTCCACTGGTCAGACATTGCTACCTCTCCTGGCCTGCCATTACGGGGAATGGAGGGACAGCCTGCCATGGCATATGGGTGCCCCTCCGTCGTAGGAGTGATGGATTCGAACCATCTCGATCAGGTGCGGTTTCTGATCTTTGCCATGCCCGCGTCCGGGCCTCCCCTAGTAGGTACGATTTGTGCTGGCCACACCCGCTTTTATCCCTGGATTCAGTGGCCTTGCGGGTGGCCAGGGCGGTAGTGCTTGTTCCCAGGGACCCTGCTCGTGGAGTGGGCGGGAGTTGAACCCGCCAGGTTCCCTGGCTTAGCTGAGCCTTTCTGGCTGCGCATCACCAGCGGTTCCCAGCAGCCTATGACACCAAGGCTTGCCTTATCTGTCCGAGCACTCCAAGTGATCCGATTGCGTCTTTGACCCCTTGCATGACCCTCTCTATAGGGCCGGGCTGCAACTATGCCTTTCCCAGCCCATACCGGTATGGCTGGTTCCAGAAGTTAGACGCCTGGGAGATCAACCCTCGCATCGTGGGGATGGGTGGAATCGAACCACCGACTGGCCGGAGCGTCCTCCACGCCACGGGCTTAACCGGCCCGCTGCACCTGCCATCAGTGCGTACATCCGCCTTGGTTCTTAGATCTTCGGTTTCGGTGGTGGAGTCGGCTTCGGTGGCGGCACCTTGATCGGCCGCCCGAAGAACTCGTCCATGCTCTTGTCTACGGCTTCCACTTGTCACCCACTCGCACGGCGTTGAAGTAGGACTTGGTGACCTGGACCTGCGTCCAGTTGGTGCCGGTCTTGCCGTGTTCAAGGATGAACTGTTCATCGACTCGACAGGTGGCTTCGCTGCTGTCGTTGGACGCAACTGCGTACTTGCCGAACTTGAGTTTGCACTGATTGCGGAAAGCTTCGGTGTTCTTGTTCTCTTCGAAACTCGCCTCAACGTGGATCTTTTGGCGGATCTTGTCCGTGCCTTCGATCGGTGTGCAAGCGACGAGCGCACCCGCCACCAGCAACGCCGTTATACCCTTCCCAATTTTCACGTGCGCGGAGTGGGACTCGAACCCACTATCAGTCCCGGCCCCTGGATCAGCCCGCCACGCAGGCTTCGCGATCACGCAGGTCGTGGGCACCTCCGGCTTAGACTCCGGTGCTCTATTCCTTTGAGCTATTCCGTGCATGATGCCCACGGCCACCCTCCTGGTAGTGGTGGCTCGCCTGGTAGTGAGCAGGACATCCCGGAGTGCGACTCCGACATGGGCAATGCCCCTCAGCTTCATCCGGGCTTTTAAGGGGCTGCCTTGGGTGGACCGAGGCCCGGACCGCCGTGGGTGACCATGGACTCGAACCACGGACCTCAGACTTATCAGGTCTGCGCTCTAACCAGCTGAGCTAATCACCCTTGTTAGATCAAGGACCGATCGCAATCCAGTCCACCGGCACCGACGCCCAGGTGCTCGATGAGCCTGCCGGGTTGAAGAAGAACAACTGCCCACCCGTGGTGGAAGTGTTGATCGCCCGGACTTCCCACTGGGCCGTCGACCCGGACCCGGAGGTGATATTGGCTACCACCGATGGGGTCGCGTTGAACTGGACCGGGTAGGTGAAATTTTGGACGAACGAAGTTTGCGAAGTGAAGCTGACGAACTCGCGGCGGCGTTGAATGATGTTGCCAGTCTGCGCGGCGTTGCCACCGGTTGCACCGACCGCGATGTTGGTTGAGCCGTATTGCAACACCAACACGTTCTCGCCAATCACCGGCGAATACGACGACAGCTTTTGAACTGTCAGGTTGGTGCCACGGATGTTAACCACCATCGTTTGGCTATCAACCCAATCGGTAGCAATACCGATAAGAAACTCAGAGGGCTTACCTATTGCTCTCTGAATGGAAGCCGCCAGACCTTTAGCCATAACCCAATTCTAGGGGTGCATTGGGTAATTCCTCCCCAGCAACTATGACTGGATTACCCAATGCGCCTCGCGTGCTGCCAGGATTCGAACCTGGAGAGCAGCCTCACCGACGACCCGCTCGTACTACGGGACACGGATTTTGTCACTGCCAGCACATCCTTGGGGCTGGCCGTTGATGAGACGGTCAACATTAGGTGCTCATTCAGCGCACCGCAGCCCCACGGCAGATCCCTCCGCCGCTGCCCCGGATGGATCGTCCGGGGACTACCGCTGAGTCACCCACCACGGCACTAAACCGTCGCGTGGATGAGGAAGGCCAGCGGTCAACCTTGAGCCCCGTGCAGGAATCGAACCCACGACCGGCCGCTTACAAGGCGGCTGCTCTACCAGCATGAGCTAACGAGGCAAGTCCGGGGCGCAGGTGAACGAGCTTGCAAGGAAGCCATGATGTGCACCTTGGGCGGAGTGAACTAGCAAAAGCCTTTGACGCCCTGGAACGTGGACCTGCCGAGAGTCGAACTCGGGTCCCAAGACGGTCCGCGTGCGGCTTTCGTCTTAGTCGAGACCTTCCAGGCCCAGCGATGTAATTGTCAATGTACAAACTACGTGGACCTCCGGGGAGTCGAACCCCGGCCGCGCCAGCTGATCAGTTCTGGCACTACCCCTCGGCCCTAGGCGGGCCACTCGCCACCTCCGTCGAGTGGCCCACGTGGCAGGAGTCAGTGGGCGCTGATCTTCCTGCCTTCCAGTTTTCCACCCACCGGCCTGGACGCCAGCGCTGACGGGGAACGGAGCCCCTGGGTGTGTCAGTAAAGCTACTTCTCCCGACCCCACGCGTGGACTCGGTACTGCTCCACCAGCACCGGATGCGCTCGCTTGAACGCATCGAGGTCAAGCTCTTCCCGAACAACCTCTCGGACGAACGGGGCGGTGATGTCTGGCTGGTCATCCATGAGCGACTTGATAGCGATCTTGTCGATCGCGGCGTACCGGACAACTGGCCGACCGTAGACGGTTCCGTAGGTGGCGCCAGCTGCCTTGATGCGGTTGATGATCTGCTCGCGCATGATCTTCTGCTCAGCGATTGCCTTTTTGATCTCCAGGTCCAGCTGCTCTTCCTGCTGGATCAGATACGCGATGTCGTCCAGCACAACACTGTCGCGGATCTTCTGGGCTCGGGTAAGTGCCATCTGTTGGCCCTTCCTTGGGGGCTATCTGTTAGCCCGTCTGAATCCAGCATACACCACGATAGTTTTGTGTCAAGCAGCGATCTGGTCGATGTCGATCGTGTCGAACTCGTTGGCCATGACACCCTCGACGAACGCGTCCCACTCGCCCTTGTCGAAGACCAGCTCCACGCCCTCGCCGGAGCGGCACAGGAACCACTGGTCCGAGCCCGCGTGGTGCCACACCATCACATCGCCCGGCTGGTAGCTGGCGAAGTTCAGGTTGACGCCCTGCTTGACCCGATCAATGAACCGGTCCCAGGCCGGGATGGCGAACGACAGCAGCGGCGAGACCTCGCCACGCTCATCGAACTTGGAGTCCTTGACGATGATTACGCTGTCCCACTGGCCAGCCTCCAGGCAGTTGATAGAGCCGGAGAAGCTGGACTTGGCGAACTGGCCAACCGCGACGCAACCATCCGAGTTGCAGTAGCTGGAAGTGGCGAACTGCCCTACTGAGACACAGCCGTCTGACTGGCAGAAGCTGGAAGTGTGAAACATCAGACCTCCCGTTTGAGGGGTTATAGAAACAGTGAGCGGATAGCTTTTGAAGACTATCCGCCCTGGGGAACGTCCCGTCCTCTCACAGGAGATTCCGTGGTTCATCAATACTGCGCAAGCTTCTGGTTGTAAAGAGGCACATCTGCTGAAGCATCAATGTGAGGGGGCTGAATGGCATTACAAATCGGACTTACCCCTACCACCTATTCCATTTGTTGGCAGAGTTCACACAGTTCTTGCAATGCAGCAAACGGTCCTTTTCGTACTGCGCAGCTTCCCGGAAGCTAAGGAAGCCGCAGTAGGTCACGTTCGGGTGCTGGGGGTGTCGCATGTGGATCGCGAGGCCGGTCCTGGTGATCAGGGTCCACGGGTTCACATCTGCTCCCAGTGCTCATCGATGAGATCTTCGATTTGCATAAAGCTCATGCCGAGCCAGTCGTTGCAGTTAGCAAGGGAGCAGTAGGCATCCACGTTGCCGCTGATGGCACGGATGCGCTCGTGCAAAGAGTCATCACGGAATAGTCCGGAATCCGACTGCATCCCGGCCCACTGCCGCACCGGTGCTGCGATCGTGTACTCCTCAACCTCGGTGGCGTTCCAGTAGACAACCTGGTCGGTCTCGTCAACGTGGACGGCCACGCCGTTCTCCTGGGCGACCAGGTGCAGCACGTTGAGGCAGCAGTGGCGCACGTCGTCCTCGTCGGCGTACTTGCGCATCAGCCTCTCGGCGCACTGCTTGTATTTGTCGGAGCGCAAACGTTCTGTCCAAAGTTGCGCGGCTTCTTGTCGCATACTTCCCTCCCTGGTGGACTACTTAGTCTACACAAATCTCCGGTGGGTCTTGTCCAAGATCAGCGGGCTTCACCCTGTCGGGGTTGCGGGTCTGGTAGATCATCCGCTTGAACCGGTTCTGCTCTTTGTAACGGCCGACCGAGTTCCACCACTCGTCCTCGGTCATCGTGCCGTTGATCACCGCCTGCGGGAGTCGGCCGATGTGGAAGTATTCTCCCTCGCTGCACGGGTAGGCCCGCATGTGCGCCCGCTCCTGGCGGTGGAACCTCTTGATCGCGGCCTTCGCGTCGGGCTTGGTGAAGTAGGCGAACTTGCCGTGGACCTCGCACCAGCGACGCGGCAAATGGAGGTACTCCGTACCTGTTCCCATCTAGAACAGTCCTTCCTGCCCCTCCAGCTCCTGCACTTTGGGGTTGCGCCGCTTCTTCAAGCAGTCAGGGCATAGCCATTTGTCAAGTTGCCCAGGGGGAGCGAACGCAGCACCCACGTAGCGGTGCCACCCCATGGCCCGAAGCCGAAGCTCGGACTCATGAGATGGCACCACGCTGCCGCAGGTGTCGAACCCTTCGCAGTTCACGTCAGCCCTCATGCAAGGTTTCACTAACCGAGCAGGCGTAGAAATACCCCGCCCAGAAGTGGGCGAAGCACTTCTCCTCCTCGCCCAACTGACTGAATGCGATGTCCTTCTGCGCACGGCCGGTGGCATCGGCGTCCATCACGTCATAGCTGACGATCTCTTCGTGGGTGTACTCGTTGGAGATCGTCACCACGCCACTGTTCTGCTGAATCAACCAGGGGGAGTCCTGGGCTAGTCGGGCCACTACGACTTCTTCTTTCCGGTGCCCTTCGTCTTGCCCTCGGCCTTCGACTGGTACTCGAAGCCCTGGCCGGATGCGAGGCCCCGGTTCTTCAGAGCGGTCTTACCCTCAACAATTCCACCACCGGTGCTGCGCGCCTGCGGTGAGCTATTCGGACCTGGCATACCTTCCCCTTTACTTGTTGTGTGCGATGCCGACAGCGATCACAACCAAGATTGCGATAATCGCAAGGATTGTGATCCACGGATTCGGTTGTTTGCTACTCATGCTGCCTTCCCTCTCCGCGAATTGCGGTATTCCCTCGCGGCGCTCTTGCAGTCCTCGCAGCGGCACGAATAGTGCTGGTAGGCATTCATCGTTCCGTGCGCTGGCGGCTTGGTTCCTTTGCGCCTGCGGTGCTGTTCCGCAACAGCCTCGCGGTGTCCAATTCGGCAGACCACACACCGGCACTGCCAGTTGTTGTATGCGGAGCTGCCGTGCTCATAGGGTTCCCGTTCGCGGCGCTTAACAATTGCTTCGCGCTGCTCTTCGGTATTTGCCCTGGTGCATTCTGCGCAACGGCAACCCTTCTTATATGTCGACGGCTTACCGTGCGTCAGAGTCATTAATTCCTCCAGGGTTGTATTCAGATGGGGACTCGCGTCCGTCATCAGCATACATCCCAGAGGACTAGGAGACGATCCACCCATCGGCGTCACGATCTGACGAAAGGTGCCCGTTCCGGTAGTTCCTGCCGATCTCGGAACCCCTCGCCCGGCACTTCTTGCACCGGCAGCCGAGGGCGCCGTAGGCGTAGATCGTCCCGTGCACGGTGTCTTTGGTCGGGCCACGCTCCAACAGCGCCTTACGGTGCTGACGCTTGGCTTCGACGCACTTGTCGCACCGGCAGCCCTTGTCGTACTCGGACCGCCGACCGTGGCGCTCTTCCTCACTGAGGATCTTTGGCATTGTTCGCCTCCCTCTGTCTGGCATCCTTGGCGCGCTTCTCCACCAGGATTCTTTCCTGGTTGTCGGCGTACCACTTGAGCGCGAAGTCACTGGATGCCTTGAAGCAGACCTCGCACCGACAGCCGTAGTTCTTGTAGCCGGACAAGCCATGATTCGGCGGCTCGCTGCCGAGCATCCTTCGACGCTTGCGAGCCGAAGCGATCCGGTTTGCGTCTACGCACACCTCGCACCGGCAGCCATGCCCGTACAGCGTGATGCCGTGCTCGGTGGTGCGCGGACGGCCTCTGGTCATGTGATCACCCAATCGTTGTTGCCGACCTCGCCACGCCGCCGCCGCTCGTGGTAGCGGCGCATTCGTGCCGTATGAGCGACGGTGCAGGGAGCGCAGCGGCAGCGCAGGTTGATGTAGGTGCTGACGCTCCCGTGCGGGGCGGTCAGCTCCCCGGCCGCCAGCTTCTGGGCGCGGATCTCCCGGCGTGCAATGCAGTATTGGGTGTGCGCTGCGCGGCAGCCATCACAGCGGCAGCCGCCGACGTAGGCCGAGTGAGACGGGTGCTCTCGGGTGCCTCTGATTCCCTTGCTCATTCGACTGTCCATTCATCGGCTTTGCCGATGTCCCGGCGCCGCACCACCGGCTTGCGCGTGCGCGTGCGCGTGCGCTCCTGGCGTCTTTTGCTGCGCTGCTCGTTCATCGCGGCGCAGCAGCCAATGCACCGGCAGCCCCAGTTGCGATAGGTGCTCATGCTGCCGTGGGGCAGGTCGTCCGGGGCGAGGCCCTCCGCCAGCCGCCTCTTGCGGTCTTCGTACTGGCGAAGCTTGGTCTCCGGCGTTTCGTAAGACTTCACTCGAAGTCCTCCCTCATCCTCTCCAGCCAGAAAATGAACCCCGCGTGGGCGTTGGCTGCGTTCTGGTTGTGCTCCTGGCCGGTCAACTGGTGCAGCTGGTAGGGGGTGATGGGTCCCCTCAGCAGAATCAGCATACGGTCAATGAAATCGCAGTGCAAATCATTGCGCGCTCGCCTGGACAAGAGGAAGCCCGCACGATCCAGGGCTTCAATCTCGTCGAGGTTGTACTTGCGGGCCTCAGCCATAACGATCTTGGCCTTCGCCCAGGTATCCCAGTCAACGGTCATCATTTCTCCTGATCTGCGGCAAGGAACGCCACACGTTCCGCCCTGTAATATGCCCGCAGTTCTGGGGTCATCATGGCTTCTGCGGCGATTGGTGATACTTTGCTCGCCAGACACACCCGAAGCCGGGTGCCTTCGACGTTCCAGCTGTAGCTGCGGTGCTCGGCCATGACGCCACGGATCAGCTTCACCGGCCGCCCGCACATCGGGCACAGCGTGGTAGCCATCGTCATCATGCCGCCACCACCTGACGGTGGCCAGCGTGACGACAGGCGCCCTGGAGGCATAGCCGCTCCTGGGTGGTGGTGCCGCCGTAGATTCCGCGCCTGGTCCGGTCGGCCATCGCCAACGCCAGACACTTGTCCTTCTTCGAACACAGATCGCATAGCGCCTTAGCTCTGTCGACCAGTAGGCGGCGCTGCGCTGGCGTCAAATCGTCCTCCGGGTCTCGCTCATCCACGAAGAACAGATTGGCCATCTTGACGCATGGAAAATCCATCATTCCCTTCCCCCTTAAAACCCTATTGCATGCCCAATCATTACGGCTCCTAGCAGGAGTCCAACCAGTGTGAGAATGGTGAGCTTGAATAGCACCAACAGGGCGAGTGTACGATCACTCACTCGTTTCCTCATGCACCGGCGCTGGTGGCAATGCAATCTGTTCCGGAATCTCAAGCAGCTGCTTTTGCCGGAACCATTCACGTGCTGCTTCTGGCCCGTCCAGGAGTTCCCGCACCTTTTCAGCCTGCTCACGGGTGAAAGTGGTGGAGGTGGCTCCAGTGAGCCGATGCACCATGGCGTGCACATCCATTGGGATGTTCAGTTCGGCGTCTGGATCGAAATCCAGTTCCTTCACCAGGGCATGGAATGTGGACAGCTCATCGAGCGGCCCGTAGTCATCGACGGTGACGGTCTCCTCGACCGCCACGTCGATGACTGTCGTCTTCTTCGCACGCGTACGTGCCATAGTTTCCCCTTCCCAGTCCATTGCTACTCGGTCTTGTCCTTCTTCAGGGAGGCAATCGCGTCCTCGACGCTCATCTGATCGATCTGGAGCGCCTGGCGAAGCAGGTATTCGGCAACCTCGTTGATGCTCTTACCGGTCTTTGCGGACACGGCCCGCAGAGAATTGCCAACTGCGTCGCTGATCTGGATGCTCATGGACTTCCCTCCGTAAGGTGCTAGGTCTAGTTTTTCGCTATCAACAGTAACAGTATACTCTGTCGTCGGCCATTGCCACACCCGTTGGCCATACGGATAAGTGGGGTTGTAGTAGTGGGTGTTCATCGGTGCACTCCACACAATTTCCCCCTGGCTCATCGGGCACCCAGGTAGGCCACGGAATGCCGATTCGGCCGGTCGGTGTAGCTGACGATGTAGCGGTCGCTCTTGCCGTCCCAGCGGCGTTTACCGTTCTGCGGGAACACCTCAATGTGGGTATTGCTGATGGTGGGGGCGGCCCAGTGCCGTCCGCTGCTGCGGTAACGCGGCATGATCACCAGGTTGGTAATCAGACCGAGGATGCTGAAGCCCGCGAGCACCACACCGGTGGTTGTTAGCCAGAACATCAGGATGCCTTCCTTCGAAAGTCGCCGGTTCCTGGATCACGTTCTACCCAGATCGGTTCGTATCCTTCTTTGTTGAGTTCCTTCTGAAACTGTGCTGCTACTGCCCGGCCGTAACTCATCAAGATCTCCTGATGGAGTTCGGGGTATCCGGTGATCATGTCCAACAGGATGTAGCACTCCGGCTGGGAGATGGCCGCCTTCACGTAGTCGGTGCCACGCGCCGCCCAGGTCTGGCGACCTCGGCGTAGCTTCTGTGCCAGTCGGAGCATGGTGGGGTATTGGAACCCGTTCGGGTTGGTCGTCAGGTGGTAGTCCACCGTGTCGATCAACTCGTCCATGTCCTCTCTAGTGATCTTGATCAGCACGCGGCGCCGGTAGATTCCCCGGTCCTCGTTGTCCCACCGATTGAACTTCCTCGCCACGCCAGCCGTCTGCTTTCCGTTGGTTGTAGGTGTTGATCGCTTCTGCGGCTCCCCGCATCCAGGCGACCTGGATCTCGTCGCCCAGCTCAACCCAGGCCAACATCGGCTTGCCGTCAAACGTCAAACCCTTACGCTGGGCGAAGTAGCCCTGGTAGGCCACCTGGCCGAAGCTCATTACCGCCATGGCGTTTCCTCCCTTTCTAGACACGAAAGAAGTTAGCATCGTGTCAAAGATCAAACAATTGGCTGGAGATACATATGGCCCGCACCGGACGCCCGAAGCAGTTTGACGTTGATCTCCACATCAGGATCGAGAAAGAGATCAACGACAAGATCGAAGAGATCATGAAGCAGGAGAAGGTTGAGCGCTCGGAGGCTGCTCGCATCCTGCTGGACATGGGGATCAAGTACGACGACCTGAAGCACTAGTAGAGCGACATCACCGCGCTGACCATCAGGACGAACGACAGTCCTGCCGCCACGGTGATGATGACGGTCGCCCACGGGTCGTTGTGCACGACCACGGCCCGTAGGGCGCCAATCATCAGCAGGACACAGATGCCGAGGACCAGCCACAAGAAGCCGTTAGGCATGGCTACTCGTGGCGATAATCAGCACGGTGATCACTACGGCCAGCGGGACGAAGACGGCCATCGAATCCAACAGCAACATCAGCTTGCTACGCATGGGGCACCTCCCTGTCTCGTAGGTCTTCGATCTTGACGATCATCCAGTGGTCCTCGGGCTTGCCCTCGCAGGTGTTGAAGTCCGAATCCAGGCCCTCCACCCGGCACCAGATCTCCGGCTCACCGGTGTGGAAGTTGTAACCAGCACCCACCAGATCGGTGTAGCGGTAGTGCAGGTGGCCGTGGAAGAAGTGCTTGGCGCCGGTCCACTCGATGGCGGTCTGTAGCGCCTTAGCGTTCGGGATGCACTCGACGTATGCCTTGCGGTTCCAGGGCGGCTCGGAGTTGAACGGCTTGTCGTGCGCGAAGATCACATCGGTCTCCACGTCGTAGTTCTCGTCCTGCCACGCCTCCCACTCCGGCCAGCTCCACTGCTCCTCGGGGAACCAGTAGTAACCGGGGCCGGTCTTCTCCCGCTCTTCCCGCTCCAGCCGAGACCGCTTGTCCACGCTGACGGCACCGCCGAGGGCGAGGAACTTGGTGCCGTTCCAGGTCCACCGGTGACCGCGAGGGGCATACCTGATGCGCTCGCGCACCATCAGGAAGCCCTCTGCGTCGTGCTTGTCGTACATGGACAGGGTGAGCGCGGTGTTGTCGTGGTTGCCATCCACGAAGTAGATGGTCACGCCTTTGCGGGCGGCGTACGCCTCCACGTCGTCCTGGAATTCCGAGTCGACGTGCTCCCACTGGCCGAAGTCGCCCAGCTGGAAGATCTTATCGATGCCCTGGAAGCTGGCGATGTCGATGATCGACCTGGCCTGCTCGGCGTTGCCGTGCCAGTCGCCGCAGATCAGCAGATTAGTCATGGTGATGGTCCTCGTCGTCCACGTTGTTCATGTACATGACCTCGTTGCAGCTGAGCAGAGCATCCACCACCGCGAGGAAGTCCTCCATGTCGTTGGCGACCATGATCGCCAGGAACTCGTTGGTGGTGTCGATGGCCTGCTGCTGCACCCGCTGGGCCAGCCTGGCTTCGCGCACCTCGGCCTTCTTGTCGTGGTAGTGGAACACCAGCGCCCCGAAGAAGATCGGAGCACCGGTGCTACCAGCGATTGCGAAGGCGGTGGCGTGCGGTCCGATGAAGGACAGGCCGAGCAGGACCACCGCTACGAGGAACAGGAGGGTGAAGAAAACGCTCAGCCAGTCGACCCTTCCAAGGACTTGCTTGATACCTCGCATGTGGACTCCTCCCGCTTTGCCAGCCGTGCTGACCAGCTAAGCCGGAGCTTAGCAACGATCTCAGTATCAGTATACTCCCTAAACTGTGGGAGTTCACGCCGCGCCTCGCGCACATCGATACGTGCGAAGGCGAAGTCTTCCACCACCTTGGTGTAGTTGTCACTCATCACTTCGCCACCCACTGTCGGCCAGCAACTTCACCGCTGCGATCAGTGCACTTCGGAGGGTCGAGGGGCACGCGTTGTCCACCTGGATCATCGTGGCGAACAGGGCCAGACCCTCGCCCGCACCGTCGCGGATCTCGCGGAACAGCTTCACTGCCCGCTCGATGCGATCGGCCTCCTGGGCAAACTTCTGGTCGATCTCCGCGATCATGTTGGGCTGGAGCCGCCCGAATTCCTGAAGGTGGACGATCTCCTCCGTGGTGAAATTGCTCATGAATGAACCTGCCATCTGGCTCTCCCTACGTTTGATCGGTTCCTGACTTTTGTGTCAACAAAGTCTGGAGTCGGATTATTTCCTTGTCGCGTTCGGCCAGGAAGCCCTGCAACGCCTGAACATTGGAGTAGGTGTTGCTGGACACCTCGGTCTGCAACCGCCCGGCCTCCTGCTGCGCCTGCTTGAGTAGCGTCGTCAGGGTCAGGTTCTCGGCCCTAACGGTGTCGTACGCCTGTCGCAAGTTGTAGAGGTCGTCTCGGAGGTCAGAGATGATCTCATCTCGGCTCTTGATCATCTCGTCCTGGATCTTGACCTTTTCGAGCAGCCGCTTGATCATCTCGCCCTTTTCCCCCATTACGCCCAGCCCCTCTTCTTCTTGTATTTGTCGATAGCGCCCTGAATCAGAGGCTCCAATTCGGAGAAGAAAGCCTCGGCGCCCTCTTTCCCGGCCGACTGGAATGAATTCGCCAGTTCCTCATTGCGCTTTTTCAGGAGTTTGATCTCTTCGTCGTTATCGCGAATCTCGCGATACAGGTTTTCGTTCTCCAACATGTAGCTGTTATTCGCATTGTGAAGCTTTTCAACTTCGCTTTCCAGGGAACGAATTCGGGCTCGGAGGGCATTCATCATCGCGTTATGACCAACGCCCTCAATTGGGACTTCGGCAATTACCTTGTCGCCAATTTGGACCTTGATGATCGGAATTTGAATCGGAATAACTGTTTCTTCTTCATCTGCCATGTGGGGGCCGCAGAGTCGAACACGCGGTCTGTGCCACTCCCCCTGGTGGAGCTACTTGGCGCCTACCAGCACGCCATTGTTCGCATTGCCGCTGAAATTGCAGCTCAACGTCGGTGGAAGCGGCTGACCGGAGCTGGCCGCGTTCTTCACGATCGTCAAGCAGTTCTGCGCCAGCACTGCCGGGGTCAGCGACTTGCCATCCTTGGCCAGAACATCGTTGGCAGCAGCCAACGCCTGGTTGGTCAGCAAAAGCTGCTTGGCGTTGATCGTCTGCGCCACGCCGGAGGTGATCGAGTCAATCTGACCCTGCACCGCATCGCTGTACTTGATCGACGAGAACGTGAGCGAGATCAGCGTGATGCCCTGCGGCAACTTCTGCTTCACCTCGGCCTCGGCCTTGTCGATCAGGTCGGTCACCTTCACGACCGTGGTGCCGTCCTGGTTAATCACCAGCGGGTTGAACGTGATGAAGGCATCGTTCAAGGACCGCTGAGTCTGCTTGGAGACCACCTGATCCCGAATAGCGTCCGGGTTCTTGTAATTCTTGAACAGGGTGATCGCGTTCTTGTCCAACTCAAGCTGCCACTGCACGGTCACGCCGACCGTGGCGGTGCTGGAGTTTCCGAGCCGGACACCGACATCTTCAACGAACGGCTGAAACTTGCCATCCCACTCGGAGACGTTTTCGAACGGGGACTTCGTGTGAAAGCCAGGACCGAACACGCCGGTCGGCTTGCCGAACTTGGTGCCGAAGCCGACGTTGCGAGTGCCGACCGTGGTGACGCAGGACAGGAACAGCAGCAAGCCACCGACAATGGCTGCGACCACAAACGCTGCCGCCGCGCCGAGCTTCTCGTCAGAGAAGATCGCTGTAAGCAGGGCGCCCACCGCGATCAAGAAACAGATCATGGAGACGACGAACAGGAAAGTACCCATAGATTGCCTTTCGATTGGTGTTACACAAGCCGGTCGATATCTTCACCGACCAGATCGGACATCATCGCCCGAAGATCATCAATGGTGTTCTCCCAGTGGAACAGGGCGTCGGCCACAGGACCGCTGAGGCCAAGAAGATCACGTGCGACAAAATCGACATGCTGCTCAACGTTCAGTCCGTCGAATACGTACGGACCCATCGACCGCTGGTAGCCGTTGGATAGTGCCGTGTGACCAGCAATGCAGCAGACGGTGCCGCATTCGGTGTTGGCGATCCAGTGCCGCTGGTCCCACTCGGACTGCTCGCCACGGGCGGCCTTGTCGGCCTCGCCACTGACCCACTTGTACGCGGAGATGATCTCCTCGCGGTTCACCCGGTCACGGAACTGCTCCACGAGCATGAACCGGGCAACAATCATCCGACGCTTCATGGCGTCGAGTGCGATCTCGTCAGCGGTGCGCTGAGGGATTTCCAGTTCGTCCAAATTCAGCTGGAGGACCGTCAGATTCTGTGCAATAGCCATAGCTCTCCCTAAGCAATCTCTTCGATGTTTTCGACATCGAGCAGGTAGGACATCAGCCTGCGCATGTCCTCAAGGTTGTTTTCACCGTCGAACAGGATGTGGGCCTGGAGGCGGGTGAGCCCCAGAACATTTGCGGCGTAGGTGTCGACCGAATGCTTCTGGCCGTCGATCACCACCATGGAGGAACTGACCCAACTGGAGTCGTAGACACCATCTCCGTAATCGCCAGCAACAGCTGGGCGGCCATCCCATAGGGCGATCCGGCCCGCTACGCAGCAGACGGTGCCACAGCCACGCTCCTGGCCGATCCCCTGGTCGAACCAGAGATCCTGTTGCCACTCGGAAGGCAAACCTTCCTCCATCTTTGCGGCCTCGCTGGCGACCCACTTCCACGTCGTGATAAGCAGCTCGCGGTTGATGTTCTCGCGTGGTTCGGCCAGGAATCTCTCCCAGTCGTTGGGGGACCACTCGTGATTTCTCCGAAACGACCAGTGCGGCCGAAACCCATTCAAGTCACCGTTCATTGTGATTTCCTTCCATGATCATCCAGTCAGCTGCCTGGCAGCGGTGCCAATCGAGCTGGTTCTTGCCCGCCAGGTACGCAATCTTCTGCTGGTTCGGCAAATTCGAGTACGGCTTGACCAGCTCTGTGGGGGCGTGGACGGCACCGGCGATGTCCACCATCGCGGTCCGCTCCATCACCTTCTGGAGGGTGTTCTGTAGGTCCCACTCGAACCCGCAGGTCATGCACTTGGCGTAGTAGCGCCGCTGGATAACCTCACGGCCCTGGACCAGCTCCCGCTTCCAGATCTCGGCCCAGCCGTCGTTGTGCATTCCAACCTGAACATCGCGGGTGGCGGTCTTCCGGTTGAAGTAGCCGAGGTCAGCCTTCTTGCAGATCCAGAAGATGATCAGGCAGATCACTGCGGATGCCAGCAGGAAGCCGAAAATGTCAATGACAGGTGTCATACCCTTCCCTTTCGTTCTACTCAGCTATCGCCCACGCCTCGCTCCAGCCGTCCGCGTAGCCCGTTTCGTATCCGCGTTGCCGACCGGCGTCATAGTTGTCGTGTGCGTATAACACAATACGTTCTTTGAACTTCTCACGCCACTCCAAATCGCCCAAACTCTTAAGTTCAACCGATCGGATGAGGTCACCGACGAAAACGTCGATATCGAAGTTCATTCGCTCTCCCCGTCTTCCTTCACCAAATCCGCCGCATACTCATCAATCTCGGAAAAACGGACAGCCTCCAGGCCCCGGTGACTCAGCACCATCACGTAGTCCGGATTGCCCTCGATCAGCGCGTCAATGGCGGCCAACTGCACCATGAAAGACGCCTGCGCCTCTTCCAGGTGCTCCGGCTCGGAGGCGCAGCGATAGCAGATTGGACCGCCATCCTTCGCATATGGGCGAAGTTCCTCAGTGTTGTCGCAATAGGTGCACTTGTCCGTATCAGGGTGCGGCATTAATGGCCTCCATCAGCAAATCTCCGAAATCGCCCGAGTAGCGGAATTCGTACCAGTCATCATTTTCGACGGCGAATACCACGTGAATGTATCCACCTTTCCGGTGGAAAACCGCACCCTCGCGGTCGATCTCCCCGCTCAGAAAGGCGGTGGCCATTCGGTCCTTCACCCTGTCGAAACTCTCAGTGGTGTTCCACCGATACGGAGTGCCGACCTTGATCATGGAGACAATGGCGGCGGTCTTAAGCGCCTCCCCTAATCGCGCTGGATTAAGACCTTCGGTAATCACCTTCTGGCCCCTTTGCATTGGCAAAGCCGGGAAATCTGGACATGAAACCCAAACGGTAACCGCAGGGACACATACTTCCTCCGGCTCCAGCCGAAACATGGCCTATCCAAATGCAGATACCGGAAATGGCCACACCAGCACAGGCCGGGGTCCTCGTTGTAGCTCATTCGTCTCTCCCTTGGCGGAACCGGCTCGGGAACTTCCACGTCCTGCTCGAATGATCCGGGCACTCCGATTGCAATTCCTCGGCGGCCAGCCCAGGCCAGTCATCCTCCGGGCCGGGATCGAAACGAAGGATCACCGTCTCCGGGCACGTCGGGCATTTGATGGGCACGTTAGCTGCCATTGGACTCGCCCTTCTCTATGTCGATCAGGATCACG
>Ga0163163_10000503_pt1 | contig 35130 bp, 28 predicted proteins | sample S65metaG_FD_119766 | JGI IMG/M metagenome (GOLD analysis project Ga0163163, IMG submission 119766) | Switchgrass rhizosphere microbial communities from Kellogg Biological Station, Michigan, USA - S6-5 metaG | ecosystem: Host-associated > Plants > Roots > Rhizosphere > Soil | place: USA... | reverse complement strand
TATTCCACGCCGCAGGAATTCTTCGACATCATCACCATGTTGCGCAACCGCGTGCCCAATGCCGACAAGGTGATCTTCTCCACCCATTGTCACAACGATCTGGGCCTGGCCGTGGCCAATTCCCTGGCAGGCGTGCTGGCGGGTGCGCGCCAGGTGGAATGCACCATCAACGGCATCGGCGAGCGCGCCGGCAATGCCGCCCTGGAAGAGATTGTGATGGCGTTGAAGGTGAGGAAGGACATCATGCCCTTCACCACCAATATCAACACCACCCTGCTCAACCGGGCGTCCAAGATGGTGTCGAACGTCACCGGCTTTCCGGTCCAGTACAACAAGGCGATCGTGGGCAAGAACGCCTTCGCCCATGAGAGCGGCATCCACCAGGACGGCATGCTGAAAAATGTCGAGACCTATGAGATCATGCGGCCCGAGGATGTGGGGGTGAATGCCACCTCCCTGATGCTGGGCAAGCTGTCGGGCCGGCATGCCTTCCGCGACAAGCTGGAAAGCATGGGCTACGCCCTGGAGGACGAGGCCTTCGAGGACGCCTTCCGGCGCTTCAAGGACCTGGCCGACAAGAAGAAACATGTCTTTGACGAAGACATTGCGGCCCTGGTCGATGACGAGATCATGCGCGGCCATGATACGATCTCGATCAAGGCGCTCCGGGTTGAGGCTGGAACCGGCATCATCCCGGTCGCTTCCCTGACCCTGGATGCTGCGGGCGTGGTCAAAAGCGTCACGACCTCGGGCGACGGGCCGGTGGACGCCATTTTCATGGCAATCCGGGAGGCCTACCCCCACACCGCCACCCTGCAATTGTTCCAGATCAGCGCCGTGACCGAGGGAACCGACGCCCAGGCCCAGGTCAGTGTCCGGCTGGAGGAAAACGGCCGCACCGTGACCGGCAAGGCCTCGGATACCGACACCATGGTCGCGGCCGCCTATGCCTATGTGAATGCCTTAAACAAGTTGTTGGTAAAACGCGAAAAGCAGGCACCAGAAGCGTTAACCATAGCTAGGTAAGCTGTCGAGAAAGGGCTACCCCCGGGAAAAGCGCCCCGGGGGCCGGTCTTCAGGAAGGGCGCTCATTTTGGCCTGGTTCGCAGGTTTAAGGATCAATTCGCATGTTCGGCAGTCTTCTTGGCGCGCTCTCCAGCGACATGGCCATCGACCTGGGGACCGCGAACACGCTGGTCTATGTCAAAGGCCGCGGCATTGTCCTCAATGAGCCCAGCGTGGTCGCCACCATCACCACCCGCGGCGGCAAGAAAGCGGTTCGCGCGGTAGGCAATGACGCCAAGATGATGCTGGGCCGCACACCCGGCAATATCGAGGCCATCCGCCCCATGCGCGACGGCGTCATCGCCGACTTTGAAGTGGCGGAGGAGATGATCAAGCACTTCATCCGCAAGGTGCATAACCGCCGCTCCTTCGCCAATCCGATGATCATCGTCTGCGTGCCCTCGGGTTCCACCGCGGTGGAGCGCCGCGCCATCCAGGAATCGGCTCTCTCCGCCGGCGCCCGCCGGGTCTTCCTGATCGAGGAACCCATGGCTGCGGCCATCGGCGCCGGCCTTCCCGTCAGCGAGCCCACCGGCTCCATGGTGGTGGATATCGGCGGCGGCACCACCGAAGTGGCGGTGCTGTCCCTGGGCGGCATCGTCTATTCCCGCAGCGTGCGGGTGGGCGGCGACAAGATGGACGAGGCGATCATCGCCTATATCCGCCGTCACCAGAATCTGCTGATCGGCGAAGCCTCCAGCGAGCGTATCAAGAAGGAAATCGGCTCCGCCGCCCTTCCGATGGACGGCAATGGCGTGACCATGGAAATCAAGGGCCGCGACCTGCTGAACGGCGTGCCGAAGGAAATCACCATTACCCAGCGCCATATCGCCGAGGCCCTGGCCGAGCCGGTCGGCGCCATCGTCGAAGCGGTGAAGGTGGCGCTGGAAGCCACCCCGCCGGAACTGGCCGCCGATATTGTGGACAAGGGCATTGTGCTGACCGGCGGCGGTTCGCTGCTGGCCAATCTGGATCAGGTGCTGCGGGACGAGACCGGGCTGCCGGTGTCGATCGCCGACGATCCTTTGTCCTGTGTCGCGCTGGGAACCGGGCGCGTGCTTGAAAATACCAAAGGCATGCGTCACGTCCTGTCCACCGCTTTCTGACATGCGCGGGGGCTGAACCGCTTATGGCCAATGCCTGGAAAATCGCCCGCAAAAGCAATGCCCAGCTGCCGCTGGTCATTGTCATTGCGCTGGCGGTCGTCCTGGTTTTGTTGGGCAAGGCGCAGCACGGCTTGTTCGACCGGGTCCGCACCCATGTCACCGATGCCATGGCACCGGTGCTGGTAAAGGTCCGCGGCCCTGTGGCGGGTTTCGACCGCTGGATCGGTTCGATCACCGAGATTTTCACGATCTACCAGGAAAATCTGAAGCTGAAGGAAGAGAATGCCCGCCTGCGCCAGTGGCGCAATGTGGCGATCGTGCTGCAGGGGCGGGTGGGGCGTTACCAGGCGCTGCTGCATGCTGTGCCCGATCCCCAGATGAACCGCGTGCTGGCGCGAGTGATCGGGCGGGCGAACCGGCCCTTCCTGCAGACCATGATCCTGGATGCGGGCCGCGGCAGCCATGTTCTGCCCGGGCAGGCAGTGATGGATTCGCGCGGCATGATCGGGCGCATCTATCTAGCGGGCGAACGCACCAGCTGGGTGATCCTGCTCACCGACCTGAACAGCCGCATTCCCGTCACCATCGCCTCCTCGTCCGGCAAGGCCACCAACATCCAGGCCATGATGACCGGCGACAACAGCGCCAACCCGGCGCTGGAGATGGTGTCGCGCACCGTGACCCTGCATGCCGGCGATCAGGTGACCAGTTCCGGCGATGGCGGATTGTTGCCTGCGGGCTTGCCCGTCGGCACCGTCATGGCGGATGGCGCCGATGGTTGGCGGGTGGCGCTTTTGGCCGATGCCGCCTCCAGCCAGGACGTGGAGATCCTCAACTTCTCCAAGCCGCCGGAAGCCTTGCCCGTCAATGCACAACTGCCGGCTGAAGCCGCCGGGCTGAAGCCGCAGCCGCCGCAACCGCCGGTAGCCGCCGCCGCTCCGGTCACGCCGCCGCCCCAGCCGCAAGCGCCGCCAAAACCCAAGCCCGTTCCAGTCGAATCGCCGCCGGCCGCGCCGGACGAAGATCAGGACCGCTGACATGGTCAGTCTGGAGCGCGCCGCCACCCCACCCCGCTTCCGTTACCTGGTCGCGCTGGTCCCTTTGTTATGCGGTCTCGCCGGGGTGCTGATCGCCAATATCCCCATTTCACTTCTGGGCGGTCTGGTGCCGGCGCCGCTTCTGGCCCTGGTGCCGGTCTATTTCTGGTGCCTGGTGCGCCCGGACCTGATGACACCGGCCGTCGCTTTCAGTATCGGCCTTGCAGAGGATGTGATGTCCGGCGGTCCGCCGGGGATCTGGTCCATGGCCTTTGTGCTGACCTATGCCCTGGTGGCGCGCCAGCGCGACAGCTTTGCCGGCCTGTCGGGCCTGGCGGCGGTGCTGGGCTTTGCGGCGGCGGCGATCTGCGCCTGCACCCTTGCCTACCTGACGGTGGCGGCCTTGAACGTGTTGTCGGGTCTTCATTTACCGCCGTTAACCCCAATTCTCGGCCAACTGGCGATGACGGTGCTTTTCTATGCGCCTTCGACCTTGGTGGTGGGCTGGCTGCACCATAAGCTGGTGGGTGCGTCGCGAGGCGATGTCTGATGCCGCTGTTCGACAAGAAGGACAAGAGCCGCTACGCCACCTTCACCCGCCGCTCGGTGGGCATGGGCGGCGCCATGACGGCTGTGTTCGCTGTGCTGGCGGGGCGGCTCTATCAACTCCAGATACGCAACGGCGACCAGTATATGGTCGAGGCCGAGGATAACCGCGTTTCCGAGCGGCTGATCGCGCCGCCGCGCGGGCGCATCATGGACCGCTTCGGTGTAGAGCTGGCCAACAGCCGGCGCAATTACCGCGTGCTGCTGGTCAGCGAGCAGGCCACCACAGGGGTGGAAGCGGCGCTGGATACCATCGGCAAGGTGGTGTTGCTGACCGACCAGCAGCGGAAGAAAATTCTTCACGACATCGCCATGAACAAGAAGTTCGTGCCGGTGCCGGTGGCGGAGAACCTCACCTGGGAGGAATTCTCCCGCGTCAATATGCATCTGCCCTATCTCAACGGCATCCAGTGCGATGTCGGCGAGACCCGCGACTATCCCTTCGGAAACGAGCTGGTGCACATCCTGGGTTACGTTGCGTCGGTGTCGCCGCAGGACATGGCGCATGATGACGATCCCCTGATGAGCCTGCCGGGCATGCGCATCGGCAAGCGCGGCATCGAAAAGCAGTTCGACCGGGAGATACGCGGCAAGGCGGGCGCCAGCCGCGTCGAGGTCAATGCCTATGGCCGCATCATCCGCGAACTGGGCAAGGAGACCGGTGAACCGGGTGAGGACGTCTATCTCACCATCGACCGCCAGGTGCAGGCGCTGGCCGACCAGAAGCTGGGCGATGAAAGCGCGGCGCTGGTGGTAATGGATGTCAACAATGGCGATATCATCGCACTGTCCTCCACCCCGGGCTTTGATCCCAACCTGTTCAATGTGGGCTTGAGCGGCCAGCAATGGCGCGACCTCACCACCAGCGACCACAAGCCTTTGCTCAACAAGGTCACCAGCGGCATCTATCCGCCGGGCTCCACGTTCAAGACCGCGGTGGCCTTGGCGGCGATAGAAGCGGGCATCGCCACGCCCGATTTCCGGGTCTCCTGCAACGGGGTCTACAATTTCGGCGGCCATGCCTTCCACTGTTGGCAGCATAGGGGCCACGGCACCCAGGATCTTGAAGGCGGCCTGAAGAACAGCTGCGACGTCTTCTTCTATGAAACCGCCCGCCGCGTCGGGATCGACAAGATCGAGGAGGCCGCCCGCAAGCTGGGATTGGGATCGCTGACCGGCATCGACCTGCCTGGCGAGCATTCCGGCCTGATGCCTTCAAGGGCATGGAAACAAAAGACCTATAAGCAGATATGGCAGCAGGGCGACACCGTCAGCATCGCCATCGGCCAGGGTTATGTCACCGCCACGCCGCTGCAACTGGTGCAGCAGGCGGCACGGCTGGCAAGCGGCAAGGCCGTGGTGCCGCGGATGGTGCATTCGGTGGGCGGCAAAGTCATGCCGCGCGTTGAGCCCGCCAAGCTGGATTTCAGCGACGAGGCGCTGGCCCGGGTGCGCAACGGCATGAACCGGGTGATGAATGAAGGTGGCGGCACTGCCTATTCCTGGCGTATCACACAACCCGGCTTCGAGATGGCGGGCAAGACCGGCACCGCCCAGGTGCGCGCCTATTCCAAGGAAGAACATCTGCGTGGCTTGACCAAGAACAGCGCGTTGGACTGGAAGCTGCGCGATCACGCGCTGTTCATTGGCTATGCGCCGGTGATCGATCCCAAATACGCCATTGTCAGCATTATCGAGCATGGTGCGGTTCCCGCCCATCCCCATGTCGCAACGGCGCGCGACGTGCTTCTGTTCTGCCAGCAGCGCGATCCCGCCAGCCTGCCCACCGCCTATCCCATCCCCAGTTCGGCCAGCGCGGCGGAGCCCCGCAAGCAGGCGCAGACCAGACCCGTTCCGCCGCAACCCACCAAGGCAGGCGGCTGATGGCGCTTCGTGCCTATGCGGCTGCCAAGCGCACCCTTTCCCTTGGCGACAAGCTGACGGAAGTGAATTGGGGCCTGGTTTTGCTGATCTGCCTGATCGGCGGCGCCGGCATCGCCATGCTCTATTCCGTGGCCGGCGCGCATTTCCAGCCCTGGGCGTTGCGCCAGATCGGCCATTTCACCTTGGGCCTGATCGTGCTGCTGGCCGCGGCGATGATCGACATCCGGGTATGGATGAGCCTGGCCTATCCCGCTTATGCCTTTGCCCTGGTGCTCCTGATCGCGGTGGATGTGGTGGGGCATGTGGGACTGGGCGCGCAACGCTGGATCTCGATCGGGCCGTTCGACCTGCAGCCTTCGGAGCTGATGAAGATCGCCCTGGTGCTGGCCTTGTCGCGCTTTCTGCATGGCAAAGCCATCGAGGAAGTGTCCAAGCCGGTGCCGCTGGCGATCGGATTGGCGATGATCGGCATTCCCGCCATTTTCGTGGTGCTGCAACCCAATCTGGGCACCACCCTGATCATTGTCGCCGACGGGTGCTCGCTGCTGTTCCTGGCGGGGCTCAGTTGGTGGTGGATTGCACCGACCCTCGGTGCGGTGGCGGCGGCGATCCCGATCGCCTGGCGCTTTGTGCTGCACGACTATCAGAAGGCGCGGGTGGAGACCTTCCTGAACCCGGAATCGGATGCGCTGGGCAAGGGCTGGAACATCACCCAGGCCAAGATCGCCATCGGCTCGGGCGGGGTGGCGGGCAAAGGCTTCACCCAGGGAACCCAGAGCCGGCTGAATTTCCTGCCCGAAAAGCAGACCGATTTCATCTGGACCAGCATCTGCGAGGAATTCGGCTTTGTCGGCGCCCTGGCCATCCTGGTGCTGTTCGCGGTGGTGATCTTCTACGGCCTGCAGACGGCGATGAGTGCCCGGAGTCAGTTCGGGCGGCTGCTGGCCATGGGCATTATCCTGAACTTCTTCTTCTACATCATGATCAACGGGCTGATGGTGATGGGGCTGATCCCGGTGGTGGGCATTCCCATGCCGCTTTTGTCCTATGGCGGCAGCGCCATGCTGACGGTGATGCTGGGCTTCGGCCTGTTGATGAGCGTGCATATCCACCGCCAGGTGGAAATTCCGCGCCATTCCGGCGGGATCATCTAATTACCCCCATCCGTCACAGCTCAGGTCGGCTCCGCGTTCGGAAGGCTTAGACGTCTTCCTCACCTTCGCTGTGCCGTTCGCGAGGCTGGGCGCCTCGCTCACTCCCCCTCCAGCGGCTTCGCCGCGAGGGGAAGGAAGCTGTCGGATGCTGACGGTCGTAGCCCACGATGTGCGGCGCTCGAGCTCCAGTGGCAGGCGTGACCTGTATTTTCCCCCGGGGTTCATTGGAAAATCCACCCACAGGCGGGCTCACAAGGCTTTGTAGACAGGGGGGGTGGCCTCTGCTATGAGGCCGCTCCCTGAGACCGGTTTTTGCCGGTTCTGCCGGGCCGCGTGGGTGATTAGCTCAGTTGGTAGAGCAGCTGACTCTTAATCAGCGGGTCGTAGGTTCGATCCCTACATCACCCACCATTTTCCAGCGTCGGTATGCCGGGGCAGAGGTATGGTCGCCGCAGGTTGACCGCACAAGCAGTTTGTCTTCGGCCACCTGCACATGACTTTCGGTTGGGAAGTGAAGAGAAAAGCCTTACTTGCTGTATTCCTAATCTTGAGCTGGGAGAGTGCCACCGGCCAAACTCCTTTACCACCGCCGCACTTCCATCATTTGGCGCTGAATTCCACCGATCCTGAGGCGGCGATTGCCTTTTATATGAAGGAGTTTCCTTCCACCTCAAAAACCACATGGGAAGGCATGCTGGCGTTGGTCTCACCGACCCATGCGCTGATTGTGTTTCACAAGGTGGCAAGTCCGCCCGACGCCGACCCTGACGTCACAGCTTATTGGCACTTCGGTTGGAGCGTGACGGATTCGCGCAAGAGCTTGGAGACTTTCCGCGCTCAGAAACTGCTTGTGCCCTTCTATACCGATGAGGAAGGGGATTTTGTCGGCATCAGCAGCGATACCTATCCCTACCCGCCGGGAGTCCCGGGCCGCACCAAACTACAGATCGCCGACGCTATTGCTCAAGGGCTAAAGCCCAGCGGCATGGGAGGTAACGGATATATCCACGGCCCCGACGGCGCGATCATAGAATTCACCGGCAATGCGCCGGTCGAGCGCGTTGATCACGTCCATATGTGGCAGGACGATCCTCTCTGTGCCCAACTTTGGTATGAGACCCATCTGGAGGCTAAGCCGCGGCGCGGGCCCCCGCCTGCAACGCCGATCACCGTGACCAACTGTAAAGTAGCCCGCGGTCTTGATCGTTCCTGGCCGTCCCTGATGAAGCAGGGCACCTATCGCTACCCCACCGCTGGCGTGAGTTTCGATGACGTGGCGATGAATTGGTATATGAACCAGACCGACAAGCCGCTTGCATCGACCCAAGGCCGCCTGTTGGACCATATAGGTCTCAGCGTCACCGATCTCGATGCATGGGTGGCTAAGCTGAAGAATGAAGGTGTCACCTTCCTGCGCCAGCCTTACCGGATCGGCGGCACGCGTGCGGCGATGATCGAAGGTCCCAGTCGGGAAGGGATCGAGCTAATTGAGGTGAAGTAGCCCCGTTTTGTGACGGGGACCACCGACAATCGGGGATTGTCGCTGGGGAGCTAGGAAGATCTGCGCCACACGCTTGCGAGCCACGCTTGCTGTTCGCGCGGCAGTCCTTCGGGTCTGTAGTAGTGAGATAGTTCGATAAACCCTGCGCCCACCATGAAACCGCGCCATGATTCGAGATCGTGGTATGCGCCGTAACGGCCGTTATTCCAACCTTCTTCGTTTTGGCCACGCGGATTAGAGCTGAACAGAACCCCGCGCGGTTTCAGAGTCGCACAAAGCTCCTGCAAAATGCGGGGAAGTTCCCGACTGGGCACATGAAATAGGGACGCATTGGCGAACACGCCGTCAAAACGGCTTTCAGGGAGGTCAAGTTTTAAGAAGTCCTGTTCCCAGACGGTGTGTCCCCGTTCCTTTGCCATGGCGGAAAAACGCGCGGAGCCTTCCAAGCCGATGGCAACGTGCCCCAGATCTTCAAACGCCTTGAGATCGCGGCCTGGTCCGCAGCCAAAATCGAGTATTGTGTGGGGAGGCGGGCCTTCAATATATCTCAGTAAGGCGCAAATGTTCTGGCTGACGTCATGCCCGCGCGTTCCTTCCCAGAAATCCGAGGCTCGTTTGTTGTAATGCTCGAGCGTCAATTCTGAGATTCTTTCGAAATCTTGCGAGTCCATCACCACGGCCTATTTTGCTGCGCGCCCGCACGCCTACAGGTAGCGATAATCTTCTATTGCTGCGGGAAAGCCATCGATAACTGGGCATTATCGTGGCGCATTCATCTGCCAGAACGCCCACCGGGTTAATAAGCTGTCGTCACGCCGGACCTGCTACGCCATACACGGCCAGATCCACGTGCGGAGACAGAGCCAACGCGAATCGTGAACACAAGCAAGGGGAAGTAAGGAGTTCGCCGCAAGCTGCCCCGGGCGTCGCTCTATGGGTATGTCGAAGGTGCGCCCGTTCAGTGCTCTCTTTAAAACCATGCGATCCTTCCATAATCCGAGCTTGGTGAGCAACTTAAAGGAAATATTTTCGCCTGTGAAAAATATTCCCGCCTACGAAAAGCCGCTTGACGCCTCCGTGAGAAACGTTTTTATTGGCGAGAACGAACCGACGTGGGGCCGACAGGGCCAATAACGATCCGGGCGCTGACAGGGGGACTCCAATGAATGCTCGCGTCTCATCGCTGAACGCCGTTCTCAAATTGGGCGCGGCAATACTGGTCTTGGCGACAATGTCCGCTGTGGCTCAGGCCCAGCAGGCTCAAAAAGCCACCGAGACCAACAACGGTGTGGAAGAAGCTGTTGTTACAGGGATACGCCATTCGATTGAGGACGCGATCGAAAGCAAGCGCCAGTCCAGCGTCATTATGGATGCAATCTCTGCCGAGGATATCGGCAAGCTACCCGATCAAAACGTCGCCGAAACCCTCAGCCGCATTCCGGGCGTGCAGATTACGCGTGTCGAAGGACAGGGCGGCGCAGTGAGCGTTCGCGGCATCAACCTCAATAAGCTGCAGCTTAACGGCAACAATTTCGTCGGCACAGCTGCCAATGGTGACGCCAATCTGACCGACTTCGCGCCGGAGATGCTGGCTGGAGTGGAAGTTATCAAAGCTCCCTCTGCAGACCTGACAGAAGGCTGGCTTGGCGGCATCATCAATCTTCGGACCAAAAGGCCCCTGGACTTCGCAGATCCCATCTACTCCGCCCGTGCTGAAATGTCATACGCCGATAAGGCCAGAAAGGGTGGCTTCAAACTGTTTGGGTTCGCCACGCACAATTTCGATAACGACCAGTTTGGCGTGCTGCTGGGCGTCACATATTCCCAATCCAGCGGAAGATCCGATCAGTTTACCACGGGCGGCTGGACACGCAGCGTCAACACGACAGATGTGAACGGCGACGGCATAAAAGACACTTTTTATATGCCTTTGCGATTGCAGCAATTCGCCGACTTTTTCACCGACAAGCGTCTTGAGTTGAATGGAACAGCACAATGGCGGCCTTCGGATACTTTGACGGTTACACTCGACGGACTGTATTCCCAGCGCGATGTTTATCGTCCGCTCATCGCCGCCCAGGCGGTGCTTGATCCGACCAAAGTAACAAACGGCGTAATCCTTAGTGACGGAACGCTGGCAAAAGCGACCTTTAGCGGCGTGACCCTCAGGCCACTGCTTTACAATGAGGGGCAGACCGCCAACAGCGATGCACTCGCCCTGAATGTCGCCTACGTGGACGGACCTTGGTCAGCGCACTTCAATGCGTCCCAGAGCCAAGGAAATGCGCTCGGCCAAGATGGTCTTAGCGGCACATCTACGGCACCCGGCAACGCGAACGTGCTTGTGGTGCGCCAGCTCAATCCCACGGATCTCGTCACGGCAAATTACCAGTTGGGGCGAAACAACGCCTCGCCGGACTTCAATTTGACTGGGAACTACAATCTGCTGGATCCCGCCCAGTACGAGGTATATGCGACGTTTGATAGCAATTATCCGATCAAGAACCGGGGGCGAGACTACGCGTTCGACGTGCGCTACGAGACAAATTGGGGCCCGCTAAAGGCGATCAAGGTCGGGTCGCGGCTTGAAAACACGCGGGTGTTTTCCGCGCAGGCCAATGCGACTTATCCGCCTCTCTCCACCTATGACCCCACGCCTGCCAACAGCCTCCGCGTGACGGAGGTGCCTGGCCTGAACTATGGGCCGTTGGTTCAGGACTTCATGGATGGGCAGTCCGGCAACTTCCCCAGAACACTATTGAGCGGAACGCCGCAGCCTGACATATGGCGTGCCTTTCTGCACGCCACCGCGCCCGATCTGAATTCGGTGGCATCCAAAGGGTCCATAAATTCTGTAAATCAGCAGACCTTGGCCGCCTTCATCAAGTTCGAGTTTGAAGACACGTTGTTTGGCATTCCTTACACGGGCGATGCTGGCATCAGAGATGTGGACGTGCATCGCGGCTCCAGCGGCTACTCGATTGTCGGCACGACTCAGGCAATTCCTGTCTCCGTTACTCGGCAGTTCAATGATCCGCTGCCCAATGCCAACTTGATTCTAAAGCCGGCGGAGGATTTCGACATTCGTCTGTCTGCGGCCAAGGTCACAGCGCGTCCGCCACTCAATACCACGGGCGTCGGCGTTTCTCTCGCACCAGTCACCAATACCGGCAGTGCGGGAAATCCCGATCTTAAGCCTTACGGTGCGACGCAATACGACATGACGGCGGAGTGGTATTTCACCAGGACAAGCATGGTCTCGGTGGCACTGTTCAAAAAGGATGTCTCCGCTTTCACCCGGATCATTCAGGTATCCGAAAATCACCCAGAGGCGCCCAACAATACCAACGGGCAGACAACTTATCTCGTCAACCGTCCAGTGAACGGTACGCAGGGCGAGATTGCGGGATATGAATTCAACTATATGCAGGACCTGAATTTTCTCCCAGAGCCGTTTGATGGCCTGGGCCTCGGGTTCACTTACACGCGCGCGGACAGCCGCACGCCCAACATCGATGAGGTGACCGGGCAATATCTCCCGATGCCATTCTCGTCTAAGCATAGCGCCAACGCGACGTTGTTCTACGAGAAAGGCCCCTTTAGCTGGCGGGCAACCTGGAATTACCGTTCCCCCTACCTGATCGCCCAGCAAGGCGCTGCATCGGGCGGAAGCCTCTACGCCGACTCACACGGCCAGGTCGATCTGTCGGCGACCTACCAGATAACGGACGATTACCGTCTGACCTTTGCGGCTGTTAACATCGGCAAGGACATGAACAGCTACTATGTCTCGAATAAGAATCGCCTCAACAATGCGTGGCAAGACGACACGCGTTTGTATCTTGGTATTGCCGCCAACTTCTGAGGACGGTCATGTATTTCGCATTCGGTAAAGCTATCAGATAAGTGGAACCATGGTAGTGTCAGTGGGCCGGTTGGGTGGCAAGAGGGCGCGCATGAAGTCCACACGGGACAGTGGCCCGAAGAAGAAGTCTCAAGAGCGCAGGGAAGGCACCCGGTATAATGTGCCGGCCCTTGAGAAGGGGCTGGAGATCCTTGAACTCTTGGCTCGGTCGCAAGGTCCCTTAAACCTGACGGCTATCTCCGAGGCTCTGGGCCGGTCGACCGGTGAGATTTACCGCATCCTGCAATATCTAGATCACAGCGGCTTCATTGCGCGCGAAGAAGATAGCGATAGCTATTCGCTATCCATGAAGATGTTTCATCTTTCACATGACAATCCGCCGGTTCGGACACTGACGGCGGCGGCTGTGCCGATCATGGAAGAGCTTGCCGCTCAAAGTGGGCAAAGCTGTCATCTCGGCGTATTGGATCGCGTGAATGTCACGATCGTCGCGACCATCACGTCGCACCTGCCGATCATCTACACCGTCAGGCTCGGAGCGCAATTTCCGGTTTGGGAAACAAGCTCGGGTATTCTGCTGAGCAGCTTTCAATCTGGACCAGCTGAACGCAGGCTTTTTGCGAACCTGGTGCAGGTCATTGACAAAGAGGCCATGACTGTATTGCGCTCGAAGATCGCCCAGGTGAGAGCGGCGGGCTTCGAGGAACGCGCTTCCATACGGATCCCAGGCATCATCAATATCAGCTTCCCGGTTCGCGACAGGCTCGAAAATGTCGTGGCGGCGTTAACTGTGCCCTATCTGCCCCAGCGAACGGGATTTGCGACGATTGACGAGGTGCGCCTCCTTGCCCGCCAAGCCTCGGAAAGCCTTTCCAACGCTCTGGGATTCCGTCAGCCCGCTTAGGACATTTAGGGGGATAGCGTGTTTAATACCGAAGTTGCCGACATCCGCGACGGGATTGTCCGGGCCGATCCCCGACTGAGCCGGTTTGATCCGCTGCCGCGCATTCTTTCCTTGGACGACTTCGACAAGGGGCATAGCGGCTGGTCACAGCTTTTGGGCAATTATGAGGGGTCACTTCAGACCATCTTGCCCGGCTACCGCAACATGACAAACCCCATGCTCTCCACCTTGTCGCATTGGGATAGCGGCTCGCACGGTGCCATGGACGGAACCTATGCGCTCAAGGTCGCGACCAAGGCAAAAAAGGACGCGGTTTCCGTCGCCATCAAGCGGTTGACATTCCGCAGGGCCTGCAAGATCAGATTGGAATTTTACGCTACCTTCAAGCCGGAAGCGGTTGATTTGGCGCTGTCAGATCGCGACTTAAAGTCCATAGGCTTTCTTCTCGACCTGCAACCCGGCGATCAACAAAGTGCTGGGGCACAGCGCGTCATGCCGCATTTGCGCTACTTGAACGCTAAGGATGGCACGCTTCAGCAGAAATGGCAGTTCAAGCGGCTGTCGCCGAAGGTCAAGGAGATCGGCAGCCGGAACGAAACCGTCAGTCATTTTCATCTTGCAGACGAGGGCTGGGAAGACCTTCACAACGGAGCGCAACGTCTTTGCTACAACGAAATCGCCACCAAAGTTAACTGGCACTATTTCCGCTTCGATTTCGATCTCGAGACCATGTCGGCCCTGTGGTTTCAGTGCAATGACCGGGTGTTTGACGTATCCGGATTCGACTCCATTCGGTTGCCTGCGATGAAGAATCTGTGGTGCATGCTCAATATTTGCCTGTTTGCAGAAACAGCCTCTGACAAACGCGCATTTCTCTATGTGGATTCGCTTTGCCTGTCGGGGAATATGTGATGTTGCGGGAGAGCGTCACTTACGTGCTGGCCCGCGAAGAAACTTGGCAGGGAGAATCCGTCACCGACCCGGTCGAGGCAGGCTGGGCCACTGAAGCGGTATTTTTCCTGCGCAGCATGGACGCCGCAACAGGTGATCTCCCCGAGGTTCGAGCCCAGATTTCCCCCGATGGCATGCGCTGGGTGGACGAGGGTGCTGCGGCGGCGCTGCCGCACCAAAAGGACAGTCTGCAATTCCTGCGCGTTCGCCACTTCGGCAATTGGCTTCGCCTCAAGGCGGATCTGCCGGAAGGCGCTCACTGCTCGCTTCTTGTTTCGGTCCACCTTAAGTGACAGTAGCGCCGCGACTGCTTGCCCAAGGGTTGCAGTTTCCAGAGGCGCCAACTTTCGATGCCAATGGTCAGCTGTGGTGCGTCGAGTTGAACAATGGCTGTATTACCAGAATTGGGGGTGACGGTACGCTCGATCGTCATGAGGTAGGTGGCCGCCCAACGGGTCTCGCGCTGGGCCGTGAGGGACAGATGTGGTTCTGCGACTCCCGCCGTAATGAAGTCCGTGTCTTTTGCAGCACATCTGGCCGCAACTGGCCGGTCGTAGGATCCGCGGATGGCCACGATCTGGATGCTCCCAACGACTTGGCATTCGATCCGGATGGCAATCTTCTGTTCAGCTGTCCGGGACAGTCGCGCACAGCGCCCACCGGCTACCTTGCGTTGCTGCGGCCGTCAGGAAACTGCAGTGTTGCGGGCAAGGGGCTTCAATTTCCCAACGGTTTGGCGTTTGGGTTAGACGGAAAAACGCTTTATCTGGCTGAGACCTACCGGCGGTGCGTCTGGCAAGGCTGTTGGGATGCTCAGATGGGTTGGTGGACACCATCGGCGGAAATCCTTCGCACTTCCGGTCCCAACGGGCCAGACGGGCTCGCGGTGGATCAAGAGGGACGGGTCTTCACGGCGGTCTATGGCGCTGGTTGCATCATGTCTGTCATCCCCGGAGGAGCGGCTGACACGCAACCCGTGAGTGGCAGTTGCCCCACCAGCTGCGCCTTCGACCCATCAGGGAAGCTGGGCTTAGTGTTTACCGAAGCTGAGACCGGAACTATCGCAGCCCTACCGCAACGCGCGCTGGGGCTCTCTTTGCATGTCGCAGTCCAGGTTTCCGGAGAAGACGATGCGAAGCAGTGAGGGGGCGTTGTTCCGCTGGGAGCTGGTGGGGCTGCTGTGGCTGGCTTATTTCCTCAATCAGGCTGACCGGCAGATTTTTGGTGTGACCCTGCCGCTGATCCGAGGAGAATTTCATCTCAGCGATACCCAGATGGGCCTTATTGCTACAGCCTTTTCGATCATCTTCGGCCTCTTTGTCCCCATCGCGGGCTGGCTGGGCGACCGCATTCCGCGCCGAATTGTGGTGGTTTGGTCTCTGCTGACATTTAGCCTGGGTACGCTTCTGACTGGCCTGTCCTCTGCTTTCCTGCCGCTGCTCCTATTCCGGGGTGTCGCGACAGGGATCGGTGAGGCCCTCTACGCCCCGGCTGCCAATACACTGGTCGCCGAATACCACACCGAAACTCGTGGGCGGGCACTAGCCTTGCATCAAACGGCCAACTATACCGGCGTGGTCGCCGGCAGCTTCCTGGCCGGTACGATTGCCGACCGATTTGGGTGGCGTTCTTCATTTGCGGTTTTCGGTTGTGTAGGACTGTTGTGGGCGGCCGTCATCTGGTTGCGAACGCGAGGGACGGGCGCCAAAGCAGCGGTCTCTCCGGCGCAGGGATTCCTTCTAGCCGAAGCCTTGGCCAAGATCCTGCGCACCCCGGAATTGATAGCTCAAATGGTCGGCTTCAGTGGCCTGGTCTTTGTGCTAGTTGGGTATTTGACTTGGACGCCCAGCCTCTTGGTTGAGCGCTTCCACCTTTCTCTGGCGCAGGCCGGCTTTCAGGCAGTCGCGGGCCACCATCTGCTCGCCTACCTGGGTTTGCTAGCAACCGGCGCGCTTACAGACCGCATAATCGGACACTGGCCTAGGGTGCGTCTGATTTCCATGGGGATCGCCCTCGTCTGGTTTGCACCCTTTCTGTTCGTTTGTGCGGTCACCAAGTCTGAAGTGATCTTGTATCTGGCTCTGGCGGCATTCGGCTTGTGCCGAGGCATCTACGACGCCGGACTTTATGCAGCGATCTTTGATCATGTTGAAAATCGGCTGCGCGCCTCTGTAGCCGGCATCATAGTAGCTGTTTCCTATGTGGTCGCCTCTTTGTCGCCGCTTATTATCGGAGGTCTCCGGGCAAACTACGGGCTACAGGCGGGGATGGAAGTGCTGGCTGGCGGGGCGCTGGCAGCCGGGGTTATATTTCTGGCTATCATCTTTGGTGATCGGCGGACCGTTGCTGCATGAGTGGGCTTACCGGCATTAAAGGTCGCAAGGCGCTGGTCACCGGATCGGTGACGGGAATAGGCCATGCCATCGCGGAAGCTTTGGGCGAAGCCGGTGCTGGCATCGTGGCGCATGGCCTTGACGGTAAAGAGGTTCGGGAAGTTGCCGAGAAATGGCGCGCCAAGGGTTATGACACCTGTGAAAGCGATGCGGATCTCGCCCGGCCGGACGGGGTGGCCCGCCTGAAAGGCGATCTTAAAGATTGGGGATCCCCGGACATCCTGGTGATCAATGCATCCATCGAAATCGCTGAGACATGGGATGCTGCGACCCTTGATTCTTTGGAGAAGCAGAGCATGGTCAACGTCTGGTCATCGCTTCTGTTGGTGCAAGCCTTTCTCCCGGAGATTCTCGCTCGTGACTGGGGACGAATTGTTGCCATCGGGTCGATCCAGGAAAGTCGGCCGAACGCCCGACATATCGCGTATGCCGCAACGAAAGCGGCGCAAACCAGCTTGCTATTGAACCTCGCGCGCAATGTACGTGCGCCGAATGTGACCTTTAATGTGCTAAAGCCTGGTGTGATCGCCACCAAACGCAATGTCGCTGCCCTATCCGATCAAGATCGCCGTCGCGCGATCCTGGAAACAATCCCGCTAGGGCGGATTGGCGCGCCCAACGATTGCGTCGGGGCAGTCCTTTTCCTTTGTTCAGATCAGGGAAAGTACATTAACGGTGCCGAACTACATGTCGATGGCGGCTACCGCCTCTAGCTCGCGAGCTCTCAATGTCCCACGAAACGTCCGCGTACCTGCGCCCGCCGCTCAACGGGGCCGGGATCGGTGATTACACTCTGCACGACTTCGCCGCGAAATGGATGATGCAACAAGACGACATTGCCGAGATTTCGCGCTATGCAGCCTCGAATGCCGCTTTGCGGGAAAAGGCACCTACCCTTCCGCGACTTGTCATGTTTGGGGATTCGATAACTGAGTTTTGGCAATTGCCAGACCTTGAAGGTGCTGAAATCATCAACCGCGGAATAGCTGGACAGAACAGTTCCCAGATGCTCCTTCGCTTTGAAGACGATGTTGCGTCGCTCGCTCCCAAGGTCGTCGCAATCCTGTGTGGAACCAATGACTTGCGCGCTTATGTCGGAGATCCTGCCAGCATCGGAACCTCAGCACTTGCGAGGATTTCGCGAAACGTCAAAGCAATGGCGGATATCGCAAAAGCGAATGATATTCGCGTTGTCCTGTGTACCATCCCTCCGGTAGGGCGCGAACGGCAACGCGTATCCCGGGATCCGACCGCGGTTCGGACGGTCAATGAGTGGCTGAGGCAATTCGCTTCAAGCCGGAGCTTTCATTTGGTTGACTATTATTTGGCACTTGCAAGTGAGGATGGGTATTTGCCACCGGAACTTGGAGAGGATGGTGTGCATCCTAGCCAGCAGGGCTATTCAAGAATGCTTTCGGCCTTCTTGCCGGTGACTGCCGAAATGATCGCCTAACGCGCGTTCGCGGGGTGCGAGGGTACGGTCTTCGGCTATCACTTCTAGCGAGCGAAGTACGATCTTGAGCGAGCAAGAGGTCTGTCACGCTGTCGAGCCACGTTGGAGTATATGAGTTTCATCGGTTATTCAGCGAGCAGTCATCGCGGGGTTGTCCTGCTTGCAAACGGGGAATGCCCAAACTTTCCCAGGGGCGGTATCAGGGAAAAATTGGCTGTGGCTTGGTCCTGTAGGGGTAATCTAGTTGGGATTGCTTGCGCGCTCTTCCCAAAGTAAACATATACTTCCGCCAGACTGCACCAGATTACCACGCTACCTGTGGAATTCGTTGCATTGTCTGAAATCCGAGCTTCAGGATATAGTTGAACACGATGACCTTAGAAGCCGGGTGTTCATCCGATGAAGTGGTAATTTGCAAATGGCGCCTGCTAGAAGACGGCCTATCACAATCCACGACGTGGCAAAGAAGGCGGGCGTGGCATTCAAAACCGTTTCGCGAGTACTCAATAACGAAGCCAACGTTACACCAGAGACTCAGGAAAAAGTACGTAAGGCGATTAAGGCTCTTGACTATTCTCCGAGCTTAGCGGCTCGGGTGCTTGCGGGCAGCAGATCTTTCCTGATTGGCTTGTTGTATGACACCCCGAGCTCCTACTACATACACAACATCCAGATTGGAGCCTTAGAGCGCTGCCGCAAGGCTGGCTTCCACGTAATTCTGGAGCATTGCAATACTGAAGCCCGAAATGTCGCCTCATCGATAATTTCTGTTATCAAGAATACTCGCATGGATGGAGTGATCTTAACCCCGCCCGTAGCCGACAGCCGGGAAATCCTGGAAGCTCTCGTAGCCGAAAATGTCCCACACGTTTTGGTCTCGCCCCCGGAGCTGCAGCACGACGTCAGTTGTGTTCACATGGATAACCGTCGGGCCGCGTTTGATATGACGAGCTACTTGATGTCGCTTGGTCATAAACGAATTGCCTTTATCAAGGGGCATCCTCGGCATGGGGCCGCTAGACTGAGACTGCAAGGCTATATGGAAGCGTTAGAAAGCAAAGGCATACAGTCGAATAGCGCATTAATCAAAGAAGGTAATTTTAGATTTCGGGCCGGCGCCGAGGCAGCCGAGCAGCTACTTCATCTAAAGGTCCCGCCGACCGCCATATTCGCCGCTAATGATGAGATGGCTGCGGGGGTGCTAACGGCAGCACATGGCCTCGGGTATTCGGTCCCTAGCGCACTGTCAGTTGCAGGATTTGACGATATCTTCTACGCGTCGATCACATGGCCAGCTTTGACAACGATTCGGCAACCCATAGCTGAGATGGGAGATGGAGCGGCCGAACTACTACTAGAGCAAATTCTGTCCAAGAAGGCATCGGCTTCCGGCGTGAGCTCATCGTTATCATTTAAGTATGAGCTGAAAATCCGCAATTCGACTGGGCCGGCACCGAGCAAGGCATAATTGATGGGTCGTCTAGAGCTAGATCGGCTCAATGTCTTCGATGGGGTGCAGAAGCGTACGTCTGCGGTAAGAGCCATAGGAGGCTATCCAGACGTAACATGCGGCGGGAACAAACAACGCGTATGCCAGTCCGTGATGATCCGCTACAACACCCGTAACTATTGGCACTAAAGCGCCTCCAACGATTGCCATGGACAAAATACCTGAACCCTGGGAGCGGTGATTTCCCAAATCCTCTAAAGCCATCGCAAAAATTGTAGGGAACATAATCGAGTTGCACAAACCGATTGCTATGACCGCGGTAGCTGCGAGCCCACCCGCAGTCATCGCCGATACAGCAGCCAAAAGTGTTGCACCGACTGCACAACAAACAAGTGCGAGATTCGGCGCAACGACGCGCAACACAACAGCGCCAAGGAAGCGCCCGCACATTGCACCTCCCCAGTACAAGCTAGCTAGCTGGCCTGCCACGGAAGCGCTAATCGCCAAGACAGAATCCAACATCAAGTAATTGATCAAAATGCTCCCAATTGAAACCTCGGCCCCGACGTAGAGAAAAATAGAAACTGCTCCCAGACAAAAACGGTGATTCCTTAAAAGGCCGAACCACGAGATTGGTCTACCATTCAAGGGGCTCGTCTTAGGAGCTGGATAGTCGCGAATGAGCCAAAAGAGAATTCCCACCAAGGCAAGTGTTATCGCGATCGCCAAAAACGGTAATTGAAGAGAATGCACCTCCCCAATGCGATTGATCCCGGTCGGTATTCCGGTCGATGTTCCATAGTTGCGACGATCAGAGTTGAGGATTAGCCATGCGCCAACAATGGGAGCTATCGTCGTCCCAACTGAGTTGAACGCGTGTGCTAACGTAAGGCGGCTATGAGAACTGCGGGCGGATCCTAAGGCAGAGATCAGCGGGTTCGTAGCCACCTGCAAAATTGTAATTCCTGCAGCCACGACAAATAGCGCGATCAGAAATCCCGGGTAATATTGGAGCAATGCGGCAGGGCAAAATACCAAGCAGCCAACTGCCATGACAGCAAGCCCGACGATGATGGCATGAAGGTACCCTAGCCGGGCCAATATTGACGCCGCAGGCAAAGAAAGGAAGAAATAGCCCAAAAAGAAACAGAGCTGCGTCAACATCACTTCGGCATAAGAGAGCGCAAAAGTGCTCTTCAATTTCGGCACCAAAGCCTCGATCAAAACCGTGCAAAAACCGCGAGCAAAGAAAAGAAAAACGACCATGGAGGCGAGTGCTCGGCCTAAGACAGCTTTGTGGGTAGCCACCATTACTTGCACCCAATGATGGAATGCGGGGAGGTGCCCATGAGGTCAGGCAGAGTCATCATTTGGCGATAGGCGTAATTTCGCTTCAAACGCCTCATCAGGAAAGGATCGCTGCCGAACTTCATGATGATGTGCCAGAACGATGCGCGCGGATAGCCTATGCCGGTTTTGCTCGGTTTTTTCTTCGTAGCGGAGACACTATTGCCCCAAGCGGCTGCTCCATCAACCGCCAAGATCCCGAATGACAACGGCGTCATCACGATATTCCTATGTCGAGTGGCCCGCACACATCGCCTTTTACTTCGGCTTTTCTAGAGGACGTTCGCGCTGTTCTAGTCGATAAGGACCGTCAAGCGCGTTGGAAGTCGCCGCTAGCTTTTTAAAAACCACTCAGATTGAAACCAATTTGTAGGCGATCGTCAGGCGTTCCTCAAAGCATGCCCGGGACGGAACCCCACCGCGATGTAGGATTGCCCCACGTGATACGACAAAGCGTCCCGGATGGGGTGATACCGCCAGCTCCGCATCGTGCTGGTCGTTGTAGAAAATCGTTTCTCCACCCCAGTCACTATGCCAATGCAGATTTCCGTAATAGAGCACCGTCACATTGCGCAGTGCGGGGCCGCAGTCGCGATGGGTATAATACACATCACCATAGGTGCTGCTGTTCACATAAACACGCTCATCTTTGAAATGCTCTTTGGGAAACATGTCCTCTCCTACGCGGCGCATTAGGGAGAAGAACGGGGTGCTGACTAGAAGGTCCCCGGAAATTTCGGCGGCCGCACCGCTGACGTGCGTGTCGGGCCTGCTCTTTTCGCTGCGTCTATAGGTCAGAGATTTGAGGAGGTGTCCGATTTGGACCGCCATATCCGGATCGACGAAGTGGTCACAAATAAATATTTCGCGCCCAGAGACCAGGGCCTTCTTCACGGAGGGGGACTGCAGGATTGCCATGATTCAAGCGAGCGCGTCTGGGACCGCATCAAACGCTATCGTGGTACGAGATTGGCTGCTAGAGAATGGTATTGTCCCATGCCACATGTAGGAGGGGAAAAGCACAAGCCGGCCAACTTCTGGCTGAATCGCACGTCGCGCGGGCAAGCCTACGTCGAACGATGGCTCGCCAAATTTGATCCAGCCCTGTTGTCCAACACTCTCCTTTACGACCTCGGGAACCTCAACATAATAGCAAGAGCTGATCCATCCCCCTGGATGCAGATGATTGATGTGAAAGCCTTGGTCGCGCAGCCTGGACGACCACGATCCGGAAAAGCGAAACCCTGAACTCTTGCGGGACAGAAAAGGATGGCGCTCGTCCTCGCGGAGACTTTCAATATATCCGGCGACCGCATTTCCTATCCGATTACGAAGCTTTTCCAGTAGGGGATGGCCGGAATCAAACAGATTGCTTCGGGTCTGTGTGCCACCGCGCAACGACTGCCTCAGATATTCGCGGCCCGGTGGGTGCATCAGTTCAAGTTGTGCGGACAATTCGGTATTGAATGCCCGCATGTCTGTATACCCATCGGGTGGATCGAGATCAGACACCTGAATGAAATCATCATAGCCGGCCAGGATCTCGTCGGAGGCATCATCCATGAGGCGCATCGAGGTTGACCACATGGCCAGCGCCACCTGGTTGATGGGGTCGATGGTGAGGGCGTTCTTTGCGATGACAGCGGCCTGCTCTGGATCGCCGAATTGGGTCAAGGCGCCGGCAAGGTTACAATAGATGTCAACGTTCCCTGGGTACGTCTTGATCGCGCGTTGGAATACGGCAACCGCTTCCCCAAATTGGCCGCGCTTCACGAGTGCCAAGCCGAGGCCGGTCGTTGCCTCTTTACTCTCGGGGTAGCGGGAAAGTGCTTCTCTGTAGCACAGTTCGGCTTCGTCTAACCGGCTGGTGTCGAGAAGGAATTCCGCTTTGGACAATAAAAGCTCTCGAGTGCGGGGTGCGGCGTCATACGACGATAGGAATTCCTGATCCCTCCCTAGCCGATACAGCAAATCGTTATAGTTGCGGTGCGCCGTGTGATCGACGGGATTGCCCGTTATAATAACTTCGTGGACTGCCAGCGCGTCGTCAAATCGATGCAGCTCTTCCAAAAGTATCGCACGGTCAGGCTCGATGCCGGTCAAGGCGGGATCGAGTTCTTGTGCTTGGTCCAAGTGTTCCAGTGCTCGGCCCGCTTGCCTTGTTCCAAAGAGCGACGCTAGAGCACGATGTAGGGCCGCGCGCAACCGCGGGTCCTTCGCTTCGTTTAGTGCGGAGCCATATAGCGCCTCAGCTTCTTGGGGCTGGGCCGCCTCGATCAAGATGCTTCCCAAGTCGAGCATGGCCGGGACATGGGCCGGGCGTTTCGCGAGAAACGCCTTGTAGGACTCAATCGCCTCGTGAAGTCGTCCTTGTGCATGTAGCGATTTGCCCAACACCAACGCTGCGTCAATGATATGGTGATCGAGCGATAGGGCAGTTTGCAATGCCTGCGAAGCCTCGATGTGACGGCCCAGCGTGTTCAGAACCTTTCCGAGATTCAATTGAGCTTGCGCCTCAGTGGGGCGGATTGACACTGAATGCGCCAACAACTCAGCCGCTTGTTTGAGGCGCCCCTGTCGAACGCGAACTATTCCCAGGAGGTGAAGTGCACTCGGATGATCGGGGAGTTGCGTCAGGGTATTTTCCGCGCCGGTTAAGTCGCCGCGCTGGTAGCATGCAAATGCACGCTCGAGCATCGTGTCGACTGGCAGCGAGGAAGGGGCTGTGGCTCGCGGGACTTGTGATCCGTCCATGACCGTAAAACCGTACATTGTCGACCTGCAGTTCACTACATTTGAAGCTGCAGTTGCGAGGCCTTCATAGAAAAAATCCTTACGCTGATTGACTGAAGGGGTTTCGGCTCAGGTGCTGCGCCGCAGCAAGTTGGTTGCGGCGCTAAAGATGTGACGCTTGACAGCGCTGTCATCTTACACGACCTTTGGCCTTAGGGTAATTCTGAAGCGAAGCAACTTGCTGCGTTCGGCGGCTCTGCGCCTGCCGGTGAAGCTGCAGTTGCCAGTCAAGGAAGCCGGCGCTGGCGCCAGTTGGGGCGATCAGGCGGGAGGGATCACAATGTCGATACGAAAGCCGATCGTGCTTGGTTTTGGCGCCGCATCCATATGGGCAGCTGCTTTGGTACTTCCAACTGAAGGACAGCAAGCGTCCAGTTCATTGATGGCAGGCGCTGCAAAGGTCGACATCACGCCGGCCGAGGGCACCTTACATCCCACCGACGCCATCCGGGATCACTTATTTGCGCGTGCGATAGTGGTGCGATCGGCATCGGGCTGTGCAGTGCTCGTAGGGCTGGACCAGGGGGGCGCACGGAACGAGATGGTCCAGGATGCGCTAACTCGCTCCTCCAAGGCCATCAATTGCCCTCCAGCCAGCTTCGTCGTCTCTGCAACCCATACCCACAGTGGGTCGACAGCGGGGTTGGGTGGGGGAGGTGACCCCACTCCCAAGGTTGTAGCAGATGCAATCGTTAAAGCGGTTACAGAAGCCAGCCAAAAGGTGGCTCCCGCCCGGATCGGATTCGGAACTACGAACGTCTATTTGAACGTCAATCGCGATCTGTTTGATCACAAGTGGTTGCAGGGTCCCAACCTGGAGGCCGAATCCGACAAGACCATGGCCGTAATCGCGCTCATCGGCAACGACAACAACCCAATTGCCTTCTATCTGAACTACGCGATGCATCCCATCAATTTCTATTTGACTGGGATTATCAGCGCCGATTTCCCTGGACAAGCTTCTCGATACATAGAACGCCGTTACGATGACAAAACGGTGGCTGTTTTCACGCAAGGGGCGTCTGGAAATCAAAATCCTCTTCTACTCGGTCCCCGTATGGCGCTCAGTAGTGTGCGTACTCGCCGCCCGGGTGGGGAGAACGATAAGTTCAATCAGCCAACGCCATATGAAAGAACTGCCGGCAGCACAAATTACGTGGCCGAGGCAACCGCCCAGATGGACGTCCCTCTGAAAGAAGAGGAACGGGCCGCCTACAAGCGCGCATACGATGAAGCAGACGAGTTCGTGAAAGCAGAGGGGGCGATAGTTGGCGAATCCGCCATCGATCTTTTCAAGAATCGAATGCATCTCGCTGATATGTCCTCGGGCATTTGGGGAGGCGAGATCGCCTTTACGTGTCCCGGCCGGGATCGGCTGGATAACTCCGTGCGCGAAGGGGTGCTACCGCCCTACAAAGATGGGGCGCCAGTCAATCTCAAGGTGGGTCTGCTTCGCATCGGCGACATAAACCTCGTGCGGGTAAACGGGGAAGTCTACAACGATATATCGCTGCACCTCAAAAATAGATTTCCAGGCAAGAACACTATAATGGTGACCTTGGCCAATGGAGCGGCCAACTCAGGTTACATCTATTCGAACGCCGCTTCATCATATTTGACCTTTCAGGTGATTGGATCGCGACTAAAGCCCTATTGCGCCGAAGATAAAATAGTCTCCTCAGCGCTAGACCTGATGAGCCAGTCACACGGCGCCATTATCGCGACATCTCCCTGAGTTGTCGCTTGAACCGGCTTGAATGTCGGTCGGGGTAGTGGCATCCGGCTAGACTAGTTCAAAAAGACGCGCTTGGGGTTGGACTTCATTGAGGCTCCCCGCTTCTTTCCAACTGAGAACCGTTAAGCTGCAGCAATAATCGCTGCGGGAAGCTGCTTCTCCAGCCCGGATTGACTATCGAGGGGGTGAAGCCTGATTGACAAGGAAGTCCGAAAGCGCGTCCGCGTCGAAAGCCAGCGGATTTGTCGCAGCTACCATGCCTTTATGAAGAACGATGTCTGCGCTCGCCTCATAGCCGATTATGCCTTTCGGATCGCTGGCGAAATCCGGATTCCCGGAAAAGGGACTCCAGCTTTTCCACGCAGTCGCACCTTCGGTTTTGTAGCGCCAGACAGGTCGCCAGTACTCCATCCGAAAGCTAAACCGGGGGCCGGTTGGATCCGCTTTGGGCACAGCAACAGTGTCCCCTTTGTTTCGCTGCTCCACAAATGAAAACCAGTCGGCGTGTTGCTCTTTCGTAAGTTGGGCCGCGCGATATGCCAGATACTTCTCGATCGCTTCGCGCGACGTAAAGACGTGGCCGGTCACCACGAGATGAATTCTGTCGGCGCTCCTCTTCTGCGCGCTGAAGACACCTGGAGCAGCAGGGGGGACTTCCGGCGGGTTCAAATCACTCGGCACAGCGCTGATCGGCAGATCAGTTGCAATCGAAGGGGATGAGTAGGCCGCCATAAGAGCCATGACAACTACTAATAACGCATGGATAGTGGGGTTCATTTTTTGCTACCTGCATGTCACCAATAGGAGAAAAGATTATCGGCGAGCCAGACGACCCCTGCCGCCACGATTACGCCCGGCAGCAAGCGCCAGAGCGGCACCGCTTTCAATGTCTCGGAAGCGGTAAGTGTGCTTCGGCGTCGGCCGGCTATCATCGGCCAGAAGAGGTTGTGGCGCTTGTATATGTGGTAAAAGGCGACCGCCGCAACGTGCAGGGCGATCACGCAAAGCAAAAACTCAAAAGCCGAATAGTGAAGATGGGCAAGGTGTCTGCCTTGACGGAAGGTTACGAAACCCGAAAGCGGCCCCGAATAGAGCCCATCGACGTCTACGGCAAACAAGCCAATTCCCGCTACTGCGAGCACCGTGCCCAACATGAGAACGACGCGGACCGCACCCAAGGGATTATGGCCAAAAGAATGAGGTGTATTACGTCGATGCAGGCTGAGAGCGTATATCAGGATGGACTTCGGTCCGCGCACGAAGTTGGAAAATCGCGCTGTGGACGACCCGAAAACTCCCCAGTAGAGCCTTAGTACTACGACCCAGAGGGCGCCATAGCCACTGTAGGTGTGATATTGCAGTTCGTTTTCGACACCACTCCACCAGCATATACCGATGAACATGACGAGGAGCCAATGCATCGCCCGTGTCGGTAAGTCCCAGACCAGCATGCGACCCGATGTGTCTTGTTGCGGTGCGTTCATGTACGTGAACTACTGATCATTTTCTTTTTCATAGTCGGGAGATCGGTAAGCGTCGTGGCAGGCTTTGCACGCCTTTCCCAACGCTATCGTCTGGGCCTTCAGGGCGTTCTGATCCCGACCAGCGGCCACTTGATTGAGTTTTGCCCCTTCTGATTGTGCCGTCTTGCTGAGCTTGGTGAAGTCGTCCGTCTTTTGCCAGATTGCGGGCAGAGCGTATGTCTTGACGCCCGATTCCGGACCGCTCCCCTTGGGAAACCAGGTCGGCAGGTACGAACTGCGGCTTTGCACCGTCTGCGCGTTGGGAAGAATGATGTTGTCCCAGTCCGGAGTGCGTTTCTTCAGTTCGTCGTCGATCGCTTTAAAGGCTCCGCCAAGGTCCCGCAGCTTGTCCTGTCTTGATTTTATAAGAGCGCTATCGCCCGGTGCGGCGCGGACGATCGCTGTCGCGGCCAAGACGAGACCGGCCGCAATGGGCAGAATCGGGAGTAAGCGGATAGGGGACATTTGGTTTCCTTGAATTTGACTTCGCTTGGACTAAGGCCGTCGAGGCCGGCTGTGTGTGCCTCATTGGAATCCCGCGGCGGATCAGAGTTAAGGCGGGCCTTAACCCATGGAACCCTCTAACAAATAGCCATGCAAACCTGCCTTGACAACGCTGTCATTTGGTCTCACGCTGCAATGAATAAGAAAGGGTGTCAATGCGCGTCAGCGTTGCGAACCCCATGTTAGGAAGCGCTGTCGGATATGCCGAAGCAGAAAAATCGTATCAGACCAGTATTTGTTGCCCTGGGGGTTATCGCGGCAGGCCTGTGCGCAGCGATAGCCGTGGCGGCGCCTCAGTCCCAGCCTGCGGGCGTCCGGCTTCTTACGGAATCGGAATACCGGAATTCTATTGCAGACATATTTGGCCCGACGATTGCGGTCCAAGGGCGGTTTGAGCCAGGCCGCCGCATCGGGGGATTGCTCGCTTCCAGCACCACGGTGCTTTCGGTGACCCCTGCGGGGTTCGAGGCATTTTCGAAGATGGCGGACAGCATCGCTGTGCAGGTCGTCGATCCGAAAAACCGGACCAAATTGGTGCCTTGCGCTCCCAAAGTGGAAAAGGGTTCCGATACAAACTGTGCGAGCAAAGTTCTCGGTCAATACGGGCGGCTTCTGTTTCGGAGGCCTCTAACCTCAGAGGAGTTGAAGTCGCGAGTCGATCTTGCCGATAAATTGGCTAAGTCTTCGAACGAATTTTACTATGGCATTCGCTATAGCCTGGGGACCTTGCTTTCTGCGCCGGAGTTTCTGTTCCGGACCGAGCTTTCTGTTCCAGAGGGCAAGCAATACACGCTGGATAGTTACAGTCGTGCGGCCCGGCTTAGTTTCCTGATGTGGGATACGGCCCCAGATGGCGAGTTGTTAAGGGCTGCTGACAGCGGCGAACTGATGACTTCTGAAGGGGTCTCTAAGCAGGTCGATCGGTTGATGGCATCGCCCCGGTTGGAATCCGGAATGCGCGCGTTCTTCGCCGATATGCTGCAGCTCGATACCTTTGCGGACATCACCAAAGACGTCCAGATCTACAACAAGTTCACACCGCAGATGGCCAGTTCGGCACAAGAAGAGACATTGAGAACCGTCATCGATCTCACGCTTAAGCAGAATCAGGACGTGCGCGATTTGATGACTACGCGAAAGACATATCTCGATCGTACCTTGTCTTCGATCTACAAGGTACCTTTCAACTCCGACACCGACTGGATGCCCTATGAGTTTCCGGCCTCGGCGGGCCGCAATGGTATACTCACACAGGCGAGTATGCTGGCAATGTTCTCCCACCCTGGCCGGAGTTCGCCTACCAAGCGCGGCGTTGCGCTGATGGATATCTTCCTCTGCGAACCGACACCGCTGCCACCTGCAAACGTCGACTTTTCGATTGTAAACGACGTCAACAACCCAAAGCTTCGCACAGTTCGCGATCGGCTGCTGGCGCACGCCACAAATCCCACTTGTGCCTCTTGCCATACTCATAGCGATCCAATCGGCCTTTCTTTGGAACATTTCGATAGTCTCGGTTCTTCGCGGTTGACTGAAAACGGGCAGACCATCGACGACTCCGCGAAGATCGGTAACAAGTCGTTCGTTGGGGCAGAAGGTTTGGCCACTTATCTGCACGACAATCCAAAGGTGCCGGCCTGCTTGGCGCGTAAGCTCTACTCTTATGGCGTTGGCACCAGCAGTGAAGATGTCAATCCCAATCAGTTCAAGGCTGCCTACAAATCATTTGCTGATGGTGGCTACCGCTTGCGGACATTGCTGAAGGGATTGGCGACCAGTCCGGAGTTCTACAGCGCGCCGGCTCCAACACCAGCTTCTACAGAAGGTCCAACCAAGACGGCTTCACGGTAACGAGGTCAACATGAAGTTTGATCGTAGAATTCTTCTTCGTGGCCTGTGTCAAGGTGCGGCGGTCACCGTGGCACTCCCATTCTTGGACTGCTTCTTGGACGGCAATGGCCGTGCGCTGGCCGCCACCGGCAAACGGATACCCACACGCTTCGGGACCTATTTTTGGGGATGCGGCCTCACCAAAGAGCTCTATCTTCCCAAGAAGACTGGGCTGGACTACGACGCCACCCCGCAATTGAGCTCACTCGAGCCGTATAAGAAGAAGATAAATCTCGTCAGCGGCCTACGCGCCATTGTCGACGACAGCCCGAATTATCAGCATTGGACGGGTAGCGCAGCGATAAGCACGGGCATTTGCCCCACCAAAGACCGGCAATTTGATGCCCAGACCATAGATCAGACAATCGCTGCGGCAATATCCCAAGGCACGCGTTACAAGTCGATCGAAGTGGCATTTTCCGGGAACAAGGGCGATAGCGTTTCAAGCTTGGGCGGCCCCAACACCAATCCTCCAGAAGTGTCGCCGCTCGGCCTCTACACCCGTTTGTTTGGTCCAGGGTTCCAAGACCCATCCAAGGGCGATTGGAAGCCCGATCCCCAGGTTTTGGTGCAACAGAGCGCACTTTCAGTGGTCGCTGAAGACCGCAAGCGCATGATGCAATACGTTGGAGCGAATGATCGGGCTCGAATGGACCAATATTTTACATCCGTGCGCGAGTTGGAGCAGACGATAGCGGCCGAACTGCAAAAGCCTGAGATAGTGGCCAATGTCACGATTCCGTCCGCCCCCTCCGAAATGGAGGTGAACAAATCAGTTCCGGTCCTTCGTCGAGTGGTACCTGTTATGTCTCAACTGGTGGCGCTCGGGCTGGCGACGGACCAAACACGCGTCATAAATGTATCCCTTGCGGAGGGCGCATCGACGATCTTTATGCCGGGAGATCCAAAGCCGTTCCATCAAGCCACACACGAGGAGCCGATTGACCCCGCCGTCGGCTATCAGCCTGTGACATCTCATTTCAGCACTTACAGCATGGAGTTTTTTGCAATGCTGATAAAGGCGCTGGACGACATCAACGAAGGCGACGGTACCTTACTGGATCACAGTCTGCTGCTGGCCTACACGGACACGGGCTTCGCAAAGCTGCATACGGTGGACAACATTCCGATGCTGCTCGCGGGCTCGGCTAGTGGCCGGGTGAAAACCGGGTATCACATCGCTGGCGGAGATGGCCCGGTTTCACGTGTGGGCCTAACAGTTCAGCAAGCAATGGGTATCCCAATCGACAGTTGGGGCGCGGGGTCCATGCAAACCAAAAAGCCTGTCTCGGAGATCTTGGTATGACGTGTTCCGGGGGGGGGAGTTTGTCAAAGGCGTGCTTGACGATGGTTTGCAGCACCGTCCTGTTAGGAACTCCGGCGCTAGCCGAACCCTGGGTACGCGGGTATGTGCTCGACAAGTATGAGCCGGCATTCTACTACGGCGCCAAGACGGGCACGATGGCAGCCGGTACGGATTGTCCCAAGGGCACTAACCCGGATAACAACTACAACGTTGTGCTCAAGACTTCTTGGCGGTCACAGGCCGAGGTTGATGACGTACTGAGGTCCGCGACCCTCCAGGTAAACGGCAAGTTCAACTCAAACCGAGAACAGCGGCTGAGCGCGGCCCTGCGCTACAGAGGATTTCGCCGGGACATCGACTCCTGGGTCAACCCATTCACGGCGCCGGATCCCGGAACCCAGGAAGTAACCGGCAAGATCGCAGAGGGGTTCGATCTCGACCACAATCCCAAGACAGGATTTACGAGCCCCGATGGCGAAATGGGAATCGATAACAACCTCTACCGCGTGATGGGCTGCAACATGTCCTACCGGGGCATACCCTACACGGCTTATTTGAGCACCCGCGGAAACGACAAGATGCTCGAGGGCCTGTTCACCATCGTCGTGCGGGTGTCGGGAAATAAGGACCCCATGAACGACGACGATGCAACGGTCGAGATCGGTTACTCGCCGGACCATATCGTAAAGAACTCCGTTGGCGTCATACCAGACTATTCGTACAAGATCGCTAAAACCACGCAGTACACCAAGCTGAAAGCGAAGATAAAGAACGGCGTAATTGAAACGGAGCAGGTATCGGAGCTCCGTCTTCCCGAGTTCGCTTGGTTTGAAAACAATCGGGGTGAAGCGCTGCTTTACCAAGGCCGTATCCGCTTGACCGTGGGTGGGGATGGCCGAGCGAGTGGGCTTCTAGGCGGTTACCGAGACTGGCGCGATGTCTATGGCAAGGACACCTTTGACACGAGTTCCAGTGCCGGCACTCGGGAGACTTATTATCGCGAGAACCAGATTGGGAAGTACTATTCTTTCAAGCGCAATGCAGATGGCGTGCGCGATCCCAAGACGGGCAAGAACATCGGCATTTCTGCCGCCTATCGTTTCACCGCGGTTCCGGCCTATGTCATTGACCCTAGCAAACCGGCGCGAATCAACGAGCCTTTGACCAGTTCTGTTCCGGGTATCTATCGGGCGATGTTCGCCAAGGCAGAGATGACCAAGGTGATTGTCCCTGATCCCGTTCGCAAGAAAGGGGAATATGAAGGCGATCCCGACCTTAGAGACTCTTCACCAGACTCCAAATCACCAAAATCGGATGTCGTGGCAAATAACGGATCGCCACAGACCTCTCCCTGACAGCAGTGGCTTCACTAATTTCCCGAACGTGTAAATCCTGGTTGCGTTCCTGAACTGAGACTGCCCGGTAGTCCGGAGCAGTAAACCGGAGGTGCTTTATCTAACTCGCCCAATTGTCCGTCAAAAACAACATGAGCAGAACGACTGCTCAAAAACATAGAAGAGGGGAAACATGAGCTTTAAATCGAACGTCGCTCTAACTCTGCTTTGCACCACGAGCACATTGGCGATCGCGACTATGGCGCGAGCGCAAGAAACAGGCACTGAGTCCGTCGTCGTCACTGGATCGCGTGTCATCTCGGACGCAATCAACTCGCCCACACCGCTAACCATATTGTCTACAGCGGACCTGGAGGCGACCACGCCAAGCAACCTCGCCGACGGTTTGAACAAGCTTCCTGCTTTCATTGGCTCGCAGAATACCCGAAGCGTTAATAACGCGAGCGCGAATAACGCCGGCAACGTCCTCAATCTGCGCAGCTTTGGCGGGCAACGTACGCTTGTTTTGCTAGACGGCCAGCGTGTCGTGGCTTCCAACAACAACGGCACAGTGAACATTGATACATTGCCCCAAATGCTGGTGCAAAGGGTTGACGTCGTGACCGGCGGGGCATCGGCGGTGTACGGATCCGATGCGGTTTCTGGCGTGGTCAACTTCGTCCTCAACAGAAACTTCGTTGGATTTAAGGCCAATGCCAATAGCGGCATATCCAACTACGGCGATGGCATGACCAACAAGATAACCGCCGCTGCAGGCACCGAACTGTTCGGCGGCCGCGGCCATCTTGAAGCGTCATTCGATTATTTTCATGCCGATCCGATCTATGATTTTCAACGGCCGGAGCCGGGCAACAACGGGGACTGGATTCTGACCGGGGCTGGCACAGTGGCCAATCCTTTCGTCGATACGCCAAACGGCAATCTTACGGCCTTCTCTTATGGCGGTAAGATCACCTGTGCTGGGACTGCCGCCAATCCTTGCTTGGCCAATGGTCAGCAATTTGTTTCAGACGGTGTGATCGGACCATTCAATCCCGGTACGCTGACGGGGACAGCCAACGTGGCGTCGGGGGGTGATGGTGCCCATAACCTCTATTCCAACGTCACTGCCAGTGCCAATTTAAAACAGGCGTTCGGCCGTTTCGGTTACGACATAGACGATAAAACCCAGTTTTACATAAGCGTAAGGGGATCCGAGGCTACGAACAAAGCCAACTTCGTCCAGTCCTACATTCAGACCGGTAACGTTCCCAACGTCTTCTTCAAGAACAATCCCTATTTGCCCGCGGCGGCTCAAGCGTTGCTTGCCGGTGGCACGGCTTCGACATTCCAAATGTCAAAATACAATATGAATTTGGGATACCAAAACAGCACCTTCAAGTCCTGGAATACAGACCGTGCTTTGAGCATATCTGCGGGCCTGGATGGTTCGCTCTTGGGGAAATACGATTGGCATCTATACTATAGCCACGGCGAGGATCGCCAAAAGGAAGACTCTCCCACCAACATTAACAACCAATATTTGACGGCAGCCGAGGATGTGCGTCTGAATTCAACCGGAAATCCGGTGTGCTACGTATCGACCACTCCGTTTGCGAGCCTTTATCCTGGCTGCGTCCCGGTTAATCTGTTCGGCCCAACGTCGCTAAAATTGGACGCCTGGAAGTATTACGTCCGCGACAGTTACTATATCCAAACCAACACTTTGGATGATGTTGCAGGAAGTATCGCCGGCAGCGTCTTCGATCTGCCAGCCGGTCCGGTAAAAGTGGCGATCTCGGGTGAAATGCGCTGGCTTGGGTATGATATTCAAAGCAACGGGACGCCGGGGACGGTTGACTGCACCGGCCTGTCCGCAATCTGCAATAACACTGTTTCCCTTTGGCAAGGCAACACGGCAACGCCGCTGTCACCAGTGAATGAGACAGTGTGGGAATTCGCGGGTGAGGTCAGCATTCCGATTCTGAAAGGTCTACCGCTAATCGAAGATCTTTCAGCAGACATAGCAGGCCGCCACACGGAATATAGCACGTCGGGTCCCGTCGACACTTGGAAGATCGGCCTCGATTGGCATCTTAGTGACGATTTCCGCCTTCGCGCCACCAACTCAGTCGACATTCGCGCGCCCACGCTCAACGATCTGTTTTCCCCGGTTCTTTTGAACCATTCGGGCTATACAGATCTGCTCACCAACACATCCCAAACGATCCCAATACAGTCGCAGGGTAATGCCAATCTTGTACCTGAAGTCGCGCGCACCTACACGGGTGGCGTGGTGTTTACCCCTACCTTTATTCCAGGATTTACGGCGTCGCTGGACTACTATCAGATCCGCATGAAGAACGCGATCAGCAACATCAGTGCGGTAAATACGACCATTCAGAATCTTTGCAATGCGTCGGGAGGTACTTCACCTTTCTGTGTTCTCTATGTCCGGCCATTTCCCTACACAAACACGACGCCAGCCAACTACCCCAGCCTGATCCTCCAACAAAGCCTCAACGCGTCGCTGCAGCAAGTTGAAGGTTGGGATTTCGAAGCGAATTACGGCTTCGATATGGCCGACATCATCGAGCCCGTCCAGGGTTCTGTAACCCTGCGTGTGCTGGGCAATTACCAGCCAGTGAACAGTTCTATTTCATTTCCCGGCGCGCCGCTTGTCTTCCAGACATTCCCCAAAGGGCACATAACGAGCTTCGTCAATTACAACCTCGGGAGTTGGACATTCACTTTGCAGGACCGCTGGCTTAGCGGCTACAACAGGAAGACGTTGGCGACTGACGTTTTCGTGAAACCTCGCATACCGTCCTACAACTACGTTGACGTCACAATCGACAAAAAATTCAGCATAGACGACATTGATCTGAGTACTTATCTGTCGATTCAGAATATCGCCGACAAGAAATTTCCTGTTGGACCCAACAACAATAGCACACCCGATCTGTATTACATGGGTGTGCAGGGACCGCAGACCACGCAATATGATGCGATCGGTCGGTTCTTTACCCTCGGTGTTCGCATAGCGCTCTAGTAACTGCGTCCCTCTTCAGCATGTTTGTCAATTCGTAGATCGAGACAGTTGTACAATGAGACTCTTGCGGATCGTCTCACTGATTGTTTCGTCTGTGTGTGTCTCGTCTGCCTTCGCTCAGGATGCGCCCGGTGGGGCAACGCCTGGCGGCGGCGGCCGTGCGCCTGCGGAAAGCTGGTGGGTGAACAAGACCGAGGGCGGCATTTACAAACCGCCGATGCGGCCCTTGTGGCGGCTGGCCGACCTGAAAAAGATGCATGCCGGGAAGGACAATTGG
>Ga0163163_10000502_pt1 | contig 35193 bp, 27 predicted proteins | sample S65metaG_FD_119766 | JGI IMG/M metagenome (GOLD analysis project Ga0163163, IMG submission 119766) | Switchgrass rhizosphere microbial communities from Kellogg Biological Station, Michigan, USA - S6-5 metaG | ecosystem: Host-associated > Plants > Roots > Rhizosphere > Soil | place: USA... | reverse complement strand
TTCTAGAACGTGAAGCTCAACGTTACGCCGACCTCGCGCGACCGGCCGACGATCGCGAAGTCATAGCCCCACGTATCGCGCGTGTCGAAACCGCCGTTGATATACAGCTCGTCCGTCAAGTTCTTGCCCCAGACTTCGACGCTGTACTTGCGGTTCCCCGGCTCGTAGACGAAGCGACCGTTCAATATGCCATAGGAGGGCTCGAGGATCGGTTTGCCGTTCGCGTCGATCAGTGTGCGCTGATAGGCGGCGTCGCGTGCATAGGGCCCCATGTAGCCGTAGTCGCCGACGAGCAGGATGTGGCCGCCGTTGCTCATCGGGATCTCGTAGTTCGCGCCGATCGTTCCGCTGTGCTCGGGCGCGTACGCGAACGGCGCTCCAGGGTAGTTGCCGGTCACGCCGTCGAACGTGCCGGCTTGGATGTAGTTCGTGTCGATCAATCCGACGCCGAAATTCAGGCGCAGCCGGTTGGTCGGCACCCAGACCACCTCGAACTCCCATCCCGATGCGGTTCCCCTGCCTTCGCCGGACTGGATAGGGAAAGGCTGGGTGTTCCCGGCGGTGTCCGTAGGCAATAGGTTGACGCGCATGCCCTTCCAGAGGGAGTCGAAGTACGTCGCGTTGAAGCGCAGCTTCCCTGCGAGCCAGTCGGATCGCATGCCGACCTCTTTGTTCTCGACGTTCTCCTGCGGTAGCGTGCAGACTACGTGCGTCGCGTCGACGCGGGGCCCGCAGAACGACGGCGGAGTCGCGATCGGCCCGATCGTCGTGAGCGGCGTGCTCTCCTGCGTGAACCCCTCCGAATACGTGGTGTAGAACATCATCGTGTCGCGCACGTGGTACGCAGCCGAGAACTTGTAGGTGTCCGTGGTCGGCGTGGGTGGGTCCGACACGTCGCGCGTAACGGCGCTGTAGGAGAACGGGTCGCCTTGGGGCGGGACCGCGGGGTCCGGCGTTCGGAACCCGTCGTTCGGCGTGTACGTCTTGTCGCCACCCGACCTGTCACTGATCCGCGCGCCGAACGTGAGATCCAGCTTCTTCGTGACGCCGATCGTCGCTTCGCCGAAGAACGCATGGTCCTTGTCCCAGCGATTCGTGAGCCCGTCCGTCGCAATCGAGCCCAAATTCCACGGATAGCGGTTCGCGCCGTAAGCGACGGATGAGTTGTCCGGCGTCAGCATGTTGCCGCCGGTGACGCCGTTCAAATTGAGCAGCGTCGCGGTCTGACGCACGTACTCGCTCGTGGCGGTGTTGATCGCCGGGATGTTGGGACCGTAGTTCGGCACGACGAACTCCCACATGCCCCAGCGCGTATTGCGGAAGTCGAGGCTCTGATCGAGCTGGTAGTAGCCCCCGATCCAGTTGATACGGCCGCTCTTCGTTGACCCCGTCAGGTGCAACTCGACGGAATCGTTCTTTCGTCGCTGCTTGAGGTCGTCCGTCGTGATCAGGAACTCCGTGCCGTCGAAGTCGATGACCTGGCGTTGATCCTGATCCCAGCTCGCGAGGATCGCCTGAAAATGCAGCCTGTCCTTGATGTCCCAGTCAGCGGTCAGCGTCGCGTAGTTCAAGTCTGCGATGATGCCGTTCTGCATGGAGTCGGATTTCGTCTCCCATTTGCCGACCTGACCCGGGCCGTTGAACGTGATGTCGGGCATTCGCGTATTCGGAACATACACGCCGTTCACGATGTCGCCGAACGCACTCTTGATACCGCCCTGGTAGTCCGTCGTATGCGTCGCGGGGTTGAAAGCGGGGCTCGCGACGCCCGTGTAACGCGTGCCGAAGCCTACGCTGGGCGGTGCCGACCACGTATTCGTGGCCGCGTTGAAGTAGTTCGGAAGTCCCGCAGGTCGGCCCGCGGTACCTGCCCCAATCGACGCGCACCGCACGAGGTCCGCCTGACACGCCGCGGCGGCCTGCGCCTGATAGGCGCCGAGCATGATGTTGTACGCGTAGATCTTCGAGTTGTCGTAGCGCGTCATCCGATGGATGCGCGGATCGGTGCCACGTTTGTTCTCGTCGTCGTACGTAAAGCGCAGCGAGAATTTGTCGGTAGCCTTCCAAAGGAAGTCCGCCTTGAGAATCGTGTCGTCCTGCGCGCCGAAGTTCCAAGGGGTCGTGAGCCCCTTGAGGAAGCCGTCGTTCTGATACATAGCGCCGATGAATTTCGACTTGAGCTTGTCGGTGATCGGGAGATCCACTGCAACCTGCGCGTCGCGGCGGTCGAAGTCGCCCATGGTGAGCTTCACGCGAGCCCCGAACTCGTCGGCCGGCTTCTTCGTCGTCATGTTGACGGCGCCGCCGTTGGTGTTGCGCCCGAACAGCGTGCCCTGCGGGCCGCGGAGCACCTCGACGCGCTCCATCTCGGTAAAGTCCATTTGCTGGAACCCGAACCCGTCTTGCCATACGCCGTCGACGTACAGGCCTACACCGGGCAAGCCGCGCACGTAGAAATTCGACTGGGCGCCGCCCGTGTTCGGATTCAACACGACGTTCGGCACCATGATGCCGAGGTCCCGACCGTTCGTGATGCCGCCGAGCTCGAGTTGCTCGTTGGTGAACGCTTGAATCGACAGCGGCGTGTCTTGCAGGTTCGTCTCACGCCGTGTAGCCGTGACGACGATTTCTTCGAGCTGCGCAAACGCGCAAGTTGGTAGGACGCACACCGCCGCTAAGGCAAGCGACGACATGCGCAGAGCTGCGTTTTTCATCGAATCCCCCCGGATGACGAACAACGAACGAGCGCGGGGTACTTATACCGCTACTGTGGGCGATTGCCAACAAGCGGCGCTGGGAAGCGGTCGTACTGCGAGGCCGCCCCGCGCAAATCACCGCGCCGGGGCGCTGATCAGCGGCGCCGCGACCCGGGGTCGTCCGGTTCCAGACGCCAGATCACGCCCCAAGCCGGCAGCTCGGCCTCGAAGCCGCGCGCGACCTCGGCCCGCGGCGTTGCGAACAGCACGCGACCGGCGCCGCTCGCCGCACGCACCGGCTCGGCGGAGAGATTCGCATCGAGCGCGAGCGTCGCGCCGTCGGACAGGCGCCAACGCACGAGGAGCAGCGCGCCGGTCCCGCCGGCGGACGCACCCGTAATGTGTGGCACGCGCGGCACAATCTCGCGCGCGCGAATTCCGAGCAGCTCACGGTAGTAGTTGAGCCACTCCGAGTGCGGCGCCGCGCCGAGCCGTGTCCAATCGAGAGTGGCCGCACGGAAGCTCGCGGGATCGTTTGGGTCGGGCAGCGCTGCACCGCGCCGGAAGCGCGCCTCGAATTCGCGCATGCGGCCCTCCGTCACCCGGCGCGCGAGCTCCGGCTCGAAGTCACAGAAGAACGGGAACGGTTCCGGGCGCACCCCATTCCTCGCCCATGAACAGCAGCGGCGGTGCGGGCGCGAGGAGCAGAATGGCGACCGCGGCGCGCAAGGCGGAAGCGTCGCGTACGATGCTCGTCAAGCGATCGCCTCGCGCTCGGTTGCCGATCTTGTCGTGGTTCTGGAGAAAGCAGACGAAGGCGGTGGGTGGCAGATGACTACTCGGCTCGCCGCGCACGCGGCCGCCGCGGTAGCGCGAGCGTTCACCCTGGAACGAGAAGCCCTGCGCAAGGCAACGACGCAGCAGCTCGTGCGCTCGCCCGACGAAGTCGACGTAGTAGCCGTCGTTCTCGTCCGTTAGCAGCGCGTGCAGGCAGTAGTGGAAATCGTCGTTCCATTGCGCGTCGTAGCGCTCGGGATCGCCGGGCGAGCCGAGCAGCGTCGCTTGGTTGAAGACGTTCTCGAGCACCAGGTGCACATGGCGCTCGCGCCCCGGACCGGCGCGCACGCGCCGAGCGAGCTCGATGAGGATGTGCGGCGAGGAGCTGTCGCGGAGCGCGTGCACGGCATCGAGCCGCAGACCGTCGAAATGAAATTCGTCGAGCCAGTAGAGCGCATTACGGATCACGAATTCGCGAACGGTGCGGCTAGCGTCGCCGTCGTAGTTGATCGCTGCCCCCCATGGCGTGTGATGCTCGGGGTTGAAGAACTCGGGCGCGTAAGCGTGCAGCCAGTTGCCTTCCGGACCGAAGTGGTTGTAGACGACGTCGAGCAGCACGCCGAGACCGCGCGAGTGCGCCGCATCGACGAACGCCTTGAGGTCATCGGGCTCGCCGTACGCGGACTCCGGCGCGAACCACAACACGCCGTCATAGCCCCAGCCGCGCGTGCCGGCGAATTCGGCGACCGGCATGAGCTCGACGAAGGTCACGCCGAGCGCAGCGAGGTGGTCGAGCTTGTCGAGCGCAGCGCGAAACGTGCCGCTCGGCGTGAACGTGCCGACGTGAAGCTCGTAGATAACGGCCTCGTGCCACGGTCGGCCGCGCCAACCGCGGTCGCGCCACACATAGGAGCGCGGGTCGACGACCCGGCTCGCGCCGTGCACGTCGTCGTTTGCGCGAGCTGCCGGGTCGGGCACGACGCAGCCGTCGATCCGAAACGAATAGAAGGCACCCACCGGCACCGAAGCCTGCACGCCGAACCAACCGCCCTCTTCCCGCTGCATCGGTATCTCGCGCGCCGCGCCGCCTTCGAGCGCTGGCAGCACGAGCGCCACGGTGTCGGCGCTAGGCGCCCATAAACGAAAGCGGACGTGCCCGTCCGCCTCGATCTCGGCGCCGAAGGCGGCGCGGCTCACGTCAGGATCGCGAGCAGATCGTTGAGCGGTAGCGCGACCCAGTCGGGCCGGCTACGCAGCTCGTAGCGCAGCTCGTACAACGCCTTCTCGATCTCGAACAGCTGCAGCAGCGGCAGCCGCGGCGCGAGTGCGTCCATGAGACCGGCCTTGCGAGCCGCGGTCTCATAGGCCGCGAGGAAAGCGGCACGCGTTGCGGCTTCCCAGCGCGCGAGCCTCGCTTCGCGCGCGGCTCGCGCGTCGCCGGTCGCACCCGTGCCGTTCTCGACTACCGCGCGACGTGCGTACGAGAAGGAACGTAGCAAGCCTGCCACGTCGCGCAGCGCGGACGACTTCTCGCGGCGCTCCGACAGCGGGCGCGCGGGCTCGCCCTCGAAGTCGACGATCAGGAAGTCATTGCGCCGCACGAGCACCTGTCCCAAGTGAATGTCGCCATGATGACGCTGCTTGACGCCGAGCCCTGCCGGCTCGAGCTTGGTGAGCGTGTCGATCCGCGCGTCGAGCGCCGCGGCACGCGCGAGCAACGCGTCGCGCGCTGCACGCACCTTGTCCGTGGCGATCTCACTCGCGCCGAGCTGCCGTAGGGTCTCCTCGGCTTCGCGCCGCACGCGCGCGCGCCACGCGAGCAGGTCCGCCGCGACGATAGGCTCGGGCTTGAAAGCCGGGTCGTCCGTCGGCGTGAGCAGCGCGGCGTGCAGTTGCGCGACGCGCGTCGCGAGCACGCCGACGAGGGCGAGGTAGGCGCCGTGCGCGTACTCGGCGGACGCTTCGGCGCTCTGCCGGTCCTCGAGAAAGCGCTTGAGATAATTGATCGTGAAGTCCCAGCCGTCGCCCTGGTTCGCGACGAAGGCTTGGAGCAGAGCCACGGTGTACGCGCCGCCGTCGTCGCCGCGAAACACCACCGCGCCGGCGACCGGCACGATGTGGTCGAAGTGAGCCACGTCCGTGAGGAACCGACCCACTTCGAGCTCCACACTCTCGCCGGCTTGCAGACGACGGTAGACCTTGAGGAACAGGTGCTCGCCGATTCGCATCGCGGTGTTGCTGCCCTGCAGCTTGAGCACCTGAGCGCTCGTGCCTTCATTGTCGTTGCCGCGCAGCGCGATGAAAGAGCGCGTCGGCATGAACACGAAGCTGCCGTTCCGGGCGCGGATTTGCGTGCTCGCCGCGACGGCATCGAGCACCGCTTGGCCGAAGTGTTCGTCGGCTGTCGCCTCGGCGAGCACGCCGACGACGCCTTTCTGCCGCACCCGCGCAATCACCGCGGTCTGGAGCCGGTTGAGCCGCGCCTCCTCCGTCTCGAACGCGAGAAGCAGCGGTATGAAATAGCGCTCGGTGCCGCCCGGGCTGGCCACGTCGAACAGCCCGAGCATCCAGCTGCCGACCGGCGTCCGCCATTCGACGCCATCGGCGAGTGTCGCGCTTTCGACGCGTCCGCTCTTGCCCGAGAACCAGCGCTGCGCCGCGACATAGCTCGGCAGGATCTCGCGTTCGAACTGGTGACGCAGCTTGGTCGCGGCCGCGCCGCGCCAGGCGGCCACGCGCGTCGGCCAGAAGCTGTTGAGCCCTTCGGTGAGCACGAGCACGGGCGCCTCGTCGCGCACTACGTTTTCGTGCCAGGCCGGCGGCGCGGTGTCGCGGCTCAGCCTGAACCAGTAGAAGGCGTAGCCCGGCAGCGTCAGCAAGTACGGCAGCTCGCCGATCGGCGGGAACGACGTGCGGCCGAGCAGCTCGACCGGAACGGTTCCCTTGAACTGCGTAAGGTCGAGCTCCACGGGCTGCGCCGACCGCGACAGGTTGGCGACACACAGGATCACGTCGTCGCCATACTCGCGTAAGGCGACGAAGATGCGCCGGTTGGCGGGACGAATGAAGCGCAACGTGCCGCGGCCGAAGGCCTGCGACGTCTTGCGCACCTGCAGCATGCGCTTCATCCAGTTGAGCAGGGACGAGCGGTCGCGAAGCTGCGCCTCGACGTTCACCGACTCGTAGCCGTAAACCGGGTCCATGATCGGAGGTAGATAAAGTTGCTGCGGATCGGCGCGCGAGAAGCCCGCGTTGCGATCAGGGCTCCACTGCATCGGTGTGCGCACGCCGTTGCGGTCGCCGAGGTAGAAGTTGTCGCCCATGCCGATCTCGTCGCCGTAATAAATGATCGGCGAGCCTGGCATGGACAGCAGCAAGCTGTTCATGAGCTTGATGCGCTCGAGATCGTTGTCCATGAGGGGCGCAAGCCGCCGGCGAATGCCGAGGTTCAGCCGCGCACGCGGATCGGCGGCGTACATCTGGTACATGTAGTCGCGCTCGCGGCTGGTCACCATCTCGAGCGTGAGCTCGTCGTGATTGCGCAGAAAGATGGCCCACTGGCAGTTGTCGGGGATGTCCGGCGTCTGGTCGATGATCTCGACGATCGGATGGCGGTCTTCCTGAGCGATCGCCATGTACATGCGCGGCATCAGCGGGAAGTGGTACGCCATGTGGCACTCGTCGCCATCCGCGAAATAGTCGCGCACGTCCTCCGGCCACATGTTCGCCTCGGCGAGCAGCATGCGGTCGGCGTAGTCGTCGTTGATGACTTTACGAATTCGCTTCACGAGGTCGTGCGTCTCGGGCAAGTTCTCGTTGCTCGTGCCCTCGCGCTCAACGAGGTACGGAATCGCGTCGAGACGCAGCCCGTCGACACCGAGGTCGAGCCAGAAGCGCATGGTGCGCAACACGATGCGCTCCACCAGCGGATTGTCGAAGTTGAGGTCGGGCTGGTGACTGAAGAACCGGTGCCAGTAGTGCGACTTCGCGACCGGGTCGAAAGCCCAGTTCGAGGTCTCGGTGTCCGTGAAGATGATGCGCGTGCCCGCATACTTCTTCGGATCGTCGCTCCACACGTAGAAGTTGCGCTTGCGCGAGCCCGCCGGCGCGCGGCGCGCCGCCTCGAACCACGGATGCTGGTCCGAGGTGTGATTGATGACGAGCTCCGTGATCACGCGCAGATTTCGCCGGTGCGCTTCGCGCACGAAGTGCTTGAAATCGCCGCGCGTGCCGTACTGCGGATGGATGTTGCGATAGTCGGCGATGTCATAGCCGTCGTCTCGGCCCGGCGACGGGTAGAAGGGCAACAGCCAGATGGTGTTGACGCCGAGATCCTGGATGTAGTCGAGCTTACGGATCAGCCCGCGAAAATCGCCGATGCCGTCGTTATTGCTGTCGAAGAACGCGCGCACGTGTACTTCGTACACGACGGCGTCCTTGTACCAGAGGGGATCCTGTGCCGAGACGGGCGCGGGCGTGCTCATCAATTCCAGGCTTAGAGGTAGTAGTCGAAGTCGTGCTCGGTGCGCACTTTGCGCCGGAGGCGGAACACGTGGGCCGGCAGCGTTCGAGGATCGAGCTCGATGTAGTTGCGAGCTCCATGCCACAAGAAGCGAGCATCGGTCAGCAGATCGTGGACCTGAAACGATTTCTCTGCGGCGAGCCCGAAGCCGGCGAGGTCGAGATCGATCCAGCCGGACTGGCGGTAACGCGGATCGAGGTTCACCGCGACCAGGATGATCTCGCCGTCCTCGGTGGACTTGCTGTAGGCGATGATCGAATCGTTGTCGACGGAGTGGAAGCGCAAGCTCGAGTCGGACTGCAGCGCGCGATGCTCGCGTCGGATGCGGTTCACTCGCGCGATCAAGTCGCGCAGGCTGTCGGGGCGCTCGAGATCCCACTGACGCAGCTGGTACTTCTCCGAATCGAGGTATTCCTCGCTGCCCGGCTCGCGCGGCTCGTGCTCGAGCAATTCGAACGCGGGTCCGTAGATGCCGTAGCTCGCGCCGAGCGTCGCGGCGAGCACGAGACGCGCCATGAACGCGGGCCGCCCGCCGAATTGCAGGTATTCGGGCAGGATATCGGGCGTGTTCGGCCAGAGACTGGGCCGGAAATAGTCGGACACCGGTGGGCGCGTGACCTCGGTGAGGTATTGCTCGATTTCCTCGCGCGTGTTGCGCCACGTGAAGTAGGTGTACGACTGGGAAAAGCCGAGCTTGGCGAGCCGGTACATCACCTTGGGGCGCGTGAAGGCTTCAGAGAGAAAGATGACGTCGGGGTGCGCGCTGCGCACCTCGCCAATCAGCCACTCCCAGAACGGAAATGGCTTGGTGTGCGGGTTGTCGACCCGGAATACCCGGACTCCGGCCTCGATCCAAAAGTCGACCACGCTCTTCAGCTCCTGCCAAAGCGCGCGCCAAGCCGTGGTCTCGAAGTAAAACGGGTAGATGTCCTGGTATTTCTTGGGTGGGTTTTCGGCGTATTGAACCGTGCCGTCGGCGCGCTTCAGGAACCATTCCGGGTGCTCGCGCACGTACGGGTGATCGGGGCTGCACTGATACGCGATGTCGATCGCGATCTCGATGCCGAGCTCCGCCGCCTCGCGGCGCAGCCGCGCGAAGTCTTCTAGCGACCCCAGCTCCGTGATCGTGGCCTTGTGGCCGCCGCTCGCGGCGCCGATCGCCCAGGGGCTGCCGACATCGACTTTCGCGGCACCGACCTTGTTATTGGGTCCCTTGCGCTCGGTGAAACCGATCGGATGGATCGGCGGCAAATACAAGATGTCGAAGCCCATCGACGCGACGTAAGGCAGGCGCGCCGCGCAATCGGCGAAGGTGCCGTGCTTGCCGGGCTTGTCGCTCGTGGAGCGCGGAAACAGCTCGTACCAGCTCGAGAAGCGCGCGAGCTCGCGTTCCACCTCGACGGTCAGCGGCGGCTCGTGGCGCGTGACGAGATCCGGATCGATACCCGCTCGCTCGAGCTGCGCACCGCGCGCCTCGTCGACGCGGGTGTCCTGCCCGGCGGCACGCTTCTTCTCGATGTCCCGCTTCCAAGTCGCGAGGTGATCGACCCACGCCTCGACGGTGAACTCGTAACGGCCGAGCTCGCTCACCGCGAATTGCGCGGCAAAGCGGTCGTTTCCCGCGCCGCTCATCGCGACGCGTTGCCATTCAGTGTCGCCGCGGCGCCGGAACAGGACGGCGCAGGCCACGAGGTCGTGACCGTCCGCGAATACGTCCGCTGATACGCTCACCATGTCGCCACGAACGCGCTTGACCGCGAAGCGGCCGCCATCGACCTGCGGCACGATGTTCTCGATGACGACGCGCGCGCGGGTCATCCACGATCTTCCGGCGTGAAATACAGCGCCGCGAGCGGCGGCAGCCATAGCGTCAACGAATGAAGCCGGCCGTGCGCGCCGATCGGCGCGGCGTCGACGCCGCCGAGATTGCCCTCGCCGCTCCCGCCGTAGCGCGGTGCGTCGCTGTTGAGACGCTCCGTCCACCGCCCGCCGCGCGGCACGCCGACGCGGTAATTGCTGCGCGACACCGGCGTGAAGTTGCACACCACGAGCACGAGGTCGTCGGGCCCCGACCCGCGGCGCACGAACGACAGCACGCTCGCGTCGCCGTCATTGCAATCGATCCACTCGAAGCCGTCGGGCGAGAAGTCGCGCGCGTGCAGGGCGGGCAAGGTGCGGTAGAGGTGATTGAGGTCGCGCAACCAATGCTGCACGCCGGCATGTAGCGGGTACTGGAGCACGTGCCACTCGAGGCTCTCGTCGTGCGTCCATTCGCGCTTCTGGCCGAACTCGCCGCCCATGAACAGCAGCTGCTTGCCCGGGTGCGCCCACATGTAGCCGTACAGCAGGCGCAGGTTCGCGAACTGCTGCCATTCGTCGCCCGGCATCTTGCCGACGAGCGAGCCCTTGCCGTGCACGACCTCGTCGTGCGAGAGCGGCAACACGAAGTTCTCGGTGAACGCGTACCACAGGCCGAACGTGAGCTGGTTATGGTGGTACTTCCGATGGATCGGGTCCTGCTGGAAGTACTTCAGCGTGTCGTGCATCCAACCCATGTTCCATTTGAGGCCGAAGCCGAGTCCGCCGAGATAGGTCGGCCGAGACACCATCGGCCAAGCGGTCGACTCCTCGGCAATCGTCTGCGTCCCCGGGTGATCGCGGTACACGGCTTCGTTGCAACTGCGCAGGAACGAGACCGCCTCGAGATTTTCGTTGCCGCCGTAGTGATTCGGGATCCATTCGCCCGGCTTGCGCGCGTAGTCGAGGTACAGCATCGAAGCCACCGCGTCCACGCGCAGCGCATCGATGTGATATTTGTCGAGCCAGAAGAGAGCGTTCGAGGCGAGGAAGTTGCGAACTTCGGCGCGGCCGTAGTTGAAGATCGAGCTGCCCCACTCCGGGTGAAAACCCTTGCGCGGATCCGCGTGCTCGTAGAGGTGGGTGCCGTCGAAGAACGCGAGCCCGTGCTCATCGGTGGGGAAATGCGACGGCACCCAATCGAGAATTACGCCGATGCCGCGCGAGTGCAGGTGATCGACGAGGTACATGAAATCCTGCGGCACGCCATAGCGTGCGGTCGGCGCGAAGTACCCCGTGACCTGGTAACCCCACGAGCCGTAGAACGGATGCTCCATCACGGGCATCAATTCCACGTGCGTGAAGCCGAGATAGCTCACGTGATCGCCGAGCGCGTGAGCGAGCTCGCGGTAGTTGAGCGCGCGGTTGCCCTGTTCGGGAACGCGCCGCCAGGAGCCGAGGTGCACCTCGTAAATGGACATCGGTGAGCCGAGCGCATTGCGCCCGGCGCGCTCGCTCATCCAGGCCTCGTCGTGCCATTCGTAGCCGAGATCGGCGACGATCGACGCTGTGCGCGGAGGCTCTTCGCAGCGGAAGGCGAAGGGATCGCTCTTCTGCACGGTATAGCCGTTGTGGCGCGACTCGATATGGAACTTGTAGAGCGCACCGGCGCCGATGCCCGGCACGAAGCCCGTCCAGATTCCCGATTCGTCCTTCGCGACGTCGAGCGCATGCGAGCGCGGGCTCCAGCCGTTGAAATCGCCCACGACCGAGACGCGCGCGGCGTTCGGCGCCCAGACTGCGAAGTAAGTGCCCGCATTTCCCGCAGCGTCGCGTCCATCCGAGGCGACTGGATGCGCGCCGAGCTTCTCGTACGCGCGGAAATGCGTGCCTTCCCGGAAATGATAGATGTCGCGCTCGGTGAGCAGACGAGCAACCATGAATATCGGCCCCTGCCGGAGACAGTTCTCTGAGTTAACTTCGACCTTAACATTAGACAGCCGGCAGCGTTTGCGCCGACAAATGGTCTGTCGGAGCTACGCCGAGCTCCGCGGACGCGGCTCGACACCTTTATCTCCGACGAACTTCGGTCGGAACGGGCGACGGGAGGGCGATCGCTGGTTAGCGGTTCGGGCGCAACCCGGATCCAGCCGCATTCATTCGTAACGTAGCGAGGTCACGGGGTGCGCCCGCGCGGCCTTCATCGACTGCAGCACGACCGTGAGGTAAGCGATCCCGAGCGCGGCTAACGCGGCCACGACGAAGATCAACGGGTTGATTCCTGCGCGGAAGGCGAAGTTCTCGAGCCACGCCTTCATCACGGCGTACGCGATCGCGCTCGCGACCACGGCCGCGCCGAGCACGAGGTAGACGATCCGATGCGCGAGCAGCGTGATGATCTGCCCCGTGCGAGCGCCGAATACTTTCCGAACGCCGATCTCGCGCGTGCGCTGTGCGGCCATGAAGGACGCGAGCCCGAACAAGCCGAGGCACGCGATGAAGATGCAAATTCCCGCGAAGATCGCGATCAAGTTCGTGAGGCGCGTATCCGAGACGTAGAGTCTCTGGAGAGAATCGTCCACGAACTCGAATTCGAACGGGTGCAGCCCATCGAACTTGCGCATCGTATCGCCCACGAATCTGATCGTGGCCGGCACGTTCCTGCCGGAGATGTTCACCACCATCGTGCGCTCCTCGTGCATCCGCAGCACGGGCGGTACGCCGGAGAAGTTCTCCACGCGCCGAAAGATCGCGAACGGCTCCACACTGTTGTGCACGGAGCGAAAGTTGAAGTCCTGGACGACGCCGACGACCGTGCCCTGTTGAGCGCCGGGGCCCTGGCCGAGCTCGAAGCGCTTGCCGATCGGATCGTCCCAGTGCTGGGCGCGCACCACCGCCTGATTCACGACGAGCTCGGTGATGGGCTGCGGCGGCGCGCCGCCCGGCCCGCCGGCGCCGGCTGCGCTTGCGACGATGTCCGCGACGTCTCGACCCGCGACGAGCGTAATTCCCATCACCTTGATGAAGTCGGGTCCCACGCCCATGCCGGTGATCGTAGTCGTCTCGATCGTGCCGTCGTTGGTCTCGAGCCCGATCCTGCCCTCCCCGAAGCTGCCGACGCCCAACGGTGTGTTCATCCAGGACACGCCGAGCACCTCGGGATTCGTGAGGAGCTGCGTTCGGATGGCGTCGGCGCTCAGGATCGTTTCCGAGCCGCGCAGAACCACGTTCACGCGGTTCTCGCGCGCAAAGCCGAGCGACATGCTCGAGATGTAGCGCATCTGAGCGAACATCACGAGCGTGCACGCGATCACGGTTACGGAGATCAAGAACTGCGCGAACACGAGCGTCTCACGGAGCCCCGACCTGCGGCCGCCGCCCTTGCCTCCACCGACGAGCGCCGTGACCGGCACCGCCGCCGAGAGATAAAACGCGGGATACAGTCCAGCGCCGAGGCCCACCAGCAGGGCGAGCCCCGCGAGCCAAAGGTAGAGCTGCGGCGTCTCCGTGAAGCTCAAGCTGATCGTCTTTCCGAACAGCTGGTCGAGCGGAGTGAACGCGATCGCGAGCTTCACGAGCAGCAGGCCCACGAGCACGGCCACTACTGCGAGCAGCATCGACTCCGCGAGGAACTGCAAGATCAGCGCGCGCCGATTCGACCCGAGGATCTTCCGGATACCGACCTCTTTCGCGCGCTTCGCGGCGCGTGCGGTGGCGAGGTTCATGTAGTTGATGCAAGCCACGAGCAGCGTGAATACCGCGACGGCCATGAAGCCATACAGGTAATAGCGGTTGCCCGTGGGCACGTCGTCTGTGAAGTCGGAGTACAGGTGGGTATCCGGCAGCGGCTGCAACCAGCTGCGCCACTTCGCGTTGATGCGGTCGCCCACCTCCTTCATGTTGCGCTCGAAGAACGCGTTCGATACTTCACCCCACTTCGAGGGGTCGTATCCGGGTCGCATCAGCAGATAGGTATAGACGCCGGGGTTGAAGAGCACTTGGCGCCTGAGGTTTTCCGGCACCGTCATCATCCCCAAGTTGGCCGAGAACAGCGCGTCGTACCGGAAGTGGGTGTTCTCCGGGAGATCCTCGAACACGAGCGTGACTTGCGCGTTGTTGCCGTCCGAAGCGAGCGTCTCACCGATCGGATTTCGCTCGCCGAAGTAGTGCCGCGCGACGGAGTGACTGATCGCGATCGCGGTCGGCGAGTCGAGCGCGGTGTTCGGGTCGCCGTAGAGAATCTTGTGCTTGAACACCTTGAACACGTTGGTGTCCGCGACGTAGGTGTCACGCCAGTAGTAGCCGTCGGCGCCGTGCGTGAGGAAGTTTCGGCTGTTGCCGCCGCCTAGGAATCGCACGTACTCCTGCACGTCGGGTACCTCGTCCTTCAGCATCGGGCCAAGGGCGGGCGACGTGTGTGCGGCGGTGTTTTGTTTGCCGTTGATCTCGATCTGGTTGACGATCCGGAAGATGCGGTCGGAGTTCTCGGAGCTCCGGTCGTAGCTGAGCTCGATCCGAAGGTAGATTCCCAAGATCAGACAGCAGGCGATCGCGATCGCGAGGCCCGCGACGTTGATCAGCGCGTAGGACTTGTCGCGCGCGAGCGTGCGTAGCGCGATTTTCCACATCGTCGAGTTCATTAGCAGCCCCCTACTACCATCTGGCGGAACAGCGACACACGCCCGCGCCAAGTTGCGGCGGGTCCGATAATATCTCCGCCGATCGCACCAAGGGTGAGAATATGAAGTCTCTTAGAGACGTCTCATTGCTTGCCTGCAGCGTCGCCCTTTTCGCGACGGCCGTTGCGGCGCAGGAAGGGACGCAAGCCGCCGATGGACAGCATGACGGGGCCGCCGCGCAAGCGCCGCCCGCTGCGTCGGTCGTTTCGACTGACCTCTACGTGCCGGCCGAGCCGTTGACGAAAACGGCGCCGGACTATCCCAGCTCCGCGTTGTACAGCGGCCGACAGGGCTGGGCGAAGGCGAGCTTCGTCATCTCGGCCGAGGGAAAGGTCATCGAACCGATGATCGAACAGTCGAGCCACCACGACTTCGACGCACCGACACTGCGCGCCATCAAAAACTGGCGCTACAAACCGGCCATGCTGAATGGCACGCCCGTCGAGCAGAGCATGGTCGAGACAATCATTCGCTACCAGCTCGGTACCGCCAGCGGCGCGAGCGCGCAGTTCGTGAAGAAGTACCGCGCAACCCAGTCTTTGATCGTCGCGAAGAACTTTCCCGAAGCGGCCAAGTCGCTGCAATCGCTCGAAACAGGCCCGATCAACTACTACGAGGACGCGTGGCTCTGGTGGCTGAAATACGTCTATCTCGAGACCACGGGGGCAACCGACCCTCAGGCGCTCGGGGAAGCGTTACACAAATCGCTCGGAAGCACCGAGACCAGGACCGATAGCATCCTGGAACCCGATATCTTCGTGCTGGCATCGCAACGCTTGTACGTGCTGAGCGTGCGCAGTAACGATCTCAGCGACGCGATATCCACCTTGGAGCGGCTCAAGGAATCGAAGCCCGCGCACGGCTCGAAACTATACAAAGACGTTATGGCGCAACTCGAGCCAATCAACAGCGAGGTCGTGAGGATCGTCGCCGGTCCTCGGATAGTGCGGCAAGAGGGCCGAATCGACGAGCACAACTATTGGGTCCATCGGATGCTGCGTCGTTCCTTCTCCTTCGGCGACGTAAAGAACGGCCAGCTGGAGGTCGTGGATCTGCGCTGCACCCGCGCTAACCGTCGGCTAATCTCGGTACCCGAAAACGCGGTGTTGAAGCTCCCGGAGTCTTGGGGCGATTGCAGGGTCTACATCAAGGGTGATCCGGGCACTACTTTCTCGTACGAGGAGTACCCGGCCGATGTCGCCAACGCAGTCGATCCAGCGCAAATCGCGTCGAAGCCCGAGTAGCGTTGCACTATGCGGTCGGAGCGGGAACGCGCACGGGCTCCGCAGCGTTTCTAACCCGTGGCCATGCGCCCGAGCTGCGCGCGCTTGCGCCACTCTCCACAGGTCACACCAACGAACTTCTTGAACGCGCGCTGGAACGCAGCCTCCGAGCGGTAACCGACGCCGTCCGCGACCCGGCCGATGCTCTCTCCATCGGTGAGCAGGCTCGACGCGAGCTGCATGCGCCAGCGGCCGACGTAGCGCATCGGCGGTTCGCCGGTGAAGCGCGCGAAGCGCTCGGCGAGCACCGAGCGCGACACCCCACTCCTCTTCGCGAGGCTCGCGAGCGACCAGTCGGCGGCAGGCTGAGTGTGGATCAGCTGTAACGCCCGGCCGACTTGCTCGTCGCGCAGCCCCGCGAGCCAGCTCGACGCGCTGTCGGGCATCGAGTCCATGTGCTGGCGAATCGCCTGCAGGAACATGAGCTCGCCCGCGCGAGCGACGAGCGTCGCGGCGCCGGCCCGGCCGCTCGCCTTCTGCTCGATCGCGGCGCGCAACAACTCCTTCATCAACCCGTCGGAGTCGAGCTGCGCCTTCACGATCAACATTCGCGGCAGCGCGCTGAGCAACGGATTGAACGGCGACGCGTCGCAGCCGAGATAGCCGCAGACGAAGTTCGCCGGCGCGCCGCCGCCGTCCATCGTGCAGAGCGTGAACGGCTCGCCGCTCGTCGCGGCCGCTGTGTAGAAGCTCGCGTCGGGAGGCGCCGCCTCCCAACGATCGGCATCCGACGTCAGCAGATGCCCCTCGCCATGGGGAAACATCACGATGTCCCCGGGCTCGAAGGTCTCGGGTCGCACGGCGGGATCCTGCGGCCTCGCCCAGCCGCGCGCGGCGACCATCGCATGGAACGGGATCACGTGACCCGCGCCCGGCATCATCGTCGCGCCGACTGCTTTCATCTGCAGCGTTGCGGCAATCCAAGGCTGGGAGGCGCTCACCTCGAAGTAGAGCGCGCTCGTGAGCCGCACGGCGCGCAGAACGTCGGACAGCACGTCCATAGCGCTAACCGCTCCGGCTCATCGGCTACCCCTCGTGTGACTCGCCGCACGACGCGCGGCGGACGATCGAGCATGAATTAGAGACGATCCGATATTCCCTGACAACGCCCGCAGGCCGACCATGCGCGCCCTCGGCAACCACACCTGGAGAGCACGCCCATGAGCACTGTCGCCTCGCGAACTCTGGCCCCGCGGACCCAAGCCTTTCGAACCCTCGACGGCTCGACCGTCAACCTCGAGCGCACCGCGATCGGAGCCGCGCTCGGCACGGACGTCCTGTTCCCGGACTCCGCCGGCTACTCCGATGCGCGCGCAATCTGGAACGCGATGATCGAGCGGCAACCGGCCGCGATCGTGCGAGCCGCCACGGAGACCGACGTGATCAAGGCGGTCACGTTCGCGCGCGCGAACCGCCTGATGCTCGCCGTCAAGGGCGGCGGCCACAACATCGCGGGCAGTGCGCTCGTCGAGGGCGGCCTCGTGATCGATCTCAGCCCCATGCGCAAGATCGCGGTCGACCCGGCCGCGCGCATCGCGCGAGTCGAGCCCGGCGTGACGCTCGCCGACGTCGATCGCGCGACGCAGCAGCACGGCCTCGTCGTGCCGACCGGCATCAACTCGACCACCGGCATCGCGGGCCTCACGCTCGGCGGCGGCTTCGGTTGGACGACGCGCAAGTTCGGCTTGACGATCGACAACCTTCTGTCCGCGCGCGTCGTGACCGCCGATGGCGAGATCACGCGCGTCGATCGCGAGCGGCATCCCGACCTCTACTGGGCGATCCGCGGCGGCGGCGGCAACTTCGGCGTCGTGACCGAGTTCGAGTTCGGTTTGCATCCGCTCGGCCCCGAGGTCGTCGCCGGCATGGTCGTGCATCCGTTCGCCGACTTCGCGTCCGTACTGAAGCAATACCAAGCCGCGCTCGTCCGCGCGTCCGACGATCTCACCTGTTGGGCCGTGATGCGCAAGGCGCCGCCGCTGCCGTTCCTGCCCGCCGAGTGGCACGGCCGCGAGATCCTCGTGCTCGCGATGTGCCACGTCGGCCCGCGTGCCGGGGCCGAGGCCGCAACCGCGGAGCTGCGCAAGATCGGCAAGCCGATCGCGGACATCGTTGGACCGATGCCGTTCGTCGGCTGGCAATCGGCATTCGATCCACTGCTGACGCCGGGCGCGCGCAACTACTGGAAGAGCCATGACGTCGCTGCATTCGGCGACACGTCGATCGAGGTTCTGCGCGATGCGATCGAGAGCCTCCCGACCGAGGAGTGCGAGGTGTTCATCGCGCACGTCGGTGGCGCGATGACGCGCGTGCCGGCCGCGGCCACCGCGTGGCCGAATCGCGCGCCGCATTTCGTGGTGAACGTGCATACGCGCTGGCGCGACGCGAAGGACGACGAGCGCTGCCGCGGCTGGGCACGGCGTCTGCACGAGCGGCTCGCACCGCACGCGATGGGCAGCGTTTACGTGAACTTCATTCCGGACGACGAGGCACGCGTGAACGACGCGTACGGCCGCAACTTCGAGCGGCTCGCTGCGATCAAGCGGCGCTTCGACCCGGCCAATCTGTTCCGGACGAACCAGAACATCGCGCCGCGCTAGCTCCAAGGACGCTCCGCCGCGGTCAACGCCGCGGCGGAGCTTTTAGGACATGAGTTCCAACGAGAGACGATATGAAGATGCAAAGCCAGGGACGCGTGCAGCGACGGGGCGCGTTGCTCGCCGCTGCGGGGATTCAGCTCATCAGCATGGGCATCCGACGGTCGCTCGCGCTGTTCAAGCGGGTGCGCAGCATCGATTATGGCTCCGCGAAGCCATCCACGGTGTGGAGAATCCTCAGCCACCCTTGACGGAATTCCGGCCGTCAGGCACTAAAGGCCGTTGCGCCGCGCATTGGGTATCGTCCCTGCCGCGGTATTGGTCCGAAGGGGATTCCGAATGGCGATCGGTTTTTGGCGGCTTAGCGCGGTCACGCTCGCGATAGGGCTCCCGGGTTTCGCGCTCGCGCAGGCGGCGCGTCCTACGCAAGGCTCGCACCCCGACTTCAGCGGGATCTATTTCCCAGCCGTCGGCCCCGGGATGCGGTCGCAGACGCCGGCTCAGCTGCCATACAACGATGCGGCCAAGAAGCTGGTCGCGGACTACCAAAAGAGCTTCACGCTCGACGACGACCCGGGACGATATTGCATCTGGCCCGGTATGCCGCGAGCTGTCTGGGGCGCGCCGTTCAGCGTCGAGATCCAGCAACGTCCCCAGGATCTCTCGATCTATTGGGAAGGCTACGGCATGTACCGCAAGATCTACATGGCCGATCACAACCCGCCGAAGCAGCTCGTGCCGTCCGCGATGGGCCATTCGGTCGCGCGCTGGGAAGGCGACACGCTCGTGGTCGAGACGGACAAGCTGAAGCCCTATCCGTACATGACACGAATGGCGACGTCGTCCGCCGCGCACGTCGTCGAGCGGCTGCACCTCGAGCAGCACGCGGACGCGAAGGGCCAGCCCGCGAAGTACCTCGTCGACGAGCTTGTGCTCACCGATCCCAAGGTCTACACCGAGCCCGTAAAGATCAAGGCGACGCTTCAGCTGCGCCCCGATCTTTCGCTGATCGAATACACCTGCACCGACACCCTCTGGGACGACTACCTCACGCAGCGCGGCCTCACGCTGCCCGACCTCGACGAGCTGCCGAGCGGAGCCAAGGAGTAATCATATGAATAGGACGATCGTTGCCCTGCTCGGCGCCGCGCTCACGGCGCTCGCATTCCCGGCGGCAGCACACCACTCGTTCGCGGTCTGGGACATGACGCAGAACATCGAGTTCAAGGGCGTCGTCGAGACGCTGAAGTTCCGCAACCCGCACATGGCGATGACGCTCACGACGACGAAGCCGGACGGCACCAAAGAGACGATCAACTTCACGGAAGGCGCGCCGGCGAACATGCTCGTGCGGATGGGGCTCGACCCGGCCGTGATCGCGCCGGGCCAGGAGATCACCGTGATCGGCGCGCCGCGCAAAGACGATCCGAACGAGTATTTCATCAAGTCGATCGTGCTCAAGGACGGAACGAAGTTCCAGAGCATCGGCCCTTAAGGCGGAGTGCTCCTCGCCGCTCTCGCCGAAACCTCCGACGCCGTCGCGGCAACCCGCAGCCGGCTCGCAAAGATCGAGCTGCTAGTCGCGTGCTTGCGCGCGCTCGCGCCCGAAGAGCGAGAGACCGCGGTCGCGTGGCTCGCGGGCGCGCTGCCGGGCGGCAGGCTCGGGCTCGGCCCCGCCATCGTTCACGGCCTGCGCGGCGTGCCGCCGGCCGCCGTCGCGACACTCACGATCTCGGCTGCACGCGAACGGCTCGAGAGCGTCGCGGGCGTGCGCGGCGCGGGCAGCACCCACCGGCGCCGCGAGATCCTCGAGAGCCTCTTCGCTGACGCGACCGCGCGCGAGCAGAGTTTCCTCGCGCGCTTGCTCGTCGGGGAGCTTCGCCAGGGCGCGCTCGAAGGCGTGATGGGCGACGCGATCGCGGCGGCCGCGGGTCTTCCGGCGGCCGACGTCCGCCGCGCGATCATGCTCGCGGGCGTGATCGCCCCGGTCGCCGTTGCGGCGCTCGCGGAAGGCTCCGCGGGCCTCGCGCGCTTCAAACTCGAGCTGTTCAAGGCCGTGAGCCCGATGCTCGCGAGTCCGACGCAAGGCGTCGAGAGTGCTCTCGCCGAGCTTAGGATGGCGGCGTTCGAGCACAAGCTCGACGGCGCGCGCGTCCAAGTGCACAAGCACGAGCGCGACGTGAAAATCTATTCGCGAACCGGACGCGACGTCACGTTCAGCTTGCCCGAGATCGCCGCGACGATTGCTGCGCTCGATGCGCACAGCTTGATCCTCGACGGCGAGGTGATCGCGCTCGATGCCGCGGGCCGGCCGCGGCCGTTCCAAGAGACGATGCGCCGGTTCGGGCGCAAGCTCGAGATCGAGGACACGCGCGCGGCGATTCCGCTGTCGTTGTTCTGCTTCGACTGTCTGCACGCGGACGGGGCGGATCTGATCGATCGCCCGACCGAGGAACGCGTCGCGGCGCTCGCGCGAGACGTTCCGGCGAGCCTCGTTGTCCCCCGCATCGTGACCGCAGAGCTCGAGACCGCGCAGCGTTTCCTACGCGACGCGCTCGATGGAGGGCACGAGGGATTGATGGCGAAGTCGCTCACCGCGCCGTACGAAGCAGGCAGCCGCGGCGCGGCGTGGCTCAAGATCAAGGTCGCGCACACGCTCGACCTCGTCGTGCTGGCGGCCGAATGGGGCAGCGGGCGGCGTCGCGGTTGGCTCAGCAACCTGCATCTCGGCGCGCGCAGCGACGACGGCTTCGTGATGCTCGGCAAGACGTTCAAAGGGTTGACCGACGAGATGCTCGCTTGGCAAACGGAGCGGCTCAAAGCGCTCGCGGTCGATCGCGGCGCAGGCCACTACGTCATCAACGTGCGGCCGGAGCTCGTCGTCGAGATCGCGTTCAACGAGCTGCAGGTGAGCCGGCGGTATCCCGGCGGCCTCGCACTGCGCTTCGCACGCGTGATCCGCTATCGCGACGACAAGACGGCGAGTGACGCGGACACGATCGAGACGGTCCGCGCGATTGCTGCCGGCAAGCTCTGATCGACCTAGAAAGACCTCGCATCGGACAAATCGGCGCGAATCTTGCCTGATTACGGGCAGAATCATGGCCTTTTCTAGGCCAGACGGGGCAAACTGCCCCGCATGCCCGATCTCGACGACCTCCGCGAGCTGATCGACTACCTCGCACGGACCAGCCGGCTCACCAGCGCGGAGGCCGAGCGCCTCGTCAACGAGGTTCTGACTTTTCTCGGCGAAACACCCGAGGCGTTCATCCGCCGGCGACACCTCGCGCTGCAAAGCGAAGGGCTCGCGAACGACGAGATCTTCGAGCGGCTCGCAAAGGAGCTCGGCCAGCGCCGCTTCAGCGCGCCGGCTTACACCACTCGGCAGATCCGCCGAATCATCTACGGTTGAGAGGAATAGTCATGTGCGGAATCGTCGGCTATATCGGCAAGCGGGACGCCGCGCCGATCCTGATCGAGGGGCTACACCGGCTCGAATACCGCGGCTACGACTCCGCGGGAGTCGCCCTGCCGCGCAACGGCAAGCTGCGCATATATAAGAGCCGAGGCAAAGTCCGGGACCTCGAGCGACAGCTGCCGCAGAAGCTGCGCGGCGCAGTCGGGATCGCGCACACGCGCTGGGCCACGCACGGAGAGCCGAGCGACGCGAACGCACATCCGCATAGCGACGAGGCGAGCCGCTACGCGATCGTGCACAACGGCATCGTCGAGAACGCGGCCGAGCTCAGGGCCCGTTTCGAGGCCGATGGAGTCCGCTTCCGCTCGCAGACGGACTCGGAGGTGCTCGCGCACCTGATCGCGGCGACGCCGGGCGAGACGCTCGAGGAATCCGTGCGTGGCGCGCTGCGCCGCGTCACGGGCACCTATGGGCTCGCGGTCGTCGATGCCGAGCGGCCCGACTCGATCGTCGTTGCGCGCAACGGCAGCCCCGTGATCCTCGGCATCGGCGAGCGCGAGATGTTCGTCGCATCCGACGCGGCAGCGCTCGTTCGGCACACGCAACGCGTCGTGCATCTCGACGACGGCGAGGTCGCGGTCGTGCGCGCCGACGGCTACGAGACGTCGACGCTCGCCGGCGGCGCGACGGTCAAGACTCCGCTCACGGTGACCTTCGGCGCGGAGGCGATCGACAAGGGCGAGCACGCGCATTTCATGCGCAAGGAGATTGCGGAGCAACCCGACGCGATTCGGCGCACGTTGAGCGGGCGCCTCGAGGAGCGCTTCGCGACCGCGCATCTCGGCGGCCTCGTGACGGCGGCGCGCGAGCTGCTCGAGGTGCGGCGCGTGAAGATTCTCGGCTGCGGCTCGGCGTACATCGCGGGCTGCATGGGCGCGCAGATGATCGAGCAGCTCGCGCGGTTACCGGCGAGCGCCGAGCCCGCGTCCGAGTTCCGCTACCGCAATCCCGTCATCGAGCCCGACACGCTCTACATCGCGGTGAGCCAGTCCGGGGAAACCTTCGACACGTTGGCCGCGGTGCAGGAAGTCAGGCGCAAGGGCGGCCGGGTGCTCGGCATCGTCAACGTCGTAGGTAGCACGATCGCGCGCGAATGCGGGCGCGGGATCTATCTGCATGCGGGGCCGGAAGTTGCCGTGGTCGCGACCAAAACCTTCACCTGCACGGCCGTGGCCTTCGCGCTGCTCGGGCTTCATCTCGGCCGGCTGCGCGACCTGTCGACCGGCCACGGCGCGCGCCTGCTCGCGGCGCTCAAAGCGCTGCCCGAGCAGGTCGAGCGCGTGATCGCGGCCGAGGCGCAAATCGAGTCGATCGCCGTCAAGCTCGCCGCGGCGCGCGACGCGTACTTCGTCGGCCGGGCGGCCGGCTTTGCGGTCGCGCTCGAAGGTGCGCTCAAGCTCAAGGAAGTCAGCTACTTACACGCTGAAGCTTATCCGGCGTCGGAGCTCAAGCACGGTCCCCTCGCGCTGATCTCCGACGACACGCCGACGGTCGTCGTCGCGCCTCGCGACGACTTGCTGGCGAAGAACGTGTCGACGATCGAGGAGATTCACGCGCGGGGGGGCCCGACGATCGTCGTGACGCACGCGGGCGCCACGTTGCCCGCGGGGGTCGCCGGAGTCATCGAAGTGCCGAAGTCGGAACCGGAGCTGGACCCGCTGCTGCTCAACTTGCCGCTCCAGCTTCTCGCGTACCACGTCGCGCTCGCAAAAGGCCGCGACATCGATCAGCCGCGCAACCTCGCGAAGTCGGTCACGGTCGAATAACGCCGCCGCTGAAGCACGCTCTCTCGACGGACTACACGCCTCGCCCGTAACGCGCGGCGTTTCTGTCAATTCATCTGGGGCCCCGATCATTCTCGTCGTCTCTGGCGACGCCGACACTGCAGTCGCACGCAAGCCCATTCACCAACCGAGGGGAGAACGACAGTGTCAGCCGTACAACCGATAGACGAGAACGATCGCTACAGCCGAAGCATCCAGGCCTCGAAACGCATCCGCTGGGACATCGATCGCGACGTGATCCGCGGTCGCCTTCTCGACCGGCGCCAGAAGTACCTGCCCGACGGGCTCTCGCTCATCGGCGAGCTTCCGTTTCTCGCGCCGCGCGAGCGGTTGTTCATGAGCCAGGTGCAAGGCAGAACCTACGCGAACATCTTCGGCCTCGTCGAGCGCTTCATCACCGCGAAGATGCTCGAGATCAGCAAGGAGCATTGGTTTGCCAATCAGGTCGCCCTGGAGGCGCTCGTCCGCTTCAGCGACGAGGAGATCAAGCATCAGGAGCTGTTCCGCCGCGTCGAGGCACTCGCGGCCGCGAGCATGCCGCCGGGCTACAAGCTCGTGCCGAGCCCGAACGACGTCGCGCACTTCGTCCTAGGCAAATCGACGTGGTCGGTGCTCGCTCTCACCTGCCACATCGAGATTTTCACGCAGGTCCACTACAAGAGCAGCATCGAGCCCGACGAGGATCTCTCGAAGCTCTGGAAGGACGTGTTTCTGCACCACTGGCAGGAGGAATCGCAGCACGCGATTCTCGACGAGCTCGAGTGGCTTCGCGAGGACGCCAAGCTCGACGACGACGCGCGCGACCGCGCGGTGACGGACTTGATCGAGCTCGTCGCGGGAGTCGACGGCATCCTGCAACTCCAGTCGCGCGCGGACGCCGACTATTTCATCGCCGTGAGCGAGCGCCGATTCGATATGGCCGAGCAGCGTGCGATTCGTGACACGGTGCTAAAAGCCTATCGGTGGCAATACATCGTATCGGGCGTCAAGCATGGTCGATTCGTCACGATGCTCAACAGCATGATCACGCCTGCGCAGGCGGAGCGCGTCGGTACCGCGCTCGCGCCATTGCTCTGAGCCCGGTCGGTCGGCGCGGCGGCCTACCTCGCCGCGCCGGCGGACTGGCTAAAGACCGAGAGCGTTCAGCAGCGTGTCGTTGTACATGATGAACCGGCCGAAGAAGATCACGCCGAACCAGGCGATCAGCGACACGGCCGCGACCACCTTTGCGCTGACCGGCGCCGAGCCGTCGGGCGCAGTCGCATTCGCGATCCGGGCGATGCCGAACGCGTAGAACACGAGCAAGTTGACGCCGGCGATCACGATCAACGTCATCTTGATCAGGAACGCGAGGTTCGTGAGGTACTCCTGGGGTCCGCCAACCGGATTGCCGGCGACGAAGATGAATCCCGTCACCATGTTGAGCACCAGGCCGAGCACGCCGATCGGCACGAAGCGCTCCAGCGATGCGATCGGAATGCCCTTGCCAATCCCGAGCATCCGCGCGTCGACGAGACCCACGGTGCCGATGATCGCGGCCATTCCGAAGAAGTGCAGGATCTCGCAAACCGGCCAGACCCAGTCGTGGGTCGCGACGAAGTTGTCGAGGCCGGTCTTCAGCAACAGATGGGAAATCGTTTCTACCATTGGAGTGCGTCCGTCAGTGGCCGAAGAGCATGCCAACCCACTTCTCGACGAAGTTCGGGTATTCGACGAGGCGGCCCGCGCAGATCGCAAGCGACCAAAAGACGATCGATGCGATCGCGAAACGATGCGCCTCGGCCGGAACACCGGTGCCGTTGATCACGGCCGGAGTATCGAACACGCGGACCTTCGTGAGCTCGAGGTTGATCATCGCGCAAAGAATCATCGTGAGCTTCACGTAGAACATCCAATTGTGGCTGTCGTTCGAGAGGTTCGCGGCGAGCAATGACAGCCCCGAGAACGCATTGATCGTGAAGCCCACGTACATCCACGGATAGAGCTGGCGGAGCTTGTTGATCGGGATGTCGGGCACGTAGCCTAGCAGCCGCAATGCGACGATCGTGTTGATGCCGACGATGATCGCGAGGCCCATTGCGTGCAGCGACAGGATCGTCGTGTAGGCCCAAATCGAGGGCGACTCGCGCACCCAGACCGCGTAGGCGCTGTTTTCAATCGCGTCGATCACGAACGATACCCCTCGTGCTGGACCTTGTAGCTATTCTTGTCGGCCGTGCGCGACGGCACCGCTGGTACTTGTACCTATCGGCCGTGCGCCACGGCGCCCTTGAGATCGGTTCGGGCACGATCGCCGCGCGCATCTTCCTCGGCCGCCGACTCGTTGGGCCTTTCGGGGCTGAGCTTCAGCAGCGAGAGCACGCCCGCCGCGAGCAGCGAGCCGAGCGACATGATCATTGCGACGGTCGGCAGCGTGAGATTGGCCTGGAACAAAAAGCCCGCGATGATCGGCGCGAGCACGGAGCCGCCGCGGCCGACGCCGACGGCGAAACCCGTGCCCGACGCTCGCACGTGCGTCGGGAAAGCCCTCGCGAAAATCGCGTACATGCCGGTGATGGCGCCGTTCGTGAAGAAACCCGCGGCCGCGCAGATCATCGAGAGCTTCACGAGATCGGGCGCCGTGCGCCCGAACAGCGTAACCATGATCGTCGAAATGAGCATCACCGCGATCGTGATGCGCTTGACGCTGAAGCGCAGCGCGAGCAAGCCGACGATCGTGCCGCCGGTCGCGCCGCCGACGTTGGTCCAGCTCAGCACGTTGCCGGCCGATGAGGGCGCGAAGCCGAGGTCGACGACGATCTTCGGCACCCACTTCACGATGAAATAGAACGTCGTGATGTGGAAGAAATACGCCGCGGTCACGAGCACCGTGATGGCGACGAACGCGGGACTGAAGATGTCGGAGACCGAGCGCTTGCGCACCGCATCCGACACGGCCGGCAGCGCGGCGACCGTCGAGTGGCCGAGCCGCTTGAGCGTGCTGTTGATCTTCGCAAGCGCGCCTTGCGGCTGCTTGCGCGAGAGCCAATGCACGGATTCGGGCACGAAGAAGAACACCAGCGGAATGAATACCAGCGTGACCACGGAGCCGAATTCGAACACGTAGCGCCAGTCCGCGAGCGTGAGGCTCGCCGACGTGATGAAGCCGCCGAGCGCCGCGCCGACTGGATAGCCGATCGACATGATCGCGACGCTCAAATCGCGGCGTTTCGTGTTCGAGAATTCCGCTGCCACCGCGTTGATCGCGGCGAGCATGCCGCCGATACCGAGGCCCGTGATCACGCGCCACACGGCGAGGTCGCCGAGCCGGTTGTCGAGCTTGTAGTCGAATAGCGAGGCGATCGGCGTCACGAGCCAGCCGAGCACGCCTGTCGACTGCGTGACCATGAACATGCCGGTCGCCATGACGACGAGGCAGCCCAGGATCGTCGGCCGCCGGCCGATCTTGTCGGCCAGACCGCCCAAGAATACGGACCCGAGCGCCATTCCCAGGAGCTCCGCGGAGAGCACGAAGCCGAGCAGTGCACGATCGATGTGCCACTCCGCGGCGATGCCGGGGGACGCGAAACTGATCGACAGAACGTCGAAACCGTCGAGAGCGTTGAGTCCGATCGTGATCGCTATGATGGCCACTTGCAGCGCGGCCATCGGCTCCCTGGCAATGATGTCGCGCGGATCGTTGCTACTCACCGTTGTCCTTCCCCCGAAAAGAAAACACCGTCTAGCGCGGCTTAGTGGCTTGTGAGCGTAGCATTTTCCGCCCTCACTAGCGCACTAGAACGATTCTCAAGAAAACCAACGTTGCTTTGCTACCGACTTCGAATACGGTATTTTCTCGGCCTCTCGTAGTGCCGGGTACGGAACATAATGACTAAGCTTCTCAAGACCATCTTGGTTGCTGGCGTGCTCGCAGCATTCGGGCTACCGGCCGCTGCACAGTGGCCCGTGTACCCGACGCCGAACGTTCCGCACAAAGCCGACGGCGCTCCCGACCTAAGCGCGCCGACGCCGCGCGCGGCGGACGGTCATCCCGACCTCACCGGTCTTTGGGAAATCTACTTTCAGTCGATCGCGACGGCTCCGCGAAACGGTCAGCCGGGTCCGTCGCGCTCCCAGCAGAGCCCTGGCGACGGCGGACAGCTCGGGCTCACGCCGTCGACGCCACCCACCGATCCGAAGGCGCCCCCGCGCGCGACGTTCTTCGACATCGGCGCGAATATCCCGGGCGGCGCTCCGTATCAGCCTTGGGCACGAGAGCTCCGCGCCAAGCGGATGGCGGCGAATAACAAGGACAATCCCGACGCGCACTGCCTGCCGATGGGCCTGATGCAGCTCCATGGTCATCCGCAGCCTCGCAAGATCGTGCAAACGCCGCGGTTGATCGTGATCATGTACGAGGGCAACCAGGGCCTACGACAGATCTTCACGGACGGTCGTAAGCTGCCGAAGCTCGACGACGACCTGCAGCCGTGGTGGTACGGGTATTCTGTGGGTCATTGGGAAGGCGACACGCTCGTCGTCGAGACCGTCGGCTTTCGAGACGACGTTTGGCTCGACGTGCAAGGCAGCCCGCTGACCTCGAAGGGCAAGATGACGGAGCGCTGGCGTCGAACCGACTTCGGTCACCTCGAGATCGACGTCACGATCGACGACCCGACGGCATACACGAGGCCGTTCACGGTTCGAGTGAGCCATCAGCTCACCGTCGATCAAGAATTGATCGAGTTCGTCTGCAACGAAAACGAGAAGTCTTCGCAGCACTACGACAAATGACCTACGGCCATGGTCGTTGCAAACCGATGAAGCGTGCCAAGATCAAAGGCAAGGAATTTTCAGGAGCACCGAGATGAAAGCGTATTGGATGTTCACAGCTGTGGGCTTAGGCGCGTTGCTCGCGCAGGGCGCGGTTTCGGCGCACCACTCGTTCGCGGCCGAATTCGACCGCAGCCAGAAGGTCACGATCACGGGCAGCGTCACAAAGGTCGAGTGGGAGAACCCGCACGCCCGCTTCTACGTAGACGCGAAGGACGAGGGGTCCGGCGAGATCGTGAACTGGGACTTCGAGCTCGCTAGCCCGAACGGACTCATGCGCCGCGGCTGGACACGCAACTCGATGAAGATCGGCGACGTCGTTACGGTCGAGGGATTCCGCGCGAAAAACGCCCCGCACGTCGGCAACGCGAGCACGGTCACGCTCGCGAGCGGGAAGAAGCTGTTCGCGGGCTCGTCGGCCGAGACCGAAGCGCCGCCAGGCGGCGCCGCTCCACCGTCGAACTAGCCGAGCAAGCGCTCCGCTCGACCATCCGGAAGACTGCGCGTCCGAACGGACGCGCCCCAATTCGCGTCTACGTGTGCGCGGCTTCGTCGGCGCTCGCGCCGTGCCGTCGTGCCCACGGCGCATGGAGCGAAACACGACGATCCCGGCATACGTAGAAGCCGGAATGAATCGAACCGCGCGGAAGCGTAATAAAGACCGTCGGTGGAAACCCAAACGTATCGCTTTGCACTCGCGACGCTCGCCGTCGCAGCTTTCGGCGCGACCGCGATTCAGGCGCAACAGGCGGATCCGAACGGGGCGCCCCCCGCCGCTGCCGGCGGCGTCGCTTCACCGGGAGCGGTGCAGAGCGGCGAACAGCCCGACGAAATCGTCGTGTTCGGCCGAGGCCTCGAGCTCGTCGGCACCGCCGAGACGGCCAGCGAAGGCTCGGTCGGCGGAGCGGACCTGCTCGTTCGGCCGATGCTGAAGGTCGCCGAGCTGCTCGAGTCCGTGCCCGGCCTCGTCGCCGTGCAGCACTCGGGCAGCGGCAAGGCGAATCAATACTTTCTCCGGGGCTTCAATCTGGATCACGGCACCGACTTCACGGCGCTCGTCGATGGGATGCCGTGGAACTTTCGCTCGCACGGCCATGGCCAAGGTTACCTCGACATCAACGGCATGATGCCGGAGGTCGTGGAGCGCATCGATTACCGCAAGGGCACCTATCGCGCTGACCTCGGTGACTTTTCGATGGCCGGCGCCGCGTTCATCACGACGATCGACCGGCTCGACCAACCGTTTGTCGCGCTCGAAGGCGGCGACTTTGGCTGGCGACGGCTCGCGGGCGGCGGCACGCTCGAGCTCGAGAACGACGCGACGCTGACCGGCATGGCCGAGCACAAGCAGTACGACGGACCTTGGGAGCAGCCCGAGAACCTCGATCACACGGCGCTGTGGGGCAAATACTCGCGACCGACGGCCGCCGGCCGTCTCGCGATCACCGCGTGGGGCTATCACGCGACCTGGATCCCGACGGAGCAGATTCCCGAGCGCGCGATCGGCACCGCGGTGTGCGCGAACGAGTTCTGCGCGCTCGCCCCGACGTCCACGGGCGTGACGGATCGCTGGATCACGACGGCCGTGCTCGACGGCGACAAATGGCGAGCGTCCGCCTACGCGCAGTATTACGACTGGAAGATGCAGTCCGACCCGACCTACGACTTTCAGCTGAACCAATTCGACCGGCGTTGGACCACGGGCGGCAAGTACAACCGCACCGTGCTACAGACGATGGCGCTCGAGCTCAACGTCGGCGGCGACTTCCGCTACGACGACATCGGCAACGTCGGCGTGGATCACTGGAACCGAGGCCAATACGTCGAGAACATCGCGCAGAACGCGATCAAGGAAGGCTCGCTCGGCGTCTATGCGGAAGCGACTTGGCAGCCCACGGACAAGCTGCGCGTGCTCGGCGGGCTGCGTGGCGACATCTATACCTTCGATGTGACGGCCAAAAACGATCACAGCTTCGCCGGCAACGAAAACGACAGCCTGGCGTCTCCGAAGGTCGACGTGGCTTACGCCCTCACGAGATCGGCCGAGCTCTACGGCAGCTGGGGCAAGGGTTTCCATTCGAACGATGCACGCGGCGTCATGAACGTCGCCGAGCCCGTTCCCGGCCTTTCGCCCGGGACCGGCTACGAAGCCGGCTCGCGTTTCTCACTAGGCGCGCTGAAGCTCACCGCGGCGTATTTCTGGCTGAATCTCGATAGCGAGCTCGTGTTCGTCGGCGACTCGAACGCCGTCGAGCCGAAGGGCGCGTCGCGACGCAAGGGCTACGAGCTCACGGCGTTCTGGAAGCCTCTCGATTGGCTCGGCATCGATGCGGTCTGGACGGGCAATCACGCGCGCTACGTCGATAACCCCGACGGCCCGTACATCGAGCAATCGGTCGAGAACGCCGGCCAGCTAGGCATCGCGATGACGCGCAAGAACTGGGAAGGGAGCGCGCGCGTTCGCTATCTCGGCACCTACCCCCTCACCCCGGACAACGCGCATCGCGCCGGCGACGAGACCGATGTGAATCTGCGCGGCGCTTACACGATCGGCAAGGTGCAGGTTTACGGCGAGCTGCTGAACGCTTTCGACGAGCACGGCAAGGACGTCGTCTACTGGTATCCGGCTTACGTCGCAGGCCTCGACCCGCCAGGGGAGACGTCCGAAACCATCGACTGCGACTCGGGCGCCGTGAACTGCCGCATGAGCCGTGCCGAAGAGCCGCGCACCCTCAGGCTCGGCGTAAAGATCCGCTTCTAGCGAGATGAGCTGGGGCGTTCGCGGCGGGGCGCGCGCAATTACGACGCGTCGATCCGCGGAATCGGCCGCACAGGCTTGCGGCCAAACCGCTTCGCGACCTTCTCTTTTAGATAAGCGAAGCTCAGCCGGTCGCGCCACGAGCCCCAGCCGTGGTGGAACCCGTACGTGATACCGCTGTTCACGTAGAACTTGCGCTCGCGCCGCCCGTGGACGCGGCGCGGGCTGAACACGGGCTTCGCCGTGAGACGCACTCCGTCGTAGCGGCTTCGATTCTTCAAGTACATGCCGCTCAAGTACCAAGGCCCGGTCACGAGGCAGACGTCCGTCGACTCCGCCGCGTGCGGCGGGTGCTGCTGCAGGTTGTCGAGCACGTCGCGCCAGAACGGATGGCCTGGCACCGACGCGAACAGATAGTTCGCGACCTGGTCAACCGGATCGCCGAATGCGACGTCGTATTCGAGCGAGAGGACGATACTTGCGTCGCCGTAGTCGTACGGCCGGACGAACTCGTAGTCGAGATCGCAGTAGAGACCGCCGATGTCGTGCATCAGCACGTAACGGAACACGTCGACGCGCATGATGTGGCGATTCATTCCCGCGAACACGGGATAGAAGCGCGGATGCTTCGTGCGCACGTAGTCGTCGACGAGCGCATCCGTCCAGAGCCGATATTCCCAACCCTTGTGGTAGCGCATAACCGACGCGACGGCCTCGCGCCAGCGACCCGGAACGTGCTCGTCTTTCCAGAGTTGATGGATGATGCGCGGAATTTGCATGCTCGAAGCTCTCGCCGACCGCGCGTCGAGTCTCGCCCGCGACGCCGAGTCGGTCAAACGTGGTCTGCCTGCCGGCCCACGGCTATAGTAGCGCGCAGTTTCCCCCGAGCCGTCGTCGCGCAATGTCCGGAAGGATTTACAAGGGCAAGTGCTCCTGCGGAGCCGTCGAGGTCACCGCGACCGGCGCCCCGCTGCTCATGGCTTACTGCCACTGCGACTCCTGCCGCCGGTGGGCGGCGAGCCCCGTGAGCGCATTTGCGCGCTGGAAGGCCGAATCCGTCAAGGTCACGGCCGGTGCGGAGCACGTTGCGACATTCAAGAAAACGCCGAAGACCGCGCGCAAGTGGTGCTCGCAGTGCGGCGGGCACCTGCTGATGGAGCATACGGGGACCGGGCTCGTCGATATCTATGCCCCGGTGCTGCCGGGCCTAGAGTTCAAACCGCGCGAGCACTTCCACTATCAAGAAGCCGTGCTGCGCATCGTCGACTCGTTGCCGAAGAACAAGGACGTCGCGAGGGCCGCGGGCGGCTCGGGCGTGCTGCTGCCGTCCTGATCGCACGCCGAACCACGCGCGCTGCTCAAGTCCGCAGGCGGTCGATCTCGTCGCGCAGCGAGGCCGGCTTGTCCGTCGCGATCCGCTCGAGCACGCGGACGCGCTCCTCGAGCTTGGCGATGATCGCGTCGCGCGATGCTACGGCGGCCTTCAGGTCCGCGATCTCTCCGCCCTGCGGCCATTGACCGCGCCGGCCGTGCCGATCCAGCGGATAGCCGTGCCGCGCACGGATCCACGTCGTTAGCACACCGGCCAAGATCGCCGTAATCGGAATGGCCATCCAATAGTAGTTGTGATCCATCCTCGCGCCCTCCTCGGGCGGAGTATCGCCTGATCAGCGCAGGCGCGCGAGGGTGTACGCGTCGACGTAGGAGCCGTCGCGAAACGCGTAGCGGCGCAGCAGCCCCTCGATCTCGAAGCCGAACTTTTCGTAAAGCCGCAGCGCGACGTCGTTGTCGACGAACGCCGTGAGCTCGAGCCGACTCAAGTTCAGCCAGCGGTCCGCGAGCTCGACGGCGGCCTTCAACAGCGCCGTGCCGATTCCCTTACCCTGCCACTGGTCGTGCACGACCATGCCGATCGAGCCGACGTGGGCGCGGCGCGGCGATCGCTCCGGCACCACGAGCCCGAGGCTGCCGACGATCAAATCGCGCGCGCACGCGACGAGCGCGTAGTGGTCGCCGACTCGGTTCTCGAGCCGTTTGCGCCAGTTCTGGGCAGACGGATACGGCAACTGGAGCGTGCCCCAGGTCGCGCGTGGCTGCTCGTGGATGCGCTGCAGCTCCCGAAAGTCTGCCGGCTCCGCTCGCCGGATCACGAAGTTGTCGATTTTTTCCTGGCTCATAGACGAAAAACCCCGGTTGGCGACTGCCTTCCAGGGTTATCAGGTTAGGCAGTCGCGGTTGCTGATGACTGCCGACTCCGCACAACGCGCACGGTCAGGCAGCCCACCTCGGGTGGAGTACGTATTTAATGCTGGCGGCGCGTTTGCAGTTCATAGGGGCGCGCATCCTAGCGCCGCGAACGCCGCGCGGCAAGCCGTCGTCACACGGCGACACGCGACGTTCATCGAGCCGTCACATCGGGCCGCGCGTGGTCGTCGATGATCACGCGCGCGAGCTCGCGCGACTGACGCTGACGCACGCGCAAGATGAGGAACAGCGCGACCATCACGAGCCCGACGACGAGACCCCACCACAGACCGACCGCGCCGTAGCCCGCGCCGAATCCGAGCCAGAGGCTCACGGGCATGCCGAGGCACCAGAAGCCGACGATGTTGGTGATCACCGGGACCTGCGTGTCGCCGAGACCCCGAAGCAAACCGATCGACACGACCTGCAAGCCGTCGAACACTTGGAACACGCCGGCGATCGGCAGCAGCCGCACCGTGAGCGCAATGACGGCCGCGTCGCTCGTGTAGAGACGCGCCAGCCGCTCCGGCGCGCCGACGAATAACCCGCCCGCGCACAACATGAAGCCCGCGCCGACGATCAGCGCCGCAGCCGTCGAGCGGCGCACGCCGGCCGCATCGCCGCGCCCGACCGCGTGCCCGACGATCACCGCGGCCGCGGACGACACGCCGAGCGGCACCATGAACGTGAGCGACGCGAGATTCAGCGCCACCTGGTGAGCGGCAACTTGCACGACTCCGAGCCAGCCCATCAAGAGGGCGACGGTGCCGAACACGCCGGTCTCGAGCATCATCTGCGCGCCGATCGGCGAGCCGAGCTTCAGCATCCGCGCGAGCGCGCGCGCGTCGAGCAGATTCGGCGCGCGACGCGAGAGATACGGATGCACATCGCGCCAGCCAACCACGAGCAGCAGCGCGGCCATGAACCAGCGGCTCGTCGTCGTCGCCCACGCGGAGCCGAGCGCGCCGCGCGCCGTGAAACCGAGCTCCCCGTAAATCCACAGATAGTTGAGCCCGACGTTGAGCAGGTTTGCGGCCACGATCGTGAGCACGATCGGCGCGGTGCGCCGGTGTGCCTGGAGCGTCTGGCGCAGCACGATGAACGCGTAGAACGGCCAGACCGACGGAATCAGCCGATCGATGTAGCCGACGGCATCGGGAATCACTACAGCGGGCTGACCGACCCAAGTCAGCACCGGCCGCGACGTGAGCATCAGCAGCGAGATCGGCAACGCGAGCACGACGGTCAGCACGAGCCCGCGCTGCAATCCACGCGCGACCGCGAGCTCGTCTCGCGCGCCGAGCGCTTGCGCGATGATCGGGTCGAGCGCCATCAGCACGCCCATGCCGAAGATCGACAGCACGAAGTAATACAGATTGCCGAGCGCGACGGCGGCGAGCGCCTGCGCCGACACCCGACCGACCATGATCGTGTCGACGACGCCCATCAGCATCGCGCCGACTTGAATCAGCACGAGCGGCGTCGCGAGCCGCAGCAGCGCGTCGAGGTCCGCGCGCGTCGGCCGATACTCGCTAGGCTGCGCGGCCATCGCGATTCGTCCTGGCTAAAAAAGGGTGCGCAGATTAGCGCATCGGCGACGAAAGTTCAGACGCCGGGCGCCCGAACGCTCGCCCGAAGGGGCAAGGCTCCCCCGGCAATTGCGCCCGGCGCCGCGGGCGCGGCGAGCTAGACTGGCCAACCCCAACCTTCGCGCGGGCTCGGGCATCTAACTCGTCGGATGAACGAATCTTCGAGCAATGTCCTGC
>Ga0163163_10000501_pt1 | contig 35238 bp, 44 predicted proteins | sample S65metaG_FD_119766 | JGI IMG/M metagenome (GOLD analysis project Ga0163163, IMG submission 119766) | Switchgrass rhizosphere microbial communities from Kellogg Biological Station, Michigan, USA - S6-5 metaG | ecosystem: Host-associated > Plants > Roots > Rhizosphere > Soil | place: USA... | reverse complement strand
CGGGTTCCCCCTGCCCTTTCATGGGACCTCACCGGACAGTGTGCATGCACTGTTTCCTCCACCCCCGCCACCCATTTCTGACTTCCTGACAGTTGATCTCAAAACATGGGCATTCTTATACCCACTATCCGTGACCTGCTTCCTTATCCCGAATCGGACGAGGCAATCGCTCAAGGCTGCAACTGCGCCGTGGCTAGACGGCATGGCCGGGCTCTGATGACGAGAACCGGAGCACCTGTCTTCGCAATTTCCAAAGCCTGCACGGTGCACAACGAAAGGCTCTATGAAGTTCCAATCTGGACCGGCAAAAGGAGAGAAAACAATCCGGTTCCGGTAGCAACTTGCGAGTTGCAGTCGCGCAGACCTATAAGGGCGCCACCCATGACCGGAACACAACCCGAACAGTTTGCTCGAGTCGCCGAAAAAGTTTTCGGCTTTTCGTCTTGAATCTTTGTGGCCAGGCAACGTCGTTCACTGATGCCGTTACAGAAGTAACTATGCAACTCACCACAAGCAAACTGATGCGCACACACTTGCTGATGCTCGCGTCGCTTTTACTGATCTCTGTGTCGTCACAAGCGTCGGAAAAGCTTTCGGTACAGGCCGGTCGCCCGATTCTTTTGGATGGCAAGTGTCCCGCTGAGGAGTGGGGCGCGGCACGCACCGTAGAGCTTTCCAAACACTACGTGCTGAAGGTGCAGAAAACCGGGGATTTTCTGGAGATCTGCATCATTCCACCGCGGCCTTCCTTGTTCATGGCCGAGCTATATATCGCCCCTATCGGCTCGAAGGTCTACGCCCTGCACTCATCAGCCAAGCTCGGCGAGCGAGCGCTCAACGGCAAAACTTGGCAAGCTTGGTCGGAAGATGGGCCTTGGTGGAACGCTACGGGATGGTGGGCCAGCACCATGCGTGCGACGGGGCGCGAGGATGCGCCCTTCTTGCCGAGCGAGGCGATCGAATATCAACTCGACCGTACTCGTTTCAGTGGCAAGCAATTGCTCATGATGTTGGATATTTCGATGGGCAGCGTCCTCTATCCAGATTACGCCGACAACCGCGACCCGACGACATGGGTCGAGCTCGATCTCTCTGACTGACTCGTTCAGGCATGTCCCGACAAGGATCCCTAGCATGCTAATAAAGGCTATACACTAACCGCCCTCCTGACATTGACGTTCTCCCCTGCGAGCAGAAGCGCGACGCCAGCGCAGCAGGAAATGCTGAGTGCGATGCGCACCATGCCATATAGCTCGCCAGAGATCCTCCCTCCCGCCACCGGTTTCCACTTTGCGGACGTGGTTGTTCTGAGAGATCCAAAATGCGTTCTCGAGTCGTCTCCCCGGAATGCAACTTGACTCGTGACGAGATGTCTCACGCGGGACTATGAAACTCGCGGCACACGGCCGCATCTGTCCAGGGGGTGGCCCATGATTGCCAGCGCACTGATGTTAGATGGGGCCGGCGGAGCTCCGGGCCGACTGTTTGCGCTCGTAGCGCTGGTAGGCATCTTCCGCAGATGGACATCCGCCGAGAGTGCGAAGGCTTGGTCCTGGCCAAGGTTCATTGGCATATACACACTGACGTGCGTCGCGCTGTTGGCGTCGGCGGCGTACTCGCACGGTGCGGAACCTTCATCGAACGCGCCAGCATTCGAAAGCGATCAGCCGACAGCGGTGTGGGCGGCGGCAAACTATCAGGACTTCGAGCGCATCACGCCGACGCCCGTCTTGGCCGACCCGACTCTTCTGGTCGCGTGCACGACATTGACTCAGGCCGGCATCGATCAACAGCTCGCCAAGGAAGGACCGCACGCCCTCATCAAGATTTCCATTTTCATGAATCAGACAGCGGCGCAAGCCTTTCGCGCGAAGGATCCTCGATACCCTGTGGGCTCGATTGTCGTCAAAGAAAAAGCACTGTCCGGCTTTGGACCGATAAGGGGAAAGTATCGCCTCGATGAGCCTTCCGAGAGAACCGACACGCTCGCCCGGATGGCAGGGTCCGGAGGCATGATCAAGCGCGCCCCGGGGTACGATCCGGCTCACGGAGATTGGGAATACTTCTATTTCACCGATCCGAAAATCGTCGAGCACGGCAAGATTGCGACCTGTGTTGAATGCCATGAGCGGGCGCGCACGACCGACCGTGTTTATGGGTCGTGGGCAAAACATTAGACGTTACATGCTACTCGTTCTTGCGCTTGGATTTCTGTCAGCCAACTCGGCGTTGAATGCCGACTTTGACGCCCGATTGCTCGACGCCGCGAGCAGTCAGATTGGTGTGACTGTTCACTACGACGGATCGTATCGACACCTGAAGTATCCCGGTGGGGATGTTCCTCTCGACACTGGCGTCTGTGCCGATGTCGTGGTCCGAGCCTATCGCAAAGTCGGGATCGACTTTCAAGTGCTCGTTCACGACGATATGGCGAAAGCGTGGTCCGCCTACCCGCATCTGTGGAGGCTACAGGCGCCGGACACCAATATTGATCACCGGCGTGTACTCAATCTCGCAACATTCTTGCGTCGCCATGACTCCGCCCTGCCTATTAGTGGTAACGCGTCCGACTATCGCCCGGGTGATCTCGTCACTTGGACTGTTGCCGGTTCGTTGCCGCATATCGGCATCGTTTCATCTGACATCGTCGCCTCACGGCCGCTAATCATTCACAACATCGGCCATGGCACTCAGGAGGAAGACATCTTGTTCGCCTATCCGATCACCGGCCACTACCGTTATCCGAAGTCGCCGGGAGCGAAGTTGTGAGCAGGAACCTTGTCAGAAATTTTGCGCGCGGCGTTGAGTGTTCTTCCAAATCCTTTCCAGTTCGAGATCAAACGTGATTTCTAACGATTTCAATTCTGGTCTTCTCGGAACGGCGGCGCAAAACGATATTCCGACACGACGTCGTCGGATATAGGCCAACCAATCCAATATTCTCGAATTGTGATCGTACTTCTGGATACTCGTTCCACCTTGTAAAGCTAATTTCGCGGGGGACAACCCTCCGCATTGCGCCCTTTCTGAGTGGTGAGAAATAGATCTTTCGAGATCCATCGAATTCTTTCTTCAGTCACAGGTATTTCCCCGGCCATTTCTGCATACCCTCGCAGAGTCTCCTTACCCTCAAATTTGATCCCACAATGCATACAGCCTTTCATGATCAACCTTTTGTTCCTCAGGAGTGTTGAGTAATCTCCCGCATGCAATGTCAAGGGGAAGAGGAATAACAACACTGAGAACATTCCTTTGGAATACATGTTGCCTTGCCTCGCAATGTGCAGATTCGGTGGGACACCCATCGCCACACGAAATGGGTTGGAAAGTGTATTTCTGTTCGACGCAAGTAGCGTGCGCAGGTTTCCTAGCCAGAGCCCCTTCCCGCGCTGCAATCATCCGCCGCGGGGCTACTTGTGTGCTCTGCTTGATGTCTGCGAAATTGCCGCCAGAGAAGGAACACAAGCGCTTCAACGAATGCGGCGGAAATACCCAGCCCCGCTGTCATAACCTTGATCTTCTCTTGCTGCTCATCGGTAGGGAACATTTCCAGCGAGCCGTTGATAAAAGAGGCCATATCGAGCAAGAGGAAGACCGCAACCACAAGGGCCGAGAAGAACAGAACGCCAACTTGGATTTTTCGTCGCATTGGAATGCTATTCGTGCTTTACGTGGGGCCCTACGGCTGGATCTCGATAGGCGTCCCGAGCGGAACGGACAGCCAGACGACGTCCATATCGTCGTTGGTGAGCGCGATGCAACCCAGCGTCCAGTTTCTCGTTTGGGTGATGGCCGCATAAGCACCCCAGCCATTGGGTTGTCCGTGAATCATGATGTCGCCTCCGGGCGACACGCCCAACTCATGTGCGCGGTCGCGGTCCTGCGCATTCGGATAAGAGACGTGGAGCGACTTGTAGTAGGCACTGTGCTCATTCCGCGCGTCCAGTACATAGCGACCCTCTGGCGTGCGGCCATCACCTTGCCGTTGCTTGGGGCCCACGGGGTTGCCGCCGAATGCCACGCGAAAAGAAGCGAACGCCTCGCCATGGCTGATCAGGTATAGCTTGTTCTCCGACTTCTTCACCAACACAAAGTCGGCACGCTGCGTTGCTGCGCAAGTGGTCGTGAACAGAAGAAATCCACACGCGTAGTGAAACAAGCGCATGACTATTTTTTTAGTCTCCGGCTGGTGCACCTAATTTGCTCTTCTTAGATAGCCAGCGCCTGTCGAACCCAGAAATAGTGCCCCCCCCAACAAGGACAGGTGCGGCAGGAGTATTCCCACAAACGCGCATGTGATGGCGCTGCAGATCATGCGATAGGCGAGTTGTCTGTATCCGTAGCTGGTTGAGAGCTTCAACGCACCTTGACCGGCGCCAGGCAAAGCTAACGCGCGACCCGACAACATGCTCTGCACGTTCATACCCAGCGTGCAGATAAGGCTGACAGCCAAGCCGCCGCCAAGGAATACGAACACTGCGTCATCCAGAAATAGGGTAAGCGAGAAAATCACGGCCGCAAACAATAGTTGGGCGAGAACCCAGTGCGACTGAAAACCACGACTTAGCGCGTCTTGATTCGCGAATGCGATGAGTGATTGCGTTGCGTTGATGGCACGTGACCACCGTGCGACTCCGTGATTCACGATAAATAAAGTGCCCCAGGTCGCAATCAGGACCCACGGAGCGAAGGGTAGCTTGCTGTGAAGGAGCAACAGAACATAGTGGGTCAACGCTTTCTCCTGATGATCGCTTTGCCGCCGAGTTTTGGAATGCCTGGTCTTGGATAGTCACGACAGTTTGTAGACTGAAATGCACCGATCGAGTGCTTCTTGCAGTTGGCTCTGGACGATGAGGGAAGCATCGTTGCGGGGCAACGCCGCCTCCAGGGCGACATTCCATGCAAGAAGCCGATCGGCGCTCAATGAATCCCGAAAACACTCAACCATCGCCTGCTGGCGCGAGGTAGGCAGAAATGGATGCTGATCGGTGCTCTGCTCGTCCGCTGTTGGATAAGCACCTTTCAAACAATGGCACCATTCCCATCCGGCACCATAGTTCAGTGGTAACTCGAGGTCTGCCGGTTGTGCTTCTGGATCGAGAAACATCGGCGAGGCCGCGGCAAGCCACAACAGCAGATCGGCTCGCCAAATGGGATCGTCGATAGCGACGACTGACTGCCACCAAGAGGGTAGCGATTCGTCCGCCACGTACTTCGCTGTGAGAAACAGCGAAGCGGAGAACGCGCCGCCAGCGCGCGCCCATACTTCTCGCTCATCGCTCACTTCCTCCACACCGGATAACACCTTGCCACCCACGAGTCGACCGTCCAGCCACATCTTGTCGCTCAGAAGCGATCGCCCGAGTGACGCCAACATATCGTCGAAGAATAACGTGTACGGCGCTTCTGTGCGACCCGCCGGATACCGGGCAACGACGGCGGTGACGCAGGTTTCGAAGAGTTCGGCGGTTTGCCAGTCGTCGATCAACGCCGGCAAACGGCCGAGCAAGTAGTGCAACCATTCAGTCCATTCTGCGCGTGGGCCAAAGCAGGTCGGGCCGGACGCCAAATTCTCCACTGCCGCCGATAACTCTGGGTCGGACGCAGTTAGAGCTGTGTCGTTGAGCAGACTGCGATACAGCTTGCGCTCATCGCTCATGAACCACGCTTCTCCCATCGCTTGTCGCGGACGCGGAAAGGCTTCGCGCAATCGCTGTGACGCCGCAGGGCAAGGTCCCTCTCCGGGCTTCCAAATGAGTTTGGTTGGCGGCAATCGATCGTGCATAAAGAATCGTTCAAGCCGGGGGTAGAGTAGCGCGATAACCGACGAGCTCACGTGGCCTTGCCGCTCCTATGCCAGTTGAACACTTGGAGATAGCTGCCTGTGTGAAATCGCCAAATAATGGCAAGCGATCACAGACTGATGCCGGCGCATCCCTTTGCATGGCGCAGATGCGCGGCGTTACCGGCTAGCATGTTTGATCATTGGCGGATTCCAAATCGAGGCATCGACAACGCCGTATTCACCGGCAGACAGCCGCTGGATCAGGTAGTCCTCGATGCTTGATCCGGCCCGTTTTGCCTCGGCATCCCATTGCGCGCTGCCGAACTGGATGACTCGAGCCAAGTCCATTTTCCAGGCCTTGCTTTCGCGATGGAAACGATAGTCGAGCGTCGCTTCGGTCGGCGTCTTCAGATCGACGATTGCGTCGTCGCCGTTAATCCGAATGGCGACGATGGTTAACGACTCGACCTCACCAGAGCCGATCCAGCCGCGATCGATCAGATTAGCGATCAAAGGTCGGCCCGAGGCGAACTTGCGCAATTGCGCAACAGGAATCTGATGTCTCAGCATCAGGACATTGAGTAGATCCATGCTGCTCAACGGCGCCAATGCATCGCGAGTACCATACAGGGCCAGTTCGCGCAACTCGTCGTAGTGGGCAACGGTCGACGCCGTCAGCAGCGCAGCGGTTTCTTCCCCATGCCCATTGCTGATCGCGATCTTGTACGCGGCAAACGCGCTCCTGACCGCGCTTACATCGCGCGCGTCGCGGCGGGCGTTCTCGTACTGGGCACGTTGCGCTGCGGCATTTTTTCGATCGCCACGCGCGTTGTAGATTTCGGCCAGGCGCAGGTGAGTACTCGATGCAGCCTGGTGCGCTTCGCTGCTGTCGAGGCCTTCAGCCACTTCGATCTCGCGCACGTAAAGCGCCTCGGCTTGTTTTGAATGACCCAGCTTCCCGTGCAAGGCGGCGAGTTTTTCGATCGACTCGATCAGATGTACATCGGATCGGCTGAAGGCGACGTCATATATACTGACGGCACGCTCGAGCAGAGGTACCGCCGCAGCGGCATTGTCTTCGTCGTTCTCGATATACCATTCGGCAAGGCGCAGTAAGGCCAGACCCGTATCAGGATGAGTCGGCCCTTGGCTTTTCTCGCTCGCCGCGAGGGAGGCCTGGAACAGCGTTCTCGCCTCATCTTTGTGTCCTTGCAGATCAGCGAGCATGGCAAGGTTATAGCGCGTCGTGGCAGTCGGAGAACCGTTGGGATCATCGCGCTCACGAATACTCAAGGCGCGCCGCCACAATGCAGCGGCATCGTCGTAACGGTTCTGCAGATAGCGCACAGCAGCCAGGTCATGCAGTATCAGGGCGCGATCGTCTTCACTCGGATGTGGCAGCGATTCAAGGATCGACTGCGCTTCCTCCAGCAGCGGCCCTGCATGAGAGGCATCGGATCGGTCCGCAAAAACCTCGCCGAGTGCATCCAGTGCCAGCGCGACTTCGGCGGAATGTCGACTGTGCGCACTCTCCTGCAATGCGAGTGCGCGCCGCAACGATGCTTCCGCTGCAGGCCATTCCTCGCGATGGCGTTGCACCTGCCCGAGTTCGGTGAGCACCGGCGCAATGGCGATCGAGTCAGAACCCAATGCATGTTCCCCTGCGAGCAAAGCTTGCTGTAGCAGCGGTTCGGCGCGACGGAAGTCTCCGCTTTTCTTCGCGGCTCTGCCTTGATCGAGCAGCGCATGCCAATCCGGCGCGGCGCCGGACACGTTCGCCAATGCGGCAGCGGGCGGCGCGGAAGATGGATTTGGGGGGAAATCGTCATAGGGTGGATTGATGACGAGCGGAATTAAGAACGCAAATCCGACTATGCCGCCGATGATGGCCCAGAATCGAAACGGGATATAGAACAAGTCGTGCGCTGATTTCAGTTCCACCTGCTGACCGCTGCGAGCGTCTCGAATCACGCGGCCCGGTCTATCATTCAGCCACTTTCCCGTAACCCAAGTGGCCGCGACGCTGACTGTCATGCCGATGAGGAACGGCCACAGGTGGTGATTGACGTAGTCGGTGCCCCACAGCGCCTCGGCGACAAACCCGGCGAGAAACAGTGGTATAAGAAAGGTCCCCACCACCAGAATTCCTGCACCGCGCCATATCAGGATCATTGTCGATCTACCATGTCGTTCAGTTGCAAATTGCGTTGGTTACGGTGCGGCGGCGATCTCCAGTTTGCTGGCTCCAGCTGGCCATCGATGTAGCCAGGTGGAGGTCACGTTGCGCGACAGTTCGCTACCCGAACAGCGCTTAGCCTCGCGGAACGGCGTCAAGCCGCTCGCGAGCTCGCGCGACGATCTCAAGGTATTTTTTGGATTTGGCCTCAGTCAACACGCTCTCTGCGGCATCAAGCTTTGTCTTTGCCTCTTGATAGTACAAGCGCGCGATCGCGAGCCGGTTCGCTCCGCCTTCTTGGACCAGGAGTTCCCGTTTGTCCAGGAGGGCTTCGGCCAAGTTAGTTTGGCTGAGGGCGAAGGAAAGGTTCCGTCCTGCAAGCTGGTAGAGAGCTGCTGCTTTCCTCCATTCGTCGATGGCTCGCGTCGCGGCAATGTCATCCTTATCCCATTCGACGAGTCGGCCATAGGCGCGTCCCAAGTTGTGGTGTGAGGCCGCCTCGTTCTCGCCTTGGTCGTGTGACGCATAGTAGGTTGCCGCAGCCTTGCATTCCTCGATCGCTTGCTTCAACGCGTCGCGATCGCGATCAACTCCCGCCAAGGGTTCGCGAATGGAGCACATGTTCTGGTGGATCATGGCCCACTTCGACGTGGCAGAGCTTGGTACGACCTTGCTAACCGCCTCATAGGTGTCCAAGGCTTCTTGCAAGAAGTGTCGCTTCGCTGTGCGGTCCGTTTGACTCTCGGAAAGTTGCGCCAACGTGCTACCTAAGCCCGTTTGCAGCGAAACCCATTTAGGTGATCGCGCATCCATTCCATCGAGTCCTTTACGATAGACGGCAATGGCGGCTTGCAACAACGCGGGGTCGCCTTTCCATCGGCCCGCGTCGGCGAGGTCATTCGCTTGTGCGTATAGCGCAGCCACCCGACAGGCAGAGTCTTCATTTGAACAGTACGTTGCACGCAATCCCATGGCCTCGGCCGCCGCAGAGAATAGCTCGGGTCTTCCGGACGGCTCGGCGAGATCTGCTGCGCGCGTTCCGATGAGGTCGAGCAACTCCGCGACTTCTGCAACCGACTGAACGCGATGAAGGGCTTCTCTTAAGGATGAAATCGCGTGCATTGCGTTGACGGCGGTCGAACCAGCGTGTCTGACATAGAGCACAGCGCCAAGCGTGCGATAGAAGTCTACAGACTTCGGTCCGTCCTGCTCGCAGCCGCTGAGATCATCAGGAGCCCCGTTGAGTGTTGGGGCATCGTTCGCAATGGACTTTGCCTCCGTGCACGCTGTCGTAAGATCGAACGGGAGGGCCACGAGATCTGGCAAGCTTGCATCGATCGTCAGACCACTAGGGCTGACGACCCGAACGACGCCCGGCGATTGGGTTGTCGCCCAATACATGTAAGCAAGAAAGCCAAGCGCTACGGCAAGGAGCGAAGCCACGGCAGCAAGAATCAACTTTCTCATCGCGATGCCTGCCATTGGTGTTGCAAACACGTCGTTCTGAGATTGGTGCGCACAGCACCGGTATAGCCAAGGAGGCTGTGGCCGATACATTCAGCGACGCTAAAGAGTAGACGGTTCTTGACGGGCACCATGCTTACTAGCAGGCTCTCAACGGGGTTTCAGCAAAAGTGGTTGGCATATGAACTCCCATGAGCCCGAGTAGCAGTGCGAAGAGTAGCTGTCGCATCATGTCGTCTTGAGTTGCAGTGAACCGGAACAGAGAAAGAGACGCCCAGGCCAAAGTGCATCGAAGGCAAGTCGTTGGCAAGCGGCGTTTAGACGTCGATGTATATCTACGATAAAACGTGCAGTAAGGGGCGAACCGAACGAATGTTCCCGATCATCGTTCAGACATGGTTTATGTACGTACTACACAACCGCGGACGACGCGGCAGTATCACTGATGGGAGTCCAATCGAAACTGAATGTGCTCGAACCGATTCTGTCCTAAGTCGTCGCCGTTCGCCGTTATATACAAGGACGTTTTCCGTTTTCAGCTGAGTCGTGTACGAGACTGCCAGAAGATTTGCGTTTCCCCTCATTCTCGCTTGCATCGCTATCGTTATGGTCGTCGCCGCGTTTCTACCGGCGCGCGGCGAAACTGCGTTGGGTGAACGCGACGTCCTCACATTGATGATCGTTGCAGCAGTGAGCGTGTGGGCAATTAGACAATGGCGATCCAGGCTCGGGCCGCTGCGTGCAAGCGCGGAGGACGAGTGGGTCGCGAAATCATTCGTTCCGAATGTCGCGATGGCGCGTGTCTATGTGTTCCGCGAAGATGAGTGCGCGCCGTCCTTGGGCGTTGAGCTTCGCGTCGACGACGTGGCCTTGGGAAGGACTTTTGGCAAGACGTTTTTCCAAATTGATCTGCCGCCAGGCGAGCATTTGCTGACAGGCATGGACCGAACGAATGGCTCGCGAGCTGATCTCATGCTGTGCGTTGAGGCCGGCAGACTCTACTTTGTGAAGCAGGTAGTTTGGCGCCGGGAGCCGAAATTGAATCATGGCTTCATCACCCTGTGTGAGCCCCAGACGGCGCAGTCGGCGGTACGTCGTTGCCGCATGATGATGACGAATTGAGCCGCGATACCTTGAGCCTCACTCTCCGGTTACCGGCGAGTTTGCGACGCATCGGTGAACCAAGTCGACAACCCTGCTTGATTGCGACCAGGACTAGTGTGAAAAGATTTCCCGTTAAACCACATCGCGCAATCCATTGGATCGGCGCGTTCGGTCTGATTGCCGCTAGCTGCGCGCAACTTGCGTGGGGCGCGTCTAGTGGCACGACGCCCGAGGAAGTTGTCGCCGTTATCGAAAGCGTTACCGAGGGTGCTCTCATAGACCACATGGAGGATGGTAGTGACATTGCGTGGACCAGCGTTACTCTTTCCGTCGTGTCTCCGGAGCGCCTCGCTGGTGTCAAAGTCGCAACGCACTGCTCGGGCAATCCCATCATCGACGGTCACAAGCTCGCTGTGGGCGATCGAGTGCAATTCGTTTTGCCCGTGCATCCCGAACTAAAACAGATTTTTCTCTACCATCTCGAACGGCTGCGACTTGCCAACAGCTATACACCGCCTGACAGGGTGCTATCGACAAACGAGATTGAAACCGCCGATTACCGCGTCGAAATGCCGGCGCCCATTTTCGCGCGCCGCGCCGAGGCGGTGCAGACACCCTGGGGCAACGCTACGACGGAAGTCTTCTTTACCAGAGACCAGTCAGGCATCACCTACATTTTTTCGACGTTCGCCTTCAAAGCGTCTCGCGTACTCGCGCCCAACAAGTTACGAGAAGTGAAGGCCTATTTTCTGCGCAATCACAAATGCGTCGCTCGGGATCTACACGAGCCACCGCTCCGGACAGCTGATGGCCAAGCGTGGCCTCAAGCATCATTTGGCGGCAACTGCGCGGCTCCGGGGGATTACCGAATCACTGCATTGATCGCCCAAGGGAAACTCTACCAGTTGCAGGTGACAAACGACCCGCAGGTGCTCACGAACGAGCCCCCCGAAAATGAAACGAATCAGCGTCCCCCGATGCCAGCGGCGCAAGAACTAGGAAAAGCACTTGAGTGGTTCTTCAATCACTGCGAATTCAAGGCACAGCCGCGGCGATGAAAGGTCCGCTGATCGAACAATTGTTGGCGCGACGGGCGTCTGTCGCAGGGCGATACTTCATGCGCAATGAAGCAATTGGTACATGCCGGCACGACGTCATGCAACGTACGGTCACATGAGGATAGATGTAATGAAGAGCCCCGTGTTGACGCTGGCCTTAGCTCTTTTAATCGGGAGTGCCATGTACCGCAGCGTGCCAGCGGAAGACAACAACGCCGCCCGGAGAGCGGATCTTGTTTTTCGAGGAACGATAACTGCGATTGGACCCTCCCCGTTGCCGCCTGAGTCGCTATTGAATTGGGTCATCACAATGCGTGTGGAACGAATCATTGAGGGGCAGTTCTCTGGCAAGGAATTCAGTTTTCGCGTCCACAGCCCAGTGCAGTCCGGCTTGCTCGTAGGCCACGCATACAGAGTCCGGGCAAAATCGACTCCCGCGGGTTACACCGTTGATCCTTTTCAGTGGATGGGGCAACCAGTGACTCAAGGTAGCGAAGATGTGGACGATCGACGCGCGGTGGCAGCGGACAGAGACCGCATCGCCAGATTCTTGCTGACCAGTGGAGAAGTGAAAGTTACAGCAACCGATCTGGAAATGATCAAGACAGTTGCTGCGAATCTTCTGGATAAGTCGACCAACGTCAATTATGGAAGGGAAACGGATACGGCGGAGGAACTTCGTCGAAGCCTGTCCTTGGTCGACTCTGAAGGGATTCCGCGAATTGGGCGTTGGATCTTGGAAAAGCGGGACGACGACTTGGTGCTGGTTCGACCTCCACCACACACTCCAGTCATGAATTTCGTTTTGGTTCACTTTCTCAAGGAAAATGCGAGCTGGAAAGCGCTCTCCTTGGGCGAGGAACGCGTGGAAACGTTGTTCAAGCAGTAGCGTATCGGAAGATAGCCGCGCATCAAAAGAGACCGATGGTGGCGGAGCGTCCAACGGCAATGAGGTCGATCCAGGCGACGACGCAGCGGCAATTGAGGCGCAGGGATTCCCTGAAAGTCTAAGCATGACGTCCACAATGTCTTTCTCCTCCTCGTGGTCGAGGACCCCGTGAAGCAATGCGTGTTCGATCTTTTCAATCAACGAGTTGAAAGGGTACTCCGTTGCGAATTCTGCATGCGCGTGCAGCCAATCGATGAGAAATTTTGCTTCGACGTCTTGCAGGTGGCCGTCGGCAAGCATTCCCTTGCACAACCCAATTAGTTCGTCAGTGGCTCGATCGCGCCGTCGCTCGATATTGATCGCCGGAGACGGCGCCGTACCGTCGCGAAAAATGCGAAGCGTGCGAGTTTTCATTGTTACCCCATCATTTTTCGCACGTTAGGTCGGCTTTAGTCCGGTCGGCAACTGGAAAACCTACCAGCCTCGAACGCGGATGTCTGTCGCAGATCGCCTGATCGCTCGCGGGCAATGTCTCGCGTGCAACTTCGGACTCGGCCAATGATGGCTCGCACAGGCTACTTCCGTCCTGTGCGCGGTTTAGCGGCCTTCTGTTTCTTGGCGGCGTCGAGTCGTTGGTGTGCTTCGCGCTTACCTATGCTTCGCAGAGCGATGATTGGTGCTAACAGCTCTTTACGCGGCACGGCCTTCTTAGTCTCCCAGTTGTAGACCGATTGCTCGCTAACACCTAGCAGGGCGCTTAACTGCGCCGCCGATAACCCGAGGCGCGTACGCAAAGCCCGCAATCCCTTTGCCACGAATCTGACGGGTCTATCTGGCAACGTGGCCGGCGCATTGTTGACCGCTGCTGGCGACCGTTTCGCAAGCATTGTCGCCTTGCGCTCAAGATCGATAACCTGGCGTTTGAGCGCTGCAATGTCACGCCGATAGGAAGCTGACGCCTTCCTGACGCCAGCCACCTCCTTGCGAATTTCCCGTTTGGAGAGTCGCGAAATCTCCGCTTTCAAGAGTGAGCCGATATTGGCCATTTTGTAGTTTCCTTAGTTATTTGGCCGCCGCATCCTTGAGCTTCTTCAGCGGACGCACTTTGACCCGCACAGTGGCTGGCTTGGCGGCAAACCACTGCTCCTGCTTGGTGAACGGATTGATGCCCTTGCGCTTTGGCTTTGCCGGAATGCTGGCCACGGTGATCTTGAGCAGGCCGGGCAGGATAAAGGTGCGTGCACCGTTCTTGTTGACGGAACCAATGACAGCGCCCTCCAGGCCAGCCAACACGGCGCGAACATCCTTCGCCACGATCTCGGATGTGGTCGCGATGTAATCGACCAACCCCGACTTGCCAAGGACGTCCTTGATCGCCTTGTTTGCAGCCGGCTTAGAAGCGGTTTTCGACGCAGGTTTCTTAGCAACTTTCTTGGTAGCCATGATTATTCCTATATAGATATTTGAATAGACGTGTCACAAATACGGCAGATGCGACTCGAGAAAACTCAGTTCAATGGCAGTATAGCTTGTGGAACGCACAGGTAGTACGCTCAGAAACGCATCGTACAGCCGGCATCCCCGTTTGGTTACCGAACAATCAAAACTCACTCTCGCCGAGTGGTACTTATTCAATCTTGTCAATCTGAATGGTCTCGCTTTAGCAAGTCTGACACTGAACGATAGCTTTCAGAAGAAAAACACGCTATACGCGTAACTGCTTCAACGGCAACGCGCGACCAGAATCATGCGGGTCGCTGCGCTCGCTTGCTCAACTCGCGATCAAGCGCTTGACTCCGGCGAACAAGGGAAGCCGCTTGCACCGGTGCTGGTCCGTTGACGAGGTCATAGTCCAGCGCGACCTGGAGTGTCTCGCGAATCAAAGCCAGATCGTAGGCTTCCCCGTCAAGGTCACACCGAGTTAAGAGAATTTGTTGCGTTCTCAACGGCTCGCCGATAGTCGCTCGGTGGCAGGTTGCCGAGCGAATCGTGCGGTCGCTTTTCGTTGTATTTGATTGACCATTCTGCGGTAATTTCGCGCACCTGATCCAAGTCGTCGAACAAGTGAGCATCAAGAACTTCATTGCGATACGTGCGGTTGAAGCGTTCGATGTAGGCGTTTTGATTGGGCTTTCCAGGTTGGATGTAGCGCAGTTGGATGGCGTGGGCGTGGCACCAATCCACGAGCGTTTGTGCGGTCAGCTCCGGCCCGTTATCGCACCGAATCGCGTGCGGCAATCCGCGCCAGGCTTTGAGTTGCTCCAGCACGCGCACGACACGTTCGGAGGGAATCGACGTATCGATCTCGATCGCCAGCACTTCGCGAACCCCTTCGTCCAGCACGTTGAATGTGCGGAAGCGGCGGCCCGCGTACAGAACATCGCTCATGAAGTCGATTGACCACAAGCGATTGGCTCTGGTCTCCACGCCTAGCGGATGACGTTCTGCGCGAATCAAACGCTTGCGCGTTCGTCGTGGCAGATTCAGTTTGAGCTGCCGGTAAACGCGCAACACGCGTTTGTGATTCCAGCGGTGGCCATCCAGTCGTAATCGGTGATAGCACTTCCAAAAGCCCCATCGCGAATGCTCGGCAACGGTCGCTTGCAGTCTGTCGATGACGGCGCTATCGCGCACCGAATCGGACTCTGGCCTTCGATAGTATGCACGGCGCGACACGCCGGCCGCTCTACACGCGACGGCTACGCTGATCTTCCGATGCGCCACCAAGCTCACCGCTTTCTCGCGGCGTTCCGGTGGCGTCAGACGTTTCCCTCGATGATGTCCTTAATCGCCAGGTTCTCCAACGCCAAGTTGGCATACATCCGCTTGAGCTTGGCGTTCTCGTGTTCCAGCTCGCGCATCCGCTTCAGATCTGCGGCCTCAAGACCACCGTACTTGGCTTTCCACTTGTAGAACGTGGCCGAGCTGATACCGTGCTTACGCCACACTTCATTCACCGGCATGCCGGCGTCGGCTTCCTTCAAGATCGACACGATCTGCGTCTCGGTAAAACGACTCTTGCGCATAGGAACCTCCGTAGCTAAATCCTGCCAGGAAATTCTCTAAACTGCTTGTGTCAAATCAGGGGAAGCTTACGAGATCTCCATTTGTCCTGGCGCGACGAAGCACCGCAGCAACGACGAGCGGCGCAACTGAGTTCTGCTGATGCGCGGTAAGGGCAAGGAATGGATCCTTCCAGCATGGTGTCGGGCCTTCCATGCTGAACAAGCCCGCGATCGCCGCGCCCGCACCTCGTGATCGACGGCCAGATGACACTTCGCGTGGAGGCAAGCAGCCATCCTTCAGAGCAGCAGCACACAGAAATCCCATTACGTACGCTGTGTGGTAGGAGGTCGACAGTTCGTATCGAGATCGCTCGGCTCTCAATGTGTAAGCGGCTCGTGACGAACCCACAACGAGGACATCGGAAATTTCCTACATCGGACGGTGCGGTCCCCTGACATCTCAAGCGATGGGTTTTTGCCTACCCCGAAGCCTAGGCATCGCTCGACGGCAGGATGCCTCGCTGAGCTGCAGGACGAATCAAGACCCGGCTCGGGGATTTCTCTGCTCTCCAGTGCGCCAGCGGTTGTGCGCCTCAGCGAGCATTGAGAAGCTGTCTTGTGTGAGAGCAGCCTAGTAACAATGACAGGTTACGTGCTATGCGCAGTGCATTACATTGATGCCGCAAACACGCCGGTAACGGTGTCGCCGACACCGTTGCACATTTCCGGGGGCGAGGGCCGCGCGCCGGCTCTCACACAATAGGAGTATGACAATGAACAAGCTTGTTCAGTCTTGTGCTGTCTCTTTTTTGCTATTGGCAGTTAGCTGCTGTGCGTTCGGTGCCGGTAGCGGCGCAAGCGCCGCAGCTCAGCCAGCTAAACCTACAGCAGGCGATGTCAATGCTGCAGCTGCGTATGCATGGTTTCTTTTCGCACAAGCGGTCGCGCCGTCGAACGGCTCTCTTACATTTGAAACCTGGACCGAGCAGTGCCAGTTGAATCCCGGCTTGGCTGGATGTCCGACACAACCGTCGGCCGGCGCCAAGGTTCGACGGTTGCACGCAAGCGCACTCGCCACGAAGGTCCGTGGAGCGGCCGCCAAGTCATCGGCAACGAGCGACAGCGGTATCGAGTGCAACCCGATGCAGACCAAACCAATCAACGGTTACCCGCCGCCTTCGAACGTCGTGTCGACCGCCCAGTTTTGCGAAGAAGTCTACGTCAATCCACCCGAGGTTTCTTTTGTCAATGGGAACGGATTGCAGACACTGACCGGGCAGCAGACTTACGGCGGCAGCCGCTCGAATGCGATCACGTTTCCGTGGGACGCGGTCGAATTGAAGGCAGACTGGGTTCCGACATCGTCCTTTGCGAATCCGACGTTCACCTGTCCGGACCCGACGAACACGCTGTACACCGAGACCATCAACGGAACGTGTTACGCACTCGTGGGCCTTCACATTTCATCCAAGGTTTTGCCGGACTGGTTGTGGGCCACGTTCGAACCTGCAAGCTCCGTCACCAATCCCAATCGCTGCGACCCAAAACTCTACGACACCTGCTTTGATCCATGGGGCACGACGTCAAAGACACCGTACGGAAAAGGTCAAACGGTCCAACAGAGCGCACAGTTGAAGTCGTTGATGGCGTCGGCGAGCCTCAACCAAGCTTTCAGCAATTACTTCCTGACGGGCGTACAGACAAAGTTCGTGAATCCCAAAGGCGCAGCCATCCCGCTCGGAAGCTCGTTTGTGGAATTCAATGCCGGCGTCGCTCCAGGACAAGCTTCGTGCATTACCTGTCATCGATACGCCTACTTCGATGGCAAGCCGGTATCTCCGGAAAACAACTTCGGAGGGCCGCCTACTGGTTGGCCATCCGTCGGATACGCCTGCAACAAGAACCAGAAGGGCAACTGCACGCCAGTAACCGCGAACTCAATCGCCCAGGACTTCTCATGGATGCTCGGCCTGATGCCGGTGCACTAGGCGGTCCGGGAATCGACTAAGGTCAGTCTCGTATCCGTGAATTGCCAAATCGAGATTTCGCAGGAAATTGTAAGAGAGCGGTGACCTGCCATGCCATGCCTTGCACACAGCTCATGCTGCGTGCAAGGCATCTCGATAGCTTCCCATTGGCCGCACTTCCTGACGGTCCCGGGCACTGACAATGTTTACAGTGGTTGGCATTCGGGCATGCTGCTATAGATGATTTTGTCGGAGGGCGCGGCGGGCGCGCCGGGAAGTGATTAGGGGATTTTTCCGTGACTTCCTCACCCCACTGCGTTTTGCGCAGGTGCGGGGAACCGCACCGCATCTGCCGTTTCCGGTCGCAATGGCCTTTCCGTAGGAACGGAATTCGTGCGTCACAGCACGTGACAACTGGCGAAAATCCTCGTATGTCCGTTGCCCCCGATGAAGCGATCGAGGACGGCAGTTCGTGATCGACCGCCAGGGTGTCGGTTGATGGTTAGCGATGGGGATTCCACATCATGAACGTACCAGTTCCTCCTTCTGCGGGTTCCGCCATTGCAATGTCCGGCGGCGGTTTTCGCTCAACGCTATTCCAGGTCGGCGCCCTTCGGCGCATGAACGAACTTGGGCTTCTGTCCAAATTGGCCTGCGTATCCGGTGTCTCAGGCGGATCAATTGCGGCAGCGCAATTGGGAATTGCATGGCCCTCGTTGGCCTTTGATCGAACTACTGGCGTAGGCGCTGCGGCGGCCTTTGACCAAGGGGTTCTGGAGCCCTTGATGAAATTCTGTTCGAAGACGATTGACATTCCCGCAGCGATCGACGCGCTCGTCAACCCCTTCAAGTCAGGCAGCCAAGCGCTCCAGGAATCTCTGCGAGAGAACTTGTTCGGCAACAGGAAGCTCACCGACTTGCCCGGGACCGCCACGGGTGGTCCGCGATTTGTGTTCAACGCGACGAGTTTGCAGACTGGCGTGCGCTTTTGGATGTCGCGCGAGGATCTTGGTGATTATCAGATTGGATACACGACAAACACCGGTGGCGTGAGTGTCGCCACGGCGGTCGCCGCGTCGGCAGCCTTTCCGCCCATCTTTACCCCGCTTGAGTTCCCGATGCCCACGGGGCCCTATCAACCCTGCGTTAATCCGGTTTCCCATCACAAGATGGGTCTATATGTGACGGATCCCGCGTATCACCACGTTGCGCAGCTTTGCGATGGAGGCACCTACGACAACCTGGGGCTCCAGGAAATTTGGGGCGAAGGGTTCGACACCTTGTGGGTTAGTGACGCGAGCTCGGCATTTGTTGCCCATCCGAACTACCTGGCTCAGTCGCACTGGTATCAGCCCCACATGCTGGTGACCCTGCTTCGTGTCATCGATTCGATGATGCGATCCGGCGAAGCCAGACGGCGCAGTGACCTGATTGACCAGTACAAGGCGAAAACGATCAAAGGCGCCTTCTGGGGAACAACCACATCGCTGTCAGTCGGGAATCCACCCAATGCTCTGCCTTTAGACCCGGCGAAGGTTACCGAGCTGGCGGAGCTTGACACCTTGCTTCGGGATTTCGGTGAGGAGAAACGTCAAAAGCTCGTCAACTGGGGATATGCAGTCGCCGATCGGCAGATTCGAGAGTGGAACAATTTGACTAACCCACCGATCCCGGCGTGGCCCTATCCAAATAGGCCGCTGGGGTAATCGGGATGTGTCCGCGCGTCGAAATGCTGGAAGCGAAATACGGACAGAACAAATGCCATCGAGTTGGCCGAAAGCCTGATTCGCGAGACCGGCATTTATGGACGTAGCCTTCCTACTTTTCCTGACAGTATTTCTGAACGCCGTGGTGGCGATGCCACTCATACGTTATGTGCGCGTTGGATGGCTCGCCAAGCAGGCCGACATCATGGGCGGCCAGAAACCAGCGGCGCGCTTTGCCTATTTCGAAATGTTCGTCCGGGACAGTGTGCCGGCCAATGTTGACGAGGCGGCCAAAGCCTTCACGGCGTTCCACCGCAAGTGGTATGGCCAAAGATTGTACGTCGTCCCAGCCATACTCCTGTTTGTCGTTTGCACCATTGTCGTCGTCTTGATCCTGGGCGCGATACTGCAGATGCAAAACCTTGCAACTATCGACCCTCACCTGATTAGCCTGGACTTGACCGGCTTGAGCGCGCTGACAGGCGCATACATGTGGGTGGTCAATGATCTTATTTGGCGCGCGCGGCGGCTCGACATGTCGCCTTCCGATGTTCATTGGAGCGTACTGCGGCTGACGATCGCGCTTCCGCTGGGTTACGCCTTTGCCGCGCTTGTGCCGGGAGAGCGTTACGAGGCGTTCGTTGCATTTGCGCTCGGCGCGTTCCCGCTCACCTCGCTCACGACCATGCTCAATCGCGTGGCGACAAAGAAGCTCGGTTTTGCAGAACCGCCGGAGCAAGCGAATGAAAGCATTTCCAAGCTTCAGGGCATTAATCGCGAAATCCTCGAACGCCTCGCCAATGAGGACATCACGACAATTACACAATTCGCCTACTGCGATCCCGTGCGTCTGACGATGCGATCCAACCTTTCATTCAATTTCGTCACCGACTGCATGAATCAAGCCCTGGCTTGGGTGTACCTGGAAGAGAAGCTGAAGAAGCTGCGCTGCTTCGGACTCAAGGGCGCTGTCGAGATCACTCATCTTATCGCGGCTCTGAAAGACGAGACCAAACAGGCCCGCGCAAAAGCAACACTCACGGCGGCGGCTGCGTTAGTGGGTCAAAGCGAGGAGACCTTGATGACTGCTTTCGTGGAAATCGAGGATGACTCGTTTACCAAGTACCTGTGCAAAGTCTGGGACTAAGACGTCTTCCCTTATTGATTGGAGACTCCTATGCAATTGCGAATTGGCTTACTCGTCTGCTCGTTCGTTTTTGTAACTTCGTGTGCAACTACTAACGTCAAGCTACAAGGCGCAGGGCAAGGCGAACCGTCAACGTTCACCCTCGCCTGTAGCAATCCTCCCTTTCCAAACCCCACTGCAGACAGCGATATCGATACCTGCCCTAATACGGGTGCCCCAGGAAATGACGCAGCTCTATCGGACGAATATGCGTCAAAGAACGCCTTGTGCGTCCCTGGACCACCGGTCGACGTCAGCGTTCATACCTTTGCTCGCCTGCAAGCCGCTATGGAAAAGCGAAATATCCCGTACGGCGGTCCCGGCGTACGGATAACCGATCGATCGGTGCTCGAAGCACTGACCAAGGTAAAAGGAGCGCCCATTGGAGAAGGCTCGCTCGTTCGCGTCGTCGGCCACGTGACCGAAGTCACCAAGACGTATGACAAGGCGTCAAATGGCGAAGGTGTGAATTGCAATCGCTCCGGTCCCGAGAACAACGACATTCACATCAATATTGGGCCGACAGACAAGAGCCTGCCTTGTGAAGGGATTGTGGTCGAGATGATCCCACACCATCGACCTGCTGGATGGACCTCTGCTGTCGCGCGTGCACTGGTGCACGGTCCAGCCGTTCGCGTGACGGGGCACGTCTTCTTTGATGGGCGGCATGGCCTCTTCGCATGCGATGAACAGGGTACGCCCCGTCGCATGTCCTTGTTCGAAATCCATCCGGTCTACACGTTCGACGTCTGCATCAACGACTCGGATGCCCAATGCGATGTCAACGACGACAGCGTGTGGGCGGACCTAGGGGCTATTCAATAACCACGTAGCGTCGAAAAGGAAGAGTCGTGGTGCACCCCAAGCATCCGCAGTTCGACCTGATGATCGCCGCGCGTGCTCTTGCGCGGCGGATGATTGGGCGCGATGGCGTCATCGGCGTCGATGTAGGCACCAAGTACAAAGATGAGACTGCGAGACCCGGAGTGGTGCTTCGCTTCTTCGTTGATCAGAAGGTTTCTGATGCGGGCCTCAAGCGCCTTGGTCGGCACAAGCTGCCTCGAACAGTAGAAGTCGCCGGAAAGCGCGTTCATACCGATGTACTCGTTGCCCGTCCTATTCCGCACTATGTCCTGGTCGATCCGCTGCCCGCGCCGGATCAAAGGAAACAAGTGATGGACCCGATTCAGCCCGGCTGCAGCATCGGTGCTCGCATGGGCGATGCGGGGACGCTGGGGATGATTGTTTACGATCGGGACACAGGCAATCCGTTGGCGCTCAGCAATTGGCATGTGTTGGACCTCGGTGGCGGAGTGGGTGCGGATATTCACCAACCCGGGCCACTCGATGAGACAGCTTCGGCGGCGACGCTCATGGGCCCACTACTGCGAAGCCATCGCGGATTGGCGGGAGACTGCGCGGTTGCCAAGATTGCGGCCCGGCGAATCGATGCCAGTGTTCTGGGAATCGGAGTCACGCCGTCTCGAATTGCCGATCCCGAGCATGGAGACACTGTCATCAAGTCCGGACGTACGTCAGGGGTGACCGTTGGCAAAGTTGAGGGCGTCGGTTTGACAATGACGCATTCATACGCAGGAGCCAACGTTCTACTCGGGGGTGTGCTGACGATCGAACCGCTTACGAACGCGGCGTCTACGCAAATCGCAGCCGGTGGCGACTCCGGCTCCGTTTGGCTCGCTCTGGACCAAGGGCAGCCGTCCGATATCGCGATGGCGCTGCATTTTGGTGGCGACGAAATAAGGAACGTGGCCTACGCCTGTGCACTGCGGCCGATCATGACCAAGTTGCGTCTGCTGACAAACGCACCCTAGATCGTACCGGCCACCGATCATCGGCCGGAATCAAGAGACAACACATTATGTTTATTGCAAAAAACGTTTTTTCAGGTTGCGATCACCGACAGTTTCCGAGCCGATCCAGGGAAGCGTGTGCCGGCTGGCGTGGCCACGAGTGAAGCACTTTGACGTGGCCGCCGGGTCCATATCCAGACCTCCTCTCAAGGCATGACGATTTCTCGTTCTCGAATTACCGTCCCATCGGCGCTCTCTTGTCGAAGTACGATCTTTTCACCTTTGCTGCTCGCATCCTCGACAACTTTGAGAAGCGCGATTGCGCGCCGCACGACATCCGCTTTGGATGATGCTGAAGTCATCTCTTTGATCTGCTCCAGCGTCTCAGTGATCGCGTCGTCAAACTTGAAAATGGTCCTGCCGGCGGACATCGTGATGTTCCTCTCTCTTCTGGGTGCGTCGCACTCGGATTGAGAACGCAGCGCTTTCTATGCTTAAAGTAAATATATATTACATAGATACTACGTACTGCCTAGGTTCTACAACGCTTGCGGCAGGACAGCAGGCCCAAATGCTGCCCCGAGTGCCAAGAAGTTGCGGCAAACGCGGACCGAGCCGCCCTGACCATGAGATGGTCCGGCTTCACAAATTATTCATTGTCTCCGTCGACTCTGCGTGAGTAACTGACCGAACTTTTCCACCCGATGCCAAGCAAAGTGCAAGCGTCGGTCCGCCAGTTCGAGGAAGTTCGGTCAGTTACTCACGCTTGATCCAACGGCTCGTCGCAACCGACCGCGGTGATGGAAAAAGTCGCCCGCACCCTTCCAAAACGCGGCGAGTTATGTCAAATTGAAATCATGAAATCGAGTCTGGCCAAACGAACTACGCGATCTAGCTGGAAAACCCAGTCAGACCCTGCTGCGCGCGCCAGATAGTCTTCGATGACAGCCGGCGCAAAGCCGGCGGGGCTCCCCGTCGTAAGGAGCCATCCAATGTCATTGATCAATATAAAAAAGTTCGTCGAAGTAGTTCCACCTCTGCAGCCCATGATGCTGTTTCTCGATGTGGAATGGGCAGATGTGCGTGCAACAGAGCTGGTCTCGCTTGCGCTTGTCGGCGACGAAATGACCTTCTACGCCGAGCGCAAGCCACTACGGGGGCAGCCGACGGATTTCGTACGTTCGACGGTTTATCCGCTGTTGGTCGGTCAGCATTGGGCACTGTCGGACGATGTCTTCTCGCAGCGTCTGCGCGAGTTCATCGCGATGGCAACGGCCCGCAACGGGCGCGCGCCGACAATCGCTTACGACTACTTGGCCGACCGCTCGTTGTGCAAATACACCTATGAAGACTTCGGGCGCGTCACGACACACGTACTGAACGTGGAATGGTTCGACCTGAATCAGCTGGGCGTGGAGTACGCGGTTCATCGCGAGAGATATTTTTCTGAAAACCCGCTGGAGGCGCAGCGCCGGCATAACGCACTCGTTGACGCCAGGGCCTCGATCGCGGGATATCGGGGTGCCCTCAAGGCATTGGTGAGCAAATGACACGCCTCTTCCTCGACACAGAGCGGGCAGCGCTGCGCGTTGGGGATCGCCAGTCGTTCCGTGGAGGCCATGTCCATGACGCTGTTTCTCGATACAGAATGGGCTGATGTGTTCGCTAGCGAGCTAGTCTCGCTGGCGCTGGTCAGCCGTAATGAGCGCTTCGTATTCTATGCCGAACGCCATCCGCTGCCGGAGAAGCCCACGGACTTCGTGCACAGCGTGGTCTATCCGCTGCTTAAATGGGGTGACACCGCCATGCACGATCCAGTCTTCGCCGCGCGCCTGCAGCAGTTCATCGCGGACGTTGCCGAAGCGACCGGTGAAAAACCAACAATCGCTTACGACTACTGGGCGGACCGCTCGCTATTCGAGCATGCGGACGAGGGCTTCGAGCGCGATGGACCCGTGCAGCCGCCGGTTGAGTATTTTGACCTGAATGAGCTCAGTCCAGATTACGCAGTCGGCTACCAGGCATACTTCAGCCGCGATCCGCAATTGGCAGCATCGCGCCACAACGCATTGACGGACGCGCACGCGGCTCGGAATGGATACCTTGGCGCCATTTTCGGACAGGCAACGCGATGAGATTGCTCATTCTCTCCGACCTGCACATCGAATTTGGCACGTTCGATGTGCCCAAGGACATCGAATACGACGTGGCAATTCTCGCCGGCGATATCGGTGTGCCTGGCAGCAAAGCGATTCGATGGGCGCGGCGTCAATCCACCTTTGGTGCGGCCAAAGCTGTGATCGCTCTGGCCGGCAACCACGAATTCTATGGCCAGGTGCTCCAATCGGAACTTGGGACCATGCGTGCCGCAGGTGACGACAGCCGTGTGCATTTTTTGGACTGCAACCAGTACATCATGGGCGGCGTGCGCTTCCTCGGATGCACGCTATGGACAGATTTCGAGCTCGCGATCGTGGAGTCACACGGTGAGCGGTCGGATGCGCAGTTTGCGATGAACGTCTGCAGGGAAGCCCTGACCGACCATCGGATGATTCGCACAAGGGTTAGCGAAGACGCCGACGGTGCAATTGCACGGATGCTGCGCCCCGAGGATACGGTGGCGCTGCATCACGCGCATCGCGCCTGGCTGGCAGGTGCGCTCAGAGAGCCATTTGACGGACCGACAGTCGTGGTCACACACCACGCACCCCATCGCGGCTCGCTGCTTCCGGAATTCCAGGACGACTGGAGCGCAGCTGCCTACGTGAGCGAGCTGCCGAAAGAGTTCTTTGAGATTCCCGTGCTCTGGGTACACGGGCACGTTCATGCCTCGCTCGACTACCGCATTGGAAACTGCCGTGTGGTTTGCAATCCTCGCGGCTATCTGCCTGCGTTTCAGGAAAACAATCGTCCGGAAAACGAGCGGTTCAATGCGCGACTGGTGATTGAAGTGTGAAGGGATATTGCGACGAATCTCGATTCCGATGTGAGACCAACTGATGATTTTGTTCCTCGACTTTGACGGTGTGCTCCACCCCCAGTTTCCGCGAAAAGATCGGAGCGAAGCGGAGAACAAGCCCTTCGCCTATGTGCCGCGCCTGGAGGGAGTTCTACGCGATTTTCCGCACGTGGATATCGTGATTTCCAGTAGTTGGCGCACGTTCTCTTCGCTGGCCCAGATTCAGGCTCGTTTCTCTCCAGATATCGCGCAACGGATCATAGGCGTCATTCCCACACTCAAACAAACGGAATTTGGCGTTGCATACGCCGAACGGGTTCGCAATCGAGAGGTACGTGCATGGATCGAGGCGCACGGCCGGAATGATGAGCCTTGGGTCGCGCTTGACGATGATCCCTGGAATTTTCTGCCGACAGATCCGCTTGTCTTGTGCGAAGACGGTTTCTTTGACGCGGAAGAAGCCACATTACGTGCAGTGTTGCTGGGATCGAGTAGCTGACCGCATAGCACAGAATCATGCGTGGCCACACGCGTTTTATGCGCGAGAACCTCTGTTCCGCAGTACCGAAGCAAGCAGTAAGCCAAAGACAGCTTATGTGATGTTTTAGCTGTTGAAAGCTGTTGAAATACACAATATGCGCTGTATTGCTCGCTGCGCAATTGCAGGAAACGGGTGACCGCATCTTGTGACTAGGGCGGGTTTATCGCCTTCTGTTTCAGGATTGCTCGGTGCTCAGGCGTGCCTCTTATGCGCGAGAACTTCTGTTCTACGGCGTGACGGTCTGCAGTTTCGAGCCTACGAGCGATTGCCGCGCAGACAAATGCCTGCTGGTCGCCGTATTTCTCAATGCCCCAGCTTATGCCACCTGGTTTTCCCGCCCAAAAGGCCGACCAAGCGAAGCTAATCCAGCGACCGTGCTTGCCGCGCTTCACGCTGCGCTTGAGTTGAACGCCGACGATGCCGGAGGCATTTCGCTTCGTCTTCCGATGCCTTACAGAAATAGGAGCGGGTAACGATGGCCTGATCCGATCAAGCCATCTCTTGGCTGCCCTTTCCGCCGCACGCCACGTCTTATATTCAGCCAAGCTGAAGTTCTTGGAATGCAATTCCCCTGCACGGGTAACCCGCGCGGTCACGCATTTCGATGACGTGTTCCGAGTGTAGTTTGCAGTCTTTCTCATCGCGTTCAACCCGTTTGTTGAGCGACCGCTGACACGATTGAGCTCAATATCGACATGGCAATCACAATAGTCCTCGATGCCGAGCGCAGCTACAACCTGTATCGACCTGACGCTCGTTATCCATAGATCGCGGTTTTTCAGAAATGTATGAATAATTCTTTTCAACTCAATGCTTTATATGGATTCAATTGTAGATGTGCGCCGGTGCACATCTGCTTGCGTTGCCACAACGGCCTGCGATCACGCACGAACATTTGTGGTTGCGGCCAGCGCAGATCGATCAGTGAAACCGAACTTTCACAGGTCTCAGCACAGGACTGCCCGGCGCCGCAGTTGCGGCATGTGGCGAATTGCCACATGCTAGCCGCATGGCAAAAAATGTCCGAATTTCCGACGAGCTCTACGCTTTGGCTCAACTGGAGTCCAAGCTGCAAGATCGCAGCATCGCCCAGCAGTTGGAGCATTGGGCCAAGCGGGGAATCGCGGCGGCCGAGTCGACTGGCGTGGCGCAGAGAATCAGCGCACTTGATGCCGCTGCCGCCATGACCCGCAAGCTGGATGCGCTCGATGTCCTTACTGGCAAGCGAAGCGCCGACGCCACGCATTTCATCCCACGCTCGGAGGCTCGCGCAAGCAAGCCGGTATTCCCGCACAAATACAAGAAGAGCTAACCGGCAATTCGGTATACGAAGCCTACATGCCTACGGAGCGGAGCTGGTCCGACGAGTGGAGCGCGCGCCTATAACTGGATCTACCTCACGCTCGTTATCCATAGATCGTGGGATTTCAGAAATCAATGGATAATTCTTTTCAGCTCAATGGTTTATTTGAATTTGCCCGTAGATGTGCACCGGTGCACACCCCCTCTTTGCGACGCGCAACGCTAACGTCAACTCACCAAAAGCCCGCTAAACCGTGGCTTTCTTTTTCCAACTCTTCAGACTTCCTCGCCCCTTCTTCGCAAAAAGTAGGTCCAGCGCCTCCTCGAGAAGCGCCTGGACCGTCGTGTCGTCCTCGACCGCCAATAGCCTGAGCTGTTTGGCCACATCCGGTTCGAAATGACCACCGACAAATCTGCGGCCGGCGCGACTGGGCCGATAGAATGGTTCACTTCCCAGTTGGCGCTCGGCGGGTTTGGCTGCTCGCTTCGTCATATCTTCTGTGCGCAGTGGACCTGACGCTGCTTGATTGGATTCCGCATCAAGTGCGGACTGCAACGCGGTGCTGATCATACCGTCTTCAACCACACGCGCATACACGCATGCGGACGGCACCAATACTGCGAGCAATCACGCAGGATCATTTGAAATGCACGCCCTACTTTGCACCCAGAGCGTCCAACGCGAGCCGAAGCACCTCGCCCAGAGGCTGCCGTTCGCTTTCGGCATATCGCAAAAGGCGCTCGCGTGTCTCATGCGTCACTCGAAAATTGACCTGGTAATGCCTCTCAGTCGGCCGGCGGCGTCCCAGCATGCCGCTCGCACCGCGCACCGGCTCACGACTGGGAAACCCGTGCTTGTCGGCTAACTCCTCGATCGCCGGCGTCGAAACGTTGGCGGACTTCGACTTCGTGGTGAACTCGCCCAGATCTCCCAGAAAATCTGCCCTGCCTTGATTTGTCATGCCGCCCTCTCCGCCGCATTAGGCAATTCTCTGCGCAGGTTTTCCACGACCTCCGCGGCGAACTCCTGCGCGTTGGTCCGCGCTTTGTCGAGATTTGCGACTAAATTTGGATCAAGTGCCTCCAAAGGAGCTCTGAAAGCAAACATTGCGCGAAAAGCTTCACGCTCGTTCAGCTCCGCATCGAGCATAGGAATCGACGCGTTGTTCAAGGTATTCCAGACATGGGCCGTCGAGCGCGTGCGAATTGCGGGGTTCGTTCGCGTCAGTAACACGCAATACGGTAAATGTCTCCTAGTCACTCGCTCCGCATCGCGGATCGCTTTGATCGCGCGCGCCGCCTGCTCGGCATCCAATTGAGATCCTTGGGTCGGCACGATAGCAAGATCCGCTTGGCTCAATGCCAACAGCACAATCTTGGCGGCAGTGCCCTCGAGATCAACAACAACGAACGGAGCCTGCGCCGCCGCCGTTTCAATGCGATCGACAATGTTGTCCTCGTTGACGTCGGAGATGATTGTGAGATTCTGCGGAACCCGGTTGCCCTCGGCCCATACACGCATCGGCCGGTTGGGATCGGCATCGAGGACGATAACCGGCTTAGCTCGCGCGAGTTCGCACGCGAGGATCAGAGCGGCGGTTGTCTTACCTGCACCGCCCTTGGGGCTTGCAAAAACAATTGTTGGCATTACGCATCCTCCGGGTTGTGCTAGCACTTGCTACTGAGTGCTATCGATAGCTAGCGCTATCAACCGATAGCAAGTACTTGCGTTGGATATCTGTTGCTAGCTTCCGATGAACTTTTCGTCTGTCTGACAATTATGTGCATACACATTATCACGCATACACGTATGCGAACAATGCCATGCGCCAAGCGATCATCCCAACCTTGGCTCCATAGTTAGCTTGACGTCTATCGGTGGCCGTCCATTGACCGATTTGACGGTGATTCCTTCGGCGCGCAGTGCTTCCACTGCGCGCTCGCAAAAGTCGACATCGCCCGTGAGGTCCACGTTGGTCCAGCCCTTAGCGCGCGCGAGCTCGACCATCAGCATGACCTCCGGGTCACCACCGGACGATTTGAGCTCCGGACCCAGATCCGCAACCCAACCGCTGCCAAGCCGGACCACGGTGGCGTTGGGGTCATTCGTATTGACCCAGGTAAGTTCGATGCCACGAGCCTTGAGCCGCGCTGCCAGACCTGGATTTGAGTACTCCTGCGCCAGCAGCCGCCGTTTGAATTCAGCCGCCGCATCCTCGTCAGACAAGCGAATGGAAGGGCGCTGCCCCTGGTTTCGTTTGTGCGCCGACCACGACTCTAGCCTCTGCTGGAAATCGCCCGGCCTCCGCGTGCTAGAGGGCCGCTCCGTCCTGGCTGACGGTAGTTGCTCGATGCGGTTCTTGCGTCGCACAAATCGGTCAAGCTCGCCTTTGGTCAGCTGCGGCGCCGTCGATTGGTCAAGACCCGAGCCTTGGCGCCTGGCCTGGTAAGTAAAACCGCGGTGTTGTGCGATCGCCGCTGGATCGCCACTGGCCGCGAGCTGTGCGATCCAGGGCCTGTACCGCAGCGGAAGTAGTGCCGAAATTGCCGCCCTTTCCGCCTTCTGGAGCTGCGCACGCTCAACTCGATGGCGCTCACTTAGCGAACGCAGGCCAAGTACTCGCGGCGAGGCTGGAAGTGAGGCCAATATCGTTTCCAATTTGGCCACCGCAGTTGCATCAATTGCACCCCTCGCAGCACGTGTTGAAGTGCGCTTCTGCGATTGCCTCTTCGCCACGCGGACTTCATCTTTCTGGCGATCTTTCAGGGCATTTAGAAGCTCCCGACCCTCGCTTTTGCGCTCGCCCATTTGCCAGTGCGCCAATTCCAGCTCCCCCTCGTACCGTGAGCGCAATTGTTCGCGTTCGAGCGCTCGCGCCAGGCGTGCGTCCTCGCGAGTTTTTGGATCGCGCTTGGTAGGTCGCGGGCGATAGACATCGGCGGGCGGCGCAGAAGCGATCGACTCGGATTCATGGGCGCAGAATTCGCCAAGCTTTGCCTCCGTATCGGCGCGCTCAGATTTGCCCGCGAAGGTTGAGCGAAAAACGCGCGATGCGCGGACATGCAAGGTGTCGTTTTCCAGTGGCCGGACGGTGTAACCGCCCTTCTCACCCGCAACAATTTTCAAGCCGTGCGCATGCAGTATCTGGTGCACCTTTTGCCACGTTGGGTCGGGCGCATCGAGCACTGCTCGCAGTGCTTTGGCGGGCGCGCCTTTGCAATAGGTTTCCAGGCTCTCGGTATCGCTGAATTGCTCAAGTTTTCCTGCCTTGTTCGCACCTCTTTCTATTGATCGACTCTCGCGCCGCTGGCGCATTTCATCGCGCGTCAATTGCACGGCAATCTTTGCTTTCGGGTCCCAGCGAAAAAGCCCTGGATCCTCAGCCCATCCCTGTGATGCCTCCATCTCCCGCATCGCTTTGTCGAGAGCGCGCTTTGCGAATTCCGGGTAGTGTGCTTTGTAGGTCTGCGGATGCACACGATTCGCCATCACGTGCACATGAAAATTGTCCGTGTCGCCGTGCGCTACGACAATGTATTGGTGCTCAGCCAGACCGAGCGCAGAAATGGAATGCTTAGCTGCTGAGACCCACTGATCTTTGCCGGGCTTTTCACCTTGGCGCCACGAGATTTGGTGGTGCCAAACAGGGTCTTTTACTCGCGTATTGCGGCTCGCCGTTGCGCGCATCTCGGTGATGGCTGTTTCCGGGGAGATGATGGCGTGCGAGCAGATCAGATCGCCCCTGACAATTTCCTCACCCGTCTTCTTGTCGACGCCAATCTGCAGGTATTGCGCGAGTCGCTTGAAACTGCTCCTCGCGCGAGTGGGACCCGGACTGATAGGTGCCAGCATTACCGCAGTCCGATCGCAGCCAAATTGCGGATTGTCCGAGCCAAGTCACCTAGTAGCAGGACGTAGTGTTCTCGGTGTGCAGAATCCCGCGTAAGCGCGAGCTTGATTAGACCACCGATGCGATTGAGTTCAGCGATGGCACGGTCATCGACCGCCGCAAGGACCGGGCGACCAAGCGCCCGCCGCCGTATGAACTCGGACGTGCTGAGTCCGCTTCGACTGGCGGACGATTCCAGCGCGCTTTTTTGCGCGGGTGTGACGCGCATATAGAGGCGCTCGGTACGCGGGTCTGCAACCTTTCCAAACGGCATACGCAACCTTTGCGACGGGGTCTCGGGGCGCAGCCCTGAGCAGTGTCGAGAAGCAAAAAGAGTGAGTAGATGCGAAGCATCGGATCACTCTTTCTTGCGGTGGACGTCAAAACCGCGCCAGCGGTTTTGTACGCACATCTCGCGACCTGCCCTACGGGGTGGCCATTCAAACTCACTGTCCACTAACGTAGTTGATGCTCGCTTTTGTATGCAGACATTGGTGTGGAGAAAATGATCCGACCGAACCGAAATCAATTGACGGGATATGCATGTCGACGTAATTCTTCTGGGCATGCGCGATGAAAAACATTTCACCATCGGCGAGACCGAGGCCCTTAGGCAAAAACTCTCTGCTGTCCCGGAACTTCCACGCGAGCGGCAAAAGGTGTCTGTGCGTGATGCGGTTACATCGCTCAAAGGCGAAATCGCAACCTTGAAGGAAAAGGGATATGAGTGGAGGGAGATTAGCGACCTGCTGCGTAGCGGTGGCCTACACGTTTCTCCGACAACGCTTCGCCAATATCTCAACAAGAGAGGCGAACCGCGCAAGCGGAAGGCGCCGAAACATTTGCTGACAAAAAAATAAGAGGACGGATATGTTGCGCACTAGCAGAGGTTTTACTCTTGTTGAGACGATGATCACGTTGGCGGTGATGATCGTGGTTGCGGCACTAGGCGCAATGTGGCTGCAGAAGCAGTTCGCAGCCGATGCGCGAGAGAGCTACATCAGCGCAGAGGCCGGAGACTTGGGATTGCTGGCGACCGCAGTCACCAAGTACGTAGCCACGCCGCCGGCGACGTGGGTAGCCAAGGGGACCGCGTACCCAATTCTTGTCACAGACCTCATCGCTGCCGGCGATCTGGTCAGTGGATTTGCAAACCGCAACGGCGCTCTAGGAACGACACCCTTTTTCCAGACATACCAGATTCTTGGCGAGTTGGACCCAACCGACGGCAAACCGCGGGTGGTTATCACCGACGACGGTACGATTTCCAACGCGCGCCTGCAACGCGTGAATGCGAGCACAACAGCCGCGGGCATCCTTGCCCTGAAAATGGCTATCGCGGCGGAAACAGCGCAGAAATACAAGCTCGCCGCTGCCACGATGGCCAGCGGAACGTCCCTTGCCACCGGTGTAGCCAATGCGTGGACGAAAGGTCTGGGTGCGTGGATACCCGCCGCCAGTCCCGGGGCAGCGGCTGTGTTGATCGGTTATCCGGATCTGACGCCCGCGGGAACGAATACGAACCCGAAAGACAAGTGGGGGCACTGCCAGGTTGTTACTGTCACCAACCAAGGCCTTGAAGACGCTCAGACCGATTACATCGGATATCTGAAAACTTCGTGCGCCGCAGCCGCTGTTTGCCCGGCCGGTATGTCAGAGCTCACGCGGTTCCCATATTGCGGGAGCGAAAGTTATCAGGTCACGCCGCAATACATGGTGTACCCATCCGATGTGGGCCCCATCACGCTCGGAACAGACAAGCAAGTGACCGATACGGTCGCGCTCAAGACGGGCGCGACGACAAGCTGCGACATCAACAACAACTGCAAGACCGTCTATTTGTACGGTAGCTATGACATCACCCAAACCGATCAACTTGTGCTGATGGGCGGTGCAGTGGTGACCAGAGATAGCCGATGCGCCGTCGCCGGTGCAGTTCAAGGCCATCATCAAAACGCAGGGACATCCGGTTTATGCGTCCAGCTTGGTGGGATCGGAGATCCTTGTGTTATCCAATACAACAACAAGGTGCCATACGCCACGCTGACGCCTGGATATGCGGCGCCAACCTCGAGTATGTGCAATGCCCCAGCGGCCGCCCCACCGGGGTGGACTGGGGGAGCGTACGTTCCGAACGGGTCGCTTGGCCCGAATGCCACCGACGTTCTTTGTTGTTCGGCGAATTGACGTGATTTATTCGATGCGGGGGGACGCGTGTGCTACCAGCCAAGGTGACAGGTATGCTCTTGCTTCTCACGAAGCTAGGAATCTCACTGTGCGTGGAGTCCCCAAAAGAGAAGCAGCCGAGCGCCGTGCCAGGTTCTTGTCCGAGATCGCGAAGCTCGCGCTGCCTGATGCACAAGCAAGCGCCTTGCTTGGCGTCCATAGGAGCACTTGGTCACTGTACCGTTCTGGCATGCAACCCGTTCCTCGCTACATCTTGGCCGGTCTGGTCGCGTACTGTGCCCTTAAAGAACATGCCCCAAAGGTATTCGCCAAATTGCTGAACGATTCCGAAACGCGTCGCCAACAATAGATTGATTGTTTGTATTACAAACAGTATCCTATGTTTGAAATACAAACATGCCGGAGAACATCAATGAAATACCTGTCTCGCTTCGTTGCCTACCTCGCGCTGATCGCGGCCACCGCCGCACAGGCCTCGGGCCCGATCAGCGATCGCCTGGGGGCAATCCAACCCTATAAGGGGATGTACTACGACGTCACGCAGTCCGGCTCTGGGCTGTTTGTCGACGAAGGTCGGAACGGCTACCTCTTTATGATTTTTTCGACCTTCGACACTTCGGGCAACCAGGCCAACCTGCTCGTGGGTGGTGCGTACGTTGCCTCGACCGAACAAATTCGGGCGCAGAGTGGGGTGATTGGAACTGCTAGCGGCCAGCCGTTCTTCAAAGTGACCGGCGGTCAATATCCGGGCGGCCCCTACACGCAACCAACCGAGACGAACCAGCCGATCACGCCGAGCTTTACTTGGTATACCCCGCGGCACGTGGTTATGACGTTCGCCGACTCCAACGGCACGCACACGTACGACTTCCGCGCGTTCAACTATGAAACCGGCAACACTGCCGATGACGATACGTTCTTGCCAGGCGCTTGGAGTGTGACGCTTGCAGGTGATCATCTGGCCTTGGGGCAGACGTACGCACCCCTGGACACGCTTGCAGCGATTATGACAATCGCGCCTGCATCGTTTCACAGTGTGATGCTGGCGCCAGGAGCTGCAGCGGACGTGATACTGCCACCGTCCGGAGCCCGGCTCTACACTCTGACGTGTGCATTGACGGATGCCAACTACGCGCATCTCCCGTCTGGCTCCGCTGACCCGAATGCTTGCGAAGGCATCATGAACTTTATCGGGAACATCGGCGCGAAGTCGGTTCAGTACAAGCTGCTGGCTTGGTTCGATCCGGTGACGCAAACAGCTGGCATCGAAGCGTATACCGGCAACGGTGTAATCGGCCCTGCGAACTTACACGCCGACCTGTACATCACGCCTGGGCTCTTAACAGGACACATCGAAGTACAAGGCCACGATCCCCAAGGTTGGAGCCTGTTGCAGCCCGGCGGCATCATCGCTGCGCTGACATTCACGCAGTTGCCAGCGGGGGTTGTGCGGGCTTGCTCGGACTACGAGGTTTCGGATTGGTCCACGGTGTGCCACTACTGATCGGCGTTTTGCGCCGGTATCGCAACTACGTCCCAAGGAGAAAAAATGAAGACCCTTTACGTTCTGTTGTTTTGCGTCGCTCCACAGCTTGTGCTCGCAGCACCTCCCGGACGTACGCATCAAACTGAGCCGGCGTCAGATCAGCCGCCCAGATGCACACTCTTTGTGCCAACAGCTCAAGCCGACACGACGAGTTGCCCTGGGGGCACAGTCGAGGCCGCGCGCTTCCCTGTCTGCGGAAATTTTCGTTCTGACCGTAAGGTCTGGATCGGCACTCCAGCTGGCGGCGTGACGATCGCCCGCGCGCTAGCGCCTCACGCGAGCGAAAAAGGTACCGCAAGTGACGACTACGGCATCATCAAATTTGGCGAGGGCACCGTGGTCGAGGGTCTGTGCTCAACGACGTCGAACCAAAAATCGGAACTGACGGCCTTGGCACAGTCGAACAATTCCGATCTGTTGTGCTGCCCAACGAAATAGCACAAGCGCCAGCTGCATTCTGCCTTTCGTGACAAAACCAAACAGGGGAACAAGATGGCTGCAGCAATCTTAGACGTAGATCCAGTGGCGGCGGTCGCGCGCGCGCTCGTCCAGCAAGCGCAGGACGCCGGCATCAAGGAGAACGCCTTGGGCCAAAACCTCATCGCACCCGGGGATGACGGCGACTATCGGCTCGATGTCGCCATAGCGTTGAGTCCCGATGG
>Ga0163163_10000498_pt1 | contig 35378 bp, 33 predicted proteins | sample S65metaG_FD_119766 | JGI IMG/M metagenome (GOLD analysis project Ga0163163, IMG submission 119766) | Switchgrass rhizosphere microbial communities from Kellogg Biological Station, Michigan, USA - S6-5 metaG | ecosystem: Host-associated > Plants > Roots > Rhizosphere > Soil | place: USA... | reverse complement strand
GTTCAATATATCATCAAAGGAAGTGGAAACGAATACCAGCGGATTAAAGAAATTGCAGCTACTAAAGCATCTTTCATCCTGCCGCTGAATTTTCCACAGGCCATGGATGTTGAAGACCCCAACGATGCAAGATTTGTTAGCCTCGGTGATATGAAACATTGGGAGTTGGCACCCACCAATCCTTCTGCATTTGAAAAGGCGGGCATTCCCTTCTGTCTCACTTCCTCAGATAATAAAGACGCTAAGCAATTCATGACCAACCTTCGCAAGGCCATTGAATACGGACTTAGCGAAGCAAAAGCTTATGAAGCCCTGACCAAAACACCGGCCACGCTCCTGGGCGTATATGATAAAGTAGGAAGCCTGGACGCAGGCAAGTTCGCGAATTTCATAATCAGCTCCGGCTCACCTTTCGCAGAGAAAACCGTGATCTATCAGAACTGGGTGCAGGGAGAAAAATATGCAATAAATGACGCTGCATGGTACGAGGTAAAAGGCACTTACGCCCTTACTGCTCAGTTTCCTTCAGGCAACCAGACCTTCAATATGGAAGTGAAAGAAGGCAACAACATCAGTGTAACGGTTAAGGATACTGTAACCGGTAAGCTGAGCTATGATGGTAAGCTGGTAAAATTCAGTTTTCCTGAGAGCAAGAAATCAAAGAATACGCTTCGTTTCAGCGGCGTAAATAACGAAGGTGTATGGCAGGGAACCGGCGAGGATTCTTCGGGCCGTAAATTCCTTTGGACCGCTACGCAATCGAAAAAAGCAACGCCTAAGGCCGACAGTGCTAAAAAGAAAGAGCCCCTGGTATTAGGCAAAGTAACCTATCCATTCAATGGTTATGGCTGGGAAGAAATGCCCAAGGCAGAAAACCTGCTGATTAAAAATGCAACGGTTTGGACCAATGAAAAAGATGGTCGCATGGAGAATACCGATGTGCTGGTGAAGAATGGCAAGATTGCGCAGATCGGCAAGAATCTTTCCGACGCTACGGCACGCGTAATTGATGCGACGGGTAAGCACCTCACACCTGGTATTATTGATGAACACTCTCATATTGCTGCAGCCTCTATCAACGAAGGCGCACAATCCGTCACATCAGAAGTAAGGATTGGCGACAATCTTTTTCCTGATGACGTTAATATTTATCGTCAGCTCAGTGGTGGCGTAACCACTTCGCACATCCTGCATGGTTCGGCAAATACAATTGGCGGACAAACACAGCTCATCAAGCTCCGCTGGGGTGCGGATGACAACGGTCTCAAATTCGCCGGCGCTGATCCCTTTATCAAATTTGCACTAGGTGAAAACGTGAAGCGTTCTCCTGCCCAACAAAACACACGCTTCCCCGACACGCGAATGGGTGTTGAAGAGGTACTCGCCGATGCGTTCCAGCGCGCGAAAGATTACGAAGCAGCCTGGAAAGCCGCCAACAGCGATGCCTCTGCCAAAAAACAAAAAGGAGGTGCACCAGATGTTGTACCGGTGGTAAGAAGAGACCTTGAACTGGATGCGCTGGTTGAGATTTTGAACAACAAGCGTTTCATCACCTGTCACTCTTACGTGCAGAGTGAGATCACCGCAGCTTTACGCGTAGCGGACAAATATGGCTTCCACTTCAATACATTTACGCATATTCTTGAGGGTTACAAAGTGGCCGATAAGATGAAAGAACGCGGAGCAAATGCGTCTACCTTCTCGGATTGGTGGCAATACAAAATGGAAGTGGTTGATGCCATTCCCTACAACCCTTACATCATGTACAAGATGGGGATCAACGTGGCGATCAATTCAGACGACGCAGAAATGGCCCGCAGGCTGAACCAGGAAGCAGCCAAGAGCGTCAAATATGGTGGCATGAGTGAAGAGGATGCGCTCAAAATGGTGACCCTGAATCCGGCTACGATGCTGCACGTGCAGGACCATGTGGGTAGCATCAAGGTAGGCAAGGACGCTGACCTCGTCATCTGGAGCGACAACCCCCTGAGCATTTACGCGAAATCAGAAAAGACCATTGTAGATGGTATCATTTATTTCGATCGCGAAAAAGATGCGGCCATGCGCACAAAGATTGCGGCCGAAAAAAGCAGGATAGCACAAAAAATGTTAGGCGAGAAAAAAGCAGGCATGCCTACAGTTCCCGCACAGCCATCTATGGAGATCATGCGCACCTGCAGTGAGCATGAACACAAGCATGGATTGTTGGTGATTGATACGCAAGAATAATTCAAAAATTAAAAACTTACCCCCCTTCGCCAAGGCTTCGGCGGGTACAAAAAAGTCATAAAATGAAAAAATATATAGGGTTATTCATGCTGCTGGTTGTTGGCGCGGGTGCGTTGGCGCAGGAGAATGTGTATCCGGCAAAAGAATACAAGGGTTTGCTCTTTATTAAGAATGCAACCATCCATGTGGGCAACGGTCAGGTAATCGAAAACGGGACCATTAAAGTAAGCAATGGCAAGATTGAAGAAGTGGGAACCGGTATTGCAATTCCAACTGATGATGTGAAAGTCTTCGATGCGAAAGGCAAGCAGGTTTATCCCGGGTTGATCCTGTCAATCTCCAATCTCGGACTGGTCGAAGTGCCCAGCGTTCGTTCTACCGTTGACTACACGGAAATCGGCGAGATGAATCCAAACATCAGGTCCATTGTTGCCTACAACACGGATTCAAAAGTGATCAATACGCTGAAGTCAAATGGAGTGCTCATGGCGAATATCGTTCCCAATGGAACCCTGGTTACAGGTTCGTCCTCAGTAGTGCAACTTGACGCCTGGAACTGGGAAGATGCAGCAGTGAAACTGGACGGCGGCATCCATTTCATGATGCCGAACCTGATCAATATTCCCAATCCTTTTGCCGATGTACCAGCCGCACCTGCAATCGATGCTGTTAAGCGCGGATTGGAACAGATTGAAAATGTGAAGGCATTTTTTCGCGAAGCAAAAGCATATTTGCAGGAGTCTGCACATAAGCCGGTTAACCTGAAATTTGAAGCAGTAAAAGGCTTGTTCGACAAGACCCAAAAATTCTATGTGCACTGCGACCTCGTGAAAGAAATGCTTATTGCCGTTGACTTTGCAAAAGAGTTTGGATTCAATGTGGTAATCGTCGGCGGGTCAGACAGCTGGCAGATTGCAGGTCTGTTAAAAGAGAACAATATCGCGGTAATCTTGAGTCAAATGCATAATTTGCCTACCATGGCCGACGATGATGTGGATCAACCTTACAAGTCGGCCACAGCCCTGCAAAAAGCAGGTGTGCTCTTTGCCATTAACGATGACGATGGTCAAACCAGGGGTAGAAATCTTCCCTTCAATGCAGGCACGGCTGCTGCATATGGCCTGTCAAGGGAAGAAGCGTTGAGCGCCATCACCCTGAATGCAGCAAAGATCCTTGGAGTAAGCGACAGAGCTGGTTCGCTTGAAAAAGGAAAGGACGCAAATATTGTAATCAGTGAAGGTGATATATTGGATATGAAAAGCAGCGTGATCGTAAATGCATTTGTCCAGGGTAGACAGGTCGACCTTACAGACAAGCACAAAGAACTCTTTGAGCGCTACAAATACAAATACGGCATTAAATAATCCGGGGCACCGGTTTAGAAAAGAAAATTAAACGATGAAGGCATTTGCAAAACTCGGACTACTGTTCCTCCTTGTTGCAATTGAAATATTACCAGCATGCAGCAAAAAAGGGGACTCAACCAAGGTCACATTGTATGATGTGTTGACCGGTAGCGACCAGCAGATTCACTACTACCTGGAAGGCAGCACGGACAAGACATCGGATTACACCGGCTACCTCTTTACCTTCAGCACGAATGGCAACCTGGTTGTTACACGTGGTGCGCTGACTTATAATGGGAGCTGGGCACTCACATCCACGGGGGATACGAGGCTGAATATTCAGTTTGCCGGAACGGGTGTGGAAGATGTTTTGCTTAAGCTTCAACACAACTGGAAGGTGACCGATTATTCAGTAGACCTGATTCAATTGCTCGACGATGATGTTGGCGGAAATCAAACACTGCATTTCTCGCCTAAACCATAATGGAACAATAATGGCGCGCCCCGCCGCGGCGGGGCGCGCCAAACTGAAAATAGCAAAGCCACCCAAAAGAGGTGGCTTTTTAATTTATTCAACCCGATGCTTCGGGAAATCAAAAAACCAGAATTCTTTTTTGGCCTTTCGGAAATCCTTCCATTTATCCACGTCGGACTTTACGGCGAAGACACCACAGGTTGGAATATTATCTAATTCGATATTATCAGTGAGGCTATTGGCAAAAGCTGTAATGCCTGGATTGTGGGAGAAGATAGCGATGTTTTTGTACGACTCTTCCAACTTATCTATCACTTCATAAAAAGCTTCAGGTGGCGCGTGATATAGCTCAGATTTATAGATGATATCATCTTCTGAAACGTTAAATTCCTTAACAAATAACTGAGCTGTTCGTTTAGCGCGTTTTGCAGGACTTGCGATAAATGTATCGATAGGAATCTTCCTGGTCAGCAGACGCTGCGCCATATCGGGGGCATCTTTCTTACCCCTATCATTAAGTGGACGTTCGAAATCGCTAAGTGCACCGGTATCCCAACTGCTCTTAGCATGTCGAACTAGAATAACCGTTTTCATATTTACATGTAAACGGCTGAAAGATAGAGATAAAAATAAATTCCGAGAATAGGATTTTTACGGACGCAAATGGGGAAATTCACGGAGGGCGTTTAAAAAGGGTAACCGAATCAGAGCCTGTGAACGTGTGTGTGTGCGAGCATAGGAAGCGAGGATTTAAAAACGGGATATATTCCCATTTTGCATCAATAATGTTGCCAAATTGATGTTACAACGTAGAAATCTGAAAAAAAATTTAGTACCCTCTGACGTTCTTGCCTTCTATGTAGTTAATGAAGGCTTTGTTAACAACTCTGTTGCCCCCTGGCGTTGGATAATTACCCGTAAAATACCAGTCGCCTAAATTGGTAGGACAAGCACTATGAAGGTCTTCGATGGTCTGGAATATAACATCCACCGGGATTTTAAGGTCGGGAGGAGTGATGAGCTCTGCAATCTTTGCAGAAATCTGCTCGGCAGTAAACGGTTGGTAAACCTTTCTCACCAAATTCTCTGTATGCAGTTGATTATTTCTTGCCAGGTCTTTACACTGGTTGTAAATATCCTGTAACAGGTCTTCTTTTCCGTGGTCTTTAAGCAGGGCAATCGCTGCTCTGAAAGCGATGAAATCACCCAGCTTGCTCATGTCAATACCATAACAATCAGGATACCTGATTTGGGGTGCAGAAGATAGGACGATGATGCGCTTTGGCTCCAATCTCGCCAGCATAGTAACAATACTTTCCTTGAGCGTGGTACCGCGCACAATCGAGTCATCAATTACAACCAGGGTGTCCTCACCCTTTCTCACGGTGCCATAAGTGATATCGTACACGTGCTGCACCATCTCATTTCGATTCGAATCTTCTGTGATGAAGGTGCGCATCTTGACGTCTTTAATCGCAATTTTCTCCACCCTGATCTTTCTATTGATCATCTCGGCCAGCTTCTCCTCGTCAAAATCTTTGTCCCAGGATTGGATGCGCTGAATCTTAATCTTATTGAGATAACCTTCCATTCCCTTTAGCAACCCATAAAAGGCAACTTCTGCAGTGTTCGGAATGAATGAGAAGATTGTATTCTTAAGGTCGTTATTGATGGCCTTGAGTACAGGCTCACTTAAGTTATTACCGAGTGCAATCCTTTCCCTGTAAATCTTTTCATCACTGCCCCGTGAGAAATAAATGCGTTCAAAACTGCAGGCTCTTCTTTCAAGCGGCGGAAGAATTTGTTCAACTGACCACTGTCCATCGGCTTTCACAATCAGGGCCTGTCCGGGCATCAATTCTTTCACTTCGTTTTCACCAACATTAAATGTGGTGCGAATGGCTGCACGTTCAGAAGCCGCAACGATCACATCATCACTTACATAATAATAGGAAGGCCGAATACCATGTGCATCGCGCATCACAAAACCATCACCATTGCCAATGAGACCTCCAACATGGTAGCCACCATCAAACAATTTTGAAGCCTTCTTCAACACGCAAGGCAAATCCAGGTTGCCGGGATTTTGTTCGTCTTCCTGCACCAGGAAATGATGCATCACTTCCATCATCGCAGCGAGATCACTCTGCCTTTGAAATTCACCCGGATCAATATTCACGAGTGCAAATAATTCTTCAGTATTAACCAGGTTAAAGTTTCCTGCCAGCGCGAGGTTTCGTGCGGGTATTGTATGCCGTTTGATGAAGGGATGACAAAATTCAACGTTATTCTTGCCCTGGGTTCCGTAACGCAGATGACCCAATAACAATTCACCCATGTATTTGATATGGCCTTTCATGAGGCCAGGGTGCTTGCGAATATCAGGCTGATATTTCTGTAATTCAAGGACCTCTTCTGAAACCTGTCGGAAGATATCAGCAATTGCCTGGGTAGCATTGCTTCTAAGACGATGTAAAAAGGGATAACCGGGTTCTGTATTCAGCTTCACTGATGCAATACCTGCGCCGTCCTGGCCGCGGTTATGCTGCTTTTCCATGAGGAGGTACAGTTTGTTAAGACCGTACATTACCGTACCATACTTTTGAAGGTAGTAAGAGAAAGGTTTGCGTAAACGAATGAAGGCGAGCCCGCATTCGTGTTTTATCTCGTCACTCATGCAAAGGGGATAAAAAGGAGCCGCAAAGTTACGATAAAAGATGATACCGCAAGCATTCGAACTGTTAAGGTTAGGCCCTAACGCTTTGGAGCTGAGTTATCCAGCGCTGCAGCTGACGCCGTGGGTATTTCCCATTTTTGCATTTCAGGGCAGGCTTTAAACTCAGGATCAATCATGATATAATAGGTGGGAATCTTGGCGATGAACCATTTTTCCATCGCTTCGTTTTTCTTTTCTTCCAATGCGCGATCTGAAACTTCTTTATAGTCGTCTTTCAGGTTCTCCCTGTGGGGTTCAGTACGACTTTGCAAATACAGAATTCTCACACCCTTCTTTCCTCGCTCGTCTGTGAATTCTTCAGCCTCAGTAATATCACCAATCTTCAGATTCTCGAGCTTACCAACGATACTTTTATCCAATTCCTGGATCGTCATCGAAGTATTACCGCCTTTTCCAGTGAGTGCGCCGGCGGTAAATTTGCTTGCATCATCATCGCTGAATTTTTCAACGGCCTGACCAAAATTCAACTTGTTTGAAACAATTCTTTCTCTTACACTATCCAGCTTCGACTTCGCTTCAGCGATCTCAGCTTCTGTTATAATTGGAATTTTCAAAATATGACGAACCACTGCATCATCTCCATTGCGACTTACCATTTGGATGATATGGTATCCGAATTTCGATTTTACCACCCGAGACACCTGCCCTTCTTTCAACAGAAATGCAGCTGTAAGAAATGCGGGATCCCAGGTCTTTTCATTTTTGTTCAGCTCGTACCGGCCACCCGTCTGTTTACTACCGGGATCGTCAGTATGAAGCCTGGCAAGGGTTTCAAAGGTTTTCTCACCTGATTCCACCTGGCGCTTGTATTCCAAAAGCTCATCCTGCGCAAATTTCTCAAGCTCGCGCGATGGTTTCGGATAAATTACGATCTGCCTTACTTCTAATTCAGATTCATAAAAAAACAAACTGTCCTTGGGGATCTTATTATAGTAAGCAGCAACCTCGTTTGGTGTGACTTTGATGTTGTCGACAATCTTGTTGCGCATTGCCTGTGCCAGCTTTTGCTCCCTTACCGGTTGACGGAAATCTTCCTTAACCTGGTACACAGTTCTGCCCGCTATTTGTTCAAATGCATCCTTACCGCCATAATAGCTGATGAAATAACGAACGCGCTGATCAATTTCTGCTTCCACTTCCTCGTCTGTCACGGGCAATGAATCCTTTTCTGCCTGCAGCACCATTGCTTTCACCGCCATGTTTTGTTCCATCTGCAAACAACGTTCGTTGTCTAAAATGGGTAGGCCCTGCCTGATCTTGTCAGCAATAACATTTTCGATATCACTTTTCAGAATCACTTTATCTCCCACAATTCCGATAATCTTATCGGCCAAAACTTTCTGAGGTTGTGCTAAACATACCACAGATAGCATCAGTGCACTAAAAAGGCTAAATAGGATTTTCATCGAATGACAGTCTTGCCTCAAAAATAGAAGCGATTCTTTTGACCCCTGATAACGGGAGCTTGAATTAACAAAAGTTTTGCGCGGATTAGAGTGTACGTTTTACTTCCTCTTCCTCATACGCTTCAACCACATCGCCCACCTTGATGTCATTGTAATTCTTAATGGTCAAACCGCACTCCATACCGGAAGAAACTTCTTTCGCGTCGTCTTTAAACCGCTTGAGTGATCCCAGTTCTGCAGTTTGTCCTTCACCGGTCGGATAGATCACAATACCATCGCGGATCAACCTGATCTTGGCATTCCTGAAGATCTTTCCTTCCATTACATAACATCCGGCAACAGTAGCCTTGTCGAATTTGTACACTTCACGTACTTCCACATTGGCCACCACTTTTTCGGTGATCTTGGGTTCCAACATACCTTCCATGGCACTCTTCACCTCGTCGATCACATTATAGATAATTGAGTAGGTCTTGATTTCCACGCCTTCATTCTCAGCCAGCTTCGCCGCCTGCAATGAGGGTCGAACGTTAAAGCCGACGATGATTGCGTCTGACGCTGTTGCCAGCAACACATCACTCTCGGTGATGGCACCAACACCCTTGTGCACCACACGCACCACGATCTCTTCGGTAGATAATTTCTGCAGTGAGTCGCTCAGGGCTTCCACAGAACCGTCTACGTCACCCTTGATGATCATGTTCAGTTCCTTGAAGTTGCCCAATGCAAGCCTGCGGCCGATCTCATCCAGCGTGATATGCTTCTTGGCACGCATACCCTGCTCGCGTAGGATCTGTGCTCTTCTGTTCGCTACTTCTTTTGCTTCGCTCTCGTCTTCGTATTCTTTGAATTTCTCACCAGCTTGTGGCGCACCATTCAGACCCAGAATTACAACTGGCGTTGAAGGACCTGCCAGGTCAAGCTTCATGTTGCGTTCGTTGAACATCGCCTTCACGCGACCGAAGTGCTGACCACTCACAATGATGTCGCCAACATTCAGCGTACCATTCTGCACCAGCATCGTGGCTACATAACCACGACCCTTATCAAGCGTTGCTTCAATGATGGTACCTACCGATTCGCGATCGGGGTTAGCTTTCAATTCAAGCAATTCAGCTTCAAGCAATATTTTTTCAAGCAGCAGATCAACATTGGTTCCCTTCTTGGCTGCTATTTCCTGGCACTGGTATTTACCACCCCAGTCTTCAACCAACAGGTTCATTGACGCCAACTGCTCTTTAATTTTTTCAGGATTGGCTCCGTCCTTATCAATCTTATTGATCGCAAAAATCATGGGTACGCCCGCGGCCTGTGCGTGAGAAATGGCCTCACGCGTTTGAGGCATCACTGCATCATCAGCGGCGATTACAATGACTGCGATGTCCGTCACTTTCGCACCACGTGCACGCATAGCCGTAAAGGCTTCGTGACCTGGTGTATCCAGGAAAGTGATATTTTTTCCACTCGAAGTGGTTACTTCATAAGCACCGATGTGCTGGGTGATACCACCTGCTTCACCGGCTACCACATTCGCTTTACGGATATAGTCGAGTAATGAAGTTTTACCGTGGTCAACGTGACCCATGATCGTCACGATGGGTGCACGAGGGCGCAAATCTTCCGGATCGTCTTCATCGTCAATAACAATTTCTTCGTCCTGGTCTTCCACGCCGATGAATTCAACATCGTATCCAAACTCACTTGCCACCAGCTCAATCACGTCTGCTTCCAGGCGTTGGTTGATCGACACCATGATCCCGAGGCTCATACACTTGCTGATCACGTCAGCAAAGCTTACATCCATCAGGTTTGCGAGTTCACTCACCGAGATAAATTCTGTTACCTGCAGCTTATTGTCGCCTTCGCCTGCTGCGCCCATTTGTTCGGCTGCTTCTTCACGTTTTGCACGACGATATTTTGCTTTCAGGCTCTTCCCACGTCCACCGGCACCTGCCAGCTTTGCCTGGGTTTCCCTGATTTTTTCCTGGATTTCTTTTTGGTCAATCTCTTTATCCTCATGACGCTTGCGCGGCTCGAATCTCGGACCACCGGGCCTTCCCTGGCCTGGACGATGTTGTCCTGGTCTGTTCGGACCACCGGGACCGCCGGGGCCACCTTGTCGTTGTTGGGGTTGACCAACAGCGGGACGCTGTGGATTCTGTTTGTGGAAGTCTTCCCTGCGGATATGTTCTTTCTTCTCGATCGGAATGCGCTTGCGTTTGCGCTTTTCCTCATTTGGCTTTTGCCTTGGTTCCGCGTGAGCGGGTAATTCAATCTTACCGAGAATCTTTGGACCTTCCAGCTTTTCAGCTTTGATATTTTCAATGACAGGCGGAGCGTCTGATGACTCTCCCTCAACTGCAACTTCTTCTACCACTTCTTCTTCTGCTCCCGGTTCTTCAACGATCACTGGTTTCTCTTCTTCAACCGGCGCGTGTGCTTCTTTTGCAACGGGTAGTGCTGGCTCCTCTTCTTTCTTCTTCACGACCTTCTTGGGGCGCGTACTGGAATCTATTTCTTCCAGGTTGATCTTGTCCAACACTTTCGGCATCTCAATTTCCGGCGCCTCTATCTTCACCACTTCAGGCTGTGGAATTTCCTTCTTCACTTCTTCTTCCGGTTTCACCTCTTTCACTTCGGGTGCGGGTGGCGCTTCAACTTTCTTCTTTGCGTCTTTCTTAAAGGTAATTTCCTCTTCGTCTTTCTTCTTCTTGGGCTCCAGCTGTGCGCCTTTTGGAATTTCGATCTGGTCGGCTTTTCCCTTGGCTACTTTATCGCCCTGGAACTCCATCTGCAGTGCACGATACATGTCTTCCGTAAGCTTGGAAGTAGGTTTCAGGTCATCTTTGCCAAAACCTTTCCCAGCCAGGAATTCGATCAGCGTGTCCTGTCCAATGTTAAACTCTTTTGCAGCTCCCAGGAGCCTCGGTAGTTTTAATTCGGCCATAATGTTTTTAAAAGTTCAGAGTTCAAAGTTCAGTGTTCAAAGTTTTCCCAACTCTGAACGCTGAACGCTGAACTTTGAACTATCTTATTCTTTTTTAAATTCTTCCTGCAATATCCTCCTCAATTCGAGGATGGTTTCTTTTTCAAGATCTGTTCTTCTTTCAAGTTCTTCAATCGTAAGATCGAGTACGCTTCTGGCTGTATCACAACCGATGCGCTTCAGCTCATCAATTACCCAGCTTTCAATCTCATCACTAAATTCATCAAGATCGATATCGAACTCTTCTGTTTCGCCTTCGTTGTCACGATATACATCAATCTCATAACCCGTGAGCTCACAAGCCAGCTTAATGTTCACGCCCCTGCGGCCAATGGCCAGGGAAACCTGGTCGGGCTTCAGGTAAACGTTAGCATGTTTGTTCTCGCTGTCCAGCTCCATGCTGGTAATTTTCGCGGGCGTAAGTGAACGTTGGATCAACAACTGTGTGTTGTTCGTCCAATTGATCACGTCAATATTTTCATTCTTCAATTCTCTAACAATACCGTGGATGCGGCTACCCTTCATACCCACGCAGGCACCCACGGGGTCGATACGATCGTCGTAGGATTCCACTGCAACTTTCGCCCTTTCTCCCGGATCACGAACGATCTTTTTGATGACGATAAGTCCGTCAAATACTTCCGGCACCTCAATTTCCAGCAATTTAGCCAGGAAGGAAGGATGCGTGCGGGAAAGAATGATTACCGGTGTGTTATTTTTCAGTTCCACTTTCTTTACCACGGCGCGGATCTGTTCACCTTTTTTGAAATAGTCGGAAGGAATCTGCTCGCTCTTGGGGAGGATCAGCTCGTTGCCATCTTCATCCAGGAGCAATACTTCTTTCTTCCAAACCTGGTAAACTTCGCCACTCACAATCTCTCCAACACGATCAGCATATTTCTTTACCAATACGTTTTTCTTAAGGTCGCTGATACGGCTGGCAAGGGTCTGCTTGGCAGCCAGGATGGCGCGACGGCCGAAATCATAGATATCAACTTCCTCGTATAATTCTTCGCCCACTTCAAAGTCGGGCTCAATTTTGATCGCGTCACTGTATGCGATTTCGGCCAGGGGATCATTGACTTCACCGTCGGCCACAATCATGCGCCTGCGGATGATTTCAAGGTCACCTTTTTCTGTATTTACAATCACGTCAAAATTGTCATCAGAACCGTATTTCTTGCGCAGAAGCGTTTTGAAAACGTCTTCCAGCACTTTCATCAATGTAGGACGGTCAATATTTTCTGCGTCCTTAAACTCCTGGAACGATTCGATAAGATTTATACTTGCCATAACACTAAGTTTTTAACGGTGACCAGCCCGCGCGTGCGCGTTGCCGAAGCACCTCTAGATTTCTGCTTGAATTTTTGCTGTTTTGATGTTATCAAATGGGAATTGGAGCTGTACCAATTCTTTTTTCTTGTTTTTACCCCTCGTCTCCTCGAGGACCAGGCTATCGTCTGCAACTGAAAGCAATTTACCAATATGGGATTCACCCGTCTTCAAAATCAATTCCACTTTCCTGCCTGCATTCTTCCTGTATTGCCTTAGTAGCTTAAGGGGCTCGTCTAAACCGGGAGAAGAGACTTCCAGGGAGAAATCCCCGCCGGGAAATAACCCGGATTCTTCTAACTGTTTGTAAAGCAGCCGATTATATTTAACGCATTGGTCGATGGAAACCCCTGAGTCAGAGTCGAGAAAGACCTTAATATTATTGGTGGGTTTGAGTCTCAATTCCACCAGGAAATAATCGGGGTTGTCTTCCAACATGCGGTTGATCAACTGTTCAATCACCTGCAATTGCGTATCCGGCGCCATATGAAATGTAAGAAGGGAACGGTTCGCGTTCCCTTCTGTGATTCTTTGTCCGTTGCAAATATACGAATATTATAAATCGAAACAAATTTTATGCTCTGTCTGAAGGGCTTGCCAACGCCGCAATTTGATACTACCTTTAAAGATACTATTAGCATATGTCCAACGCCACTAATTTTTCAGAATTCTACCAGGAAAACAAGAAACTGGTCAGAGAATATATCGAGACCCGGGTTGAATTGCTGAAACTGAAAGGCGTTCGATCATTGTCCCATGTATCGAGCCTGCTTATCATTATTTTTATCACCAGCTCCCTCCTGCTATTCGTGATGCTGTTCCTGGGCATGAGCTTCGCCTGGTGGATTGCCGGGCTTACCAACAGTAATGCGATAGGCTTCCTGAGCGCAGCCGGACTCTTCATTGTCCTGGTTATCATATTAATTGCCCTGAGGAAACCACTCTTTCGTGCTCCCCTCATCAGAATGTTCATTAGCGAGGCGATGAAAGATGAAAATGATCACGACGACGATTAAACTAATATATGAGTTCAAAGAAAAAAATCAAGACGGTGGCCGGACTTGACGCGGAAATTCTCCGTCTTAAGTTGCGCGCGTTTGAACTGGAACAAAAGCTGGAAGACAACGTTGATCACCTGAAAGACAATTATGGATCAATGGCTTTCAACTCCGTGTTCAAAAGAAAAAATAGCTCTTTCGGTGCGTCTGCAAACGGGAATCATTTCTGGTCGGCATTCACCACCAGGGTGTTAGACAATGAGAAACTGCAGGCAAATATTGGATCAACGGTTGAACGTTTTGTTGAGAGGCTAAGCGAAGGCGTTGAAAACCTGTTCGGGCGAATTTTTAAAAAAGGCTAACACATTTTAAACCGTTCTTAACATTGCTTTGTTTGAATAGCAATACCTTCATATTATGATTCTGAGAATTTTGTTGGGCGTTTTGGTAGGCTACATCATCTATAAGCTTTTGGTTGATCTCATTTTTCCTATAGTGAGAACCACAAGGCAGGTGCGTCAACAGTTTCGCGACATCCACGACAGGATGGAGAAACAGGCAAATCAATTTCAGCAACAGCAGGAACCCCATCCAAACCAGCCTTCAAAAGCCGGCCGATCAGTTGGCGACTATATCGATTTTGAAGAGGTCAAGTAGTTCGCAGCAGATACGCTAATTCTTTCTCTATTGTTTTTCCGGGCGTAAGATGAACAATATCAATTCCCATTGATTTGGCCGTGGTAACATTCGACAGGTTGTCGTCGATGAAGATTGTTTCTTCAGGAAGAAGTTTGCTATCGTTCAACACAAAGTCAAAAATCTCCTTCTCGGGTTTTCGCAATCCCATCTTGTGCGAATAGTATGCCTTCGTAAACAGATCATCCATTTGTTTGCCAGACCTCGTGCTTGTGTATTGCGCCTTGAAGAAATCTTCGTGAATCGCGTTCGTATTGCTGAGAAGAAAAACTTTGTATTTGGCAGAAGCTTTTTCAAGAAAATCAAGACTCCCTTCCCTGAAATCCATGAGCAGCGCATTCCATGCATCGATAACCTGTTGAGGCTGAACGCCAGGATGGGCTTCCCGTCTAAGCGTTTCTACAAAAACACCCGGCTCGATATGACCAGTCTCGAGTTGCAGGAAAATTTCGTAGTCGTGGAGAATGGCGAAAAGATCCGGGAATTTGCTGATGCCCAATTCAAAGAAGGCTTGCTCCGTTCTCGGCATATCCAGATTCAACAACACGCCACCCAGATCAAAAATGAGATTTTTGGTTTTTTTCATGCGGCAAAAGTAAGGAAGGATTATTTGTGCAAATATGGACTGTCGAAGCCGAGCTTCTTCAATCCCTCCTTGATCTCCGGTGCATTCATAAATAGTTTCCAGAGTAGTCCGCTGCGATAATTTTCGATCATCACGATAATGGGACCCTGGTCGATAGCAAGGTGAGAATCTGCAACCCAGTTTTGGCTCTCATTGAAGGCGTCGACGAAACCATATTGACTCCAGATCTTGTCGCCCAGGTCGTTGTAAAAATGTTTTAGCGCCGCCATAGATTTTTCGGGTGTATACGGAATTGCAGAAAGCGCAGCCGTAGGCGCAATGGTTCCAAAGTCATTCGTGGGCGAATAAGCGTTGTATCCATCATAGGTATCGCATGCGGTGAGTCCCCAGCAGTTCGGACCGTAGCCTGCAAAATGATTTGGGTTGCGCACGCAGTGCTCGTAATTAATGAGTGTGTGATTCAGGTTTTGTTCCCAGTAATCGGCATATTGATCCTTGAGTCCGCGCGGATCAAGTCCGAGGAAACTGTAATGGGTGAAGAATAACGGTCCCCCATAATCGAAGCCGAGTGGTAGTTTAATACCATAAAATTCCTTGCCGTTCTTGAAGTGGGAACTTTCGGCCCAACAGTGGTGATACACATCGGGATTAATACCATGCGTAGGCGAAGAAGCCGCGAGGATGTAAGTGATGAGTGTTTCGTTCCAGCCCCTCAATTCGAAGTTCATCGCCCAGTCGTTGTTCGGACTCCAGTGCCAGTAGAGCAGGTCTAGGCCGCCGCGCGTGTGCCACTGCCAATCGGCATCTGCCCAAAGCCAGCCGATGCGGTTGCGCAGTTCATCTTCGATGGGATTATTTTGATTGAAGTATTCCCGAACGCAAATCAGACCCGTCATGAGGTATGAACTCTCGACGATATCCGCGCCGTCGTCCCTGCGACTGAATGGAATTGTTTTACCTGTGGTTCCATTGACCCAGTGGCTCCAAAAGCCGTGATAGCTGTCGGTCTTGATGAGAAAATTCACCAGCTTGAGCAGAAATTTTGCTGCCGTGTCGCGCGTGATCCAATGTCTTTCAGTTGCTACAATGACGCTCATGATGCCGAAGCCCGTACCACCTGTTGTGGTTGTTTCAGGACCGTAGTCGGTCACATTGCTACGTTCGCGCGCCATCCCGCTCACGGGATGAGCGAAATCCCAGAAGTATCTGAAGGTTTGCTTTTGGACGAGGTCAAGCAAAGCCGAATCAGACAGGTTTTTTGGACGATTGATAGCAGATAATGGTGCGGCTGTTTTTGTTTTCTTTTGAGCGCAGGCGTTAAGACTACATAAAATGCCAGACAAAAATAAAACGGATATGAATCTGCAGACAGTGAAAATCATAAGCGGTTCTTTTGGCGAATGGAAAGTTAAGAAAATCGGCTATTTTTGCGAGCCCGCCGAAGCCTCAGCAAAGGCGGGCGGCGAAAAAATTCTATTTGTAAAAAATATTGCCTCTCTGAGGCTCGGACCCTTAGCTCAGTTGGTTAGAGCATCTGACTCATAATCAGAGGGTCGCTGGTTCAAGCCCAGCAGGGTCCACAAAAATTTTTGAGCACTTCAATGTGCAAACAACCAAGGCAAATTTGTATTCATCAGACTTGCTCACAGTAAAGACTGTGGGCTTTTTCTTTAACCTTTTATTAACCTGGTGAAAAATACATTTGCCAATCAATTCCTGATTATGAAGAAATTGTTATTGATGCTTTCCCTGGCAATCTGCGTAAACGCAGTGCTGGCGCAGGATACAAAGCCGGCCAGTGGAAAGAAAGATTGGAGTAAGGTGAACTTGGGCAACAGGGCAGCGGATCATTTCATGATTTCATTTGGTTATCTCGGCTGGGCAGGAAGACCTGACACCATTAATACAAAAGGATTCAGTCGCACCTTCAATGCGGCCTTACTTTTCGATTTTCCTTTCAAAACAAATCCGCACCTGAGTGCTGCCATCGGACTTGGGGTGGGAACGGATAACATGTTCTTCGAGCATACCACCATCAACCTCATCAATCGCCAGCAAATTCAGTTCAACGCAGATACCGCGAACAAATACAAGAAATACAAACTTGCAACGGGCTACATTGAAGCACCTGTTGAACTGCGTTTTGCCAGCAATCCTGAAAACATGAACACTGGATTCAAGTTTGCGCTGGGCGTAAAAGTTGGCGCACTACTCGATGCACATACCAAAGCAAAGGTTGACCTGGATACTGACGGATTCGGCGGTTATGTGACGAAGGATAAAGACAAGAAATTCTTCAACGGTACAAGATTTTCGGGCACAGCCCGAATTGGTTACGGCCACTTCTCGGTGTTCGGAACTTACCAGATCAACAATTTTTTCAAGGACGGAGTCGGACCGGCGGGCATTCATCCCTATTCAATCGGACTCACCCTGAGCGGGTTGTAAATTTTAAATTATTCTTTTGCACAAAGCGAACATTTCCGGTGTTCGCTTTTTTTGCGTCTGAAGTCTGTACTAAATTTGCAGAGAACCAAATTTGAAGATTTGATAGAAAAAAAATTACTCAACAATAAGCACCTTGAGGAAAATGCAGTGTTAGTAGGGCTGATGCAGAATAGTCAGCGGGAAGAACAGGTGCAGGAATGGCTCGACGAACTGGATTTTCTTTCCCAGACCGCTGGCGCAAAGGCGGTGAAGCGGTTCACACAAAGACTTGCTCATCCCGACAGCAAGACTTTCATCGGGAAGGGCAAACTCAATGAAATCAAGGAATATATCGATGGAAAGAATATTGGCCTCGCCATATTCGACGATGAATTGACTGGCGCCCAAATCTCCAATATTGAAAAGGCGCTCGGCGTAAAGACCATTGATCGAAGCGATCTCATCCTGGATATCTTCGCCCGAAGGGCAAAAACTGCACAGGCCAAGCTACAAGTTGAACTGGCGCAATATCAATATATCCTGCCAAGATTGAGAGGTATGTGGAAACACCTTGAAAGATTGGGTGGTGGTATCGGTACGAGAGGTCCGGGTGAAACGGAAATCGAAACCGACCGTCGTATTGTAAAAGACAAGATCTCTCTCTTACGCAAACGCCTAAGCGATATCGACAAGCAGGCGTTCACCCAACGTAAGGAACGCGGAGAATTCATTCGCGTTGCGCTGGTTGGATATACGAATGTGGGCAAGTCAACGCTGATGACGGTGTTGAGTAAGTCCCCCGTTTTTGCCGAGAATAAATTATTTGCAACGCTTGATACAACCACCCGGAAAGTAGTGTATGAAAACACGCCCTTCCTGTTGAGCGACACGGTGGGATTCATTCGCAAGCTGCCGCATCACCTGGTAGAAAGCTTCAAGAGTACGCTCGACGAGGTAAAGGAAAGTGATATACTTCTGCACGTTGTTGACATCTCCCATCCGCAATATGAAGATCAGATTGCAGTGGTAAATAAGACACTGCAGGAATTGGGTTGTCACGACAAACCAACCATCACCATTTTCAACAAGATGGATCTTTATGAGAAAACCACGTTCGATGAGTGGCTCGATCCTGAAGTGAAGGAACAATTGCTGATCGAGTTGAAAGAAAGATGGACACACGAAACGCAGGGCAATTGTGTTTTCATTTCGGCAACGGAAAGGCGAAACCTTGAGGAATTAAGATCGGTGATATTGGACAAGGTTCGTGCGCTATACAAGATTCGCTATCCGTACAAATCGGAATTCTTTTACGGATGAGTGCACCCAATTTTGACTGGCATAAAATTGCAGATGAAAAACAAGAGATTTCATTTGCCGCCAATGGCATCGCCGTCATGGAAGCTGCGGGAAAAAAATTTTGTATGAGCTCAATAGATGGGGATTTATATGCATTTGCATTCAGGTGCCCCCATGCCAGTGGCTTCCTTGCCGACGGATGGATTGACGCACTTGGCAACCTCGTTTGCCCGCTTCATCGCTATCGATACAATATTAAGAACGGGCGGAATACTTCAGGGGAAGGGTACTATTTGCCGGTATACCCTGTGGAGTGCCGGGAAAATGGGGTCTTCATTGGTTTTAAGAAGGTTGGGTTTTTTGGATGGTAGTTTTCTTATAAAATCGCCGACGTTTCTCGTCTCGCTGCCGAAATAAATGAGGCGTAGTCCGCATAAAAGCCTATATTTACCAAGTGATCATAGGTTCTTCATCATTCAGTCAGGATCAGTCATAATTCTTACTTGTCAGTAGTAATTCTTTCTCCTCTTTTCTCCTTGCTGTAAGCCCTTTCGTCACGAATCATTTCATCAATAAAAATGGTATTTTATGAACATGTACGTGTCAAATTTAGGATTTAACGTAACTGGAGATCATTTGAAAAAGCTTTTTTCAGCTTATGGCGAAGTGGTCTCAGCCACAGTCATTAATGATCGCGAAACAAACCGCAGCCGTGGCTTTGGCTTTGTGGAAATGAGTTCAGAAGAGGCAGCGAAAGAGGCTATCGCGGCGCTGAACAACAAAGAAGTTGAGGGTCGCGCCATGTCTGTCTCTGTTGCAAGAGAACGCGAAAAGAGACCACCAAGAAATAACTGGTAAGAAATACAAAAGCGGCGCATTTGATAACTAAAATCGACTTCTTCTATGGCAAGATCAAAAGAGACATTCAATAAAAGAGATAAACAACAAAAACGGTTAAAACGTCAATCGGATAAACTACAGAAGAAGGAAGAACGTAAAGCAAATGCAAAAAAAGGGAAGAGCCTGGAAGAGATGATGGCCTACATTGATGAAAATGGCAACATAACTGACAGGCCGCCCGATCCGCGTAATAAAAAAGTAATTAACGTTGAGGATATACAAATAGGAATTCCCGAAGGCAATTTGAGAGATTTCACACGTTCAGGCATCGTCCAGTTTTTCAATACCGAAAAAGGGTTTGGATTTATCATGGACAGTGTAAGTCGCGAAAAAATCTTTGTGCACATGAGCAACTTGTCCGAGCCAGTGAAAGAATTGGACAAAGTGACTTTTGAAGTGGAAGTCGGCGACCGTGGTCCCATAGCCGTGAATGTAAAAAGCGTAACGTCCCCGGCATCCTAAATGCTGAAATGTCGACCTTTTGACGTACCTTTGGGATTCTTGATGTTATTGCTCTCTCGCTTTGTGTGTATCATTTCACCCAGATTTTGTGATGGCTTAACGTAAGGCAGGTAAAGTATCTTCCTGACAATCAGATAGCCTTACCACATTTTTGATTCAAATTTTTTTAAGTGTCATTTACTAATTTAAGGCTCATTGAGCCCGTACTAACCGCATTACGTCATGAGGGTTATGAAACACCCACACCCATTCAACAGCAAGCAATACCAGCTATTTTAGACGAAAACGACATCCTGGGCTGCGCACAAACCGGAACCGGTAAAACTGCAGCCTTTGTCATTCCTATACTTCAGCTCATTCATGAACAGCAGACGAAGAAAGAATTTCGCCCACTCAGTACATTGATCCTATCGCCCACAAGGGAACTTGCCATTCAAATCGGTGAGAGCATCCAGGCATACGGAAGGTTTATGAAAGTCAAAAGCACCGTGATTTATGGCGGTGTGTCACAGCATAGCCAGGTGCATTCCATCCGGCAGGGAACAGATATCCTGGTTGCCACACCCGGAAGGCTGTTGGATCTGCTAAAGCAAGGCCATATTTCATTGCGACATATTCGATATTTCGTACTGGACGAGGCAGACCGCATGCTGGACATGGGTTTTGTTGACGACGTCAAACGCATTATCGCACAACTACCGATGCGGAGGCAAACGCTGTTTTTTTCAGCTACGATTCCCCCGCGCATTCAGCAGTTGGCAGATAGTTTATTGAACAACCCTGTGAAAGTGCAGGTAACGCCCGTTTCTTCCACTGTTGAAAAAGTAAAACAGGCTGTTTACTTCACAGAGAAGCAGCACAAGCAATCACTATTAACTCATTTGTTGAATACTGAAAATATGGAGTCGGTTATTGTGTTCACGCAAATGAAGCATGCCGCTGATAAAATTGCCAGGCATCTCAACAAGTCAGGGATTCGCGCTGACGCCATTCATGGCAATAAATCGCAGATCCAGCGCCAGGCTGCCCTGGAAAATTTTAAAAACAGAAAGTCACGTGTACTGGTGGCGACAGATATCGCCGCGCGAGGAATTGATGTAGATAACCTTTCACATGTTATCAATTTCGAATTGCCGCAAACAGCGGAGACCTATGTTCACCGGATCGGTAGAACAGGTAGAGCGGGTTCTGAAGGAACTGCAATGTCGTTTTGCGACTGGACTGAAAAGGTTGCGCTGGCAGATATTCAGAAGCTGATCAAAAAGTCAATTCCCATCATTGAAGGGCATCCTTTCGATTTGAAAAGCATGCATAGTGTGAATTTGAAAGAAACACCGCGGCCTTTAATCCACCCCAGAGCACAGGGGATGCGCAAAAAGCAAGGAAGAACCTTTGCGCAACGGTGATAGTACCTGGCATAGGGCGATTGAATTTTAAAAGCCTACCTTTAGTTCGTTCGTCTCTGTGTCCACAGCTGAAGGCAGGTTTAGGAAATCTATTGTACAGTCTAATCAATCTATCTATATGACAAGTGACGTTATCGAGAAATTCATAGAATCGGGCAAGCGAAAAAATCGCCAGGTCAACATTCATTTTAAGACCCGCAAAACCATCACCGGTGTTTTTATTGAATCAGGTGACTACCAGGAATTGAAAAGCAAAAATTTTTGGCGCATCGTGTCGGGATCGCGTTTGGAAGACTGGCAAAAAAGCCAGGATCTCTCCTTATGTCGTCTGTTTAACGGTGCTGAGTTTACTCGACTGACAGATGAACAATAGTTCAGAAAGATGGATCAGGACATACGGATTATATTTTCAAATTTCAACGGGGAAGCTTCCCGGATCTTTTTCACGCTGTTCAGCGAATTCCGTGAAGAAGCGGACAAAATTGAAAGAGTTAGCAACGAAAACGTTTTTCATCTGCTGAAGGCCAAATACATTTCGACACTCAAACATCGCCTCGAACACCGCGCTTCATTACTGATTGAGCAATGCAACACAGCCGATTCGCAGGGTCGCCTTCGTATCGGCTTCGCTGGTCAAATCAGCTACTACCTGAAAGAATTCATGATGAAATCAGGCACACTTTGACGGAAGCCTGACTGTTGATATGTTTGTAACATGAATTCAGCTGTCAGGCTTTTAACGATTTTACTCCTATTTATTGTTCAGCATTCCATGGCCCAGTCAAAGCGGCCAAATATCATATTCATTCTCTCTGATGATCACGCTTACCAGGCCATTACCGCTTACGGTAATAAGCTTGTGAAAACACCCAATATAGACCGAATCGCCGCCGCAGGGGCACGATTCACGAATATGTTTATCACCAATTCAATTTGTGGACCGAGTCGCGCCTGTTTTCTAACGGGCAAGTACAGTCACGTAAACGGTTACACGCTGAATGAACGCACCTTCAACAATGACCAGCAGGTTTTTCCTACGCTATTACAGCAATCGGGCTATCAAACGGCCTGGATCGGCAAGGTGCACCTCGGCACACTTCCACCCGGATTCGACTATCTTAAAATTTTACCCGGACAGGGGAATTATTACAATCCTGATTTCATCAATTCAAAAGGTGATACCACGCGGGTGGAAGGGTACGTAACTGATCTCATCTCCAAATTTTCACTGCAATGGTTAGACGAACGTGATCAATCGAAACCATTTTTCCTGGTGATTGGCGAAAAGGCCACGCATCGTGAATGGTTGCCGGCTCTTGAAGATCTCGGCGCCTACGACAATGTAGATTTTCCGTTGCCGGCTAATTTCTTTGACAAATATGAAGGAAGAGAGGCCGCCGCAAAGCAGGACATGACGATCGATAAGACCATGCGACTGAAAGAAGACCTCAAAGTTCATGCAGATTATGTAAATGATGGCACTTACAATCGTCTTACGTCAGTACAAAGGCTAAAATTCCAGGAATACTACGAGAGAAAAGTGAGTGCTGAATTTGATCGCCTGCGATTGAAGGGCGAAGCTCTCATAAAATGGAAATTTCAACGATACCTGAAAGATTATTTGTCGACCGCCAAATCACTGGATAGAAATATTGGCAGAATTCTGGACTGGCTGGATAAATCAGGACTTTCAAAAAACACGATTGTGATTTATGCATCCGACCAGGGATTTTATTTGGGTGAACATGGTTGGTTCGACAAGCGGTTTATGTATGAAGAGTCATTAAGAACACCTTTCGTGATGCGATGGCCCGGTACTATCAAACCAGGAACAATGATTTCATCTTTTACACTTGGTATTGACTGGGCCCCTACAATCCTTGATATTGCGGGAGTGAGTGTACCTACAGAAATCCAGGGAACATCATTTAAAAAATTACTCAGTGGCAGTCCACCTGCAGATTGGAGAAAAGAAATCTATTACCACTATTACGAGTTTCCTGAACCTCATCACGTATACCCTCATGTTGGTATCAGATCCGAGAAATACAAATTGATGAGGTTTTATGGTGAGATCAATTCATGGGAGCTTTATGACCTTTCCAAAGATCCCCATGAAATGAAAAATGTCTACGGGACAAGGGGATACGAAAACATTGTCCGTTCACTCAAGCAGGACTTGAAGAAATTGATCCTGCTCTACAAGGATGAAGAAGCCCTGAAACTGCTTGATTGATACCGTACATCTGGTGTATCATTTACGAACATCTTCCTAGATTTATCCTCCTCCCAATTCCATATTATTCAATCAGTTCCAACAATGGCATATTCTTTATTGGATTTCCGGCACCCAACAGGATATCACCTTCAAAAAACATGACGCATGAATCTTTCAAATCTGAAACTGACCTTTAGGCGATTTGCGAAACAAAAGCTCAACACCAGCTTTCATATTATCGGACTCAGTCTGGGTATCACGGTGTGCCTGTTGATCGGATTGTTTCTGAAACACGAGCTTAGCTACGATACTTATCACAAGAAAGCCGACCGGATTTACAGGATCAATTCAAAGTGGAAAGATCCTGGCCAGGATAATTTCCATTACTCTACGCCCACAATACTGGCAGAAACCATGCGCAAGGAAGTGACGGGTCCGGAAGCCGTTGCCAAATGGCATCCCGTTGATGGTGCAATCATTGAAATCAATCCGCAAAAACGATTCAGTCAGAACCATATCATGGTTACAGAACCGGAGATCCTCGACGTGTTCGACATCACCGTTTTGAAGGGTAATGCAAGACAGATTCTAAAAACACCCTTCCAATGTTTGCTTACGGAAGAAACGGCTAAAAAGTTTTATGGGAACGAAGACCCGATTGGTAAAACGTTCAAATTCAAAAACAAATACACGCTCACTGTTGCTGGATTGGTGAAGGATTTTCCGGCCACCACGCATATGCCCGCAACGATGCTCGTGGCCTATATTCCCGAGGATGATTTTTTCAATGGTGGTCACGATTCCTGGACTTTTGTTTCGGGTACCGAAACATTTGTCGTGATGCCACCGGGGCAGGACGTAAAAAAGCTCGATCCACAACTGAAGAAAATTGCTGATGCAAAGATCAATTCACTGGAAGGCATGCCCAAGGGCACGAGGAGTGATTTCGTGATTCAACCGCTGAGTGATATTCATTTTAATTCAAAATTTGGAGGAGGAGGTCAATGGGTGCCCGCAGTGAAGACCTCATGGCTTTGGTTTTTTGCGTCAATCGGATTGGCTGTATTAATCCTCGCCTGTATCAATTTTGTGAATCTCTCCACTGCACAGGCATTGACACGTGCCAAAGAAGTAGGTGTCCGTAAATCAATTGGCGCGAGTCGTTATCAGTTGGTCATCGGATTTCTGAGAGAAGCCTGGATTTTGGCGGCCATTGCAGGACTTATTTCAATTGTTATTGCAAAAATAACGCTGCCCTCCATCAACAGCCTGCTCGAAATGCAGATCCAGTTTGATTTCTGGCAATCACCAGGCATTTGGGTCTCTTTGATTATTGGCGTACTTCTCACTGGCTTGCTGGCAGGTCTTTACCCCGCGTGGATTACCGCCAGGTTTAATCCCGTTGTGGTTTTAAAAACGGGATCAACTGTTTCTGGTGATAAGAGTTCACTATGGCTTCGCCGCGGACTGGTTGTTTTACAGTTCAGCATTTCGGTAGGATTGCTGATTGCCGTTGCGGTTATTTCGCAACAGGTGAAGTTTTTGCACAACCAAAGCCTGGGCTTTAGCAAGGATAATGTTCTATTGGTAAGCAGCGACAAAAAGAATTTAAAGCAGTTTGCTAATGAGCTTCGTCAAATTCCGCAGATCAAGGATTTCACTTTCGAGACTGCTGCACCAAGCAGCGACGGACATTGGGGTACGTTAATGAGTCTGACAAATGGTGATGATCCCGACCGTCCAAATGTCAAGCTGTTGATTATCGATGAAAGCTATCCAAAATTCTATGGTATAAAATTGTTGGCTGGCCGTTACCTGATTCCTTCAGACACGAGCCTGAATTCAGAATTGATCAAAGAAGACGACCGCATCAAGCGCGTGGTGATAAATGAAAAAGCGGTGCAGGCACTACATTTTGGCACCAATGAAAGTGCGATTGGCAAACGATTTTGGTTTGGCTTTGGTGGTGGTAAAGGAGAAATCGTTGGTGTTGTTGCCAATTTCAATACGGGTTCGCTGCACGAGGCGATGACTCCGGCATTGATGATACAAGCGCCTTTTGTGAGTGAGACCGCCATGAAAATCGCAGCGAATACCCCAACGCCGCAGGTGATTTCAGCAGTAGAGGCAGCCTGGAAAAGAACCTACCCCGATGGAATTTTCGAATACAGGTTTTTGGATGAACAGATTGATTCATTTTATAAAGCAGAAACAAAATTGTTCGCGCTATTCAAGGTCTTCTCGGTGATGGCCATGGTGATTTGTTGTTTGGGATTGTGGGGACTGGCATCATTTGCAGCAGAGCAGCGCGTCAAAGAGATTGGAATTAGAAAGGTATTGGGTGCAAGCGTGAGCGGTTTGGTGGCATTGTTATCACAGGATTTTTTAAAGATGGTTGGACTGGCAATTATAATCGCCGCTCCGCTGGCCTGGTATTTCATGCATCAGTGGCTGGAAGGATTTGCTTATAGGACGAACATTAGTTATTGGGTATTTGTGACCACTGCGATCATAGCGATTGTGATCACGATACTGACGGTTGGATTTAGAGCGATTCGTGCGGCAACGGCGAATCCGGTGGATAGTTTAAGAAACGAGTAGCAGCCTTCGCTAAAGCTACGGCTGCCGAAGGCAGCCAAAGTGATATGGCTTACAAAGGAAATGAAAAGGGATTCTCTTTAGAATCCCTTTTTGCATTCTAGCCCCGGCAAAAACTCAATTCATCCAATTAGTCTTTCCTGATTCTAAGACAGTTAGTGAATATTTACTGAAAAACAAGAGATATTTATTGTTTTTCGATAAATATTTATCTATATTTGTGTTGTCAATTCAAAACTAAAATTTGAAACAATGTCAAAGAGAACCGAGATCATTCTCAAAATTCTGAACGTTTTTGCATGGTTCGCGTTCATCGGACTCATGGTACAAGCCGGCGCACTGCTGTTTTCATATTGTTATACACTTATCAAACCAGAGGTCGCCAAAGATTTTTATGAACACCAGAATTTGTATCCCCTGAAACAATTTAGCCTCTTCCACTATAGCACATCAATCGTACTCAGAGCGGGCATTCCAATCCTGGAATCTTACACGGCATACCTCATTATTAAAGTGCTGTCGAAGATTAAGTTGTCAAGCCCCTTTACAATGGAAGTGGCCGGTATCCTCGAGAAGATCAGCTACTTCATTTTGGCAACCTGGATTGTCGCTATCGTATACAACTCACATGCCTCATGGCTGATCAAAGAAATACCCGGCGTAGCACTGACGAAAGTTTCCGGTGATTTCATTTTTATCGCCGGCGTCGTCTTTGTATTCGCCCAGATTTTTAAGAAAGGCGTAGAAATCCAAACTGAAAACGATTTAACTGTTTAGCCATGCCTATTATCGTAAACTTAGATGTGATGATGGCCAAAAGAAAGATGTCGCTGAATGAGCTTTCTGAAAAAGTAGACCTTACCCTGGCTAATTTATCTATACTCAAGACCGGCAAGGCAAAAGCCATCCGGTTCAGCACCCTCGAAGCAATATGTAAGGCCCTGGACTGTCAACCGGGCGATTTGCTGGAGTTTTCAAAGGACTAATCAAATACATAAACTTTAAATTTTATCACCTCTTTTTGGATTGAAGCGAGATGAAACCAGGCTTTTTAAAACAAACGCTCCCCAACCAGGAGGAGCGTTTACCTAAACATACAATACTACAAGACTAATTAAAACGAAACTAGACCTGCTGCAAATTCCGGAAGGGACTGGACAAATCCAATCGACTCAATATTTCCCAGCAGGCCTCTCTTATATTCGCCAAGCGTGTGATCGCCACCGTTGATATTGTATACAAAGTCATTGTTGTTACTCACAATGATATCTGCAGGCTTTGACCCTGCTTTTGCCTTCGCCCAGGGAATAAGGAAGAGCCTGCCGGCAGCATCAACATAATAAACCGAAATTGTATTGCTCCCGGTGTTGGCCACGAATGCAAATCGACCAAATGCTGTTGTACCTACCCAACATGTAGAAGACTCGCCATTGGCGACCTTTCCGTTTACCGCTTTTATATTAAGCTCGTCCAGATTCTCATAACTGGTGCAGGTACTGGTTCCAATATTTCCGCCGTCGGCATTTGACACAACCATAAAAAGACCCCTGGCAAAATCGAATCCAAATGGCGTAGTGCCAACCGAATTGTTAACCACCTTTTTATAAGCAACCCCGTTGTGATCAATTGCAAAAGCAGAAATCTTGTTGGTTGCTTTTTCAGTGACAAATAATTCGCCACCATCCGGGCCAAATGCAATTTGAGCAGGTGCTGCTGTTGAAGTACTCAACCCCTGGTGACTTCCTTCAATGGGTGTCAGCTTTCCATTCTCACCAACCAAAAACCCTGATATGTCAGAGCTGCCACTATTCACCACATACACAAACTGAGCGTGCACGGTTACACTTATCGGAACATTACCACCTGTGGAAGCGGTTGATAAAAGCTCCAGACTGCCATCAGCCTTAATTGCAAATGAAGAAATTGAATTAGAACCTGCATTTACAGCAAACAGCAGGTTGTCCTTCCTGTCTATTGCAAGTGCACCCTCGCTTGCAAGTCCGGCGCCCAGGCCCTTTCCTCCGGAACTGGTTTTCGATTCAAGGGTTAGCCGTCCATCGCGCTGCTGTTTGAACACAAGAATCTCGTTTTGTTCTGCAGCATTGCTCTCAAGATAAACATGACTTCCTGATTGGTTTCTTTCACCAGAAGTAGCATCAGCTCCTAACTTTTCATCAGGATTATTCCCGCCTTCTGCTACCATCGATTGCGAGAGTTCATCAGATCCTGTGACGTTCTGCTTGTCGCTCTTATTGAGCGCCTCACGTTCGCATGCGGTCAGCATTAAGAGCAGCACGGCTGTAGATAGAATGTTTTTCATTTCGTAAAATTTAGAATAGATGATTTTTTTGAGGAACAAAAATGATTGTTAGCGCACTGCCGGGAAATGGACAATTCACGCTTCGCCATGGACAATTTTCCGATACTTATCATGAGGGTGTTAAGATGCTTCTTGAATTTTTAACAACTCAAGATTGATGTCTAAATGAACATTGTGCCCAACCAATAAGCCGCCCGCTGCTAAAGTGCCCGTCCATAAGAGACCAAATTGAGTTCTGTCAATGACGCCGTTTACTTTGAAACCTGCTTTTGTGTTTTGAAAGGGATCAACCACCGTGCCCCTGTACATGGCATCCAACTGCACTTCCCGCATAATGCCATGCATGGTGAGATCTCCTGTCAGTATAAATATGTTTTTTCCGGCCGACTCGATCGATTTGCTTTTGAATTGAATTTCAGGATAGTTTTCGGCGTCAAAAAAATCTGGCGATTTGAGATGGTTATCCCGCTGCGTATCCTCGGTATTGATGCTGCTGGCATCAATTGACAAAATAATTTGGGCATCAGAAAAGTCAGGTTCCCCGGTTATAACTTCACCCCTGAATTTTGTAAACTTTCCTTCGGTCTCAGAAATGCCAAAATGTGAAATACTAAATCCAATTTTCGCGTGTGATTCGTCGAATGCCCATCTTGACATGTGGCGCAATCCGGAAATTTCTTCCTTGTTATGTGTTGTTTCTTGCATAATCATAAATTTTTGATCATGCAAAGTTGCGCCTGCCTCGAAGAGATTTGTTATAACAAAACGGCGTCTTTCCGGTATTTTTCGGACATCTTCGTTTTAAATTCTACGGGTGCTTTCCCGGTCATCGATATATACGCTTTGAAAAATAAGATTCATCGTTTGAAAGAATTTTTCTCCCCTGCAACAACTTTTCGGGCGAAGCCCGTGTCCTTCTCCATTTAACGCAGGGCAATTGTCCATCAAAGAGCGTTCTTTCTCCATTTTTTGAGGCTCATTATTACCTCAATTTTGTATGATCATTAAAAACAAATTGATTTCAAATGAAAAAACTTACAAAATTTCTCGCCATTGCATTGATGGTGATTGGATCTGTGCGATCATTTGCGCAGGTTGTGGACCCGGTCGACAAAAACAAACTCGCTAATGGTGGCTATGACATGGTAGCTTATTTCACCGATCACGCGGCGGTTAAAGGAAATCCAGCCAATACCGTTGAATATAATGGCGCCAGGTACCAGTTCGCCTCAGCTCAGCACTCACAGCTTTTCAAAAGCAACCCGGGCAAATACCTGCCGGTATGTGATGGCTATTGCGCTTATGGAGTTGCAGAGAAAGGCAGAAAGGTTCCGGTAAACCCTTCAACTTATAAAATCATCGATGGCAAGCTCTATTTATTCTTCAATGGTGATTTTAATGGTTCACCCTTTAACACCCTGACTGAGTGGAATAAAAATGAAACGAACTTGTTGAGGCAGTTGCCAACGAAGTGGTCTCAAATTCAGAATGATTGATAATCGGTAAAAGCCAGGCAATGCCTGGCTTTGATTCTAATATTAGAAATTCAAAATATGCGATATCGCATACCACCATGGGATGCATCTATTACCCATGTAAATAGAAAATTAAAAGATTAACATATGTTAAACTGTAAGGAAATGGACTTCGTCCCGTATATACAGATGCCCGCGAATAACACGGACGGTAAAAAAGTGTATATGAACAACACCGAAATCATAGTTGTACCTGACGAGTGTGGCGATAGCTTGTGGGATGTTGTGCTGGAACAGGAGTATCCTACGCTTCGATTTGCAAATATTATTTTTTGAATTTCGAAATCATAGCCTATGTCATACCGAGCAGCCCACACGCTGGTAAATCCGCTCAATGGGAATCTTGCATTTAAACTCTTTTCGTTCGACAACGTAGATAATTTCGATCATCTTCAGCGAAATAATTACTACTCGGTTATTTGGCTAAAAGAGGGCCAGGGAACATTGAGAGCGGATTTCTGTGAATACGAAATTGCGAAAGATACGCTCTTTGCCTTCTCGCCTTATCAACCCTTCATGTTTTACAACACCCAGGGAGCCGCCGGCTGTGCCATCTATTTTCACCAGGATTTTTTTTGCATTCACAAGCACCAGGAGGAGGTGGCTTGCAATGGTGTGTTGTTTAACAATATTTATGAGCCTCCCTTTACCGAAGTTGATTCTGAAGCCACAAAAACTTTTCAGCAGGTCATAGAACAAATGAAGACGGAATTGCAAAATTCCGCACTTGCGCAGGCTGAACTATTGGTGTCCTATCTTAAGATTTTCCTGATAACAGCTTCCCGCCTTAGGGTCAATCAACTCCCCTCCCTTCAAAAACATTTCCCCGACAAAAAAGAACACTTCATCCTAAAGGATTTAAAAGAAGCCATCGAGAAAAATTACAAGACAAAACATTCGGCGAGCCATTATGCCGATATGTTGAATATTTCCACCAAAGCCCTCGGCAGAATTACCAAGTTTCACTTCAACAAATCGCTCACGAACCTGATTTCGGAAAGAATCATGATTGAAGCAAAAAGGGAACTTTACCTGACCAACAAACCGGTGAAAGAGATCGCATATCAATTGGGATATGACGACGAATATTATTTTAGTCGCTTTTTTAAAGTCAATGCGGACGTCTCACCCCAGTTTTACCGCGAAACGGTTGGCTTTGGCAGGGCAGAAAACTAGCGCCATACCGCGGGCAGATAATTGTTATTTAATGTCCGCGAAATAAAAAACATTTCTATCTTTAATATCCAGCCTTTATTAATCCCGTTACCCATTTACGCTGGTCACTTTCGGACTGGCCTTGCTTGCACAACCACATCTACGCGTATCCGTTATAATCCCTGATTGTCCTGGAAATAGTCATTCGCCAAATCGCATTTCATTACGGCGAACCCGTGGTCTTTTACCTGCTTTAAATTCTAATTCTAAAAAAATACCAAAATGAAAAAAGACACAATCATTGCCGGCACTATCGCAACAGTTGGCCTTGCATCTCTCGGAGGTGCCGTCTCCGCCCAACCACAAACAAATGAAGCAAGTGGTTCTGAAGAAATACGACCTTTCCATTATCACGCTTCTGAAGAGGCGCTCAATGACCTTCGCCGCAGGATCAAAGCCACCCAATGGCCCGATCAGGAGTTGGTAAAAGATCAAACCCAGGGCGTCCAACTTTCAACGGTCAAAAAACTGGCTGACTACTGGGGCACGAGCTATGATTGGCGTAAGATCGAAAAGAAACTGGATTCTTATCCGCAATTCATTACCAATATCGACGGACTGGATATTCATTTCATTCATGTAAAATCAAAAAACCCAAATGCGCTGCCTGTTATCATCACGCATGGCTGGCCAGGTTCCATCATTGAACAAATGAAGATCATTGATCCATTAACGAATCCAACGGCATATGGAGGAACTGCAGCTGACGCATTCGATGTTGTTATTCCCTCACTTCCCGGTCACGGCTTTTCTGGAAAGCCCTCAACAGTAGGCTGGGATCCTATTCGCATTGCGAAAGCCTGGATCGTATTGATGAAACGCCTTGGTTATACGAAGTTCGTAGCACAGGGAGGCGACTGGGGCAATGCAGTTACAGAACAAATGTCATTACTGGGCGCACCCGAGCTGATTGGCATTCACACCAACATGGCTGCTACACTTCCTGATGATATTTCAAAGGCACTCGCTGCCGGCGGAAAGGCGCCCACTGGTCTTAATGCAGATGAGCAACGCGCATGGGATGAACTCGACTTCTTCTACAAACACGGCCTGGCCTACGCGCAGGAAATGTCGAATCGTCCACAAACACTTTATGGAATAGCCGATTCACCTGTTGGACTGGCGGCCTGGATGCTCGATCATGACGCGGCAAGTCTGGCCCTTATCACACGCGTGTTTGACGGACAAACAGAAGGATTGACGAAGGATGACATCCTTGACAATGTCACACTTTACTGGCTCACGAATACGGCAGTTTCTTCTGCACGACTTTATTGGGAAAGCAAGCTCGCCTTCTTCGCACCCAAGGGTGTTCCCATTGCGGCGGCGGTGAGCTCATTCCCCGATGAGATCTATGCGGCTCCTAAGAGCTGGGCGGAAAAAGCATATCCCAAACTCATTTACTACAATAAATTAAGCAAGGGTGGCCATTTTGCCGCATGGGAACAACCGAAGACTTTCACTGAAGAATTGCGCGCAGCATTCAAGTCGTTGCGCTAAGGAATGAATCGAAAAATTATGTCAGAAGATTTGAAGCATGATCGTCGTCACTTTTTAAGTACGGCAGCTTTCGCCATCAGTGCCGCAGGACTCGGATTAACTGGTTCATCAACATTTGCAGAAGAAACCTCGGTTATACGTGTAAGTGGTATTGATGCCATTACGCAAATCAACGCGGGTGTACTGAATATAGGTTATGCCGAATCAGGACCAGTCGATGCAACACCGGTAATTTTGTTGCACGGCTGGCCCTATGATATTCATAGTTTCGACGAAGTAATTCCCCTGTTATCTGTAAAAGGGTATAGAACAATTACGCCCTACTTAAGGGGTTACGGTAGTACAAGATTTCTTTCTGACGCGACCATTCGCAATGGCCAGCAATCTGCTCTCGCCCTGGACGTGATTGCGCTGATGGACGCGCTGCAAATCAAAAAAGCAATTATTGCCGGGTTTGACTGGGGTGCAAGAACAGCGGATATTGTTGCGGCGCTTTGGCCGGAACGATGTATTGGAATCGTTTCAGTGAGTGGTTATTTGATCGGAAACCAGGCGGCCGGCAAGGTGCCCCTTCCGCCTGCGAGTGAGCTGCAATGGTGGTACCAATATTACTTCGCAACGGAACGGGGCCGGGTGGGTTATGACCAGTACAGACGCGATTTTGCAAAGCTGATCTGGCAAATCGCATCGCCAAAATGGAATTTTGACAACGCTACATTTAATCGAACCGCAGCATCTTTCGAGAACCCTGACCATGTGTCGATTGTTATTCATAATTACAGGTGGCGGCTCGGTCTTGCAGAAGGCGAATCAAAATATGACGGATATGAAAAACGGTTAGCTGATGCGCCTGTCATTACCATACCGGCGATTACGATGGAAGGCGATGCCAACGGTGCACCCCATCCACCGGAAGGTGCTTATGCGAAAAAATTTTCAGGAAAATATGCCCATAGACTTATCACGGGAGGCATCGGACATAATCTTCCACAAGAAGCGCCAAAGGCGTTTTCTGACGCCATTATTGAAGTGGACAATTACAGCAAATCTTAAATTTCTAATATGAAAAGGAAAGTTGGTTTTGTATCGCAGGGTAAACGTGCAGATATCGGCGATTATGAAATCTACCGCATTCTGCCAAACAGGTACGTTGAAGCCGTAGGGCCATTCATTTTTCTGGATCACCTCCCTTTGCAGAAACATGCGCCTGATGAACCACTTAAAACCGTGAATGGAATTGGCGCGCATCCCCATCGCGGTATTGCTACCCTGACTTACATCATGAATGGAGAAGCTGATCATTTCGACAGCAGGGGCCATCATGAGAAAGTGAACTCCGGCGGCGCGCAATGGATGAAAGCAGGCAATGGCATTATTCACGATGAGGCGGTTAATGTTGATGCTGAAGCCGAAGATCAGCTAACGCATGCCTTGCAATTCTGGATCAATCTTCCGGCCAAAGAAAAGGCAACAGATCCGGATTATCTCCCCGTGCAGTCTTATGAAATGCCAAATATGGTTTTGGCTGACGACACTGGTTGGATTAAAGTATTGGCGGGTGAATATGAAGGTCTCCTTTCTAAAATCCCAAGCTATTCAAAGCAGTTCCTGTTTCATATTCATGTTGAAGCCGGGAAAAAATTTTCTATTGATACAAATCCAAAATGGGAATATGCGGTATTTCTTCCTTTAAATGTTGCCCAGATAAACGATGCAGAATATGAACAGGGAGATTTTCTTTTGTTTGAGGGCGGCGATGGTGTGATAGAAATAAGCAACGAGGTATCAGCCCCGGTTGATATCATTTTGTTTGGAGGCGAGCCTTACACCGAGCCGATTGTAGCGCAAGGTCCCTTTGTAATGAATACGCACCAGGAAATTATGGAAGCGTATACCGACTTTCACAATGGAAAGTATGGGAAGATTAATTATTCCTAGTCAATAATAAAATAAAGGGCCCCGCAGTTGCAGGGGCCTTTATTATGATTTTGATTTTGAATCAAAGACTCTTTACATACTTCGCACATCCTTCCATAATGGTAGGATCAGATTCCATCTCCACAAAAATGTATTTGAGTCCGCCCACTTTCGCGGCTTCGAAGAAATCTTTCCAATCCACGATACCGGTTCCCATTACTACCTGCTTCTCTTTGTCATTCGGACTGAAATCCTGCAGATGCGCAGAAATGAAACGCCCGGGGAATTTTCGGAAATAATCCTGTGCCTTGTAACCCGACGTGATGGCCGCAACCTGGAATTGCATTTTTACCAATGCGGGATCAAGGTTTTCCATCATAACATCATATTGTGGCTTGCCGTCAAATTTCTCGTCAAATTCACCATTATGGTTGTGATAGCCTGCCTGCATGCCGCCTTTTTTTACCGCCTCTGCAAATTTGTTAACCTGCGCGCATTTTTGCTTCACCTCATCTGGTGTTTTTCCCATCAGGCCGCTTGAGCAAATCATATTTTTCAAGCCGAGCTGATTGGCAAATTCGATGCGCTCCTTCAGGCTCTCATCGTCCATAATTTCTTTCCAGGTGAAATGACAACTGGTGGTTTGAAGTCCGGCGTCATTCGTGATTTTCTTCAATTCTTTTCCCGAGTATTTCACCAATGGTGTGAACGGACCCTGGTAGCCTTTAGGGCTGCACCATTCCACGTTCTGGTAGCCATAGCTCGCAAGGCGACTCATCGTTTCGTGTGG
>Ga0163163_10000497_pt1 | contig 35410 bp, 31 predicted proteins | sample S65metaG_FD_119766 | JGI IMG/M metagenome (GOLD analysis project Ga0163163, IMG submission 119766) | Switchgrass rhizosphere microbial communities from Kellogg Biological Station, Michigan, USA - S6-5 metaG | ecosystem: Host-associated > Plants > Roots > Rhizosphere > Soil | place: USA... | reverse complement strand
GCCGTGATCGGCGGCGGCAACACGGCGGTCGAAGAAGCGCTGTATCTGGCGAACATCGCGAAAAAGGTCACGCTCGTGCACCGCCGCGACAAGTTCAAGGCCGAGAAGATCCTGCAGGACAAGCTGTTCGCCAAGCAGCAAAGTGGAAAAGTGGACATTGTCTGGAACCATCATGTCGACGAGGTGCTCGGCGACGACAAGGGCGTCACCGGCGTGCGCCTGAAGAGCACGCAGGATGGCGGCACGCGCGAGATTCCGGTCAGCGGGCTGTTCGTCGCGATTGGCCACACGCCGAACACGGCGCTGTTCGACGGACAACTCGACATGAAAGGCGGTTATATCAAGATCAAGTCCGGCATCGACGGCGGCGCCACGGCGACCAGCGTGCCCGGCGTGTTTGCTGCCGGCGACGTTGCTGATCAGGTATACCGCCAGGCGGTGACTTCGGCGGGCTTCGGCTGCATGGCTGCGCTGGATGCGGAAAAGTATCTGGATAAGTTGGGGTTGGCCTGAGCGCGTGCGCGATGCGTTGACTGCGCGCGTCGGGAGCAGCGCGCGAACAGCGGAGCTGGCCCGCAGGGCGAGCGCCAAGGAAGGCGCGAGTTACCGCATCGCGCGCGAAGGCCAACACCGCAGGCAGGAGCCGGAGGCTGGGTTGCTTGGCGAGGGACGGATCCCGAGCCTAGCAACGCCGACCGCCCGTGCAGCGGGCGCGCGCGACGCGAAAGCCTACTTTCGAAAATGACTACGGTCAGGTTCCATTCGCGGTTGGACGAAATCGATGCGGCGCAGTGGAATGCCCTGCTCCCCGACGACAACCCATTTCTCGACCACGCGTTTCTCGCCGGCCTCGAACAACACGGTTGCTTGCGCGCCGAATACGGCTGGATCCCGCATCATTTGGGTTTATATCGCGACAGCGAACTGATCGCCGCGGCGCCGCTGTACATCAAGCTCAACTCGCACGGCGAATACGTGTTCGACTGGTCCTGGGCCGGCGCCTATGCCCGCGCTGGCATCGACTATTACCCGAAGCTTCTGTGTGCAATACCCTACTCCCCCGTGACCGGTCCGCGCCTGCTAGGCGGCAACGGCGGCGATGGGTTGCGGCCCGCACTGTTGGATGCCATGCGTACGCACATGGAACACCACGGTTGGTCGTCCGCGCATCTGAACTTCGCCAGCGACGCCGACGCCTCGGCGGCTACTCGTGGCGGTTGGCTGCCGCGCTTCGATTGGCAGTTTCACTGGAGCAATCGCGGCTGGCGTGACTTCGAGGATTTTCTTGATGCGCTCAACGCCAAGAAGCGCAAGAACATCCGCCAGGAGCGCGCGCACGTCATGCGCGCCGGTGTCTCGTGCGAGATCCGCCACGGCGATGAACTGGACGAGACCGAATGGCAAGCGCTGCATGCGTTCTACCAATCCACATTCGACGAAAAAGGCAATCATCCGGCGCTGACGCTCGATTTTCTGCGCCATCTCGGTCGCGCGATGCCGCGGCGCATACTTGCCGTGCTGTGCCGCCGCGGCGAACGAATCATCGCCGGCGCCATCCTGCTGCGCAGTCGCGACACGCTGTACGGCCGCTATTGGGGCTGCACCGAGCAGGTTCCGGGTCTGCACTTCGAAGCGTGCTATTACCAGGGCATCGATTACTGCCTGCGCGAACGGCTTGCGCGCTTCGAACCCGGCGCGCAAGGCGAACACAAGCTCGCGCGAGGTTTCCTGCCAGTGGCGATACGCTCGTTTCATTACCTGGCCGACACGCGCTTTCGCGCAGCCGTGCGCGATGCGCTCGCGCACGAGGCCGCGCACCTGCATGCGTACCGTGCCGACCTGATGGCGCATTCGCCGTACGCGAATCGCGACGCAGCGGAGGGAGCGTGATCCGTATCCCGACCCTGCGCGCCGGCATGCACGAGGAATTTCCCGACCCGAACACGGCGCTCGACGAACCGAACGGCCTGCTCGCCGCCGACGGCGACCTGTCGCCAGAGCGTCTGCTCGACGCGTATCGCCACGGCATCTTTCCGTGGTATTCGGAAGGCGAGCCGATCCTGTGGTGGTCGCCCGATCCGCGCATGGTGTTTGCGACGTCGCGAATCCATATAGCCGCGCGGCTTCGGCGCTGGTTGCGTGGCTGCGAATGGACGATCCGCGCCGATGCTGCTTTCGTCGACGTCATGCGCGCGTGCGCTGCGCCCCGCACGCAACAGCGCGGCACTTGGATTACTGCGGGCATGCTCGCCGCCTATCAGCGCTTGCACGCGCTTGGGTCAGCGCATTCAATCGAGGTCTACGACGCCGATCGCCTCGTCGGCGGCGTCTACGGCGTGGCGATCGGGCACATGTTCTTTGGCGAATCGATGTTCAGTGCGGCGACAAACGGATCGAAAGTCGCCTTGATCGCATTGTGCAAAACGCTGCAGGAATGGGGATTTCCGCTGCTCGATGCGCAAGTGGCATCACCACACCTGCAAACGCTCGGCGCATTCGAAATGCCGCGCAGCCGATTTCTTGGCGAAGTGGCCAGGCTGTGCGCAACACCGCATCCGATCGGGAGCTGGAACGAGCGCTGGCCGCGGATGATCACGTCTGATCTGGCCTGAGGCCGCGCATATTTTGCTTCCCGCCACGGCGTGAACGTGGCAGAATCGCGCGCCTTGCGGAGTGGCTTTCCGCGACCCAATCGGAAAGTGATGGCGAAAGACGACCAAATCGAGATGGAAGGCACAGTCATGGAGACCCTGCCGAATACGATGTTCCGCGTGAAGCTCGAGAACGGCCACGTTGTGACCGCGCACATCTCCGGGCGCATGCGCAAGAACTACATCCGCATCCTGACCGGCGACAAGGTCAAGGTCGAGATGACGCCGTACGATTTGACCAAGGGTCGGATTACGTATCGTATGAAATGACCTCAGCAGGATGAGGTCATCCCGTGCAGTGCTGGGATGTACGCTGACACGGGATCCAGTTTTTGGAAAAAAGGCGGCCAGTAGCCGCCTTTCTTGTTTAGGCCAGGACAGACCTCATTCGACGACCGCCGGCTGTTTCTCGTCGGCCTCGATGCGCACGTCCAGCTTGTCGTCCTTGACGCTCAGATAAACCCTGCCGCCGCCGGCGAGCTTGCCGAACAGCAATTCGTCGGCGAGCAGGCGCTTGACGCTCTCCTGGATCACGCGCGCCATCGGTCGCGCGCCCATTGACACATCGAAACCGTGCTCGGCCAACCAGCGCCGCGCTTCGGCATCGACGGTCAGCGACACGTGCTTTTCCTGCAACTGCGTCTCCAGTTCGATCAGGAACTTGTCGACGACGCGCAGGATATGTTCCATGTCCAGCGCCGAGAACTGAATGATCGCGTCGAGGCGATTGCGGAACTCCGGCGAAAATGCGCGCCGGATCGTTTCCATCGCGTCGGTGGCGTGACTCTGTTCGACGAAGCCGATCGAGCGTCGCGCGGCCTGCGCCGCGCCGGCGTTCGTCGTCATGATCACGATCACGTTGCGGAAATTCGCTTCGCGGCCGTTGGTGTCGGTGAGCTTGCCGTGGTCCATGATCTGCAACAGGATGTTGTAGACGTCCGGATGCGCTTTCTCGATTTCGTCGAGCAGCAGCACGCAATGCGGATGCTTGGTGATCTGTTCGGTGAGCAGGCCGCCCTGGTCGAAACCGACGTAGCCCGGCGGCGCACCGATCAGGCGCGACACCGAATGCGCTTCCATGTACTCGCTCATGTCGAAGCGGATCAGCTCGATGCCCAAGTGCAGCGCGAGCTGGCGCGTGACTTCGGTCTTGCCGACGCCCGTCGGGCCGGCAAGCAGGAAGCAGCCGATCGGCTTCTGCGTATTGCCCAGCCCCGAGCGCGCCATCTTGATCGACGATGCCAGCGCGTCGATTGCCTTGTCCTGGCCGAACACGACCATCTTCAGGTTGCGATCGAGATTCCTGAGCACATCGCGATCGGATGCCGACACCTGCTTGGGCGGAATCCGCGCCATGCGCGCGATGATGTATTCGATTTCCGCCACGTCGACGACGGTCTTGCGATCCTTTTCCGGCATCAGGCGCTGCCGCGCACCCGCTTCGTCGATCACGTCGATCGCCTTGTCCGGCAACAGGCGGTCGCCGATGTGCCTGACCGACAGGTCGACCGCGGCTTTGAGCGCATCGGCCGTGTACTGCACCTTGTGGTGGTCTTCGAAGCGCGACTTCAGGCCTTTGAGAATCTCGACCGTCTCGGCAACGCTCGGCTCCACGACGTCGATTTTCTGGAAGCGCCGCGCGAGTGCGCGGTCTTTCTCGAACACGCCGCGGAATTCCTGGAACGTGGTCGAACCGATGCAGCGCAACTCGCCGCTGGCAAGCACCGGCTTGATCAGGTTCGATGCGTCCATCGTGCCGCCCGAGGCGGAACCCGCGCCGATGATCGTGTGGATCTCGTCGATGAACAGGATCGCGTGCGGCTGCTTCTTCAGTTCCGCGATCACCGCTTTGAGGCGTTTCTCGAAATCGCCGCGATACTTCGTACCGGCGACGAGCGCGCCCATGTCCAGCGCGTAGATCAAGCACGGCTTGAGCACGTCGGGCACGTCGCCTTCGACGATGCGCTTGGCCAAACCTTCGGCGAGCGCGGTCTTGCCGACGCCGGCTTCACCAACATACAGCGGATTGTTCTTGCGCCGGCGGCACAGCACCTGGATCGTGCGCTCGACTTCCTCGACGCGGCCGATCAGCGGATCGATCTTGCCTTGCCTGGCGAGTTCGTTGAGGTTGCTTGCGAACTCCACCAGCGGGTTGCCGCGCGGCTCCTCGCCGCCTTCGCCTTCCTTGCCCGGCTCGGCACCGGATTGCGGCGCCGACTCCTGGCCGATCTTGGCGATGCCGTGCGAGATGTAATTGACCACATCCAGACGCGTGACTTCCTGCTGGTTGAGGAAATACACCGCGTGCGAATCCTTCTCGCCGAAAATCGCCACGAGCACGTTCGCGCCAGTGACTTCCTTGCGTCCCGATGACTGCACGTGATAGACCGCGCGCTGCAGCACGCGCTGGAAACCGAGCGTCGGCTGCGTGTCGCGTTCGTCGTTGGCAGGCAGTACCGGCACCGTTTCGAGGATGATGGCGCGCAAATCCTTGCCGAGCTTGCCGGTATCCGCGCCGCAGGCGTGCAGCACGGCCGCCGCCGACGGATTCTCCAGCAGCGCGAGCAGCAGGTGTTCCACGGTCATGAACTCGTGGCGCTGCTCGCGGGCCTCCTTGTAGCACTGGCCGATCGTAAGCTCGAGATCTTTACTGAACATTCGAATTCCTGATTGAACCTATGTCGCAGTAAATGGGGATACTCAGGTTTTTTCCAACGTACACAGCAGTGGATGCTGATTGGCGCGCGAAAATTCGTTGACTTGCGTGACCTTGGTTTCGGCCACTTCGCGCGTGAACACTCCGCACACGCCCTTGCCGCGCGTATGCACGTGCAACATCACCTGCGTGGCGAGTTCACGGGTCATGTTGAAAAACGTCTCCAGCACCACCACGACGAAGTCCATCGGGGTGAAATCATCGTTGATGATCACGACCTGGTAGAGCGGCGGACGCGCGACCTCTGGCTTGGCCTCTTCGACGACCACGCCGCGTTGCTGCTGTTGTTCGGTTTTTTGCGACATGTTCCGGTCAGGTCTCGTTCCCCATCGATTATAACGCTCAGTGGCGGCTGCGCCCGCCGATTTCAACTGCACGGGTCGTGTACCATTCAGCCCGTTGTGTGCGCTGCACCTCTTGAATCTTCAAGCATGAATCGGACCACTCCCGCCGACATCTGGCGTCCTGACGTTACCGTCGCCTGCGTCGTCCCGCAACAGGGGAAATTCCTGCTCGTCGAGGAAAACGTACGCGGCGAACTCGTGCTCAATCAGCCGGCCGGGCATCTGGAGCCGGACGAGTCGCTGCCACAGGCGGCGCTGCGCGAGACGCTCGAGGAAACGCGCTGGAACGTCGAATTGACCCATCTGGTGGGTATCTACCAGTGGGCGAACGGCGACGGCCACTTCCTGCGCTTCACGTTTGCGGCGCAGGCACGCAGCCACGATTCCGGGCGTGAGCTCGACGCCGGTATCGTGCGCGCCCTGTGGCTGACGCGCGAGGAAATCGCCGCAGCGCAGACACGCCTGCGCAGCCCGATGGTATTGCGCGGTATCGACGATTTTCTGGCCGGCAAACGTCTGCCGCTGGATGCACTGCTTTACTTATGAGCATCGTGGCCGGTATTTCGGGCGGCGTGGATTCTTCCGTCGCCGCGTTGCTGCTGAAGAATGCCGGCGCGGATGTCAGCGGCATGTTCATGCAGAACTGGGAGGAAGATGAGCGTTTCGGCGAATGCCATGCCGAACGCGACCGCGCCGACGCCGTGCGTGTCTGCGCCAGACTCGGCATTGCGTTCCACGCGCGCAACTTTGCCAGCGAATATTGGGACCGTGTATTCGAGCATTTCCTTGCCGAATACCGCGCCGGACGCACGCCGAACCCCGATGTGCTGTGCAATCGCGAAATCAAGTTCAAGACCTTCCTCGAACAGGCACAGGCGCTCGGCGCGGACCGGATCGCGACCGGACATTACGCGCGCAGCGACGAACGCGACGGCCGCCAGCGCCTGCTGCGTGGCCGCGACGCGAACAAGGACCAAAGCTATTTTCTCTATACGCTCGGCCAGCAGCAGCTCGCCGCGACGCTGTTTCCGGTCGGCGAACTGGCCAAGCCCGAGGTGCGTCGACTCGCGCGCGAAGCCGACCTGCCGACGCATGACAAAAAGGATTCAACCGGCATCTGCTTCATCGGCGAGCGGGACTTCCGTGAATTTCTTGGGACTTACATTCCGGCACGCAAGGGCGAGATGCGCACGCCGGACGGCTCGGTGCTGGGCGAACACGATGGCGTGATGTATTACACCCTCGGCCAGCGCACGGGGTTGGGTATAGGCGGGCGTCGCGACGCGGGCAGCGAACCTTGGTATGTGGTTGGCAAGCAGGTCGCCGAAAATGTGCTGCTCGTCGCCCAAGGCAACGAGACGCACTGGTTGTATTCGTCGATGTTGCGCGCCAGCGAATTAAGCTGGGTGGCTGGAATGGCTCCGGCCGCGGAGTTTCGCTGCACGGCAAAAACACGTTATCGCCAGATCGATCAGGCTTGCGTCGTGCGGATCGGCGTTGCCGGCTGCGACGTGCAGTTCGACATGCCCCAGCGCGCGGTAACGCCCGGGCAATCCGTCGTGTTCTATCGCGATGAGGAATGTCTGGGCGGCGGCGTCATAGACACCACGGATGCACCATTCGGCGGGATCAGCGCATGAGAGAAGGTCGCGTCATTGCGCTCGCTGGCCTGTTTCAGGCACTCGCGCTCGTGCGTGCGCTGGCCACACGCGGCAGCTGCGACTCGGCCGCGGCGGGCCACAGCATCAACAGCGTATTCCGCATCGACGCCGACAGTCCGGCCGATGTGTTCGGCGGCATCGGTAATCTGCGTCTCGGCCTGGAAACACTCGTCGCGCAACTCGGCGAAACCGGCAAGCGCGACTTGGTGCTGACGCGCATGGCGGTGCAAGTGCTGCGACTGGAACGCGCGCTGGCACGCCGCCCGGAGGTCTTGCGCGCTGTACGCGCCGGTATCGATGCACTGCAGGGCATCGCGGCGCAGGTCGAATCGGGTCAGGTCGACCCCAGCGCGCGTCTGGCCGAACTCTACGCACAGACCCTGTCGCGCCTGCAGCCGCGCATTCTTGTCGAAGGTAATCCAACTTATCTGCAGCAGGCGGCACAGGTCAACCAGATCCGCACGCTGCTGCTCGCGGCCGTGCGCGCCGCGGTGCTGTGGCGACAACTTGGCGGGTCGCAGCTGCGCCTGATCTTTCGCCGACGCCAATACACCATGCTTGCACGCGGGTTATTGGCGCGCTGCACGCTCGACGGGACCTGACCGCGCGTCATCCCGGACGGCGATCGGCGCTATAATTGGCGGTTATCCGCCGCCGCTGCGCGGCGGCGGATCAACTCGCCTCGTTCGAGCGGTCATGCGGCCGCTCAACTCGGCGGAAATCTCTCGACGCAGCAGGAGCATTGAGCGCCATGACCGATTCCTTCGCCACCCACGCCAGCCTCGAAGTGGGCGGCAAGCGTTACACCATCGCCAGCCTCGCCAAGCTCGGCGAGCGCTTCGATATCAAGCGCCTGCCCTACTCGATGAAGATCCTGCTTGAGAACCTGCTGCGCCATGAAGACGGCATCAATGTCAGCGCTGCGGCGATCGAAGCAGTCGCGAAATGGGATGCGAAGCACGAACCCGTTACCGAGATTGCGTTCATGCCGGCGCGCGTCGTACTGCAGGATTTCACCGGCGTACCGTGCGTCGTCGACTTCGCCGCGATGCGCGATGCGATCGTCAAGCTCGGCGGCGACGCGAAGAAAATCAACCCGCTGATCCCGTCGGAACTCGTCATCGACCATTCGGTGCAAGTCGACAAGTTCGGCACGGCCGACTCGCTCGATCTGAACGTAAAGATCGAGTTCGATCGCAACAAGGAACGCTACAGCTTCCTGCGCTGGGGTCAAAAAGCGCTGAACAATTTCAAGGTGGTGCCGCCGCGCACCGGCATCGTGCACCAGGTGAACCTGGAATACCTCGCGCGCGTGGTCATGACCGGAGAAAAGGACGGCGTGAACTGGGCTTATCCCGATACGGTGTTCGGCACCGACTCGCACACGACGATGATCAATGGCATCGGCGTGCTCGGCTGGGGTGTCGGCGGCATCGAAGCCGAGGCGGCAATGCTCGGTCAGCCGTCGTCGATGCTGATTCCGCAGGTCGTCGGTTTCAGGTTGATCGGCAAACTACCGGAAGGCTCGACCGCCACGGATCTCGTGCTCACCGTCACGCAGATGCTGCGCAAGCACGGTGTGGTCGGCAAATTCGTCGAATTCTTTGGCGACGGACTGCAGCACCTGCCGCTGGCTGATCGCGCGACGATCGCGAACATGGCGCCGGAATACGGCGCGACTTGCGGCATCTTCCCGATCGATGCCGAAGCACTGACCTACATGCGCCTGTCCGGCCGCGACGAAGCACAGATCGCGCTCGTGGAGGCTTACGCGAAAGCGCAAGGGCTCTGGCACGACGCGAATACGCCGCATGCCGAATTCTCATCGACGCTGGAATTGAATCTCGCCGACGTCAGACCGTCGCTGGCGGGCCCGAAACGGCCGCAAGATCGCGTGCTGCTGCAAGATGTCGGCAAGAGCTACCAAGATTCACTCGGTGCGCTCACCGCTAACCGCAAGCCGACAGAAACCGCGAAAGCGCGCCTGGAAGGCGAAGGCGGCACTACTGCGGTCGGCCATCATGAAAGCGCGCTGGCGGAAGGCCAGCACGTCGGCAACGCGTCCCAGTTGCGCGACGGCGCGGTCGTTATCGCCGCAATCACTTCGTGCACGAACACATCCAATCCGGCGGTGATGCTCGGCGCCGGCCTGCTCGCGCGCAACGCGATCCGCAAAGGACTCAAGGCGCAGCCGTGGGTGAAGACATCGCTCGGGCCGGGCTCGCTCGTCGTCACCGATTACCTGAAGAAAGCCGGTGTGCTCGATGACTTGGAAAAACTCGGCTTCTATGTGGTCGGCTATGGCTGCACGACCTGCATCGGCAACTCTGGTCCGCTGCCGGCGGAGATTTCCAAGGGCATTGCCGACGGTGATCTCGTCGTCGCGTCGGTGCTGTCGGGCAACCGCAACTTCGAAGGCCGCGTGCATCCGGAAGTGAAGATGAATTATCTCGCTTCGCCGCCGCTGGTCGTTGCCTATGCGCTCGCCGGCACCGTCAACATCGACCTCACCCGCGAACCACTCGGCACCGGCAGCGATGGCAAGCCGGTGTACCTGAAGGACATCTGGCCGACGAACAAAGAAATCGGCGACATGATCGCCGCGACGGTAGGTCCGGAGTTGTTCAAGCAAAACTACGCCGACGTGTTCAAGGGCGACAGCCGCTGGAACCAGATCGACGCGCCCGAAGGCGAGCGCTACGCGTGGGACGGCGGTTCGACATACATCAAGAATCCGCCGTATTTCGAAGGCATGCGCATGCAGACCGGCAAAATCGCCGACATCCGCGGCGCGCGCGCGCTCGGTATTTTTGGCGACTCGATCACCACCGACCACATTTCCCCGGCCGGCGACATCAAGGCCACTTCACCGGCGGGCCAGTTCCTGCAGGCACATGGCGTGGTCAAGGCCGATTTCAATTCCTACGGCTCGCGGCGCGGCAACGACGACGTAATGGTGCGCGGCACGTTTGCAAATATCCGCATCAAGAACCTGATGCTCGGCGGCGAGGAAGGTGGCAACACGTTGCACTTCGACCCGAATAAACCGGGCGGCGGCGAGAAACTGCCGATCTACGACGCGGCGATGATGTACAAGAAGGAAAACGTGCCGCTGATCGTTCTGGCCGGCAAGGAATACGGCACCGGTTCCTCACGCGACTGGGCGGCAAAAGGCACGCTGCTGCTCGGCGTGAAAGCGGTGATCGCCGAAAGTTTCGAGCGCATCCACCGCTCCAATCTGGTCGGCATGGGCGTGCTGCCCCTGCAGTTCCTCGACGGCGAAAACGCGCAGACGCTGGGCCTGAAAGGCGACGAAGTGTTCGATGTCGTCGGCCTCAGCGACGGTGCTGCCAGGCAAGTCGAAATCGTGGCAAAGGGCTCGGCGGGCGAGAAAAAATTCACAGCGAAAGTGCTGCTGCTCACGCCGAAAGAAGTGGAGTACTACCGCCACGGCGGGATTCTGCCGTACGTGCTGCGGCAGTTGGCGGGAAGTGCGAAGGCGGCTTAGATTTTCCCCCTCTCCCCCAATGGCGCTATTGTTGGGGGAGAGGGAGTCAGAGCTTTTGTTCCCAACTCGCGTTGTAACACCGCCAATCGCTTCGTTCGCGCCGCCATCCGCTCGTGATCGCATAGACTGAAGCGCGATCGGGCAACAGTCCGCCCGCACTTCCGGTCAGCGTCGCGATGACGTGCACCGTGGCGCGTTCGCCCTGCATCTGCACATCGATCGGCCCAAGCGTCACGCCGGCGTGTTCGTTGCGCAGTACTTCCACGCGCAGGATGTTCATCAACCCGTCGCGATCGACGGTGCCGTCGCTGCCGGTGAAATCGCTGGTAACGTAAGCGATGAACTCGCGCGGCTTGCCGGCCTCCACGGCTCGCTGCATGGCCGCGATCGCGTCACGAATGCGCTGCTCATCGGGCGTGTGATGGCACGCACCGAGCAGCAACCACAACGCGAATGCAACAGTCTTTTTCATGCCGCCATCGTGCCCTCTCGCGCTGCGCGCCGCAATGCAGCTTGCCGCCTTTTCCTGCGCTATGCTCAAATCCGCCGATAACATGGGGAGCAAGGCATGATCGATATCGAACGTCCCTGGCTGGCGAGCTATCCGCCCGGCGTGCCGCAGAAGATCAACGCGGACGAATACCGCTCGATCGCACACGTGCTCGAAACCGCTTGCGAACGGTTTTCGCACCGCCCGGCCTTCGCCAATATGGGAAAAGTGCTCAGCTACGCCGAAATCGACCGGCTCAGCCGCGACTTCGCGTCCTATCTGCTCAATGACCTGAAGCTGCAACGCGGCGATCGCGTCGCAATCATGCTGCCGAACGTGCTGCAGTATCCAGTGGCGATCTTCGGCGTGCTGCGCGCCGGGCTCACCGTCGTCAACACCAACCCGATGTATACGGCGCGCGAGTTGCGCCATCAGCTGCACGACGCCGGTGTCAGCGCGATCGTCGTGCTCGACAACTTCGCCGCGACGCTTGCCGAAGTGCTGCACGACACACCATGCCAGCATGTGATCACCACGGCGCTCGGCGACCTGCTCGGCTTTCCGAAATCGGCGATCACGAATCTCGTCGTCAAGCACGTGAAGAAAATGGTGCCGGCCTATTCGATTCCGCACGCCGTGCGCTTCAACTCCGCGCTCGCGCGCGGCGCACGCAAGGCGCCACCGAAAATCGCGATCAGCCACGACGATCTCGCCTTCCTGCAATACACCGGCGGCACCACCGGCGTGGCGAAAGGCGCGATGCTGAGCCACGGCAACATGGTCGCGAACATGCTGCAATCCTCAGCCTGGATCGGCAAGATGTGCCGCGAAGGCGAGGAAGTCATCGTCACCGCGATTCCGCTGTATCACATCTTCGCGCTGACCGCGAACTGCCTCGTGTTCATGAAATTCGGAGGTCTGAACCACCTGATCACGAATCCGCGCGACATGCCCGGTTTCGTGAAGACGCTACAGAGCATCCGCATGACCGCGATCACCGGGGTCAATACGCTGTTCAACGGCCTGCTCAACACGCCCGGATTCGACACGGTGGATTTTTCCAAATTGCACCTGACCCTTGGCGGCGGCAGCGCGGTGCAGCGCGCGGTGGCCGAACGCTGGAAGAAAGTGACTGGCGTGACGCTGGTGGAAGCGTACGGACTCACGGAGACCTCGCCGGCCGCATGCATGAATCCGCTGGATCTGCCCGAGTACAACGGCGCGATCGGCCTGCCGATCTCCTCCACCGATGTTTCCATCCAGGACGACGACGGCAAGCTGCTGCCCGCGGGTACGCCGGGGGAGCTGTGCGTGCGCGGGCCGCAAGTCATGCAGGGTTACTGGCAGAAGCCCGAGGAGACGGCGAAAGTCATCAGCGCCGATGGCTGGCTGCACACGGGCGACATCGCCAAGATGGACGAGAAAGGCTACTTTTCGATCGTCGACCGCAAGAAGGACATGATCCTGGTGTCGGGTTTCAATGTCTATCCGAACGAGATCGAGGATGTGATCGCGCAATGCGCCGGTGTGCTCGAAGTCGCCGCCGTCGGCGTGCCCGACGACAAATCCGGTGAAGCCGTGAAGATCGTCGTCGTGAGGAAGGACCCGAACCTGACCGCCGACATACTCAAGGCACACGCCAAGGCGAACCTGACCGGCTACAAGCTGCCGAAGATCATCGAATTTCGCGATGCGCTGCCGAAAACAAATGTCGGCAAGATTCTGCGCCGGGAATTGCGCGAGCCGGCCAAGCCTGCCGCTTAGCTACTTGTCGAACGGTTCCAGCTTGTCCGCATAACCGCCAAGCAGGTTCCATAACGGAACCTCTTTCTCCGGCGGAATGCGCGCGTAAGCGAAGCCGAGGCTGCTGTCGAGCACGCGTGCGAGCGTTGCCTCGACATGGATGTTGAGTTCTTCGCCGACGATCATGTCGAGCGAATACAAATCGCCGACCTTGCCTTTCCAGTCGTCCGGCTTGACGAGCAATACCCCGGTTGCGGAAATGTCCTCGATTTCGGTCGACCACACGTCGGCACCGCGCATCATCAGCACGGCCGAGCTGATGCGCATTCGCGCGTGACGCAATCCGGAGTTCTGTTTTGCCTGTCGCGTCATCTCTTTACAAACCTGTCCCCTGTCGAACGCCTTGAGGATAAGGCAATTCGGCGGGCCGCGCCAATCCTCAGGCTTCCGGGCGCATGTAGGGGAACAGCAGGACGTCCCTGATCGACGGCACGTCGGCCAGCAGCATAACCAGGCGGTCGATGCCGACGCCGAGGCCACCCGCCGGTGGCAAGCCGTATTCGAGCGCGCGGATGTAGTCGGCGTCGAAGTGCATGGCTTCGTCGTCGCCGGCCGTCTTGGCGGCAACCTGGGCGCGAAAACGCTCGGCCTGGTCTTCCGGATCGTTCAGCTCGGAAAAACCGTTGGCCAGCTCTTTGCCGCTGACGAACAGCTCGAAGCGATCGGTAATGCCCGGATCGTGATCATTGGCGCGCGCGAGCGGCGACACTTCGGTCGGATACGCGGTGATGAAAGTGGGCTGCACCAGCGTGGCTTCGACGGTCTTCTCGAAGATCTCCAGCAGCAACTTGCCCCAACCGTATTCAACCTTGACCGGCACCTTCAGGCGCGCGCAGTGCGCGCGCAGTGCGGCAACATCGCGCAGGTCCTGCGTGGAGATTTCCAGATTGTGCTCGCGTACGGCTTCGTCGAGACGCCAGCGCCTGAAGCGCGGGCCCAAATCGATGTCGCGGCCTTCCCAGGTCAGCGCGGTCTTGCCGAGCGTGGCCTGCGCCGTCGCGCGGATCATGTCTTCCGTGAGATCCATGACTTCGTTGTACGTGGCGTAGGCCTGGTACAACTCGAGCATTGTGAATTCGGGATTGTGCCGCGTCGAAACACCTTCGTTGCGGAAGTTGCGGTTGATTTCGTAGACGCGGTCGAAACCGCCGACGGTGAGGCGCTTCAGATACAGCTCGGGCGCCACGCGCAGATACAAGTCGATGTCCAACGCGTTGTGATGAGTGATGAACGGCCGCGCCACGGCGCCGCCCGGAATCACGTGCATCATCGGCGTTTCCACTTCCATGAAGCGGCGCGGTTCGGCTTCCAGCCACTTGCGCATGAAACCGATCGCGCGCGAGCGCAGCTCGAACGTGCGGCGCGCTTCTGGCGTGACGATCAAGTCCACATATCGCTGGCGGTAGCGCTGCTCGACATCGGCCAGGCCATGCCATTTGTCCGGCAGCGGCCGCAGCGACTTCGTCAGCAATCGCAACGTTTCCACTTTTACACTGAGCTCGCCGGTCTTCGTGCGCATCAGCGGACCTTCGGCGCCGACGATGTCACCGACGTCCCAGCCTTTGAATGCATCGTAGGTTTCGCCAACGGCGTTGGCTTGCACGAACAACTGGATGCGCCCGGTCATGTCCTGGATCTGCACGAAGCTGACCTTGCCCTGCCCGCGCTTGAGCAGCATGCGGCCGGCCACTTTCACGCGCCGCGCCGACGCTTCGATGGTCACCGCGTCCTGACCGTCAAACTCGCGCTGCAGGTCGCCAGCAAATGCATCCGGATGGAAGTCATTCGGAAACGCGATGCCTTGCGTGCGTAGCGCCCGCAGCTTTTCGCGGCGCTCGGCGATCAGCCGGTTTTCGTCGGGCGCTGCGGCTTGGTCCGAGGTCGCTTCGGTCGTCATGTCGAGGTATCTCTTTGTTCGATGAACATTGGTGCGTGAACGATTTTACGCATCGATGCGCTTGGCGCCCGCTTCCAATCCCGACTTCAGGCTTGCCTCGATAAATCCATCGAGATCGCCATCGAGCACTTTCTGCGTATCGGTGCGCTCGATGCCGGTGCGCAGATCCTTGATGCGCGACTGATCGAGCACGTAGTTGCGGATCTGGCTGCCCCAGCCGATGTCGGACTTTGTCGCTTCCAGCGCCGCTTTCTCGGTATTGCGTTTCTGGATTTCCATCTCGTAGAGCTTGGCTTTCAGCATCTTCATCGCGCGGTCACGGTTGGCGTGCTGGCTGCGCTCGGTCTGGCAGGCGACGACGATGCCGCTCGGCACGTGCGTGATGCGCACGGCCGACTCGGTCTTGTTGACGTGCTGGCCGCCGGCGCCGGAGGAACGGTAGACATCGGTTTTCAGGTCGGCCGGATTGATCGTGATATCGATGTCGTCGTCAACTTCCGGCGAAACGAACACCGAAGAAAACGACGTGTGCCGGCGATTGTCCGAATCGAACGGCGACTTGCGCACGAGCCGATGCACGCCGATTTCGGTCTTGAGCCAGCCGTACGCGTAGTCGCCTTCAACGCGAAACGTCGCGCTCTTGATGCCGGCAACTTCGCCGGCCGACACTTCGAGCAGCTCGGTTTTCCAGCTGCGGCCTTCAGCCCAGCGCAGATACATGCGCAACAGCATCTCGGCCCAATCCTGCGCCTCGGTGCCGCCAGCGCCGGCCTGCACGTCGACGAACGCATTGTGCGAATCCATCTTGCCCGAGAACATGCGCTGGAATTCCAGCGCTTCGACTTTGCTGGAAAGCGAATCGACGTCGGCGGCAACGGCCTGCGCGGTGCCTTCGTCGTTTTCCGCAGCGGCGAGCTGCAGCAACTCTTCGGCCCCGCTCAAACCTTCCGTCAGGTTGCGGATGCCGTTGACAATCTTGTCGAGCTGCGCGCGTTCCTTGCCGAGCAGCTGCGCACGCTCGGGCTGATCCCAGACGTTCGGGTTTTCCAGCTCGCGGCTGACTTCCTCTAGACGTTCGCGCTTGGTGTCATAGTCAAAGATACCCCCGTAACGACGCGACGCGGCTGGTCAGGTCGGCGATGCGGGCGGCAATTGGATTGATTTCAATCATGGTCTTTGGCGGAAGTGCAAAGCACACGATTATAGCGTGGACTGTGCGGCGAACGTCAGCCGAAACGCGGCTTCGCTCCCCAGATCCGCGGCCACTGCGAGGGAATGTCGCGACAGACGAAGATCTCGTAGTGCCATGCCGATTCTTCGTTGTCCACGCCAAGGCTGTTGCGAAACTCGCCAAACGAGGTGCATTTCGCAGCGGATTGGCTTTCGCCTTCCGCGTCGTTGCCCACTTCGATGATCACGCTCGGCGGCGGGTCGCCATAGCCGCGATACCAATACGTGTTGGTGCGGCTGATCACGCGCGGCAGACCGAGCGCCGGGCCATACAAGTCCAGCGCGCCGGCCTCGCCGTAATTGTTGGCCAGTATCGCGGTGCGCGAGCGTTCATCCTCCGGCAGCCCGCGATAGACCTCGGCGACGCGCTGCGCAAACTCCTGCCAGCCAATCTGTTCAGCGAACGTGTCGTGCACCTTGCGTGCTATGCGCCATGGCAGCGAATTGACCGGGCCGACCGGCACGCCCAACGCGATGCTTGTCGCCCCGGCCAGCGCGAGCGCGACGCAGGTTGCCGCGCGCACCACGCGGGCCGGCGTTGCGCGCAGGCGCGCGAGCCATTCCTGCAAGGCGACGGCGCCGGCCGCGAGCAGCATCGGATACGCCGGAGCGACGTAGTAGCCGCGCCCTCGCGATAGCGCAAACAACGCCAGGGCGATCATGTACAGCCAGGCCAGCACGCGATACGGACGCATCGACCTTGCAAATGCCAGGAACGCGAATCCGCCGAGCCACAGCGGCAGCAACAACGGACCAGTGTTGGCGTAGAGCTGCTCGATCCAGAAGCCATCGGTGCGATGCCAGCGTACATCGCGCGCATGGATATGGTTGACGAAATCCAGATAAATGAAATCGTGCTGCACCTGCCAGATGAGATTCGGCAGGAACATCAGTACCGCGAGCGCGGCGCCCAGCCACGGCCAGGGGGTCAGCAGCTGACGGCGCATTGGCGTCGCGATGACGCCGAGGAACAGTCCGGCTGCGCAGATCGCAATCGTGTAGCGCGTCATCAGGCCGAGCCCGAACGCCAAACCGAGTGCGAGCCACCAGCGCAGGTTGCCGCTATTGATCAGACGCAGCGTGAAATACGCGACCGCCACCCACCACAGCAGATCGAGCGACGAATACATGAGCATGCCCGACATGATCAGCGAGAATGGCATGCATGCTGTGGCAAGCGCAGCAACGAGCTGCGCGAATCGCCTCCCACCGAGCTCGCGTGCAATCAACCCGGCCAGCACCATCGCCGCGCATTGCGCCAACGCGGAGAACACGCGAAAGCCCGTCAGCGAGGTGCCGAACAGCTGCAATTCGATCCAGCCGAGAAACGGCGTCAGCGGCGGATACGGCACGTAACCCCAATCCAGATGTCGCGCATCATCGAGCACCTGCAGCTCGTCGCGATGAAAACCGTAACGCGTGTTGAGCAGCAGATGCAGGACCAAGCGCACCAACGCGAACGCCAGCAACGGAGCGAGATCTTCGCGCAACGCGCGCGGCTTCGGTGTTTTGGCGTCAGTCATATCGCTTCCATGTGTCGCAGCAGCAACTGCAGACGCAACATGCCCTGCCATTCGTCGAGTTCGAGCTGATAAGCCGCACGCAGCCGCGCCGGCGGTTTTTGATCGAGCGCCGCATTGAACGCGATGGCGTCGAGTGGCGCCGCAATACCGTCTCGGCGCAGCTTCAGTTTTAGGTGCTTCTCGCCCACCACTTTCCACGAGTCGACCACGAACTCCCCGTCGAACAGCGCTTCCGGAAACGCCTGCCCCCATGGCCCGCCGGCGCGCAGCTGGCGCGCGAGCTCGAACGAGAAATCAGCTGCGGCCAGTTCACCGTCGCTGAGCAGCACCGATTCGAGTTGTTCCGGCGCCAGGCGTTCGCGCGCAACGGCGTCGAACGCGGCGGTGAAAGCGCCGACATCGTCACGACGCAGGCTCAATCCAGCTGCCATGGCATGACCGCCGAAGCGCTGCAGCAGACCGGGATGACGCGCGTCGACCTCGGCGAGCGCATCGCGCAGATGAAATCCCGAGATCGAACGGCCGGACGCCTTGATCTCCTCGCCAGCGACCGCGCAGGCGATCACCGGTCGTTGCAGCGTGTCCTTGAGTTTCGAGGCCACCAGACCGACGACACCGTGATGCCAGTCCGGGTCGAACAGCACGACGCCGTGTGGAATGCTGTCACTACCGTGCTGCGTTCTCCACTTGTGTACTTCGCGCTCGGCCTGCTCAACCATATCGGCCTGCAACTCGCGGCGCTCGGCATTGATGGCCGACAGCATCTCGGCCAATTGCGCCGCGCGTGCCGGGTCGTCGGTCAGCAGGCATTCGATGCCGAGTGCCATGTCTTCGAGCCGGCCGGCGGCATTGATGCGCGGCGCGGCGACGAAGCCGAGATCGCTCGCCACGACGCGCGCCAGTTCACGCTTGCCGCTGTCGAGCAGCGCGTTGATGCCGGCACATGCGCGTCCGCTGCGAATGCGTTTGAGCCCGGCGTCGACGAGAATGCGGTTGTTGCGATCCAGCGGCACCAGATCGGCAACGGTACCGAGCGCGACGAGATCGAGCAGAACGGCCAGATCCGGCTCGCCGATGCCGCGTTCGGTGAACCAGGCGCGTTCGCGCAGGTGCGCGCGCAAGGCCAGCAACAGATAGAACATGACCCCGACGCCGGCGAGCGCTTTGCTCGGAAACGCATCGCCATCAAGATTCGGATTGACGATGGCATCGGCCGGCGGCAGCGTCGCGCCGGGCAGATGATGGTCGGTCACGACGACCTGCATGCCGAGCGCTTTGGCGGCGGCAACGCCGGCATGCGCGGCGACGCCGTTATCCACGGTGATCAAAAGGTCTGGACGCTGTGCGCGCAACTCGTCCACTAGCAACGGCGTGAGCCCGTAACCGTGGCGAAACCGATTCGGCACGGCGTAGCCGAGATTTTCCGCCCCCAGCATCGCCAATCCGCGCAAGGCGACAGCGGTTCCGGTGGCGCCATCCGCGTCGAAATCACCGACGACCACGATACGCGCACGGCGGCGCAGCGCCGCTTCGATCAGCGCACACGCCTGCTGCAGTCCGCCCAAGGCCTGCGGCGCCAGCAACGCGGCGAGACGATGTTCGATCTGCTCCGGACTCGTGACGCCGCGCGCGGCATAGACGCGCCGCAACACCGGGTGCACTGAGTCGGGCCAGCCGTCGCTGATAGCGACAGCGCGACGCTGGATCCGCGGCTTCATGCGCGCCGCCAGAAACGCAGCCGATGCCAGGGTTTGTACCGCACGCGCTCGCCGCTGGCGAAACGCAGGTCAATCGCCTTGAACTTGGCGCTGCCGAGATCCGGAACGGCGTTCGACTCTATCAGTACGGATTCCTCTGCGGCGAGTTCCGCAACTGCCGTGCGTTGTTCCACAACGGGAATCCTTGCGAGCCTTGCCAACGCGATCGTCTCGTTATCGCTGCTGGCTACGCGTGTGTTTGCCGTACGTACCCACTCGGGCAGCCTGCCCGCACCCCAGAACCACAGAGTATTCGCCGGCATCAGTCCGCGCTGCACGCGCCACGCATTGACCGGATGATTGTGCAGCATCACCTGCGCTTCGTTAAACAGGTGCCGCCATTGGCGCTCGTTGTCGCCGCTCGGGAGATGTCGCATCAAGTCATCGCCGAGCACGGATTCCGGTGCGGCAAATCGCGGCAGGCGCACCTCGGCCGGACAGCGCAGATACCAGCGCGACGGCTGTGTCGCTTCGAGCGGAAAACCGGCATCGCCGAACAGCGGCCGCAACGCGCGCGCAAGCTCGCCGCTTTCCGCATTCGTCAACCCGATCTCGCCGCAGGCCATCAGCCGCCCGGTGACGGCATCGGCCATGGCGTAGGCGGGATCGGCACGTACCCACACCGGTCCGGCTGCGTCATTCGCATCGAGGGACCGCGTCAATGCGGCGACCGGCAGCGCTGTGCCGATGAATTCAAAACATTCGCGCAGCAGCACTTCGCGGCCAGGTTGCGCATGCGGCAGGCGATCGCCACGCGCAAGCCACAGACCCAGCTGCGGTGTTATTTCGCTCCGCGCCAGCTCGGGCAGAAGCAACGTCAGCGTCGCCACGCCGTCACCTCAGGCCTGGTACGTCACCGAGACGATCTCGTAATTCTTCGTGCCGTTCGGCGCCTGGAATTCGAAGCTGTCACCTTTGCTCTTGCCGATCAACGCGCGCGCGAACGGCGACGAAATGGAGATCAGGCGCTGCTTGATGTCGGCCTCGAGGTCGCCGACGATCTGATATGTCACCGCTTCGCCGCTGTCTTCGTCCTCGAGCTGCACGGTCGCGCCGAACACGATTTTGCCATTGGACGTCAGCCGGGAGACGTCGATCACTTCGGCGTAGCTGAGCGCGGCTTCCAGTTCCTTGATGCGGCCTTCGATGAAACTTTGCTGATCACGCGCGGCGTGATATTCGGCGTTCTCCTTCAGATCGCCGTGCGCACGCGCTTCAGCTATCGCAGCGATGATGCGCGGGCGCTCGACGGACTTCAGGCGTTCGACCTCGGCACGCAGACGCTCCGCACCCCCGACAGTCATTGGAGATCGTTTCATTGTTGATCGCTTCGATAATGGGGTTGAATAAAAATTTGCATCGGTATGCGGGGTCAGGGCGAAACCAGTTCGCGATGCAATTCTTGCAGACTATGCACGTCGCCGTTGCCGCGAAAATCCAGCGAGTGCAGCAGTGCCCGCGCACCGGCAATCGTAGTGGAATAGGTGATGCGCTGCTGCAGCGCTTCGCGGCGGATCGAGAACGAGTCGGCGATCGCCTGTTTGCCCTCGGTCGTGTTGACGATGAAGACGATTTCGCCGTTCTTGATCAGATCGACGATGTGCGGGCGGCCTTCGAGCACCTTGTTGATGCGCGCGCATTCGATACCGTGTTCGAGCAGAAACGCGCAGGTGCCTGAGGTGGCGACGAGATTGAAGCCGCGCTGGAGCAGTTCACGCGCGACCGGCAGCAGGCGTGGTTTGTCGCCCTCGCGCACGCTCACGAACGCCTTGCCGGTTCCGGGCGCAGCAATGCTCGCCGCCTCGTGCGCGCGTGCAAACGCAGCGCCAAAGTTGCGACCGACGCCCATGACTTCGCCGGTCGAGCGCATCTCGGGGCCGAGAATCGGATCAACGTTCTGGAATTTCAGGAACGGGAAGATCGCTTCCTTCACCGAATAGTATTCCGGCACGACTTCGCGCGTCGCGTGCTGCTCGGCGAGCGTCTTGCCGACCATGCAACGCGCGGCAATCTTGGCCAGCGGCACGCCGGTCGCCTTCGACACGAACGGTACCGTACGCGAGGCGCGCGGATTCACCTCGAGGATGAAAATTATCGAACCTCGGCTTTCGTCGGTTTGAATCGCGAACTGCGTGTTCATCAGGCCCACGACTTTCAGTTCGCGCGCCATCTGCGTCACCTGCACGCGCAGCTCATCCTGCACGTTTTTCGGCAGCGAGTACGGCGGCAGCGAGCACGAGGAATCGCCGGAATGCACGCCGGCTTCCTCGATGTGCTCCATCACGCCGCCGATCAGCACATTGCCCTGCGCGTCAGCGACGATGTCGACGTCCACTTCCACCGCATTATCGAGGAAGCGGTCGAGGAGCACCGGCGAATCGTTCGACACGCGTACCGCGTCGGTGATGTAACGGCGCAGATCGGCATCGCCGTGCACGACTTCCATCGCGCGGCCGCCGAGCACGTAGCTCGGCCGCACGACGAGCGGATAGCCGATCTCGCGTGCGAGCGCGAGCGCCTCGTCGGGTGTGCGTGCCGTGCGGTTCGGCGGTTGCGTGAGTCCGAGCTTGGCGACCATTTTCTGGAAACGCTCGCGATCTTCGGCGAGGTCGATCGAATCCGGCGACGTGCCGATGATCGGTGCGCCGTTCGCTTCGAGCGCCCGCGCAAGCTTGAGCGGCGTCTGCCCGCCATATTGCACGATCACGCCTTTGGGTTTTTCCACAGCGATGATTTCGAGCACGTCCTCGAGCGTCAGCGGTTCGAAGTACAGGCGATCGGACGTGTCGTAATCGGTCGAGACGGTCTCTGGATTGCAGTTGACCATGATCGTCTCGAAACCGTCTTCGCGCAGCGCAAGTGCGGCGTGCACGCAGCAGTAATCGAACTCGATGCCCTGGCCAATGCGATTCGGGCCGCCGCCGAGAACCATGATCTTGTCGCGCCCGCTCGGTGCGGCTTCGCATTCTTCCTCATACGTCGAATACAGATACGCCGTCGTCGTCGCGAACTCGGCCGCGCACGAATCCACGCGCTTGTACACCGGGCGCACGTTGAAGGCGTGGCGCAGTTTGCGCACCGCCGCTTCATCGGTCGCCAACAGCGTGGCGAGTCGTGCATCGGAAAAGCCCTTGCGCTTGAGCGCGCGCATGCGCGCCGCATCGAGCATGGCAAGACCGCTGGATTTCACCTGCGTTTCGATCTCGACGAGTTCCGCGATCTGGTCGAGGAACCAGCGGTCGATGTGCGTGAGCTGATAGATCTCCTCCAGCGACAAGCCGGCACGGAAGCCATCGGCAACGTGAAATACGCGCTCGGGTTTCGGTTCGCGCAGTTCGCGCTTTAGCATCGTCAGTTCATCGGCGTCGTACGGACGCGATTCATCGCGGCCATGCGGATTCAAGCCGTCGCGGCCGGTTTCCAGCCCGCGCAGCGCTTTCTGCAGCGATTCCTGGAAAGTGCGTCCGATCGCCATCACTTCGCCGACCGACTTCATCTGCGTGGTCAGGCGCGCATCGGCAGCGGGGAATTTCTCGAAGGCGAAACGCGGGATCTTGGTGACGACGTAATCAATGGTCGGCTCGAACGATGCCGGCGTCTTGCCGCCGGTGATTTCGTTGCGCAGCTCATCGAGCGTGTAGCCGACCGCGAGCTTCGCGGCGACTTTGGCAATCGGAAAACCGGTCGCTTTCGAGGCCAGCGCCGAGGAGCGCGATACCCGCGGATTCATTTCGATGACGACGACGCGGCCATCTTCGCTGTTGACACCGAACTGCACGTTCGAGCCGCCGGTGTCGACGCCGATCTTGCGCAACACGGCGATCGAAGCATCGCGCAGCCGCTGGTATTCCTTGTCCGTCAGCGTCAATGCCGGCGCGACGGTGATTGAATCGCCGGTATGCACGCCCATCGGATCGAGATTTTCGATCGAGCAGACGATGATGCAGTTGTCGGCGCGGTCGCGCACGACCTCCATCTCGAACTCTTTCCAGCCGAGCACCGATTCCTCGATCAACACTTCGTGCACCGGCGACAACTCGAGGCCGCGGCCGACGATTTCGACGAATTCCTCGCGGTTATAGGCGATGCCGCCGCCGCTGCCGCCGAGCGTGAAACTCGGGCGGATGATGGTCGGGAAGCCGACTTTGGTCTGCACCTCCAGCGCCTGTTCGAGAGATCGGGCGACTTCGGCTTTCGGACAATCGAGGCCAATCTCGATCATCGCGTTGCGGAACAGTTCGCGGTCTTCCGCCATGCGGATCGCTTCGCGCGAAGCGCCGATCAGCTCGACTTTGTACTTTTCCAGAATGCCGGCATCGGCCAGATCCAGCGCGCAGTTCAGTGCGGTCTGCCCGCCCATCGTCGGCAGCAGCGCATCAGGTTTTTCCTTGGCGATGATCGCCTCGACCGTGTGCCGGTTGATCGGTTCGATGTAGACGGCGTCCGCCATTTCCGGGTCGGTCATGATCGTCGCCGGATTCGAATTGACGAGGATGACGCGATAGCCTTCCTGCATCAGCGCCTTGCACGCTTGCGCGCCCGAGTAATCGAACTCGCAGGCCTGACCAATGACGATCGGACCGGCGCCAATGATCAGGATGCTCTTGATGTCGCTACGCTTTGGCATCTTACTTCTTGTCGCCAGCGGGGAGCTGCGCGGCGGGCGGTACAACCACGCCGATCGTCTTGAGCGTTTCGCGCGGCAGGCCGAGCACGGCACCGGTGTCGAGCTTCAGATCGATCGCAGTACCGGAATATTTGACCAAGGTGCCGCGGCGCTCGGTGTGCAGCGTGGTGCGCACCACGATGTGCTGGTTCAGGTACTTGCCAAGATCGTCATAGCTCACCTCCTGCAGTTGCTCTTTCGGTGCAGCAGGTGGCGCAGTCTTCTGCGCCTTTGTGGCGGCTGCAGCGGGTGCAGCGTGTGTCGCGGGCGATGCCGCGTTCGCGCCAGCCATGGCAAGAAGTAAACTTGTGCACAAGATTGCTATTTTCATCTGCTTACGCCGCGGCAACCGCGCGCGCCTCCATTGAACGAACGAATTGGTCGAACAGGCCGGCCACGTCGCACGGGCCGGGCGCCGCCTCCGGATGCCCCTGAAAACTGAACGCCGGCGCGTCGGTCAGGCGAATGCCTTGGTTGGATCCGTCGAACAACGAGCGATGGGTTACCTGCGCATTGCGCGGCAGCGTCGACTCGTCAACCGCAAAGCCGTGGTTCTGGCTGGAAATCATCACACGCCCGCTGGCGAGATCGATCACCGGATGGTTTGCGCCGTGATGACCGAACTTCATCTTCAGCGTCTTCGCGCCGATCGCGAGGCCAAGGATCTGATGGCCCAGGCAGATGCCGTACAGCGGAATCTGGCGCTTGAGAAACTCGCGCGCCGCCGCGACTGCGTAATCGCAAGGTTCCGGATCACCCGGACCGTTCGACAGCACGATGCCATGGGGTTTGTGCGCGAGCGCGTCGGTGGCGGACGTCTGCGCCGGCACGACGATCACGTCGCAGCCGCGATCGACGAGCATGCGCAGGATATTGCGTTTGACGCCGAAATCGTAAACCACGACGCGATGTTTGCACGGCGGCGCCGCGAACGTGCCGCGATTCAGATCATAACTGCCCTGGTCGAAGCGGTAAGCCGCGCTCGTGCTGACGACTTTCGCCAGATCCATGCCTTTCAGACCCGGGAAAGCGGCCGCCGCGGCGAGCGCGCGCTCCACGCTGATATCGGCGCCGGCGACGAGGCAGGCATTCTGCGCACCCTTGTCGCGCAGGATGCGCGTGAGGCGCCGCGTGTCGATGTCCGCAATCGCGATGACGTTGTTGCGGCGTAGATACGCGTCCAGCGGCTCGGTATTGCGCCAGTTGCTCGCCAGACGCGGCAAGTCGCGCACCACGAGACCCGCGGCGTGGATTTTCGTCGATTCCTCGTCGACACCGTTCACCCCAGTGTTGCCGATGTGCGGGAACGTCAGCGTGACGATCTGCCGCGCGTAGGACGCGTCGGTGAGGATTTCCTGATAGCCGGTAATCGCGGTGTTAAACACCGCTTCGCCCACCGTTTCCCCTTCCGCGCCAATGGCAGTGCCGTGGAAGAGGCTGCCGTCTGCGAGCGCGAGGAGAGCTGGTTTCATTGACGTCGCCTTGAGTGACCGGGCGCAACGCTCGGATGCAGCAAAACCCGCGGGCTGGTAACCAGTCCGGGGATTGAGGTTGCGGGCGAGTGCGAATTTTACCGGGGAGCGACGGTGCCTGTCCACCGAGCTAAGATACCGCCATGATCTCTTCGGCTCCGCCACTGTTCGATCCTGCGCGTCTCGCCGGCGCCGAGGTGCGCTGTGCGCCGTTCCGGTTTCTGATTGCGCGTGACCAACTGCCGGCCGAAACCGCACGGGTGCTGCGGGAGGATTTTCCCAAATACGCCGGCGCCGGGTTCTTTCCGTACGAGGAAAATGACTGCGGCCCGAGCGTCAATCGTCTTATCGGCGAACTGACCAAACCCGAGGTCGCCAGCGCGGTCGGTGCCACGCTCGGCATCGACAACCTGGGCCAATATCCGACGTTGGTGACGCTGTGCCGGGCGCTGAACAAGCGCCACGGCACGATCCACACGGACAGCAAATCCAAGATCGCGACCGCACTGCTGTACTTGAACGAGTCGTGGCCGGAAACCAGCGACGGCTGCCTGCGCTTTCTCGAGCGTGTCGATTCGATCGACGCTCTGGTCGCACCCGAGGTCAAGCCTGTGTACGGCAATTTCGTCGTATTCAAGCGCGCCGATAATTCCTTCCACGGGCATCTGCCTTACGAGGGCGAGCGCCGCGTGATTCAGGTTGCGTGGCTGACGAGCGACGAAGAGAAACTGCGTAAAACCCAGCGCGGCAAACTCTCGCGCCTGTTCAAGAAGCTGTTCGGCGGACTCGACCGCAGATTCGGCGCCAAGCGCGACAAGAATGCCGCGCACATGGATTAGAGCGCCAGGCTCTACTCCGGCGCCAGCACCTGATCGAACGTATACACCCCTGGCTCGCGCCGCGCGATCCAGATTGCGGCGGCGAGTGCGCCGCGCGCGAAAATGTCCCGGCTGCCGGCGCGATGCGTAAGTTCCAGACGTTCGCTTTCCGTAGCGAAGATGACCGTGTGCTCGCCGACGATATCGCCGCCGCGCAGCGAGGCGAACCCGATCTCGCCGAGCTTGCGCGGACCGACCTGACCGTGCCGGGCGAATACCGCGTGGTCCTCCAGCTTCGCGCCATGCCCGTCAGCGACGGCCTGGCCGAGCACAAGCGCGGTGCCGGACGGCGCATCCTGCTTGCGCGCGTGATGCATCTCTATGATGTCGCAATCCCACTCGGGGAATGTCGACGCGACGCGACGCGCCATGCGCTCGAGCATCGCGACGCCCAGGCTGAAATTTGCCGACCACAACGCCGGAATCGAGCGCGCGGCATTGTGCATCGCCAGGCGTTGTTCGTCCCTCAATCCGGTCGTGCCGCTGACGAATGCGATGCGGCGCTCCAGAGCCAGCGCAAGCGCTGCATCGAATGAATTGGATCCGCTGAAGTCGACCAATACATTGCACTGCACGTCGGGATCGAGCGAAGTGGAAAAATCCACATTGCGCGGCAAGGCACCAAAGACGCGATCCAGCGGCTCGTCGGCCAGCCCCGACCCCGGGCGCACGAGAGCTGACGCAAGCCGCGCCTGCTTGGATTCGAGAACCGCGCGTATCACCGCCTGGCCCATGCGGCCGGCGGAACCGTAAACGACGACGTCAACGAGATCGCTCATGCGCCGATCGTAACAGACAGTGGACCACCCAAAAACGCTACCGGGAGCTGAATTTACGATCCGTTACGGCTCGCCGGCAGGCGTGGCTGCGCAGCAATCAGGAGGTCACCCGTTCCCAGAATTGTTTTACGCCGTCCAGCCACGAACTGGCGCGCGGCGTGTGGTCGCTCGCGTCATCGCCGAAACTCGCTTCGAACTGCTGCAGCAGTTCACGTTGGTGCTTGCTGAGCTTCACCGGTGTCTCCACCACAACCTTGCACATCAGGTTGCCGACGTGACCGCTGCGCACATTGCGCACGCCCTTGCCGCGCAGCTTGAACATCTTGCCGGTCTGGGTTTCGGCGGGAATCTTGATTGTCGCCTCGCCGCCGAGCGTCGGCACTTCCAGCTCCGCGCCGAGCGCAGCCTGCGAAAAGCGGATCGGCACTTCACAGTACAGGTCGTCGTGTTCGCGCTGGAAAATTGCATGTTCGCGCACGTGCACTTCGACGTAGAGGTCGCCGGGCGCGGCGCCGGCGGGCCCGGCCTCGCCTTCGCCGCTCAAGCGAATGCGATCGCCGCTGTCGACGCCTGCGGGAATCTTTACCGAGAGCTTCTTTTCCTGCTGCACACGGCCTGCGCCGTCACACGTCTTGCACGGATTTACGATCGACTTGCCGCTGCCGCCGCAATGCGGGCAGGCCTGCTGGATCGAAAAGATGCCGTTCTGCATGCGCACCCGGCCGTGACCCTGACAGGTGGCGCAGGTACTGACTTTGCCGTCCGCGGAACCGGCGCCGGCGCATTTTTCGCAGCCCGCGAGCGTGGGCACGCGGATCTGCTTGTCAATGCCAAAGACCGCCTCTTCCAGGTCCAATTCCACGACATAGCGCAAATCCGCACCGCGGCGCGGTCCGCGCCGGCCGCCCATGCCGAAGATGTCGGAAAAAATATCGCCAAAAATATCGCTGACGTCGCCGAACCCGGTACCACCGCTACCGCCCATGCCGTGCTCAAACGCAGCGTGGCCGTGCTGGTCGTACATCGCGCGTTTTTGCGGATCGCCGAGGACTTCGTACGCTTCCTTCGCTTCCTTGAAGTGCGCCTCGCATTCCTTGTTGTCAGGGTTGCGGTCGGGATGATGCTTCATCGCCAGCCGGCGGAACGCCTTCTTCAGTTCATCTTCGGAGGCGTTGCGCGCAACGCCGAGCACTTCGTAATAATCGCGCTTGCTCATGAATGAAACGTCTTCTTCTCGATACGCCGATCCGGCACGAACCACATCGCCGCAACGGCGGCATACAACCCGCATGAAACTATGGGCGCGAAAAACGTCAATGCAATGGCGGCGGCATAGATCAGCAGCGAGGCCCGGGACTTCCAGTCGCCGCCGAGTGCCTGTGCCAGATCGCCCTTGGTGCCGCCGTTTGCCGCGATCAGCGCCCGCGACAAGGGCACCCAGCACAGAGCCGCCATCAGCAGCACGAATCCGTACGCCGCCGTCGGCACCGGCGCGGGTGCGGGGTGCGCTTCATTCAGCCAGCTCGTCGCAAACGGCAGCAGCGACAACCAGAACAGCCACAACAGATTCAACCACATCACCTTGCCGTTCACGCGCCCGGTGAGGTGCATCATGTGATGGTGATTGTTCCAGTAGATGCCGATGTAGACGAAGCTCAGCACGTAGCTGAGCAATATCGGCCACAAACTGCGCAACGCTTCCCACGTCGGCTCATGCGGCGCCTTCATCTCCAGCACCATAATGGTGATGATCACGGCGATCACGCCGTCGGTGAAGGCCTCGACTCTCCCCTTTCCCATAGCGCTCTCTCAACAATCGAACCGCCTATCGCAACACAAGCGGATCGAAATCTTTCCGCCGAGTTGAGCGCCCGAATGGGCGCTCCAACGAGGCGAGTTGATCCACCGCGGCTTCACCGCGGTGGATAACGTCATTTGTCGTCCTTCACTTCCGTGAACTCCGCATCGACGACGTCGTCTTTCTTCGCCGACGGGCCAGGCTGCGCGCCGCCAGCCTCGCCCGGGCCGGCCTGACCCGCCGCAGCGGCCGCGGCCAGAGACTGCGCGGCCTGTTCGAGCGCGGCGGTACGCGACTCGATCGCGTCCTTGTCGTCGCCTTTCATGACTTTTTCCAGATCCGACAATGCCGCTTCGATCTGGCCGATCTGATCCGGTACCTTGCCGCCGTGTTCCTTGAGCGCCGCGCGCACCTGATGCACGAGCTGATCGGCCTTGTTGCGGGCGCCGACGAGTTCGTGGAATTTCTTGTCGTCTTCCTTGTTCGCTTCGGCGTCTCGCACCATGCGCTGGATCTCGTCCTCGGAGAGGCCCGAACCCGCCTTGATCTCGATGCGCTGTTCCTTGCCTGTCTTCTTGTCCTTGGCATGCACGTGCAGGATGCCGTTCGCGTCGATGTCGAACGTCACTTCGACCTGCGGCATCCCACGCGGCGCCGGGTCGATGCCGGCCAGATCGAACTTCGCCAGCGACTTGTTCGCGCTCGCGCGTTCACGCTCGCCCTGCAGCACATGCACAGTCACGGCGCCCTGATTGTCTTCCGCGGTCGAGAACACCTGCGTGTTCTTGGTCGGAATCGTCGTGTTCTTCTCGATCAGCTTGGTCATCACGCCGCCGAGCGTCTCGATGCCGAGCGACAACGGGGTGACGTCGAGCAGCAACACATCCTTGACCGTGCCGCCGAGCACGCCGCCCTGGATCGCCGCACCGACAGCGACGGCTTCATCCGGGTTGACGTCCTTGCGCGGCTCCTTGCCGAAGAATTCCTTCACCGCATCCTGCACCTTCGGCATGCGCGTCTGGCCACCGACCAGGATCACTTCCTGCACGTCGGCAACCTTCAGGCCGGCATCGTTGAGCGCCGTGCGGCACGGGCCGATCGTGGCCTTGATCAGATCATCGACCAGCGCTTCGAGCTTGGCGCGCGTGAGCTTGATGTTCAGGTGCTTCGGACCGGAAGCATCCGCCGTGATGTACGGCAGGTTCACTTCGGTGTGCTGCGCGCTCGACAGCTCGATCTTGGCGCGCTCAGCGGCGTCCTTCAGGCGCTGCAGCGCGAGCGAATCGTTCTTCAGATCGACGCCAGTGTCCTTCTTGAATTCCTCGACGAGATAGTCGATCAGGCGTTTGTCGAAGTCTTCGCCGCCGAGGAACGTATCGCCGTTCGTCGCCAGCACTTCGAATTGCTTTTCGCCATCCACTTCGGCGATCTCGATGATCGAGATGTCGAACGTGCCGCCGCCGAGATCGTACACAGCGATCTTGCGGTCGCCGCCTTTCTTGTCGATGCCGTAGGCGAGCGCCGCCGCGGTCGGCTCGTTGATGATGCGCTTGACGTCCAGGCCCGCGATGCGGCCGGCATCTTTTGTCGCCTGGCGCTGCGAGTCGTTGAAATACGCCGGCACCGTAATAACGGCTTCGGTTACCGGCTCGCCGAGGTAATCCTCGGCGGTCTTCTTCATCTTCATGAGAATCTTCGCCGAGATTTCCTGCGGCGACAGCTTCTTGGCGTCACCCGTTTCCAGCCAGGCATCGCCATTGTCGTGCTGGACGATCTTGTACGGCACCAGGCCGATGTCCTTCTGCACTTCGGCGTCGGGGAACTTGCGGCCGATCAGGCGCTTTACCGCGTAGAACGTGTTCTTCGGATTGGTGATGGCCTGGCGCTTGGCGGTCGCGCCGACGAGCACTTCGTTGTCCTTGAACGCGACGGTCGACGGCGTAGTGCGGTCGCCTTCCGAGTTCTCGATCACGCGTGCCGTCGTGCCTTCCATCACGGCGACGCACGAGTTCGTCGTGCCAAGGTCGATACCGATAATCTTGCCCATGTTCTGTTCTCCGAGATTCTTTTGCGGCGTCAGGTGCCGCGCATGCTTTGCAAACTGGGGTTCAAGCGAATTCGTTTCAAGCGCTCAGGCCTTGGCAATTGCGACCAGGGCGGGTCGCAGCAACCGGTCGTTCAGCACATAGCCTTTCTGCAGAACACTGACGACGGTGTTGGCGGCGGCGCCCGGTGCCTCGACCATGCTCATGGCTTGGTGCAGTTCCGGGTTGAACGGCTGACCGAGCGGTTCGATCGGTTTGAGGCCATTGCCTTCGGCGACCTTGAGCAAGGACTTGAGGGTCAGATCCATGCCTTCGCGCAGCGCACCGGCATCGGCCGTGTCGGCGGCCAGGCCGCGCTCCAGGTTGTCGCAGACCGGCAGCAAGTCGCTGAGCAGGCGCTCGTTCGCGAACCTGCGCGCCTGCTCGACGTCGCGGGCGAGACGCTTGCGCTGATTTTCGATTTCCGCGCGCTCGCGCAGCAGCAGGTCGCGCATCTCGCCAATCTTGGTTTCGTACTCGTTGACGATCTTGCCCAGTTCATCGACTTCGGATTGGTTTTCCATTGGGTTGGGATTGGCGTCTTCCATAGACATTCCATCAGTGAAGAAAATTGTTCAGGAGTTGTCGCTCGAACCATCCCTGGCGCGGTACCACGTTCGGCGTCCATGCCTTACCCTCAGACCCGCCGAATGCAATTCAAGGCATTCGACGAGCGACCTCGACTATGGGGCCTGCCGCGCCTGATTCAAGGCGCCGGACAGAATCTGCGCCGTAGCCTGGACGACCGGAATCACGCGCTGATATGCCATGCGCGTCGGCCCGATCACGCCAATCACGCCGAGCACGCGCCCTTCCACGCCGTACGGCGCGGCGATCAGGCTGCACGAATCCAGCGCCGCATAGCCGGATTCCTCGCCGATGAACAGGCGCACGCCTTCGGCGCGGGCACAGTTCTCCAGCAGCATCAGCAGATCGCGCTTGCGCTGAAACGCCTCGAACAGTTCGCGCAGCCGCTCCATGTCGGGCAGGCCCTGGGACCCCATCAGATTGATCTGGCCGGCAACCAGCATGTCCGCATCGGGGTTGCCCGGAAACGCCTGATCGGTGACATCGACGGCGGCCACCATCAGCTGGTGCAGGCGATGGCTGGTTTCGCGCATCTCGCGGGTCAACCGCTCGCGGATCTCCGACATGCGCAGGCCGCTGTAATTCGCGTTCAGAAAATTCGCGATCTGTTCGAGGTCGCCCGGCGAGTAGATGCGCTGCGTCGTCACCACGCGGTTCTGCACTTCGTGGTCGGCGAACACGAGAATGACGAGTACGCGATTGCCGCCGAGCGCAACGAAATCGATATGCCGGAACGGAAATTCCTCGCGTTTTGGCACCGTGACTACACCGACGAAATGCGTGACTTCGGAAAGTAACGACGACACACCGCTGAGCAGATCCTGGGTCGGCGCTTCGGTCGGCAGTTCGCGGCGCAACTGCTCGATCTGCGGTGCGTCGAGCGGCTTGAGCTCGAGCAGCGAGTCGACAAACACCCGGTAACCCTGCGCCGTAGGCACGCGTCCGGCCGAGGTATGCGGCGCGGCCAGCAAACCGAGGTCTTCCAGATCGGCCATGACGTTGCGGATCGTCGCCGGACTGACGTCCAGGCCTGCGTTTCTGGCCAGCGTGCGAGAACCAATCGGCTGGCCGTCGGCGATGTATTGCCCGATCAGCGCGCGCAATAGCTGGCGCGCACGGGCGTCGAGTTTTGGATGCAAGGGCGAGGACATGATGGCGAGCGACCGCACGCTAGCAAGCGTGCACATGGCGGTCAATATAGTCCTTGGGCGGCGACTTTCAACCAAACAAATCACTGGACTTGAGCCTGCAATCCCCGTAGTCTGTGCGCATACGCGGGCCCGCCCAGCGCGCCGGCAAGCACCGGCACCACGCCCGACCAGCCCGCGCCAAGACTTTTGAAATTCTTCAGCCCATGTCCGGGCGCCGGTGGCGCATGTGACGGGTGGCAAGCGCCTTTGCGGATCGAGGGGATTCGCGCCCGGTATCCGGCGCGGATGCAGGATTTCCAAACTTTTCCACAATGCTGACTTTTGTACTTCGCTTCGTGAGAAGCGCGCTCGCATGACTCAAGCTTAATCCATGAATCCACAGGTCGCTGCCAGTCCGGAATTGCCGGAAGCCGCCGGCATTTTCACGCCGGTGCCGCAACAGCAGGAAATGCCGCTGGCGATCGTGCGCGGCCAGCCCGTGCTGCAGATGCCGCAGGATCTGTATATTCCGCCGGATGCACTCGAGGTCATCCTCGAAGCGTTCGAAGGCCCGCTGGACCTGTTGCTATACCTGATCCGGCGCCAGAACCTCGACATCCTCGACATTCCAATCGCCGAGATCACGCGCCAGTACGTCGACTATATCGGCCTGATGCACGAGATGCGTCTGGAGCTCGCCGCCGAGTACCTGGTCATGGCGGCGATCCTCGCCGAGATCAAATCGCGCCTGCTGCTGCCGCGGCCGCCCAGCGAAGAAGGCGTCGAGGAAGATCCGCGCGCCGAACTCGTGCGCCGCCTGCAGGAATACGAGCGCTTCAAGAAGGCGGCTGAGGATATTGAAGCTCTGCCGCGCATGGAACGCGACACCGCAGCGGTTTCGGTGTTCGTGCCCGACAAAGCGGTGATCCGCGTGCCGCCGCCGGTGGATCTGCGCGAGTTGTTGCTCGCGCTCAAGGATGTGCTCGTGCGTGCCGAACTGACCGGCCGGCATGCGATCCAGCGTGAAGCACTGTCCGTGCGCAACCGCATGAGCGACGTGCTAAACGCGATCGGCGACGGCGAATTCCATCCGTTTGAGCGTCTGTTCATTGCCGAAGAAGGCCGCCTCGGCATCGTCGTCACATTTCTGGCAATTCTGGAATTGGCCAAGGAACACCTGATCGAAATCATGCAGGCGGAACCCCTGCATCCGATCTACCTGAAATCGCTGGCCACCGCCGGCTGAAAACATCAAGCACCCATGATCGAATTCCCCCAACTCAAACGCATCGTCGAAGCCGCGCTGTTGGCCGCGGCGCAGCCATTGTCGCTGCCGCAGCTTTCCGCGCTGTTCGGCGAAACCGAAACGCCGAATCATGACGACCTCGCCCGCGCGCTTACCGAACTCGACGCGGAATGCGCCGAGCGCGGCGTGGAACTGAAAGAAGTCGCGTCGGGCTTCCGTTATCAGGTGAAGCAGGATGTGCACCCGTGGGTCGCGCGCCTGTGGACCGAACGCCAGACCCGGTATTCGCGCGCCTTGCTCGAAACGCTCGCGCTGATCGCCTATCGCCAACCGATCACGCGCGGCGAAATCGAGCAGATCCGCGGCGTCGCGGTATCGACGAACATCATAAAGACGCTCGAGGAGCGCGAGTGGGTGCGCATCGTGGGTTATCGCGACGTTCCCGGCAAACCCGCGCTATTCGGCACGAGCAAAACCTTCCTGGACTATTTCAACTTGAAATCACTTGACGAACTGCCGCCGATGGCGGAAATCCGCGAGATCGAAGACTTCGATCCGCAACTCACCCTCGGGCCGGTGGCAATGGATGCCGAGCCGGCCGAGGAAAGCGCGATTGCGGCGGACGTCGAAGCCGCGAACGACGAAGGCGAAAGCGACGACGCCGACACCACGCCGGAGCAATCGGCATGAACGCTCCACGCACCCTGCTTACACTCAAGCGCAATGCAGCGACGGACGGCCCGGTTGTCGAGGAACGCCTGCACAAGGTATTGGCGAATGCGGGCCTGGGCTCGCGCCGGTTGCTCGAAGAACGCATCCAGGCCGGAGAAGTGCGCGTGAATGGCGCCGTCGCCGAAATCGGTTTGAGCGTGCGCGCCGGCGACCGCGTCGAACTCGACGGCAAGCTTTTTGTCGCGATCAACGATAGCGCCGAACATGCGCAAGTACTCGTCTTCCACAAACCCGAAGGCGTCGTCACCGCGTGAAGACCCGGAAGGCCGGCCGACCGTATTCGAACAGCTGCCGCGCCTGAAAGGTGCGCGCTGGATCGCGGTCGGGCGGCTCGACATCAACACCACCGGGCTGTTGCTGCTGACCACCGACGGCGCGCTCGCACACAAGCTGATGCACCCGAGTGCGGAAGTCGAACGCGAATATATCTGCCGCGTCCACGGCGAGGTGCCGGACG
>Ga0163163_10000495_pt1 | contig 35470 bp, 34 predicted proteins | sample S65metaG_FD_119766 | JGI IMG/M metagenome (GOLD analysis project Ga0163163, IMG submission 119766) | Switchgrass rhizosphere microbial communities from Kellogg Biological Station, Michigan, USA - S6-5 metaG | ecosystem: Host-associated > Plants > Roots > Rhizosphere > Soil | place: USA... | reverse complement strand
TTTGGGCGATATAGCCAGGGAGGTGTGATGATTTGATCTTTGTTTTGGTTTGCTTGAATGACGAGGACCAAGTCCAAAAAAGGATCTTATTTTTAAGCTGATCCTTTTGGCACGAAAGGATGGCTTGAAAGTTTTAAACACAGGAAACCATCCCGATAAAAGCAGTGCACAAAGTTCTGAATGGCCTTCCATAAAATAATTTTAATAATGAGTTGATCAGGTTTCTTGTTTGACGACTAAACTTACACGTAATTTCGGGCTGAACGCGCTTGTTAATAATTTGTTCATATCCGAAGGAAAACCCCCGAATGTTTCAATGGCAAAACCGGCCCGGGGACTAAGTCCCTGTAAAAAAATATTTCGATATGCATGATAGACGGTCATAAGCAAGCATTCATGACAAACTAATTCTTTGCTGCAAAAACGTGGCAAGCGTCTTAAGGGGCGGCTTACATTAAGAGTACTAATCAGAAGCCATAATCAGAGACTAGATAGGTATGATAGGGTGAATTGAAGCTAAACTCTTTTGAAATTAAAAAAACATGACGAAAGTGGAAAATCTTTTTTGCCTAAAATCAAAAAAGTTAATCACATTAAAGAATTATTACTTCACCCAATTACTGCCAAATACAATATAGTATGCCCATGCGTCGGGGCCGTGCGCAACATCGATGCCTACTCGTAATTTAAATTTCCTCGCGAGTAAATATCGAAAGCCGGTTCCGTAGCTCCAGGCCCAATCTGCATCATCAAACTTATTCCATTCATCAAATGCCTTTCCCGCACCTGCATAAGTCATGATACTCCACCTTTTGACTATATCCCATCGCATTTCCGCTTCTGAAAGAATATCTACGTTTCCCTGGTAACGCACTGCAGGAATGCCGCGCATATCAATATAGGGCAGCATATAGAATGGAGGATCGCCAAATGCCTGGCGACCGTCGATACGCAAACCACCAATGATTTTTTTCGAGAGCGGAGCGTAAGCATACATGTAGTAATTCAATTTCCAATAATCATAATCACTTCCCAGGCTATTGCCTGAGTAAACTGCATCAACATGAAGTTTTATTCCCCTATCGGGAGTAAAAATATTATCCCGATTGTCCAATTCGATGATAACACCTAACTGGCTGATCGTACTTTTTGATTCGAATGGCTTTCCAAATGCTTCCAGTGAACTGTCACCTTGATAGCGGACATCAGTATGAAGAAAAAGATATTTAAAACCCGCATACCAGTGAGAAAAGCGAATTCTTTTAATAGCTTGTAGATAAAAAGGAGTGATCTCGAAATGAAAGTTCAATTTCTTTTCGCCGAATTGCGAAAACGTTCTATAAAAAGCCATATTCAGATTAACATATCCTCCTCCAATAACGTACTTTATCCTGCTTTTAACAAGTACACCTGAACGAAACGCAAGAGCCGCCCAAGTATTATTAAGTGTGTACAAACCAATTCCCCCGGTAATATCAGGCGCAACCGGCGTCGTAACTAGTTGGCCTTTCATAGAGTCGAGATAAGGGGGATTTTTTCTTATAAAAACTGGTATGATAGCACCCCCAAATCCACCCAATGCGGGTTCCGTAATGATCATCGGTATCGGAACGAAGCCATTTGCATCAATGATATAATCGCTGAGATCCAATTTGCCATCAATTGAATCCTTCAATGAAATATGCTTTTTACCCGACTGGCTAAGGATGGCGAAACTGTAAAGCAATGTGAGAGTAACAGACAACAGAGATTTTAAATTCCGGGGTATGTAAAAGGAATTGAACATTGATCACTGTCCTGCACTTTTGTTGCTGCTGTTTGCATTTACCTTACCCGCACCGATAGGTATCGTAACATTCAATTGCCAGGCGCTGTTGACTTGCTTCCCCCCGGTTGAGGGAAGTATATCGGTCAATCCCTGGAAATAACGTATGCCAATGCCCATACTTCTTTTATCTTTTCTGAATTTGTAGAATAGTCCACCCGCCAGGCCAAAATCGAGTAGAGCAACCTGGTCTGAAATGATAGTTGTATAGGTAAGTTCGTTGTCGTTCACTTTTGTCGTGAATATGTCTTTTGATTTCAGCATCATATCGGGTTGTATACCCGCTTCAATAAAGAATTTTGGAAACATGGCATAACGAGCCAGTATGGGCAGACTGAACGCTTTAATTTTTCTTTCTACCGCACCGCTGGCAAACAAAGCATCCAGGGTGTCGTTTCCCACCGGGTAGGGAATCAGGTTTTCTGCGCCAAAGGAACCTTTTGCAATGCCTTCTGCGTGAATAAAAAACTTTTTATCAGGATGGATATTAAAATAGATGCCGAGACTAAGATTGTCTCTCCGTTTACTTACAATACTCGAAATATCGGTTGACCCCGGGGCAACAACAATTCCAAATTCAAGTGTACCGGTGTTAAGTTTATCACCGAACAATAGTGCTATGACTACCTGCGCATAGGATAATTTGCATAAACAAGTCAATAAAACGATACCGGTTATTTTTTTCATACACTGTAGTTGTACTGCACTGCTTGCCCAGGTTTCTCATTTTCTATTTTCAAATACGTCGTCTTTTACTTTCTCTATGGATAATGATGCGCCTTTTCCAAATTGTCGGATCATCGAAACAGCTTCTGATATTTTAATAGGCAAAAAAGTAACGTTCTTCTTTTCTCTGACGCAGATACTTCCGGAGGATGGAGTCGGTGCTGACGGTAAGAAGATAGAACAGTAATCGCCCGTCTCATCTATTACAAAGCATATCACTTCATTATCATCCACAAATATTGTGGCTGGTTTCCAATTCTCAGTTTTTTCCTTGCCGAACCAATCCGTAGAGCGGGCGCGTATGTAGGAATATCCGGGCACGAATACCAGCACACGATCCTCCAGCCATTGAACAGCTTTTTTTGCAAGTTTCGTTCTCATGAGAATACCAGCCAGGAAACAGATCAACAGCAGGAGTATGATGCTCACAAGTGTATTCACACCTATCCCGGCAACATTCTTAAAAGGCAGCCGCGCTGTAATTGGTCTGGCGAGGTTGTATAGAAAGTTGATGGTCTTCGCCAGGATAAATAGGATCGCGCCAACCGGTATCAGGAAAAGTATACCCCCTGCAATCGTTATCCTGAAAAAATCTGCCAATTTTCTCATTTCAAAAAAATTTAAGTCATTTTACCATGAGTTTTCTTTTCCCGCATTTTCTCTTTCATTTGTTTCCTGACCTCATCTTTCTTTGCCTGGTAAGTATTGTATTGATCCGTTGTAAAGATATTTTTTAATTCAGCGTCCTTTGCTTTATCATGTGCCTTCAAAGTCTGCATTTTCTCATTTCTCGACATTGATTGAGTTTGCAGCCCTTGAGTTTTGTTGGCATATTTCAGATTTATATTCTGCACTTGTGTAACCTGGTCATCGTTTAATTGCAAATTTGTCTTCATCCACTCGGTAAGTTTATTGGCTCTTTCTTCCGGAGTCGAAGAAGTTTTCTTTTGTGCGTAAGCAATATTAAATGCAAATAATAACCCGATTAACAAAAAACTGTTCACCAAGATTCTTTTCATAATGATAAATTAAGTACCCGATATTTTGGTTTCGTTCCGTCCTTTTTATTTCATTCCCAACAAAGTCACCCTGGCCGCACTTTGATTTGATATGCTGTCGGTTTGATACCAAATAGTAACCCTTCGTATTTTTCTTACGCCAGTTTTTAAATTGTCCTTCTTCAGATCAATCACCCTGCTTTCGCCACCGGCCGGTATCTGGTATTTCAGGTTAAACTGATCTACCTTACCGTTTTGATAGATCACGTTCATGTTGAGAATATTTACCGGTCCATCCTGCACTTTGAATTTTAGTGACCTGTATTCCGCTTGTCCAACTAATACAATGTCATCATGATTCACTGTAGAGCTCACGTTGACTGTTCCCAACTCCTGCCAGGTGCCAGGCGGTCCCGTTTTGGTTGCAACAAGATCCTGGGCCGACGCATTCATGGTAATTGTTGCAACAACTAAAAAATCAATAATTATTTTTTTCATTTTAAATTTTCATTTGCTAGTGTCATTTTATTTTATGTTGTCTCACTTTAAAATATATGTTGGTAAGCCAATGAAATAGCATTATAATCATAACCACTTGCTGTAAATGCACCAACATGAAATTGGAATTTCAAGGATTGTCCTTTTGCAATGGGAACTGACCATGTAGCCCCCAGCCGCCAATTATCAAGCAGATCCCCCTGGGGTACATCGTCAACGAGCGTCTTACCGCCATTGAACCAGGTCGTATTAATGCTTACCCACATAAGATTTTTAAAATAGTATGAAGCATGACCCTGCACACTGAGCACGGGTTGTTGATGAAGGGTCTTATCTACCAGGTATTTATAATTGTCAGAATAAAACCAAACACCCGCGTAAGCTTCGGCATATACCCGGTTGAATCGTTTGGATATCCCAATCTCGGGTTTTAATCCCCACCGGTTACTACCTGTGTTGATCCTCTTATCGGAATGATATAAACCAGTAGGAAGAACCGTGACCAAACTGATCCCCACAATTGTTTTTTGTGTATACTGGTTAAATTCTTTTCTACCCAACGCCGGTGTGCCTGTGAGATTGATACCAAACCGTATCCGGGCATCCCCGAAACCATTTCGTGAGCCCGTTGTGTCGTGACCGTTTAATTGCAGCTTACCAAAAATTTTGATGAAAGGAACATTTACCTGCACGCGGGCCAATTTGTTGGCCAATGCAAATGTGTGAAGATAGACCCCCGTTAAACTTTGGAGGCTGACTTTAAAATCGGATATCGGTAATGAAGGATCAGACAATACGTTGCCCCTGGAGAAACCATATCCCACAGCTATCGTGTTTAAATTTTTTGGTAAAGCGGCATATGCTCTTGGTTCCAGTTCCTGACCTTCGGCATAATGACAAAGACTACCCAGGCATAATAACCAGGCTATTTCTTTTTTCCTGATCATTTTCAGTGGTTGTTGATAAATTTTCAGCTATGACTGAACCGCATGATTCAAAGTCGCCGATCACGCCTGTCATGCGGTCAATGTTAAGGACAGCAAGCGCGTCATGCTTCTTTGACTGAGCCGTTGCAGTGAAAGAGATCACAATGCCGCACAGAGCAACTAGCATCTTTTTCATAGCAACTCGTCTTTTACGAATCAGTAATGAGTGATCAATAATGAGTAGGATCATCAATCGACAACATTAGTCACTCATTATTCATTACTCATTACTCATTACCCATTACTCATTATCATCAATGTCCCAACTTAAAGCTTAAGCCCCCGCCCAATGTAAACTGGTAAATGCTGGAATACGTACTTACACCGGCTCCTACTCCTCCAGTGCCAAAATACAAACCGCCACCTGCACCCTGGGCTATGGAGGTCAGTCCAGCCTGGAGCTTTATACCGAATTTTTCATTTGCCCAGATGTTACAACCAAGCCTGGCACCCCAGGCAAATTTTGTTGCAGTGTGATGGTTGTTATTGTCGGGATTTTTAGCGCCCACAAAGCCACACCCCAAAAACAATCCTCCATACCCTTCTACCTTGCTGCCTGGTTTTTGAATATGACCATCGCTTCCGATCATCAGGTAATCAATGTTCACGTCAAAATTTGTGTACTTCTCATCCGGGCCGAAACTTCCCAAGTCCAAATAATGAGTCGGTGCGTGCGTACTCTGGTGTTGCCACATTATCTCAAAACAGTTACGCTCTGAAGCCATGAACTCCAGCCCAAGGCCGCCCTGGAAGCTTCCGTCAATGGTGCCATTGTAGTAGCTACTGTTACTATAATATGAATCAAATCCGTCAGGAAACACGTAGTTACCATAAGCATTTAGCCGGGCTTTTTGACCGAATGAAATTGTTACAGCTGAAACAAGTAAAACAACCAGTAAAACCTTTTTCATACAATTGATTTTTATTTGATTTTTATTGAGTAAACTTTTCATCTTTCCCCGAACCGCCTCGGCATTAATCAAACGATGCATTTCAAAGTCGCCCGAAACATATTGCAGACACAGAGCTTTGTAAATAAACAAAGCCATGGCGGAAATTCACTAGGAATATAAATCGCTACAAAATCGATTGGTGCACTTTCCTGAAGTTACTTTATCTGTCAGCGGAAAATGGAAAATGAAATTCGGAATGAGCCAAATCTTATAAAACGTGGCAGTATTTGCTTAGCCAACTCATTTGAAAACAATTAAAATGATTCCAAAATAATAGGTTGAGAACTTTTAATGACCGTTGTTATAACTTTTTGCAGATTGCATGTCCTTATGCGATCGCCTGAAGTTTTAACGAACGTGCTCGATTTTTATACCACTTTAAGGCCCACCTCATATATTCATTTTTTTATATAGTCAATTGCACGTAAGTTTACATACCTTGTCCTTTGCGTTCGGATTGAGCTATATTTTCGATTTGTTCGGCGATGCCAAACAATGAGCAACTAACATTCAAAACCTTGATATGAGTTTTAGTGCCCTCTTTTCATTTGCTGTATTGATAACTGGCTGCATTGTTATTGGAATAATACTCAATAAGCACCGCGACTTGCCTTCTCGCCTATTAGCTTTCTCGTTATTCGCCCTCAACTGCACAGTGCTGCTGATCTTCCTTTTTGAAAGCAAATACCTTCTATATCTCCCATTCCTGTTCAGGACCGGATCTTTCTTTTACTACCTGGTGATGCCATCATTTTACCTGTATGTTGTGTTCGTGCTAAAATCGCGTAAGTTTCTTCGTTGGACTGACGCATTGCATATGCTGCCCGCTTTAATTTATCTTATTGACTTTGCGCCTCTTTTCTTTAGTTCTAACCAGTATAAGCTCGGAATCATACGCTCACTGCTCAGTCATGACCAAAGAACTGTTCTTCATTTCAATGAGGGATGGTTCATGCCTCCCCGTGTACATTTCCTGGCTCCAATCATATTGGGGTTTGTTTACATTTTCTTAATAGCCAGGATGCTCCTTAAATACCGTTCCGGCACCTCAAACAACAAAGCTGTGCTATTGCGCTGGTTGACAATCGCTACTTCAGTATATTTTCTTTTGGAAGCCAGCAGCCTTGCCGTATTTCTTTTCTCGCCTTCCTATCAATGGCTGATAAGCTCCATTTGTGTCATGACGTTCTTTTTTATCATAAGCCTTGTCCTGTTTTCAAATCCTGACCTTTTGTACGGCCATTATGTCAACGCCGAATTATTAAAGGAAAAAGCCGGGAAAAAAATAAAACAGCTCACTTTATCAACTGAAAAAATGCTTGAATTAAAGGATCTTTTTGAAAAATATGCTGCCAAAGAATTCTATTTGAACAGCAATGTTGATCGAAAGGAAGTTGCCAGTTATCTCAATGTACAACCACATATTTTTTCAGCATTTATCAGCCAGGCTTACCAGGTAAATTTCAACGACCTTATCAACCGGTACCGGATAAATTATGTTGAAGAAGGACTACGAAAGGAAAAATGGAACGAGCTAACCTTAGAAGCGATTGCTGAAAAAGCGGGTTTCAACAACAGGGTAACATTTTTGACTGCATTCAAAAAATTTACAGGAATAACGCCCACCCAGTACATTAAAAATATACAGTTGCAAAAAACAACACTCAAGATCAATGAGAAGCCGGCAAACAAGTTTGTATAACAGGCGGCTCATTCCTGTGCAGGTCAAATAAGAAAGCGTCTCTGCTTTTTCTCTGCATTTTGCTCTATGTCTCTGTGGTTATCCTTCGACAGCTCGGGATTAAAACCACGGAAACACGAGAGAACACGGAGATGCACCAAGAATTATTGATCTAACCAAATTAGCCTCTTCCGCATTTGCCAAAAATAAAGCATGATAATGCCGGGTAAAATAATCGCCGGCAATCCAACGAAATGACTCAATACTCCACCCGCTAAGCAGCCGAAAAAGAAAAAGCATACTATCAATCCTTGTCTTTTTAAGGCTCGGCTCAACTCGATAGAACGGGATTTCGGTTTGATGTGACGCATAAAGTCTAAGGTAATTTGGGTCACATTTCCTGTCATGATGGTTGTTGCCGAATAGGTCGTATGCGGAAAAAGCTTCCCAAAGCCGTTTTGCAAACCCATGGCAAATACTATTATCATGGCCAACAGGAAAATATTGAAGGAAGTCTCCATATCCACTAGTTTCAATATTGCTGCGATCGTTCCCGCAATCAAAAGCAACAAAGCCTGAATTCTTAAAACATTACCAGGGTATTTTGAATAATTAACGAGCCAGCTGCTGAAAGCAACCGCGGCAACAAAAAATGGAAATGCAAAAAGATTCATCCATGCCGATAGATGGGCGTTGGTCACTAAACTAAAAACGAATACAACAAAATTCCCTGTTACATGAGCAGAAAACAAGCGATTCGCGCATATAAAAGTTGTCGTGTCCGCATATCCCGCGACAAAACTTAACAGGCCACTCATTAAGCCTACATTCACAGCCGTTTGCGCCGTTCCATTCATCCTTGTTAGTTATTGAATTCTAAAATTCGTTGCGGTATTATTTGTCGTCGAGAAAGGAGACCTCTCCTGTTTCAAAACTATAATAGGCACCCACGATTCGGATCTCTCTTTTGTCCAGCATTCCTTTTAAAACAGGGCTCTTAACTGGAATTGTGCGAACGGTATTGATGATATTATCTTTTACGACACGTTCAACAAAAGCATGATTTTCTATCGTTCTTTCCCCGGCAAAATCTTTTGACATGGCAAGTGCCGGTTTTATTTTCGCAAGCATCGCTGTAATATTTCCCAATTTTTCGTTTTCGATAGCTGCTTTAATGGCTCCACAGGATTCATGGCCCAATACAACGATCAATTTAGCTCCCGAGACTTTGCATCCATACTCCATGCTGCCTAACATGTCTTCGTCAACAAAATTTCCTGCAACCCTTCCGACAAACAAGTCTCCTATTCCCTTATCAAAAACTTCTTCCACAGGTACACGACTGTCAATACAGGAAAGAATAAATGCTTCAGGATACTGACCCTCCGCAGAATGATGCAACATACCTATGTAGTCATTTTGCGTCAGTTTATTTTGCACATAATGCGTATTGCCCGCCTTCAAATCCTGCATTACCTTGTCCGGTGTGAGTGTTTTTTGTTCTGCCGATGTGATTATATCTTCCCGCAAAAAGGCATGTGTTGCACGACTATTCGCTTCAGGTTCGGTTGTGGGTTTTGTGCTATTGTGGTCTGAATTTTTACAGGAGCTCACTAAAAAAATGATCACAGTTGCCTTTAGCATTATGCCATATCTCAAGAATGATAAATTCATGTTCTCTTTCCTCGTCATAATTAAGCTCAAAAAACGAAATTCAGATGGCCCCAGTCATCAGTTTTTGCAGTTTACCGTAAAACGCCGAAACAGGTAACCGTAAAGTAGGACAAGTTTACGTCCAACTTGATGGAGATGGTACCTTTAAGCTCCCTCAACTACGCGGTCCATGTGATCCTCGATGCCTCTGCCCGAGTACAATTAGATTATGAACATATAAATTCCTTTGAAATGAAAAAGTTGAAATTTCTAAATCTGGTCTTTTCTGTAACCTTTGTTCTGTTGATGGTCAACGGCTTTGCCCAGGGAACCCGAACAGAAAAAGATCTGCTGGGAGAAAAACAAATTTCCAACGATGCCTACTACGGTGTCCAAACTGCCCGGGCTTTGGAAAACTTCCAGGTAAGCGGCGTACCCACGAAATTTTATCCGGATTATGTAAGGGCCTATGCCATGGTTAAACTGGCCGCTGCCCGTGCCAATGCTGATGTTGGAAGAATGAGCAAGGATAAACTCGCCCTGATTGAAAAAGGATGCCAGGCAATTATTGACGGAAAATACCACGACCAGTTTTTGGTTGATATGTACAATGGTGGCGCCGGAACTTCTGCAAATATGAATGCGAACGAGGTAATCGCCAACGTTGCTCTTGAAATGGGCGGTAAGAAAAAAGGGCAATACGATATTGTGGAACCTCATGATGATCTGAACATGGGACAATCTACGAATGATGTATATCCAACGGCCATTCATGTCGCATTAATACTTCACAATGACAAGGTGATGAAAGAAGCCAAGGATCTGTCTGCTGCATTTCACAAAATAGGTGACAAGTACAGTAAAGTCTTAAAAATGGGACGTACTGAAGGACAGGATGCCGTACCGATGACAGTCGGCCAGGAATTTCACGGATTCGGCAACCAGATTGACGCTGCCATTGATGCTCTGAAAAAATCAGAAGAATACTTATACGAAGAGAACATGGGTGCTACTGCAATTGGGACAGGCATTACAGCATCACCCGGTTATGCTGAAAAATGTGCAACCCGGCTAGCAGAAATTACGGGGAAACCGATGCATCTTTCTAAAGACCTTATTGCTGCAACTTCGAGCATGCAGGCCTTTGTTATGTATTCTGCAGGCTTGAAAAATTTAGCAGTCACTTTATCAAAGATCAGCAGCGATCTTATTTTTCTCTGCTCGGGACCCCGCACGGGTATTTTTGAGATCAATCTTCCAGCCCTCCAACCCGGATCATCCATTATGCCAGGGAAAGTAAATCCTGTCATGCCTGAGTTGATGAACCAAATATGCTATAAAGTGATCGGCAATGATTTTACAGTCACGATAGCATCACGGGATGGATTACTCCAATTAAATGCTTACGAGCCCGTTGTTGCCGTAGCTATCATGGAATCGCAGGGACTGCTGTTTAAAACACTGCCATTATTCAGGAAACAATGCATCGAAGGCATTACAGTGAACGACAAAGTTCTACAAAACTATATGGAGCGAAGTGTAGGTATTGTAACCGCGTTAAACCCCGTTCTTGGATATGACAAAACAACAGAGCTGGCAAAAGAAGCATTGCAATCAGGTAAAGGCATTCTTCAGTTGATCCGTGAGAAAAAATTATTGACGGAACAACAAATAAAGGATCTGCTTGACCCGGTAAAGCTGACATCACCAACGGGTCCAACAAAATTGCGGGAGGAATAAATAATCTAGTACAGTTTGAGCTGAAAAATATAAATCTGAACTAATAATTTTTGACACACACAAATCATAAATCATGAAAAAGTTACTCTCATTCTTACCATTGCTAGCATTGGCTATGTCGCTCCAAGCCCAAAAACTACCAAGAGTGATCATCCTTGCAACGGGAGGCACCATTGCCGGGGTCGGCGCATCGTCCGACAGAGCCGGTTATACTGCAGGAAAAATTCCAATTGATCAATTAGTAGGTACTATCCCTACCGTAAAAAAGATCGCTGATATTTCAGGAGAACAGATCTCATCTGTAGGCAGCCAGGATATGACTATTGATATCTGGAAAAAACTGGCGATCCGCATCAATGAAATTATTGCAAAGAAAGAAGCGGATGCCATTGTTGTTACACATGGCACCGATACTCAGGAAGAGACAGCATATTTTCTTGACCTTGTTGTTCCGTCGGAAATGCCTGTTGTGCTAACAGGTTCTATGCGGCCTTCCACAGCTATCAGTGCAGATGGCCCCAAGAATTTGTATGATGCGATCACTGTCGCTATCGATCCGAAGACGAAAGGCAGAGGTGTGTTGGTATCCTTTAATGAAGGCATATTTGATGGAAGAGAGGTAATGAAGATGAGCACAACCTTTACAAATGCATTTGGATCTCCCAATACAGGTCCAATTGGTCATGCCTATGATGGTAAAGTGGAATATTATGCAAACGCCGTTAGGGAAACAAACCCCCAATCCCCTGTGAAAATCACCGCTGATACAAAATTCCCGAGAGTAGACATTGTTTACATGTACGCTGATGCCCCGGCTGACGAGATCGACATGCTGGTCAGCAAAAAAGTAGATGGTATCGTAATAGCCGGTGTTGGTAATGGCAATTTCAACAAGGCTTATATGGATGCTGTAAAACGTGCAGTGGCTGCTGGCATCATCGTTTGCCGTGCAAGCCGCACTCCATCCGGCAGAGTAGTACTGCACGATGAGATCAATGATGACGAATTGGGAACGATCGTTTCTGATGATCTGACGCCTCAAAAAGCCAGGATATTACTAATGCTTGGCCTGACAAAGTCAAAAGATAAGAAAGCACTCCAACAACTTTTCTTTAAGTATTAATTAATTGTTTCATCACAACCATTATTTATGAAAATAAGACAGGGAATAATTGCGTTGGCAACAATCATGATGATCGCTCTATTTTCCAGCAAGCTGAAGGCGCAGGAAGACTCAGGCATGACAAAAAGCCTAAGGGTTTATGGATTTGCGATGGTGGATATGGGTTACAATTTTGATCAAATTGACCCGAGGTGGTTTGATGCCTTGCGAATAAACCGTTTGCCGAAATACAAGAATCAGTTTGCTCCCGACGGAACATTTTTCTTTGGTGTTAGACAGACACGTTTTGGCGTGCAGGGCTTCACGCCTACAAAGCTCGGAGATCTAAACGTGAAGTTTGAGTTTGATATGTTTGGTACAGGTGCAGACGAAGGACAAACGACTATGCGTTTGCGTTATGCCTATGGAGAATTGGGAAAATTCCTTGCCGGGCAAGCCACTTCGCCATTCATGGATGATGATGCGTGGCCGAATACACTGGAGTACTGGGGTCCTTCGGGTATGGTATTTTATAGGAATGTACAAATTCGCTACGCACCTATAAAAACCGCCGATAAGGAGTTATTTATAGCCCTGGAGCGTCCCGGCGCCGGTGCTGACAAAGGAACGATTTCAGCGCCCGAACTGGACAGCGTGAAAGGTCAACTATCCGCTCCCGACGTTTCTGCTCACTTCAAAAAAAGAGGTAAATGGGGCAGCGTTCAATTGGCCGGTATATTTCGTCCGCTGAAATGGAAAGATATCCGCGTTAACAGAGGCGGCACTGATCTGAGCGGAAGCGTTACAGGCTGGGGTCTCAATTTCAGTGCGGTGCTCAATTTGGCAAAGAGCACGGTATTCAGGGGTTCTTATGTTTATGGTGAAGGCATCGAAAATTATATGCAGGATGCGCCCAATGATGTTGGCACCGTTGTCACCGGTAATCCTTCCAAACCTATTGACGGGGACGCGCTGCCGGTGTCAGGGATCGTGGCATGGATCGATCATAACTGGAGTCCCGTGTGTTGGACCTCCCTGGGCTACTCAACGGTTTCCATTGACAATACAGAAACTGCAAAGGGGACCACATCTTATAAAAAAGGCCAGTACGCTTTGCTGACAATTGGTACAACTCCATTCACAAATACGATGGCAGCAATTGAATTTCAGTGGGGACAACGGGAAGGTGAAGACGGATTTAAAGCAGATTGCACAAAAATACAGGTGTCGTTCAAATATAATTTTTCTACAACGTTCTTTAAACCAAAAGGTGGACAACAGTAATTTCCCGGTGACCGGTTGAATCAAGTAGATGGTTTGATCGTGAAACGTCAATCGTCAATCGTGAAATCAACTTGTTCCTGATTTCACGATTGTTTTTTTATCTCCTTATGAAGAAAATACTAATAAAATCAACTCTATACCATTTGCTGCAGTCAAGATCAATATGGCTGGTCTCAATGATTCTTTTTATTCTACCACGCACGTACTCCCAGGAAAAGGAAAAAATTGTTCCTAATGGCACTGAAGGAATCATGGACACAGTCGACGCCGCCACGGGAAGAATTGTAAACCCAAAAGCGAATGATTTTGATGGAAGCGTGACTACATTTAGAATTGGGTTGGGTTTTATATATGATTTTACCACCTATGCACAAAGCGAAGTGTTCAAGGAGCAGATGGGAATAGCAGGAATAAATTTAGATGCACGATCAAAAACACGAGATTTCCGGATTCTTGGCAGCGGCGTTCTTAAGACCAAACGGAGTATCTCCTGGAAGTTTGCTTACATGTGGGATGGCGATAAAAATACCTGGATGGTTCGCGAAACAGGTGTGAATGTTGGAGTGCCCGAATTAAAAGGGAATTTTTTTGTTGGCCGTACCAAGGAAGGTTTTTCCATGGTTAAAGTAATGAATGGTCACTCACCCTGGGGATATGAAAGACAAATGGCACTTGATGTTATCCCTATTTTGGCCGACGGTGTTAAGTATATGGGTTATTATCCAAAGGCAAAGGTGTTTCTCAATCTTGGATACTTTAATAATTGGACGTCGAAGGGACAGGGCTTTGCAACATTTAAATCGCAAACTGTCGCAAGGATCGGCTGGCTGCCGATTCTGGATCAAAAAAATAATAAGTGGATGCACGTTGCTACCAGCTTGCGGTATGGGAAACCAAAAGATGATGTCATGACCCTGAAGAGCCGTCCGGAATCCAACCCAACTCCGCAGCTCATTAGTACAGGACAGTTCACTACCGATCATTCCTTTCATTATGCCGGTGAGATCTATTACACAAACAATCGCCTTACTATAGGTTCAGAACTTATTTCACATCATTTTTACTCAAAGGATTCCGGTGATCACACATTCAATGGCGGCAATGTAATGGTATCTTACTCTTTCACGGGTGGCACCCGTCCTTACAATACTAACGGCGGCATTTATGGATTTATCAGAGTGAAGCGTTCTGTATTCAAAGGAGGGTTAGGTGAAATCGAAGGCGTGGTCACATATTCTACGCTTGACCTGAACAGCGGTCCAATAAACGGAGGTAAGTTGTGGCGCCTCACTCCGATGATCAACTGGTATCTTACAAAAAATATTCGTTGGGAATTTATTTATGGCTTCGGTAATCTTGACCGTTACGGTCTTAGTGGAAATGTTCAGTTCTTCGAAAGCCGTATTCAATTCACCTTTATGTAATTGTAGCCTTACTCTTCGAATCTTTATATATCGCTCCAGAAGTTCAATCACCGGGCTCCTGCCAGGTCGTTCGCTTTCGGATTATTATTCCTGTTCATTAAATTAAGCCCTCCTTCCTGACTACTATATCACGGGTCAAATATCAGTTCAATGCCTGATGAAAATCATTTTTGGGAATTGACGCATTTCTTCATTTTGTAGTCACCTAACTCAAAAATGAATGTTATGAATGCTGTTTATGAACCTGGAGCACTGCTATGGACAACAACACACTTTTTGACTCAATCTCTGCTCGAAAATCCGCTCAATGTAATTCTGGTAATCATTTGTATAGTTGTGACATCTATACTGCTATTAAGCCGAAAAAGAAATACAACAATTATGGACCATTTAAAGAAGTTCCTCAATGAGTCACGCCCAGTTCTGCGAAATGAGCCAAAAGACAAGATCGGCCGTTTCTTTAACGACGAGCGTATAGCCCATATGAACTCTTCAATTCATGAATTCCTCACAACAAAGAAACCTTTCCTTCAACATAAATACTCTCTTAGTGAATTAGCCAGTGATGTCGATATTCCGCTACACTATCTTTCTGCCTTCATTAATCGTTACCATAAGATGAGTTTCACTCATTTTATAAACAGGTATCGCGTGGCTGAAAGTAAACGAATCATTAAGAGTGGCGAATGGAAATACAGGACGCTGGAAGCGATTGCATCAGAAGCAGGCTTTAATAACAGGAACACATTCACAACAGCGTTTAAAAAGGAAGTCGGTGTCACACCATTTGAGTATCTGCAGTCCATCAAAAAGTTAACAGAACAGGAACTGCAAATTAATATTTTGCCAAGTGTAGCGTAACCTTAAACTCCATCCCGCCCTGCTATTGTTTACTTCATTTTAAAGAATATTTTCAAGTTGATGCAATTAAAGAATTAGCAGAGAAAATGGAAAGACGAATTGATTAAAAGGAAAAATCCTGAATTTAAGGATTTGGCCGACGACTGGTATGTTTAGACCCGGGATCAACCCGATAGCTATCGGGTCCGGGGTGACATGCTGTGATGTTACTGTCATTCCAGGCTGGACCCGGAATCTAATTAAAATTATTCTGCTACCTTTTAAGTCGCAAACTTCAACCGATCAGTTTTATTCAACATATTATGACACCCGAGCGAATCGTACTTCACATAATACAAATAAATATCTTTTCCGTTTTATTTACTTCGTTATTTGATTGCTTAAATTTATTTCATCCACCTCTGATCAATCTTTAGTACCCGCCAATTCCTAAATCTATTCGTCTTCAACATTAGCTACAGAAATTGAATTTATGAACTACACTCAATCTTTGCCCCTGCTGATCATTGCAACTATTGTTTTTCAGAACCATAACCCGATCAATCAACCTTTGCAAGGGGCCATCGCTTATGTTCGCGATGAAAAGGAAATACGCGTCATACAGGCTGATGGCAGTGGAGATCATCAATTGTGGACGCATAAAGATGCTAAACCTTATTCAGGTATTGGTGACGTGTCGTGGAGTCCCGATGGAAAGTATCTCGCTTTTTCCAGTGGTCATGCATCTTCTACTTCTCTCTTTCATGCGGATCTTTATCTGATAAAACCAGATGGTTCGGGTTTGCGTAAACTGACCAATCCACCTGACCCAATGGGATATTCAAATTATTCTAAAGGAAAAGTATCGGTCACAGTTCGAAATGATTCTTATTCTTTCCAAACATCCAATGCCACGGCGGGAACTTTTTTTGTTTACGTGGCAGGTGCAGATGCTCCGCAATTTGCCAATATTCCGCCTGGTACATCCAAAACACTAAGTTTTAATTCAGTTGCAGATTTTGGTAAAAAGACGCAAGCTATTGTAGCTATTTATGGAAATTATCGCTGGTTTCAAGCGGGAACAGATGTGCAGGCAGGCAAGAGTGTAAAAGCTCCGGACATGAGCATTACTGGTAATGGGATTGAATATTTCGGCGCATTTCATCCCGTATGGAGAAGTGATGGGTCAGAGATCAGTTATCGAACGGGCGCTTGTACAGTTGATAGAGTTCCAATTGATCCACCCGAAGGTGAATTTTATTTCAATGCGATGTTTGGTGGAAAGGCTCCATTTGGCGCTTGTTCCTGGGACTGGGGTCCGACATCCGCATTAGCAAACCAGGTGATCTACACGGAGAATTCAGCTGAATCTGCTATTTATTTAATAACGGAAGGAGGCACACATCCGGGAAGGAAACTGGTCAACTATTCCGACGTTCAATATCAACTGTTGCAAGACCTTCATTGGCTACCTGACGGATCAGGATTTCTTTATTCTACCGCCGATCTGATGAGAAGCTCATCAAACATTTTTCGTTATGATTTTGCATCGAAGGAAACAACCCAGGTTACAAAGTTTGAAAATGAATTTGCAAGAAAATTCAGTATCTCTCCCGACGGACACTGGATAGTTTATGAGCGAACAAAGGAATACGACGAAAGTTCGCCGGCTGATGTATGGATACAAGAAATGAATGGATCAAATTCGAGGCTGCTGGTGAAGAATGGCCGCAGTCCTTCATGGAGCCGATGATCTTCGTCAATGAACAGTAATTGATTTTCCTTTAATCTGATTTTGGGATTGACATGGGATCTCATTTCGTCCCAACCCTGCCTTCCGGCAGGCAGGTAGTTATCGGGCTGACCCGGAATCGGAAATGGAAGGGTTAAAACCCAAACTGATATATTTGAATTGCCCTGGCCTTAAGGCCAGGGCAATTAATTGTTTATTGAATATGTCTTTGGGTTATAGCTGCCAAGCTTTCGTTAGAGAATTTTTCATTGTTGCTTCCTGCATTGGCTTGCTATCAGCTTGCGAAACGAATTATCGTCTTTCAGTGTCTTAAAAAAATCATGGAGATAACTCTTTATCCATGTGAATTCCTTAGCGGGTAGTTGATCTTTAAAAGGATCAATACTTGCCATCATTTTGTCTTCTTTTGAGATAAAATCCTTTCTCACAAAATCTGTAACATCATCATTCCGGCACCAACCCCTGTACAACCTGTCCTTTACGGTTTGCTGATCACCAATTTCTCCTTCGCTCGTTTCTGATACGACTGAATAAGGTGCATCGACAATGCCCGACATGTCGAAATCGTAGGTGATCGGAACAAAAAGATCCTTCGGACCTCTTTGCAGCAGCTTTACATTGTGCTGGTACATGCTTGACCAATCCGTATTTGATATCATGTATTGAAACAGGGACATCTGTAGATCCACCGTATCGTTTAAAATATTCGGCATTGCACGCAGGCTGGGGTTGGCGATTTTTCCATGGAGTCGCTTTGCTGCCACATCAGCATTTTCGATGAACATTCCCTTCAATTGAAAATTCCTTTCCTTTTTCTTTTGCTCTTCAGTAAAGTCGAGATTTACCAAACGCGTTTTTAAACTGAATGGGGTGATGATCTCGTATAGTTTATAGCAGAGAAATTCCCTCACAACAAGATCGCTGGCAGACGATGCCGTCTTGCAGGGGACCACAAGTTTAACACCCTTATTGCCCTCAATAAGGGTTCCCTTGATATCGGCCTTCTGAAACTTGAGCGTCAGCGGAGGAAAGTAGCATGTTTCCAAACGGAATTTGCCGCGGGTCTTCATTTCTGTTTTAACAGAATCGTACGTGTCCTTGCCATCCTTATAATATAATACATGGGCCTCATACAGAGTGTCATTCGTATTACCCTTTACCTGGCTTATTGAAACCTTCAGAGCAATGTCGAGAGGCTTATTGTCTTTGAAAAGTCTATTTTCTTTTTCCTGTGCGGACACATTCAGGATAGTGCAAAGAAACAAGATAGCGGTGGTAGTTTTGGCGGTTCTCATGTTGAAAAGTTGTAAATGAATGTAACTATTTTTTATTAAAATGGCGCGGGTTTATTTTTTCATTCTGGACTATGGTGAAGGCAGTAACTTCGAAGTAAACGCGAAGTCATCCATTCTTATATCATCACTGCCCATTTGATTAAAGGGATCTTCGAGCATTTCCTGCACATTGATCAAAGAGATAAGAAAAACCGATTTGATCACGGATGCAACGAACAGGTAACCCAATGATTCATCCGGTCCTGTTTCGTGTAGTAATGAAGCCGGGTAAAAGATCACAAAAAGGTAAATGGCTATTTTCACAACCAGGTTCAATCCCCTTGGTGTTCTATGACGCTTTGTAGCCAGCAGGAACTCGATGCTGTTATTTACCCGGAAAAGAAAAAACGATATTTTATCGGGAAGACTACCCTTCAGCGCTTTTTTGTTCCGCATAACAAACGTGGCGATCTTGTCTGATGCTTCATAGATCGGTGCCGGATCGCCGGCCTCAGCTGCCTTAAGATAATTGATGAGTGTAGCGGTTAGATTGATCACAATGTTTTTAAAAGTTTCTTTTTCCCGGTAATCGCACTTGCTGTTTAATACATTATAATAGAGCGACTGCACCGAGGCTTTAAACAAACTTAAATACTGCATGGCACGTTCCCTTCGTTTAAAAGCCTCTTTTGTTGTCATTGTAATGGGAAACGCGATCAGCAAACCAAAAATCAGAAAGTCCGTAAACAAGGTAAACTTGTACCTGATGGTCAAATAGCAGCTTAAAAATGAAAGGCAGATCACAAGTAACGTTTGCCAGTTGACTATGGAAATAAATCTTTTCATATGCAGCCCAGGCTTTATGCTGATCAAAACATTTTTCGCAAATCCATGATTGCTTGCTTGCCCGCATCATCTTTTATGACTCCCCTCAAAGGTCTTGAGAGATCGATTGTGGTATAAACTACCATGGCTGTTACAATAGCAAATCCCAAAACGATGACTGCTTCTTTAGGATGAAAGCGCCCACTGGTGAAGCCGCCGATAAAACACGTTGCCAGCACACAAATAAAAAGCATATAGATGATGAGGTCAGGAACCACTGATTTTAAAATGATCTCCCTTGATTGAGCAATATCAAGCATGCTGTTCAATGCCGGGATCATTTGGTTGGAAGGGATGAGCATATTGGGTAGCTTCGATTGCTGTACGGCACGTTCCCATAGCCGTCGTCCCGGCTCCGCCGCGTCTTCTTTTGCCTTGTATAGCATCTTTAGTTCCGTGGCATTATAAAATGCAATAACCGCGTCAACATAGGCTTTAAAATCTTTGCGAAAACCTTCTCTTACGCTATCAGCATATAGGTCGGAGCGAAGTATTGCAGTGCCGATATCATTTGCTTCCTGCTCCACAACGCCGCGAACTTTTTCAAGACGGCTTCCCGACATGCCAAAGGTAAATGCCAATATTAATCCTGATAATGCAAACAGTGCCCCTAAAAGAGAATTCACTCCGCCTTTGGGCTCACTACCTTCTTTGTTCCACATGTTGCCCGCAAGTCTTCCAAGGATCACCATAACGAGCATTCCGAAAAGCAGAATAAGACTAAGTGCAATAGCTTCGGTTCTGAATATAAAAGAATGCATTTTTATGATCTAAGTTTCTCTAAATCGAGAGTAATTCGATATGATTAAAACATATTTTTCAGTTTCTTTTTTTCACCGCCGCAACCACCGAGACAAGCGAATGGCGGAGTGAACAACATCACACCAAATTCAAAACCAGCACCGAGACTACCGGCAAACTCGTGTCCGTAAGTAAGTGCAATGGTTGCATATTGACTGGGCTCCCAGCGCGGTCCGATTTTATACTCGGGAATGGCTATGTTTTCACCCGCTGTACCAAACACTTCGCCGACGATCGACCACTTGGGACTGACAGGATTCCACGCTACCCGCCCCGAATAAGTAAAACCCCATGCGGTCGTTTTATTTTGTCCATAATTCGCAGTCACGCTTGCGCCCGGCATCAGGTCGACAGAAAGTTTGTTGTCGAAAAACGGAATAGTGCAGGGAAAATTTATCCAGTAGGATTTAAATGCATCTTTCGCCCTGTCTTCACCATTGATGGTACCAGGAAACATACCCGTGCCCGCCTTCACTGCAGCACCTCCTGTCTTTGCTTTGTTTTCGTAAAACATATACTTTGCGTATAATGATGTGGAGTATCCATCGTCAGTTTTAATATCTCCGTCATCGTTATACAAATAAGCCGCTATGGTAAACTCCCATTTGGGGAAAAGCGAATAAGTGTTCATGAGCATTGAGTTCCGTTCACCGAGTGTTGGGATCAACGTGATGGTGCCGTGAGCCTTCGACAACCAGCTATCGGAATTGAATTGCTGCGAATAACCAGTGCCAGAAAACATGATATTGATGATCATCGCAAATAAAAATTTAAACCGCAAACCGACCCACAGTCTTTGTTTCATATGCAAGAATTGAATCAAGACACTGCTCAATGTCGTTGTCGTCATTTGTTATCGCCAACTCCCGACGCGGGTGTGGGTGCAGGAGGTTTCTGTTCATCGTTCTGGTGTGCTCTTTCCCACTCTCTCACTTTAACTCTCGCAGCATCAAAAAGTCTTTCATAATTTCCTCTCATTAATTTTTGCTTTGCTTCCGGGGTGAGTTTATCCAATAATGGTTTGTACATGTCCAATATCTTCAGGTACGATGCCTGGTCCTGTGGTGCTACTTCATCGGTGCCCATAATAAATCGATCTGGATATTTATTGATCACCGCTGCCGTATTTGTTGTTGCCTCAGGCGTTGCGGTAATATATTTTGCTACCTCTGTCCATGAAATATCAATGTAAACGTGATTAAACTCAGGATTGGAAAGCGCCTTATCGAGTAATGCCATTTGATCTTTAACGGGGCGGACAATTCTTCCAACACCGCAATGTGCCCAGATTATCGTTGTCTTTTGATGTCTCTTAAACAATTCTCTCAGCTGTGCAACATCCCAATTATCCTGACCATTTTTTGGAAAAGGCATGTCAATATCATTATGCATGATCACCAGTAAACCTGATTCAGCACAGAAATTCAAAATACGATCAAGTGCGGGATTATTCAGTGAAGCGCCAGGTCCCGCAACTTTTGACGAAACAAATTCTTTGTGGATGGTGAATTCACCGATACCTGTAAATACGCCCGGAAAGACTTTCAATACTCGCTTGATATGATCGGCTGCATACATGTCCGCAGGATTAAAGCCTGTTATCATCGGGTCAAACCTTGCCTGCTCAGCTTTTGTAAGCGACTTGTATGTCATGGCGATGTACGCATCAGTAAACGAATAATAATATAACGGATCGTCGGTTGCCAGGTAGTAGGTCGGAGCAAAATTGCCGGTGTTGCTGTAACTCCACATTTGCTGAAGTGGGATACCAAATAAGGCAACTCGTCCTACTTTGTTGCCCATTATTTGCAAAAATTTGTGGATTTCAGTTCCCTCCTGCACATAATTAGTTAGATGAAAATGAGAATCGTTTAAAAGAAAAGAATCTGACTTCGTCTGCTGAGAAAAGCTATAAACGGGAATGCAAACAAAAAGGCAAAGGGATAATATAGATGCCAAAATTATTTTTTTCATGTTTACTTACTTTTTTGTCAGAAGCTTTTCCTTCTTAAAAATTAAGCTCCAGATCAAGATTAAAAATGGTTCCATTTGCACCAACACTATACGGATATGCCAGGCCGCCAACAGGACACTTATTCATAATTATAACCTGGCCGTTCAAACGGGTAGAAATGGTTTTTTTGAACGGGAAGAAATTGAAACCGACTCTGACTTCCGAGGGCACACCGTACTGGCCAAAAATTTCGGAGTATGTTGTGTAAAGCTGGAGTTTTTTTGGAAAAACCATTGCCGAGGCCAATAGCTGAAATCCTTGATCAAGAAGATGATCCAAAGCCATTGGCGAGCCTATTAATTTTAACTTATCGATCCTTCTCCAGTAATACTCTCCTTCGAGAGCAAAGCCTTTAGTCTTCGCACCAGCATCAACACTAAACATTTGGTCCCGGGCTTCATCGATTTGTGTTCCGGGGTTAAATAAGCTCGGCAGGAAAATGGAGCTGCCATCAGAAACCCTCAGCGAAACATTTTCAAACGCATCCGTTGTGGGCTGGCCTTGCCGTGTTTCAGTACTGCTTGTGTAATGTGCTCCCACTCTCGTAGCTATCTCTTGGTGATTGTCGTAATCACCGTAGGCCCCATTGAACATACCATACTCGCCTGTAGTAGGTAAATAAACCAATGCCGCTGATACGGTATTGAACTTGTTATCGATCTGCCCGGCATCAACTCCTAATGTGCTCATGTTGTTTCCAAGCATCACCTGGTAGTTAAGTTTATTTACAATTTGACCTTTGGCTTGAAAACCACTGGTATAAGATGGGCGCATGTATTCATCAGCTATCAAACGGTTATCAACTGAAAGCCAGAAGGGAAAATTTCCTTCTGTACTTCGGACACCCGGGAGCGACATAATACCTCCCGTAAGTTTCAAATATTTATTAAAAGTGTACGAAAGGTTACCAGCAACAACCACTTGTGCACCCTGCCCCTGGGAGGCATTGCTGGTCCATACATATAAAAAGTAAGTGAACTTCGGATCAAATGCCCAGCCAGTGAAATAAATGCTTACTTTTTGTAACTGTACATCCTGGCGAGGGTCTACTGTTTGGTTTTTTCCAAAACCATCCGTATAGGTATCATCAATTGCCTTTTGATTGAGATAACGCAGATAAGTATACGGCCGGATATTAAGTTCACCAAACTTCGATTTAGCGACCCTATGACCTTGCATTATTCTGTAAGGAACATACTTAGTTGTATCATCACCAGGGATACCAGGGTTGGCGCTTATTTCCTGGCCCTGCGCATGAGCTATGATACTTAGAGATAAAGCCAGGACACTCATCATCACGCTACGCCAAAAAAAAGGCACGACAGTATTATAAGTTTTCTTCCGAGCTGTCATAATGGTCAAATTAATTAATCAGTCTTGAGGTATACAGCCAAACCGAGATAAGCGATTATTTATCTACTTAGGTTGAACCAAATAAAGATGCACGTTCAGTTAATGCATTATGGTTGTGATCATTAATTTTTCGGTTCGACCAAATATGGATTCACCTTTAATTTTGCCACTACATAGTCTATCACTTTTTGGGCTTTTACACTATTACCTGCTGCGTCCAATGGAGGAGATACCACGGCAATTCCAAATTTGCCAGGGCATACTGCAAGCAATCCACCACCTACGCCACTTTTTGCAGGAAGACCAGAATTGAATAACCAGATACCGGAATCATCATACAAACCCGCAGTGGCCATCACCGGCAGCGTGTACATGACTGTTTCGGGGCTTACCACTTTCTTTTTTGTGACAGGATTTACGCCACCGTTTGCCAATGTTGCTGCCATTGTTGCGAGGTCTTTTGCATTTACATTAAGAGCACATTGTTTTGTATAAATATCCGTCGACTGAACGGGATCAAAATACATACGGCCATAAGCGTAGAGCAAATGAGCAATGGCCTGGTTACGCAAATTATCACCTGCCTCACTGATGTATACCGGCATGTTTAACGAAAGTGGCCGGCCTGCAAACTGGCTTTGGATGTCTACAATACTTTTCCATTTTGCAGCGGAATCAGCACCATTAATCAGACTCGAAGAAGCTATTGCACCCGGATTTACCAGGGGATTTATTTCTTTTCCTCTCTGCAATTCAACTGCAACAATAGAATTGAAGCGCATGCCCGTTGCATCTACGCCAATCTTATCCTGCACAGCCTTTGGACCCTGCTCTTCCAGTACTCGGGCCATGGTGAAAACTTTTGATACACTTTGTATGGATACCATTGATTGAATATCGCCTTTGGTGTATACCTGTCCATCTACTGTTATCAGGGCAATCCCAAAAATGTTGGGGTCGACATTTGCCAGCTCTTTGATATAGTCAGCATTCTTTCCTTCTTTGAGGTCTTTGAATTTATCATATGCTTCATCCAGCGCAGCCTGGATCTTATCGCTTGTAAGAGCATTAGTGGCAACAGCCGGAGCTTGTGTTTTTGAAGCTTTTTTTGATTTTTGCGCATTTACATCCGTTGCCGCAATACAAAGAAGCAGCGTGAGATAAATGATGACCCGGCTTTTGCAGCGGCCTATTATCTGTTTCATAATTAATTGTTTTAGCGAACTCTTTTGTTGAATGAAAACGAAGGAGAAATACATTGAATTTAAATTGTCATGTCAATGATTCTCCATTATAAAACTACTTATCGCTCCCTATGGTTACCTGCAGTCATAACGGTTTACGGTAATGTCTAAACACATTTTACCGTAAACTGGAAAAAAGGGAGAGTGCTCTCTATAACGCGAGACCCCATTTAATTGGATGTGATGGGGTTTACATTTATGTTTTTGGAGACTTATCCGGATCCAGGAAATCATCCATTTTTTTTATCGTGTTTGTATTTCCTCAGTTACCCGGTTTTCTCTCAGAAAGGCAGGGACACAATTTTTTTTAGAAACGAAACCATCATAATCGGTAAAAGTCAAAAATGTAAAATTGGGCGTGATTACTTTTGGCCTGACGACGGCCAACGACATCACTGTTCAACTACGAAGATTTAAATCGATAGCAGCCACAAGTACTGTATTCAGGATTGAAAGGCCATAACGTGTACTTCGGGAAACTTGCACCGCGTGCCGACTCCGGATATGTGAGTGTTGCAGGTGATCCGGGCCCGTACACACAATTTATTACAGTCCTTCCCAGAAGGATAGATTTCGTAAAGATGGGGAAACCAGCATTACCTGGGAAGTATGGAGAAACTTTAACCTGACACTGAACGCCAATAATAATTACGATAGCAAGCCACCAGTAGAAGGCAGCCATAATTTTGACTTCAGTGTAGTGTTCGGAGTTAGTTATACTTTCTACTAATCGCTACATTTTACGGTAACATCACGACAACACATAATTTAAAAAAAGATTCGATGTAGCTTTCAAGTCAGTCCCTCATTAATGATAGACCTTAAAATAAATGATCATGAAAATTCTTATTTGCCTGGCTATATTCAGCTCAGCTTTTACTGGGATATGTTTCTGTCAATCAAAAGAAAGTCCATCAAAAGCATACGTTACTTCAGGCGGAGAGCTGATCTTTTCTTTAGCAAGTATCGAACAAAACGGGAGCAATGAAAATTCAACTTTGCGTTTTTCTCCTGTCGTCAATTTACAGGTAATGCTCAATAAAGACCTGGGCAAAAATTTCGGCCTGTTTACAGGGTTAGCTTTAAGAAATGTGGGTTATATTATGAATGACTATATCGACACGAATAATCTACATTATAAGAAAAAATTCCGGTCGTATAACATCGGCATCCCTGTTGGTTTCAAAGTTGGAAATCTTGACAAAACTTTTCTTTATGCAGGGTATGAAATTGAATTTCCCATTACGTATAAAGAAAAAACCTATGAAGGTGGTGATAAAATAGATAAGATAACAGGCTGGTTCAGCAACAGGCAGGAATTATTTCAACACGGTTTTCTAGTCGGCATCCAGTTTCCTTACGCTGCCAATCTGAAATTTAAATATTATTTGAGTGAATTCCATAACCGTGATTATATAAACAATGCCGGCGTGAAACCCTACGGCGCACTTAAATCTAACATCTATTATTTTTCGCTTTGCTTTTTTCTTTTCAGAAATTTAGATATATATATACACAAGTAAAATTCGTTGTATTTGCGATCGTCGTGCGTTTATAACTTTGATTTTTCGAGGCCATTGCACTTTCCCGTGGAAAGATCATACACTGCACCGACAATTTTCGGCACACCTTTTTTGCTGCTTCACTCCTCAAAGATCTGCTGTGGACGGACACTAAACGACCAATCCGATTTGGCTTTTGATGCAAAAGGCAAAAGCAATTTTCTCAAATGCGAAACTTTGCGGTCAGCAAAAATTTCCTGGCATTTTACGGTAACATTACAACCCTACATAATCTAAAAAAGATTCGGCGTAGCTTTATTAAAACACTTACGTGGTTATGCGTATTAAATCATTGTTCCTATTTGCCTGCACATCCTGCATGCTAAATGGCTATGCTCAGTATACAACGGACAAAGTTCTTGGCCCAAAGAATGAGCACCTTGCGGACAGTTTGAAAAAATCAGAATATCCATACTTGCTTCCTATTTGGGGTAAAAAAGTAGTGGCAAAAGGCTTCAACTTACCAAAGTCTGGAGGATTAAGTTCACAATACTTCTACCAACAATCCGACATCCTGATTGAGAATCTTGAAGTGGGTTTTAACAATGGTCCCAAATATCCGCTCGACGAGGTCATTCGCTTCAACAGTGCAGTGGCAACATCCAATGGTATAAGCGTGCGTCCTGACCTTTGGATATTGCCCTTCCTGAATGTATATGGAATCCTGGCCCGATCAAATACATCAACAGCCATCGATGCCGGCGTTTGGTTACCCGATAGCAGCGGTTGGAAACAAATTACCAGTCTAAAAACCAAAGCAAGTTTTGATGCTACTACATTCGGCTTCGGTTTAACACCTACCGTCGGAATCAGGGGATTTTTTCTGGCGCTTGACATGAACTTTTCCTGGTCTGATATAGCCGAGTTGGAAAAACCAGCCTTTGTATCCGTGTTTGGGCCACGATTTGGCAAAAACATTTCTTTGAAAAAACCCGGAACCGGTATTGCGCTATGGGCGGGTGGCTTCAGGGTGAAAATAGCAAGCGGTACCAGTGGCTCCATTGAGGCATCTTCGCTATTCCCCACCAGTGAATGGGGGCAAAAAATTGATGTGGGCTACCAGAAGGTCCAGGAAAATCAAATGAAGGTAGATGCCTGGTGGAATGGGCTTACTCCTGCCGAACAAAGAAACCCGGTCAATGTAGCTAAATATGAAGCTGCTAATACCGTATTGGCAACTTTTGGGAAGGTCCTGGATGGTGCATCACAAATCGTCTCGAATGCAGGCAATGCTTCCATTCAATATTCTCTCGAGAAGAGACAAAAAGAAATGTGGAACTTTATTGTGGGCGGACAATACCAGCTCAACCGAAGTTTAATGTTCAGGGTCGAATATGGGTTTCTTGGTGCAAGACAACAATTACTTGCGGGCATTCAATACCGTTTCAATTTTTAAGTTTCTTGCAAGAATTTATGATTTTAGATTTTGGAATTTAGCGCTGAGGGAATTTGAGTTTTGAAATTTGAGATTTGAAGTATCAAAATCCAAAAATCGAAGTGATGCAGTCATTATTCAGGTGTAGTGAATTTGTTTGAAAAAACATACTCGAAAGACAACTGTATCTTATTTCCGTTGGAATGAAATCCATCACTAAAATTATCTCGTCGGCCATATTGATATTCCGCAGCCATAATTAAATTGGTCAATGGCTGGTATCGCAAGTTGATCAATCCATACTGTCCTCTCTTAAATGCGGCGGCCGATTGCAGATCGGAGTTATCAATTTTCAACATTGAATATCCTACAGAGCTTACGAGGGTTTTGGTCCAATTTATTTCGGCGAATGCCAGGAAGCCCCACACAGGTAATGCTGTTCCCTGGAAAGGCTGCGCCAAACTTCCCGGCTGACTCTTCAATCCTACATCAGGTGTAACATCGGCTATATAATTTTCAATTCCTTTTCCATACTCGCCCTGCATTTTCAATTTAAGTCCGTCGGACATCCTGATGACAGTACTTAGATTTACTCCATAGCCCACTGCACTACCGCTGAGGTTATAGCCAGACGTGTCAAGATCTTTCCATTTGATGCTTTTTGCAATTCCCGCAATCTGTATGTGTCCCCATTGCCAGGTTTGCCTGTAATGGGCCGTTATATTCGGGAATTTAAAAACCGGTTTCACATTCTGCAACTCAATGCTGTTTGCATAGTCACCACCATCGGCAGTACCGCCAGGTCGTTCAAGAGCAAAAATCAACCTTTCATTTTCTTTTTCAATAGCGACATATCTCAATTGGATATTCAAAAAAAATACTCTTGATAACGGCCCCCAGTAATCCATCACTATTGGAAAGACATCCATGTCCATAAACACGGAAGCCGTTTGCCCTGCACCTATTTTACCTAGCTGTCCATAGGCATTTACCAAATGAAAAGTGGTTTGACCAACATCTTTTCCAAAACCGATGAGATCAAAATCAAATTGTGTTTTTAATTCTCCTAAGTTGGTCGGAGTACTGCTTCTCACTCCCAGCTTCGTTTGTCTGACACTAAAAAAAACATTCCCCTCCGGTTCGTATTCATTTTTATATGATGGTAGCTTTGAAGGCCTCATGACATCAAACCAATTCGGATCAATTGAATTAAAATTGTACCCGGCATCAACCATCGCAGTTCCGTATATTTCAAAACTGCTTTTTTTTTCCTGGCCGAATGAATAAAGAGAGAGTAGGATCAAAGAAAATTGAAAGAAAAATTTTTTTCCTGATCCCATGAGTAACTGATTTAGCGAATTTGTTCTATCAAAGCATTGCAAGGTTTTTCCAGAAACGCTCAAGGCTTTCATCGCCTCCAAAAAGTGTGGTGAATATGGTAGAGTCGGCTAACAAAATATCACCCGCTCTTTCTCCATTTGGCGGCATCCAGAGAAACATATTGAACTCACGATTGCCGGCCTCAATAAACGGATGTGGATGTGACATATCAATAGGTTGCTGAGCCAACACCTGGATAAGCTTTGGATCATCTGTGGTGACCGCATAATGCGGAAGGTGCATGTGAAAATTAAAAGTGCTAACACCTTCCAGCAAACGGTGTTTATCAAAGTCACCGTGCTTGATGAGGGGCATCAACTGATTATTTGTTCCCTTGACCGTGGCAGGTCGCAAACCAAAACGATTTTCAACAGGCACTCCAAGACCTTTCATCAATGACCGCGTATATTTTCCAAAACGTTGTTGCCTTGGTACCAACGGATCGCCGTGATGCTTGTACTCTTGTTGTCTTTGATTCAAATCTTCGGAAAAACCGACGTCATGATGTGGACCCAGTATCACACAGGTTCCCTCTCTTTTCAAAAAATTCTTTATCGCTCCAATCTCTTCCGGGGCCGCTTCCTGCTCAGTGACCAAATGATCGAGACCAAATACCATCAGTGTATCTGTGTCGGCAAGAATTCGTTCGTCAATAGGCAAGCGCTGGCCTGCCTGGTCAATGCGCTGGTAATCCGGCACAGGTTGGCCGGTTACGCTTTCAATAACCTGTTGAAATCTTGCGATGCTGAGATGAAAAAGCTCCAGGGTGCCGGCGATCCCCTGCAGAAACATTTTTTCAGAAAATTCAATCGATTCATAAGCCGGCCACAACACGCGACGCACTTCGGTCATCGTTGAAAAACGATTATCCATTTCAGTAACGTCCCTGTTAGCTTCCCATGGATAACTCCACGTCCAATAAACACTGAATCTTCTTTTGCCCTTGATGTATTTGCGTGGTGAAAGAATTTGATTATAAACTCGTGGCGACGGATAACTATTTGCACTCATTTAAAATCGTGTTTTAAGATTTAAAAATTGAGATTACTCTATTTCAATGATGCGAGATATTTTAATCCTTTTATTCCTGGCAAAAAGAAGTAAGCGCCTCCAGTTACATTTGTGAATGCTTTTAAGCCCTTCAATTTCTTTTTGATAGGTCGCTTCGGTATAGTCAATTCAAAAGGGCCATCAATACTTCCGGCAAAAGGATCTTTTTCATTCAACTCTTCAAATTCAGGATCGTTGGCCCAAACAGAGATCAGGAATTCAAATTGCCGGGCCAGGTCAGCGCAACCTGCAAAGACCGCAATACCGCGATTGGCTCCGTCATCTTCTGCGGCGTCGGGAAGATAAGGGCCGTACGTTCCACCCCTGCGAATGATCAATCTCCTGTTCATGATTCTTGAAACTCCCTTGTCTCTTACATTCATTCGTCGTATGTGCGAACCCACGGGACAGGCGTATCCATGGGGATCCATTTTCTCATAATCAAAATTGTTATTCCTTTTGTCATCAAATCCAAGTTCATGATCGTCTCTATCGGGACATAATACCAGCGGAGCTCCTGTTTTTCTCCAGCGTCCCATTAATTTCGCGGCAACCAATTCCTGTTCTTCAACTGTTTTTCCATTTGCTTTCAAAAATTCGCGAAATGCTCCAACGTGTTCACGCATTTTTCGATAAGCAAGAAAGCTTCCATTTTTTGAAAGAATTTCCGGCTCGGGTTGCAACGGGATCACCCCGCTTTCATCAGGATAACCCAGGAAGAATTCGCCAGCCTTGCTTGGAGGATGCGATCCGGGCATTGGCTCGATCCCAATTCCTTCGATCACTGGAGTCGTCAATCGGTCGCGATAACCAAAATGTTCATGAACATAGTCATAAGGCGGTACAGCTTCGAGCAGCAAAGACGAAAGGATCTCTACACCGGGATTATCCTTAAGATATTCATCATGCTTTTTTATACAGCGTTCCCTTTCAACTTTGTCGCGGGCAAAGAGGATAACAACCGCATGGAGATCTTCGCTTGTTATATTATCTTCCCAGTTATCAGGATGATTGATTCCCGTATCGCCCAGCATCTGTGCCCTTGCGACCATTCCTTGTCTGAATGGCTCAGGAAAACTGGCAAGCGAAACTTCGTCGAGCCCAAGCTTACGCAAACCATTAAAAGTAAATGCGAGACTAACCCATCTCATGTCTGCTGGGCTGGCAGCCATTACGGTTTTGGCCGTCCCAACGATGTCAGATAAAGCATTAACCCAGTTACGTCCCGCCTGGCCATCCCGGAATGTAATGAAGTTGTATTGAGCAATCGTTGCATGAGGACGGGTTAAAAGATAATGTTGGACATCTTCTAATTCAAGCATGGATTGTTATTTAACAGATGGTTATTGCATTTGATCCAGCATTTCAGAAAATGCCTCTTTTAATTTCAAAGCCTTCTTGATCTCATCAGCAGACACGTAAGGATATTCGCCATATTCAAGGAAACTGGGACATTGGTGTTCACGGAAGAATTTGGTAACTGCCGGAATATTTGTTTTCCAGTCTTCGGGGAATCCTTCCAGGTTCACAAAAACTGTCGTGACCCCAGTGCTGTTAAACAGTGCAATAGCATCTTCCATGTATTTATCAAAGTCTGTGTCGAATATACCCTGGTACATGAAGTGCAGACCGGACCCTACGTCAAACAATACCCAGCGGAGATAATGAAGTTTCAAGGGGGCAAGAACGTCGGGGCTCGCCTTAACTGCCGCCTCGATCGTTTTACCGTATTCACGGATCGCTTCTTCCCGCCCCGGTTTAACCTTTACAATAACAGTGAAACCATAATTCGCAGGTGTCTGCGGAAAAAGGGGCCCGTAACGGCCATCTTCTTTTTTAAAATACCCTTCTTTAGGGATTGCAAGGGCTGCCGGCGTTGACCAGCCATTCTTTGTGTTGGACATAATACTGTTTTTAATGAATACGTAATTGTTATCGATTTCTTCTGTTGTCTGTGGATTTTTCCGACGAAGAAATAAGCTCTCTATTTTTTGTCAATGCGATGCTGCAATTCAATCTCTAATTCATGCAGGACCTTCTCATACTCTTCAATGCTCTCCAGCTTTTCTGAGTATTGTTTTCGAAATTTATCGAGATGCTGAATGGCCAGGTAATAGTCCTCAACAATTGCTCTGAACTTGTTATCCTTGTAATACAAGGACAGTATATCGTCCTTGTATTCCGGCCACCTTTCTTTCACGACTTCCAGCTGGAAATTCTTAGCTTCCATTTGCACCACGATTAACTTTTGGTTGAGGTTTATTACAATTTCCGATGTTTGCTGAGAACAATACTAAAGTACTAACGTATTCACTCGTTTCACGTCCTGACAATCATTTAACAGTAAAACGGGATAAGGTTACATTTCAACCGATCCGAAGGCAATTGCCTTGATTTATAGAAGCGAGCGCAGTAAAAGCAAGATGCAGCCTTAATTCCTTGCTCCAACTTATAAGCCTTGTCCGATTCCCGGCCGTTATCAGTCCTTTCTTTCATTTTTTAAAGCACTTTCGTGTAGGATTTCCGAGACCCATTTAAAACTGTTTACCTATACTGCCTCTTTGCAGGAACCAGAAACCTTAATAAATAATAAAACCTGTCATGAGTAATCTGAATCTTAGCAGCACTGAGGCCCTTTTTAGTGTGGCCGCAGTAGAAGAAGAACTTGAGCGAATTTTTCGCGATCCTCACTTTACAGAATCAGCCATTTTGAAGAAATTTCTCTCCTTCATTGTCCAGGAAACGATACAAGGCCGCTCCAATTGCCTCAAGGAATATACTATCGCCATTAACGTGCTTGAAAAGCCGTTAAGTTTTAATCCGCAGGAAAACGGGATTGTGCGCATTCATGCCGGAAGATTAAGGCGCGCGTTGAGTGACTATTACAACGATCTGGGTCGCGATGACCAGGTCGTGATCAGCATTCCAAAAGGAAAATATGTTCCATTTTTTGCCAACCGGTCTAACCTTGCCGAAGTAGCTATTATCGAGCGGGATTTGCATGATGATGCATCAGCAGGGGAAGATGAAGAAAATGTGGTTTTGGCCATATTGCCTTTTGTCTGCACAACAAGGTCAGGCGCGGCCAATGCCTTCGCAGAGGGTTTGTGTTTACAGTTAAATTCAACATTGACGCACGTGGATCAAATTTCGGTATTGGCATACCAGGCAGTAAAGAATCTTACCCGAATCCACAGCGATTATAAAGAGCTTGGCGCCGTTGTTGGCTTCAATTACATAATAACCGGCGGAGTACAGTTCCTGAAGGATAGGGTGCGTGTAAATATTCAGTTAATTGAATGCAATTCTTATAAGCAAGCCTGGTCCCAGACCTTTGAACGGAAACTAACAAAATCCAATTTATTTGAGATAGAAGACGAAATTTGTCAGCATGTCGTCAGCATCGTTGAAAGGCTTTGGAATAAGAAATACAACAGGCCCAGGATGTTAATGCATTCTCATGTTTAAGCAATAAGTACTCTTACAATTATCGAAATCAAAAATAAAAAGCCACAAATCGTGGCTTTTTTAATTTTGGTTATTTACACAGCGATCTTGTTGACATCAGCCTCTCAGCAATAACACCCACAACACCGCCAATAACGGCCCAAGGATCGCGACTATAAGACCTCCGGTCCGGAAATCTTTTTGTTGTAGTAACCCCGTACCGTACACAATTATATTTGGCGGAGTCGAGATAGGCAGAAAAACTGAAGCTGCAGAAGAAAGCCCTATTGACATAGCTAATTCAAATTTCCAACCTGGCAAAATCGACATCCCCAGGGGGATGAGGAGCATACACGAGGCAATGGCGCTCCCAACGTTGGCTAATATCATAACCAAATAGGAGAGTGTTAAAATGAATAGAACCGGGTGAATGTTCAATGCCTTTACCAGGTAAGCGTAATGATCCAAAATGCCGGTAGTTTGCAAAGCTTCTCCCAATGATAAACCTCCAGCCACTAAAAGAAGTGTGTCCCATGACATTGTTTTTATATCCGCTGCCGTGAGAATGCCAGTTATTGTGAGCACAACGATAGGAATGGCACAAGTAGCCGCAACAGTGATCCCGTGAATGGAACCGGTTAACCAAAATAAAATGGTAACAATGATCACGATCAGAACAATGACGCGTTGACTGGCTGGCACTTGCTGCTGATTCGCCGATTCTTTGATCAGTTCAATTGAAACAGGGTTTGCATTCTTAATGTACAAGCGGATCAATACATAACAACAAATAGTTGTCAGCAGCAAACTTACCGGCAATCCGTATACTATCCAGTCCAAAAAATTAATTCTCATCCCGGCTTCATCTATTAGGCCGGCAACTACCGGGTTGGTGGAATTTGCAATAATAGTTCCCATTCCGCCAACAGCCGCCGTAGTCGAAACTCCTAATAAAAACGCTTTGGTGACGTTTGATCTGCCCAAAACAGCCAACAAAGGAGAGATAGCTGCGACTACCATGGTAACGGTCGCCGTATCAGACATCACCATGGAGGCGATGAGTGTTGTGAACATTAAAGCAACCAGGATGTTCTTTGGCTTATTGCCGGATAACTTGAGTGTTGCGTTTAGCAGTCTTAAGTCAAGACCGGTTTTTCTCATCCCTGCAGCCATGAAAAAGCCCCCCAGCATAAGCCAGATGATGCTACTTGAAAAAGTATTCACGTACCTGTCTATCTTTTCGGGGGCCGAATTAAGATGAGGATTTCCAAATGTAAAGACAAGGTAAGCGAGAATAAATAAGCTGACTGCAAAAGGTGGTATGGCTTCTGTTATCCATAATCCCATTGAAAAAAATAATAAGAAGAGTGTGTAGACCTGTGAGTCGGTGAGTGTTGGCTCTTTCAAAAGCCAGGTCAACGCCAGCGCAATCACCAATACGGCGACAAACTGTATTAGCGACCTGTATCTTTTTTTCTTTGGAATGATGGCTGTATCGTTCATGTTGAACTGAATTAGGAATATCCGTCATAATAAAACTAAGATATATTAATGCCTTGTTTTACTATATGCCCTGCTCCATTTCATTTATCGGTAAAACGAAAAAAAATGACTCCCCTTCC